>Ga0209541_10002002_pt1 | contig 39305 bp, 25 predicted proteins | sample RifCSPlowO2_01_FD_184027 | JGI IMG/M metagenome (GOLD analysis project Ga0209541, IMG submission 184027) | Groundwater microbial communities from Rifle, Colorado - Rifle CSP2_plank lowO2_0.1 (SPAdes) (version 2) | ecosystem: Environmental > Aquatic > Deep subsurface > Groundwater | place...
GGTAGAGGGTGGCCTGGGAGATGCCGAGCCACATAGCCGTCTCGCGCGGTGGGAGGAGGCGCTGATGCGCCGGCGGCATGCCGCCACGAGCATGCCCGTTGTTGGATGAGTGTGTTATCATATTATCATATGCGTGATTACAATGGTAAATGAATGGTGGAATCTTCGGCAGTCCGAAAACCGGCAAGAAGTGGCCGGTTCTGTACACAGGAGTTTGTTGATAGTAATGTTGTTCTAACGTGCTCCCACCATGCCCGCCACCTATTTTTTACCCACCCTTGACACCCAAAAGCGCTTCGGATATACTAATGCCTGCTCATTCCCGAATGAGCGTGGAAAAATCCAAGAGGAAGGGGGCTTGAATGCGCCATGAAATTCGCCGTCTATGGGTTGCGAGCGCGATGATCGCTCTTCATCTTGTAACGGTGGGGACTGCCTTTGCTCGGCAGACACCGAAGGCACCCATTCTGCTCAACTTCTGGAAGACGAGCGGTGATCAAGCAGACATGGTTGATTTCACCATTCCACTTGTTGGCGAACGATGCCCCGATGGTTTTTCAATCACCGAAGATCCCGCGTGGTGCGGCCGCACTGTATTCTTGCATGTTGCATTTTACTACGGCGGCGAGCAGATGGGCGGCGAACGCATGTCGCTTCAGTACCGACGGAATCCAAGTGGGGAATATTGGCAGACGTTCATTATGGTCTTTCCCGGACTCCGTGAAATAGAAGTGGAACCGTTCCAAGATGCGATGGGTCTTACCCACCATGTAGTTGGAACGGTACGACGACTTAATTTTGACCACGGAAGCGGCGTGTGGCGCGTCATCGCGCGTACACCAGAAGCAACGTTCTTTGCGGAAACCGAAGGCGGCCTGCCCTCGGTACCACTGAATCTTGAGTGTGTGACTGCGGGAGAATTGCAACCCCGCGCCGCGCTCAATTAAAAGTAGAAAGCTGGGGACAACATCGCGTTGTCCTCTTTTTTTTATATTCTGTTCACTCACGCCGCAACAGAACCGGCCGATGGAACCGCATGTGCGCCCGTTGCCGAAAGTGGTACTTCAGCGCCCAAAGCACCTCGCTGCAACATACCACTTTCAACACCCATACTCTTTAAGAACTGCACACTTGGTTGTGGAATACCGTCCGCGGAAATGCGCGTGGTGGCAGGATTACGCGCGTCAACCTCTTTTTCTTTTCGTTCGCCTGCCGCGAGCGCTGCGGCCGCCTCGGCTGTCGGCGCCACAGCGGTCTTAAATCCGGGCAACAAGTCAACATCGGCAACAATGGCGCCCAATTCTTTCATTTCAATGGGCTTTGAAATATATTGCGTGTACCCTGCCGCCTCAATAATGAGATAATAGGTGTTCTGACCAACCAAGAAAACATAACGACCATCCTTGTCCGTCACGCGCGTATCAAGCAATTTGCTGTATTCTTTGTCAAAAATGCGAACGACCACTTTGGCAAGCGGTTTGCCGGTTGATTTATCTTTAATGGTTCCAAATTGACCGGCCTTACGTTCACGTTTTGACAAACGCTTGAAGAAGACAAACACAAAAACATGCACGCCAAGCAGTGCGCCCATCCACCACGATGGCGATACCGCAAACGAAAATACCGAGAAACCAAATCCAACGCCAGAAGCCGTCTCTTGCACACCCTTCCAATAATTTTTCTTCACGGTCTTTGCCACGTCTTCCTTCTTGGCATCGGGATCAACCGGAATACACGGCGAGACCGGCGCGGAGGCTTCTTTAATGGCAAGCGGATCACCGTGATAGAGCGGTTTGAATTCACCGTCTTCATCTATTTTTGCCAGATGTTTACTGAAGGTGCCGAAACCCGGCTTTTTAATCTCAATTAAATACTCACCTTGTTTTGCCAAGAAATAATATCGGCCGCCAACATCGGTCACGCGTGATTGAAGCACCTGATTTTTATCCTTAATCATCAAGCGGACAAGCGCTAAATCAATAGGCATTTTGGTGAAGCCGTTGTACACCACACCCCATGCCTTCTTTTTCTTGCGGCCAAATAACATTGACGGCTGAAGGAACAAAAACCGCAAATACATGAGCATTGAAGGAAGCGTTGTGGCACCAGTGGCAACGTTTGCCACGGCGGCGGCGGCAACGGTTGGCGCCGCGACCGTTTCGTTCACCTTTTCAACCGCTGGATTATCCGCCACTACTTTGGCTACTTGGTAGGTTTGTACCACGCCTTTGGCAACCTCTTTTGCGGTATTTACTGCCACCTCCTGCACCTGTTCGGCAACAACAGTGGCTGTTTCCGCCACCTGACCAATCACTTGCGCTGCAATGACGGTAGCCGGTTGCGCAAAAAATTCAGCAACACCGCCCCCACCGGAAGCACCATCTGTTTCAACACTCATACCGCCACTTGCTACATCAGCTTCAGATGGTTGCCTACCACTGATTTCCCCTAATTCAGGCGTCACCGTGGTATCTGACGGTTGAGGTTTTTCTTCCGCTGGCTGTGGCACCTCCTTAACCGGCACGGGCTTCAAAATGACCTCCGGCTCTTTCTTTTCTTCCACTTCCTCTTTCTCCGGCTCTTTCTTTTCAACCGTCTCTTTGGTGGTGGTCACCGGCTTAACGTCTTCTTCCTCTTTTGGCGGTTCTGTCGTTTGTGGCGCATCGCCTTCAAGCGTTGCAAAAGAAGTTGAGGCGCTACCACTTTGATTTCCACCATCGTCTTCAGCATTCGCCGCAATCGCGTATTCGCCTTGCGTATTAAAGGTGCCCGCTGTAAAAGCATACTCCCACGCGCCGGCAGAATCTGATGCTGTTTTATGGGTTGTTTTAGCGGTAGCCGCAATACGCACGGTTCGGAGCGGATCAGTGTCAAGACCAATCGGAATGATAACCGGCCCGGCATTTTCTTCCTTTTGCAATCCCTTTTGTTCTTTTTCTAACTGCTCAATCTGTTTCTGCAAGGCCGCCTCATCTTGCTGTAATTTCTTTTTCTCCAAAAGCACCTGCGCCTCATTTCCCTGCAGGGCTTTCACCTTATTTTGTAAATCTTGGACTTTCTTGACCAACGTATCAACTTCTGCTTGCGTTGTTTCTGTTTTCTTTTTAGCTTCTTGCGCTTTTTTCTGAACCGCCTTCTTTTCCTCCACTAACCCGCGTTGTTTATTGCGCAACGCGCGAAGCTCTGCCACTTTTTTGCGAATTTTATCGGTCAAATCCGTGCGTTGCAAAATGAGCACAATTTTTACTTCCGGATCCGCGCTCCCTTTTAACGTAGCGCCACTCTTGAGCCAATCGCCGATATCTTCGTACGGCGGCGCGTTGGTGATTTTTGGCGAACCGGGTGGTGAAATGTCCAAAATAATAGACGCTTTCACAACCGCGCTCTTTCCACCCCTGGTCATGTTGTAAAACTGCGCGTACAACGTCTTTTGCCCTTCCTCTTTTGAGAGCGTCCATTTAGCGGATGGCGCATACGGAGTGAGCGCGCCACCTTTCATGCTGGCATTATCCGCTACCGCAAAATGCGTGACATTTGCCACATTAAATCCAAGGGTTACGGCCGTTTTGTTCGTCCATTTGGCGCCGTCGTTAATATAGAATGAACCCAATTCTTCTTTTTCAAGCTTCTTTTTTTCTTTAGGAAGTTCCGTCACATCCGGCCCCGCGGTCACTGACGGAGCGCCAGAACCGCCGCCGCCATCTCCACCGCCGCCGCTACTGCCACCACCCTGATTCTCGGTTGCAATGCTTACCGTGGTGGCGTAACTGGTTTCCGTGCTGTCTCCATTACGCGCCTTTACGCGTATGCTGTAATCCGTACCCGCGTTTAATCCCGTAAATTGGTGTGTTGTGGCGGTAATCCACCCGGAATTACTGTTGGCCGTTATATTATCCACATAATATGCGGTGCTTGATGGATTGGTGCTCGGACTAAATGAAACCGTGAGCGCGTCAGTGGTACCGCTTACTTTTTCCACCGAACCCGGCACTGCCGCATAGGTATACACGGCCGATGAGGTGGCAGATGCCGTTGATTCTCCACGATCAGAACGATACGCGTGGATATGCACGGCGTATTGCGTATTTGTTGATAGACCCGTGGTGGTTTGTGACGCCGTTGTGGAGGCAATATCGTCAACATCGGTGCCACTGCCTGTTGTGAAGTCCAAACGGAATGATTCTTCATAATTTGAATTATCCGTCCATGCCCAGGAGATTGAACTGTCGCTGTTTACCGTTGGCGAACCGATGGTCGGCGCATCAGAACTGGTGTACACCGCGGTTGAAGTGGCGGCTGTTGATGTCGCAAATGAATTTGTTGCAAAGACACGATAGATGTACTTACTGTCCGCCGAGTTACTCGTATCCGCATAGCTCACTGTGTTCGTGGCCGGGGTGGAAAGCGTGCTGTATGAACCGTCATTAACGCTTGACTGCACAATAAATCCGGATTCGTACGATGAGTTGTCGGTCCACGCAGCCGTGATTGACGTATCTGAATTATAAGTAGTGGTAACCGACGTGGCCGATGATGGTGCAGTAGAAATTACTGTTGAGGTAACGGCGGTTGATGTCGCAAAAGAGTTAACCGCAAAAATACGATAGATGTACTGACTATTTGCAGACGTGCTGGTGTCCGCGTAACTCACCGTGCTTGTTGCGGTAGTGGTAATCGTGCTATATGAACCGCTATTATCGCTACGCTGCACATGGAAACCGGACTCATAGGATGAATTGTCGGTCCACGCAACGGTAATTGACGAATCTGAAACATAAGTAACGGAAGGCGACGTAGCGGCGGACGGAGTGGTGGCAACCGCGGTTGAGGTGGTGTACGCGGAAGTGCCTGCCGCGTTTTGCGCCGCAACGCGATAAATATATTGCGCATTTGCGGCAACGCTCGTATCAGAATAACTTTGAATACCGAGGTCGGTGGTTGAAACGGTGCTATACGCTCCTTCGTTCGCGCTTCGTTGCACCACAAAGCCGGTCTCGGTAGAGGAATTATCCGTCCATGTTACCGTAACCTCGCTATCTGAAACATAGGTTGCCGCAACGCCGGATGTGGTTGTTGGGACATCAACAAGGGTAAATGAGGCCGTTGATGAAACCGACGACCACGCGCCTTCCGCGGTACCGCCGCCGCTATCGTCCCAGAGTTTGATACGCCAATAGTAAGTTACATCGCCATCATTGAGTGACAGGGTGGTGGTAGCGGCGCCGCCAAAATTATTAAATTGGATATTGGAAATACGGTTGCCTTTTGTGGTTGTCGCGATAGTAGTTTGTTGCGAATCCCAATAAACATTACTTGCGAATGTACTGTCCGTGCCCACTTGGATGCGCGCATTCACCAAATTTTCAGTCGCATCGGAGTCATTCGCTATTGCGCTGAAATATGGCGAGGTACTACTGACATTTGACGGATTGGTGGAACCGGATTGCGCGCTGGTACTGCTGGCGTAGAGCGTTGACGGCGGTGTCGGCGCGGTATTCGTTACCAATTCATACGCGCCAATATCCGCGATGCTCGTTCCTACATCCGGCCGCGTATTACCCGCGTAATCGTTCGTAATGTCTAAATACACCCTAAACACGGACGTTGAATCCGGTTGCGTTGTCCACGCTGATGATACCGTAATAGTATCCGTACTTGATACCACATCTGAAATGGTGCGCGTCTGACCCGAGCCGGTACCGGTGGTAATCGCAAGCCCCAAGCCGTTAAACATGTCAATCTGTGGGATGTCAGTTCCCGAAACAAGCGACGTGCTGTCCGCTGATGACACATGCGCGTGGAAAATAGTGGTGGAAGCCATACCGGAATCACAGTTGTCGGCGGCGGCTGAACAGGTTGAGGTGGCGGACAGAGAAAAATCATTGGTATTATGGTTTACATAACCCGGCACAACACTGATGTTGCCTTGTGTGCCATTGGAATAGGTGCCACAACTGTTGTTGAGGTTAGTATAGGTGTAGATGTTGTTATTAAAAATCTTTTCATCTGCGGAACCGCACGATAAGACATAAGCACCACTCTTACCGGTATCGGTTAAACTGTTATTAATGATGTTGAACTGTTTCCCCGCAGCAGCGCCGCTCGCGTCAATACCCGCCGGTGCATTATCAATGGTGTTATTAAAGATGTTAGCCAGCATAGTACTCGCGCCGCCTTGAATACCGGCGGCGTTCAAATCATACAAAACGTTATTATACACATTTAACGCTCCCGCCGCGGTGCCACTAATTGCAATATCAATACCAATATCGCTCCCCGTAATGATATTCCTATAAATATTCATCTGCGTGCTCGTTACCCCGGAAGCACCAGTGAACGCGTCAATGCCGATATTACTGGTTCCGTTGCCCATGGTCAGCGAATTACTGTAAACATTAGTAATTCCATTAACATCCGGGGATACAACGATGCCATCATTAGTGTTCGCGCCAGTAATCGTGTTGCTATACACGTTAATCGTCGTTCCACCGGTGATAATGATTCCGGTATTGCCAAACCCGCTCATGGTGTTATTGTTGACGGTAAGCGTGCTCCCGATGGCTGAACCGTTATTATAATCAAAAAATTTTGTGCCGTTCGTTGTGGTATTGTTTGCGACCGTGATGGTGCTCGTTGTTCCTACACCATCCCAATCAATCACAATGTCGCCCGTGCCATCCATGGTGATAGTGTTGCCGGTGATCGTTCCCGTTATGCCTGACGTGTTACCCGATGAGACGGCAAGGAGTCCGCGTGACGTATTGCCGAATGATGAAACCGTGTTATCCGTAAAATTCACGGTAACCGGGGCTGTTTGACTGTTAAAGCTCAAAATGCCCGGGCTTGTTCCCGATTGTTCGTTAATGGTCATTTCCTTCACGGTATACGTGGTGGCTGCTCCCGCATCGGTTGTGTTGGTAAATATATAGGAGGCGCTGCTGCTTGCGATAAGGGTGGTATTCGCGGCGCCGTTGCCGTCAAAAATCTTTGCTTTCCCGGCAAGGCCGATTGAGGAGGTGACATAAAAAGTTCCGGTACCTATTGAAATGGTGTCTCCGTTAGATGAGGCATTCACCGCGGCAAGAATAGAAACATAATCACAACTGCTGGAACATACGGTTAATGTCGCCGCACGGGCAACCCGCACATGATCTTGAAGCGTTGGCATCATGCCGGAAAGCGCAAAGGCAAGCGCGGTAAAAATAATTAAAACAGGCCGACCAACGCGCTTCCATGAGGGCGGCCTGACAGAAAAATATTTTTTGAAAATAGAAAAATTGCCGGTTCCCCGATTTTCAGTTTGTTGCTGCGTTTCCCGCGCAGCACGTCCCCACCAATTTTTCCCCTTTTGTGGATCCCCGAAATACTTCATCGGTAGGTTGAGTATATCACAACATTCATGCTTTTTTTAGGTAAAAAATCAAGCAGTATGCTGTGGATACGCATTAAATGTGTTCACCTCAAAAAACTTGCGCATCAAGTGCCCAGGCACCCGCCCCAGAGAGGAGCAGGGCGATATTGGCCGCTAACAGCATAAAATCAAGCTCCCAGCCGCCATCACCCGTGAACTTCTTATGCCACTTCGTGAGCTTATAATACAGCGCGCCAAGCATCACCAACACCAAGAGAAGAGCGGCAAACTGTGTTAAAAGGCCAAGAATCAACAGTAAACCGGATGCGGCCTCAACAAACCCGAGCACACTGATCGCCGCCGCACTCCACCCCATTCCCTGCGCCATGACTTTTGGATTTTTTAACTTTGCCCAGCCGTGCGGTAAAAACACAAGGCCAACTACCACGCGCAACACTAAAAGACCAAATGCGCTAAACGATAACAATGTCGGAAACATTTTTATTCACCACCTTTCTCTAACTTTCTCTCAACCATTATTTTGAAATTGTTTTTTCTTCAACCTGGAGAGAAAACCGCGCATCTTCAGGACGGTACTCCGCTGACAAAAATGCAACCGTTGCGCCGGCGCGAATACCGTGTTCACGCATCCACCCCAAGAGTTGTTTTTGGAATTCGGCCGCGTTGCGACCACTTACCACTACCCCGTGCATCCCCCACCATAAATTCAATTGTTGCGCCTCATGCGCTGTTTTGACACCAACAACCAGCGGCACGGGGGTTCTAAAATGGCTAGCCAGCCGCGCCATTGATTCATTGCCGGGTAAAAATCCAATGGCGGCCGCCTTGGTTTGTTCCACCAGCAATCGTGCCGTGATACCAACAATGCGATCACGCGTATGCCTATGCTTGGCGTGGAGTTCCAATGGATAGTCATCAAAAACAGATTTTTCTGTTGATTGAGCGATTTTTGCCATGGTATCCACCGTCAGAACGGGATAAGCGCCCGTTGCGGTTTCACCAGAGGTCATGACCGCGTCAGCGTGATCCATCACCGCGTGCCCAACGTCAGACAACTCTGCGCGTGTTGGCCGTGGATTTTTTGCCATAGATGCCATCATTTCCGTTGCAACAATAACCGGCCGTCCATAACGCAAACACATTTCAATAATTTCTTTTTGACGCACCGGCACCTCTTCTGCTTTGGTTTCAATGGCCAAATCGCCACGCGCAATCATAATGCCGTCAACTTCTTTCACAATATTTTCTAAATCATCAAGCGCCTCTTTTTTTTCAATTTTAGCCAAAATTTTTGGCATCAATCCGCCATTTTTTGCGCGTTTTATGAGTGATTTCAAATTGCGTATGTCATCAGCCGAACGCACAAACGAAAGCGACACCCAATCAACACCCTGGCGCAATCCAAACAACACATCATCTTTATCTTTTGCCGTGATGGTATCAATACGAAGTTTTGATGTTGGCACATTAAAACCCTTATGTGACAGCAAGGTGCCACCCACCACCACTTTGCAACGCAACACTTTGCCGTTCACGCGGAGCGCGCGCAGTTCCATAAGACCATCATCCAACAAAACCTGCTCGCCGGGGCGAATGTCCGTGTGTATATAAGGATAACTGACGGGAATCACCGTGCCCCCGTACGCTTTTCCAAACGCCACATCAACCTCTTGCCCAACTTTTAACACAATACCCTTTTCTGGCAAATCTCCCACGCGCATCTTGGGCCCAGATAGATCCTGCAGTGTGGCAACGGGTTCACCCGCTTCTGCCGCCGCCGCGCGCACCGTTTTAATCAGTTTGGCGTGATCAGCGTGGGTGCCGTGAGAAAAATTAAGCCGCGCAACATTCATGCCGGCTTTAATCATTTTTTTCAAAACTGCAACATCGTGCGATGCGGGACCAACGGTGCATACAATCTTGGTTTGTTTGGCGGTAGTCAACATACCACAAAAAATAAGCGGTTAAAACACAAAGTTAGTATACCATACCTGGGCCGCGCGGTCTCGCGAGTCGCGAGACATCACTTGCCCGTCTCACCGCACTCGGACTAAAACTTTTTAGTCCTTGTGTCTGTTCGACTACTTTAATTCGCCCACGGTTACCCGAATGGTCATTTCCTTTCCGTCACGCAAAATGGTGAGATTAATTTCCGTGCCTGACTTAAATTCCGCAATCATACGAGATAAACTGCGTTTGGTGTTCAATGGTTGTCCATTAACTGCCGTGATAATATCACGCTCCTTGAGACCAGCTTTTGCGGCGGGACCCTCCGCCACAACACCGGGTTCTCCACGCCGCCCTGGCGCAATATAGGCGCCCTCTTTAACTGACAATTTCTCTTGCTCTGCAATTGCCGCATTCAACATAAGGTACCGTACTCCAAGCCATGGCCGCACAATGCGCCCCTGTTCACGAAAACTGGTGAGCAAGGGTTTGGCGGCATTCACGGGAATCGCAAAGCCAAGTGACTGCCCCGCTTGACTCACCGCGGTATTGATGCCAATCACTTCACCACGCAAATTAACCAGAGGGCCGCCAGAATTACCCGGGTTGATTGCCGCATCCGTCTGAATTGCCTCTTCAATCACTTCGCTGGTGAGACCATCGCCAGCCACCACACGCCGATTAACGCCGGAAATAATGCCTGACGTAACCGTATTTGAAAATTCAGACAACACGTTGCCGATTGCAATAACCGTTTGGCCGATACGGATACCGTCGGAGTCACCCAATTGAACCGTGGGGAGACCGGTTGTCTCTATTTTGAGCAAAGCAAAATCAAGGATCGGATCTATCGCCTTAACAACTGCCTCAAACTCACGGCCATCATTTAAGACCACGCGATACGTTGCCTGTTTGTCTTCCACCACATGCCGATTGGTGACAATCAAACCATCTTGACCCACAATAAATCCGCTTCCACCGCCTGTTGGCCGCAGTTCACCGTCGTCTTGCGGCAATGACGGCAGTGAACCGAAATCAAATAAAAATGGACCGGTACGATTAAAAAACGACCCAAGCTTCTTGTAAATAATCACACTCACCACGGCTGGCGATACCGTATCAACAACAGAAATAATAGCGCTCTCTTCCCGTACCACTTCCCGTTTTTTTTCTGTATCAAACAAACCGCCCCCATCTTTCCCAGACTCATTATCGCGCCACATATCTTCCGCAAGCGACGTGGTCATGGCTCCACCAACAATACCGCCAACAAAGCTCACCGCAAGGAGCATGGCGAGTGTCCGTTTTGGTATATCCATATTATTTACTATTAAGACGCTTCATCAATTGTTCTATGAAAAGATCCGTAAGGAGCGATGGGTTTTTTGTTGTTCGCGTGAGCACTTCCAGTTCCTTGCTGATTGCCTGATAATCCGTCCAGATTGATTTCAATTTTGGCGGGAGCCACACGAGCAAGAGAATAACCGGCGCCGCAATAATGGCCAGTTTAACCCACGATATCAGTTGGATCCAAAAGAGCCGTCGCCGCATCACGCGCACATGTTCCAAAATTTCCTGACTCAACTGAAGATCATCCTTGGATAATTTTTGCAGACGCTCATGCCATTCTTCGCTCATACCTCCTTATGTTTTATGACTTTTACGACGACGAATGCGGTGGTGCTCAAGCGCGCGGAGTTCACGTTGAAACGTTCCCACATCTTCAAACTGCCGATAGACGCTTGCAAACCGTATATACGCCACCTTATCAAATTTTTTCAAATGACGCATGATGGCCTCGCCAATTTTCTTTGAGGTCACCTCGCGTTTTTTTAATTTTTGAATGTCGTGTTCAATCTGATTGATCAACATTTTGAACGACACTTCCGTAACCGGCCGTTTTTCAAGCGCGTGCTGTATGCCGCGCTTCACCTTTTCTACGGAATACGCTTCGCGCCTACCGTCGTTTTTCACCACGGTAATATCAAGCAGTTCCACTTCTTCCAGTGTTGAAAAACGATATTTGCATTTGGAGCACAGACGGCGTCTCCGGATACTGGTGCCATCGGGCGCGACACGTGAATCAACCACGCGGGTATCATGCCGGCGACAAACAGGGCATCTCATAGAGCGCAGTATACCACACGCGGCGCTATCCGTTCATCTTACGCCTAATGAACGCGGGGATCTCCAGTTCTTCTTCCTCGTCTGTTTTTTCAAAACGCGCTTTTGCTTCACCAATAGGTTTACGCACCACGGGCTCGGGCAATTCATCGCTTTCTAAATCAACGACGGGTATATTTGATGATACCGGAGCAGAGCGTGTGGGCTTCAGAGAACGTGAAGCCGAGGTATACTCACGCTCTTCCTCACGCACTGGCTCATTACGGCGCGACGCGCCTTCAAATCCTGTCGCAATCACGGTAATTTTAATATCATCTTTGAGTGATGGATCAACAACCGCCCCCCAGATCACGCGCGCATTCTCATCGGCGCTTGAGGTAATTAACTTTGATGCCTCTTGCATTTCTTGCATTCCCATTGATTCACCGCCAGATATTACCATTAAAATGCCGCGCGCGCCATCAATGGACAAATCTAAAAGCGGCGATGAAATGGCTTGTTTCGCCGCTTCCACGGCGCGATTATCCCCGCTCGCCTGTCCAATACCCATAAGCGCCGATCCCGAGCCGGTCATGATGGTGCGCACATCGGCAAAATCAACATTCACGTTGCCGGGTATCGTAATGACTTCTGAAATCCCCTGCACTCCTTGACGCAACACGTCATCAACCATGCGGAACGCCTCAAGAAGTGATGTTTTTTTATCAATAATATGCAGAACCCGATCATTCGGAATGGTAATGATGGTATCAACATTTGCACGCAATTTTTCATGCGCTTGTTCCGCAATTGCTTTGCGCTCCGCGCCTTCAAACCCAAAGGGTTTTGTGACAACCGCAACCGTGAGCGCGCCAGCATCACGCGCCAGTTGCGCCACCAGTGGCGCGGCGCCGGAACCGGTGCCACCACCCAAACCGCAGGTGATGAACACCATATCTTTATCTTTCAAAAGATCGCGCACCTCGTTTTGGCTTTCTTCGGCTGCGCGGCGGCCAACTTCCGGATCCATGCCGGCACCCAAACCGCGCGTCACACCCTTGCCGATGTTTAACTTAACGCGCGCCTGCGATTGATGAAGCGCTTGCAAATCCGTGTTAACCGCGATAAACTCAACACCGCGAATTTTTGCGTCAATCATTCTGTTCACCGCCGAATTACCACTCCCCCCTATGCCAACCACTGCAATTTTTGCAAAACCCTCTATCTCCGGTTTAACTTCTGGCATATGCTATTGAGTACAAAATGTGTTCAATAATCTGAAGCACTACGAATGTACCTCTTATCATACGAGGTGCTGCGGGGTGCTGTCAAGCGACATTATGGGATAAGTGATTTGAACCAATTCTTGATTTCTACTGTCGTTTTGCCAACCACGCCAAAGCGAGACGCAAATGATCCTGGACGATCCGCATCTTGGTGTCGCGCCAAATATCCCCACTTGACGAGTCCGATACTTGTTGAAAAACCAAGATCATTAGAACGATCCGTAACACTTCCAATGCCAATGGGATAACCAAGCGAGGCCGGTAAACGAAGCACCTCTCTTGCGGAATCAATCAAACCATCAAGCGCCGCGCCACCGCCGGTTAACACAATACCCGCAGGTAATTTTCCACTTTTATTCAAACCGCGCAACACATCGTCAATTCGCTCCAATATTTCTTCAACGCGCGCCTGAATAATGGTGGCAATATATTTACGAGATACCATCTCATCAGAGAGCGCGCCCGCATCCTTCAAATTAATCACATCTTTCTTGTCAAGTGCGTCCGCGCGCGCGGCGCCATAACGAATTTTGACCACCTCCGCGATATCAAAATCAACGCGCAAGCCCGAGGTAATATCTTTGGTGATATTTGCCGATCCAATAGGGAGCACCACGCTTGAGAGTAAATCGCCATCTTCAAAAACACTTATCCCGGTGGTTGAGCCGCCGATATTGGCAACGGCAACACCTAATTCTTTTTGCCGTGGTGAAAGCACCGCCTCGCTTGTCGCAAGAATCCCAAGCACCACATCATCAATATCCAAACCGGTACGATACACCGCGCGCGTAATATTTTTAATATGCGCGGTCACCCCTTGAATAATTTGGGTGTCCACCTCAAGCCGCACACCGGACATGCCAACCGGATTTTTTAAACCGCGCTGACCATCAACGCTAAATGTCTGCGGAATCACGTGTAAAATTTCATAATTGAGCGGCGTGGCAATGGTACGCGCGGCCTCAATGGCTCTGTCCACATCCTCCGGACTAATCTCGCCGTTAGATTTTGCCACCGCCACCACACCTTTGCTTGCCTGCGTTTCCACATGAGTCCCGGAAATTCCCACCCATACGTGCTCAGGCGGCACGCCAACCAGCCGTTCTACGCGTTCAAGCGCCGTTGAAATAGAAGAAACCACATCTTCAATGTTGTCAACCACTCCTTTTTTAACACCCTGCGATGGCGCCTCGGCAGCGGCTAAAATATGCAGATCCTCACCGTCCGGCGTCTGTGAAGCCGTGCCAACTGACAACCGCACCGATGTTGAACCGATGTCAAGTCCCACTAAAAGCTCGTTGTGCGCGCGTTTTGCCATATAAAGCTACGCTAGTATAGCGTTCACGATTATTTCTTGCAATCGGAACATCGTATCTGCGGGCATCCGCTTGGCATGGGTATATCCTAACAGATGCAACACGCCATGTGTCAACATACGCGCGCATTCTTCTTCAAACGATACGTCAAAACGCCGCGCCTGCCGCTTAACATACGGTACATTAATAATCACATCACCGATGCCGCTCTGTTGCTTAGGGACATGACCGGTATCAAGTGGAAACGCCAGTACATCGGTTGGCCGGTCAACGCTGCGATACAGACGGTTGAGTGTCTGCATACGCCGATCACCAACAAAAAGAACAGCAGTGGAGAGTGATCTCTGCTTCACATTTCTGGGAACACGCCGTTCAATCACCTTGAGTACATTTTGTACCCAAGAGACGGAAGGAGAGCCGCGAACCGTTCTGTACACAATGCAGTCCATGAAGATATTAAAACACAAAAACACAAAAAATTGAACGGCGAGTTCTGTCAACCTTAGAGCTTACTTGAAGTTGGCGTACTCTCTTCCGGAGAAGTTGAAGTTGCAAACGGCGTTATCGCTGGTGATGAGGTTGTCGTTTCCATGGGTAGGAATACCGGCGTTGTGGTAACGGCGCTCTCCGGCGCGCTCGTTTGCGTTTGCGCAAAACCCGCAACACCGGGATTATAAATCAGAGGACGAATGGCTGGCGGCACCTCTTCATCTACCAAGAAACCCACGACAAATGCGGTCATCGTGCGTTTAAAATTAATTTCTGTGCGAAGACCCGGCATGTAACGCATGATGTAGAGTGTGTTTTTCCCTTCCAAAAATACCGTCAGGCCATCGGCTGTCTCAAAACCGCGCACATTAAATTTATTGGTGAACGGATGCAGTGTATACGTTGACCCGCCCGGATATTTGTTGCGGAGGTAGGATTCTTCAAGCGTGCTGGAAACGTGATCACCGTATGGCTCCGCGGTAATCCGCACAAATTCGCCTGTTTCCGATGTAACGATCACCTCACTGCTATCGCTTGAATCAACGGATTGCACCACCCACTGCTTTGGATAGAGAAACGCATACCCGTAATCTTCATTTTGAAAACCGGTCAGCAAAAGATTATCCGTAAGACGTTTTGCCCCGCCCTGCGCGGGATCATACAAATGCACCAGCTCCCAACCGTCTGGCCAGCCATCACGATCAGTGTCAGGGAGTTCCGGATCCGTGCCATACAATGCCTCCTCCGCATCGGTTAACAAATCAGCGTCGCTATCTCTTGTGGAAATGAGACCGCGGTCGGCAAGAAAATTATCACCTAGCGGTTCTAGCGATGTTTCTGCCGGAGCCGTTGTCTCGCTTGGAGCACTGGTTGTTTCACCACCAGATGGCGCCGCCCCGGGCGACAAGGCAAGGGCGCCGCGATCAGCAGTATCTGCCGCGCGCGTTACCCGATACCAATACCAGCCACCGCCACCGAGAATAAGCAACGCCACAACTCCAATAATGATGAACGTTAATTTCTTGTGTGACGATGACGCCGGAACAATTTTCGCCGCGCCGTGCGGCGCCGGTGGAGCACCGGTAAGAATGGGCGGCGCGGTTACTGCGGGTTTTGGCGGCGCTGGTGGAGGCGCAAGTGAGGGTCGCTCAACCGGTTTCTCTTTTTTCTCTTCCTTTTTCTGTGTATCACTTGCAACAGGTGCGGTCTTATTCTCTGCATTTGTCAATGTCAAATCACCCACTGTCGATACTTTCGGCATGGTGTGAAAAATTACTTTTGCGAGAATATCTTTCTCATCCTGGCTCACTCCCGGCACAACCCCTCCCGCGTCTTGCTCCTTCTTTTTGCCAAAACCAAACACAAATTACAAATTAGTATCATTAATATTAAACAGTCGCCCCGGCCCCGCCGGATTATAGCCGTTACCCACCTCGTCACCATCCTTATAGCCGTCTTTATCCGTATCATCAATTAAGGGATCAGTATTCCACAGCGTTACCTCCTCATTATCCGTTAAGCCATCAAAATCAGAATCAGGATTGTTTTTATCAGTGCCCAGTTCTTTTTCACGACTATCCATAAGCGCATCTTTATCCGTATCAACATCAACCGGCTCTACGGGAACTACCGCCTCCACCTTGGATGGTATGACTATCTCCTTTTTATCATCGGAAGGACGATTTAAAAGATACACCCACACCCCCAAAGCGCCGAGCAATGCCACCAGTACCACTGCTAAAATAACCCACTTTATTTTATTGGATTTGGTAGGATGCAACATCGGACCGGACAGTTGCGCCGGTGGCGACGAGGCGACCGACGGCTGTAAAGATGGCGGTGATGGTGGCGCGCTTGGCGCTTGCAACCTGCCGCTTTCAAGCGCGGTTGGTTTATCTAAAATAGGATGCCCGGTTACTACGACATCCGCTTCGTTCACCGGTGGCGCTTGTCCACCTTCTCCGCCATCCGCCTTTGACGGAGGCGAACCAATCGGCGCACCGTTATTCGGTTGTAATGGTTTATCAAACATAGTAATTACTTCACTATCAATTGTAACACATCTCACATGCTCCTCGCGAGTGGCCGACTCCATGATTACTATTGCACCACCAAATCAAGTTGCACATAACCACCCGACATACCCAACGCGTGCGCATTATCAATATAAATATTACCGGATTTATCGTTAACATTGAACGACGTTTGATAACGACTCCACACATCTGCTTCAGTGATAATGGTGTTAAATTGAGCATTGGTTAGTCCATTCACCATATCAGCAATTGGTTGACGATTATTCCGTACCCACTGCAAAAAAGTGGTTGGCCTTTCCGCGGCTTCCCACATACTAAACGCCCATTGTACCCGCTGATCTAGCCATACTTGAGGAACAGCAGTAGATACCGTACTCGCGTTGATCAGCACATTATCGCTTAACTGCACCTGCACGGTTCCAATACCGGATCGTCGTTCAAGGGTTCCACCAATTGCTCGCATCGCTCGATCCTGATTTTTACAATAAGGAAACCTACAATGTTCTAAGTTATTAGTATCAGTGTACTCAATCTTCATCGTATACGCACCAGGCGGCAAATAAGTAAAACTCACCGGTAATGCTTCGCCCACGCGCGTCTCTCCAACAATATTCAAGCGTCCACCAACGCGGCCAAACGAAATGCGAAACGCGTCATCGTATGTCGGGCCTGGATCTGACACGGTAATCGTAACCGCAGAGCAATTCCGCTGTACAGGGTCACATAGCGTCAAATCATTATCCGCGACCCCATCTCCATTCTTATCACACACAGGCGTACAGGCATTGGTGCATTTCCGAGCCGAGACATCAACTACAAGCGTATCGTTATTCAGACATGCATACCTAGCAGGAATTACCGCACCATCACACGCTTCTTCTCTGCGATTCACCAGGCCATCACCACAATACGGACCGGATGCAAAGAGCACGTTTTGGCAATTTGCCGAGCAGTATGAGCACTGTTCGCCTGCCGCCGCTTGGCATGCCTGACCATTCCGCACGCCGCTATCACAAATTTCTCCGCCATCAATCGCGCTGTTGCCACAAAACGCAATTGGTCTGTCGGCAGCCGGCGCGACGACCTGCGCATCCTTACGACAAGCGGCAGAACACCCATCGTTTGGAAGATTGTTCCCATCATCACACCCCTGTTCCACGCCATCCACCAGGTGACTTTCTTCAGAAACACCAGAATCAAATGTGCCATCACCGCAATACCTGCCAACCGTCTGACAACTCAAACCACACGAAGCATCTTTGCTTGGCGAGTACCACCGCCTATCAGGAGATTGTGCATCGCCATTCACCAGAAATGTGGGGTCGCACAATTCTTCCGGTTCTTTCAAACTATTCCCGCAATAACCCGTTGAACCGGTACAAGTGCTGTCGCAATATCCGCCATAACGCCCATTCAAAGCGCCTTCATCGCACACTTCATGTTCGTCTGGATCGACGCGTCCATTTCCGCACAATGCGCCTGGCACGATTGCCGCCGACACAAGTCCTTCATTCGCAAGCCGTCTCAATTCCACCGAGGTAAAACACGTATCAGTCTGCGGTTGCCTGTTTGCCTGTTGTGTATGACACGCCACTCCATTCTCACACTCGTTGTTCGCGGTACAACTCATACGGGAACGATCGTCACACCGACCCACGGACAACCGTACCGGATGTTGCGTGTCCCATGCGCTACAGTCCTCTTTACATCTATACACGTGATATGAATCATTGGCATCAAACGTCGCGCGCCCGTTCACCAATTTTGCGACCGCGGCGCGCTGACCACCTTCCAAACATTGATCACGGCGTTCGGTTCCTCGCTCACACACTTCTGCTCCTTCCATCACCCCATTACCACACACAGCAAGGCCGGCGCCCACCACCGCCCCGGGCAACGCGCACGCACCCTCTTCAAACATCACTCCACTACCTGCCTCACGCGCAATCCGCCGCATCAATGCCTCATGCGTTTCATTGAAAAATTCAAAATTCATGCGCACCTCGGCCGCATCGCCAAAGGCGTTCGCGCGATACTGATACACCTGCCAATCCTCACGACACGCGTGCATGTGTTGCGCCGCCACATTCCAACAGGTCTCCGGATCATCACCCTCCGCCGTACATCCGACAAATTTATTCACCGGATCCTGCGGTAATTGCTTGCCGAGCGTATTGCCAAGCGCCGCCTGCCACGAACCCCACTTGCTGGTGGTGTACAACGGAACAAAACTCCCAGCTTGGTTGGATACCTCGGTCAAAACCGGAAAGCGACCCGTAGAGGTGGCGGTCTTATGTTCACGAAGCGCGCGCAAAATAGTTTGCGCATCTTGCACGCGCGTCAAATCGCGTCGTATTTTATCACGATCCGCAAGACATGAACGGCCCGCCCAATTCCCTACGCAATCAACATTCGCGCTGCACCGCGGACTCTCCGGATCCGGATGCTGGTTATCCTGAAGCGCGCACCGATTGTACTGCGGGATGTTGGCGGTGAACTTCACATTTTTGATTATTTGATCAAAAATGACGCGCGTGTTTGTTGATGGTTGCTTTCCACCCACGCCGCTCATGGAAAAAATATACACGTTCGCGAACAACGAATTATCATCGGGATTATAATTGACAGCGTTTACATACACGGTTTCCGCAAGCCGCGCCGCTTCAAATCCGTCAATCTCTTTCATCGCGCGCAGTTTACCCTGGCCAGGGAACGCTTCTTCATACCACTCGGCAAGCGGCAACCATTTTGGATTGGTGCGCACCATGACACCAACCAAATCATTGTTTAAAAGATTGGTGAAATGGAACCGTTTCATCAGTGGCGATTGATTATTTTTTCGATATTGCACAAATACTTGAAGCGGCGGCAAATTATCGGTGCTTGTTGCAACCGACGCGCCATCCATACAATACCAGGTACGCCAATTGGTAAATACATTAACCTCACCATTCGGCACCGCGTCTCCAATACCATCGTCATTTCCCGCGATATCCTCATACGGAAACACCGGCGAACCACCGTCCAGTTGCGGCCAGGGACGCTCACAAGAAGCCACCGTTACTTCCGCGGAACCAGTCACAATGCGGTCTTTTTCTGATGGCGTGTTGAGCGTATCAGCCGTAATGGTTGCGGAAACGGTTACGGCCTCCTCTCCGGATTTCCCCTGCACCGCGCTCACGATGGCGCCCTCGCCATTCTCACGCGCCGCCACCGCAACAATGCCATCCACTTCCGGACCCCACGCGAAACTCCATTCGTATTGCCCGGGTATGGGAGCAAGTTCTTGCACCGCGCCGCCGTGACCCGTGTACGCGCGTGCAACAAACCGACGCTGACTCAAATCGCAACGTTTGGTGCCGCCGGCGGCGTCACCACATAAACCACCGGTTCCGCAATCCGCATCTTCGGTGCAGAGTGGCCCGGTTGCGCGCTGGGTGGTGCCAAACACCCAAGCCGTTGGCGAAACGCGCACCTCATCTAACGTACAAATGTCTCTCCCTGTCGCAAAACTCCAGTTATAGGACGCGCGGAGTGGAACGTTACGTCCATCGCGGACGCCGAGCGGTTTACCCTGCGCATCACGAGTATCGCCGCCCAGCAACGTCACACGATAACGAGTGTTTGCCGCCAAAAGAGAACGCGGAAGAATTTGCACCGTGGTTGAACCATCGTCATTGGGAATCATCTTATAGTTGGCACGCAACGTGCTGGCACACCACCGAGATAAACGCGCTCCGGTAAGTAAATTGGCGGCTTGGTTGTAATCTGAAATCGCATCTTCCATTAACCGAATAACGCGCGTGTCAATATCCGCGCGATCACTTTCACTAAAACCGGCGTCAAGGCCAGCGCGCACGGTGCGCATAATTCCAAGCTTGCCATCAACCGTCGCGGCAAAGCGCGCGATATCGCTGGCAAGTAATCTGAACGCGTCGCGATAATCCCCATCCGGATTTGCCTGCACCGTCGCTTTCAATTGCCGCACGCGCTCCAATAATCTAAAGGCGTCAATTCTCATGGGCCCCCACCACAAACGCCACATACTTATGTCAAACGACGCTACGGGATCTGCCTCAAACACACGCGCCATAAATCGCTCCATCGCCGTTCCACTTCTATAATCTCTAATTTTCTGAATCTTCTGATAAGCTCTGGTCATAGCGGCCTCATGTTGCGTAACTAAATCAATGAGTGGCACATCACCGCGATAGGCCGCGTTCGCCACGCCAAATAACCGTCCCACAAAATGACGAACACCGCGCGCGATGCGATGCCACCACGAGCCCTCAAATACCATGCGAACCGAGGGCGCACCGAGTGCCACTTCCTCCTCACCGGCCGGACAGGCCTCAAACCGCTCAACCGCAAGCACCACATTCCTATCCAACGAATCTTTTGAAACGCCGGATGCAAACGTTACCTCAATGACCGGATTCTGACACGCGCCCTCACCGGAGGGCGCCGGATCGCGCAACACCGGATACGGATAACAACAGCCATTTGCCGCCACACCGTGCGTGGCCGGATTTGGACAGGTGTCAACTGCCGGATTCAAACCGCACTGGAGCGCCAACTTTCCGATTCCAGAACCACGCGCATCGTTATAGGTTGCCTCGGCGGTAATCTCTACCTCAATCCGTCCGCCTTCTTCACCTTCGCGGCCTTCCAATTCAAGCTCCGCTTCGTGCCCCTCGGTGCTCGCGAGTGTCGCAAGAACCTTTGGATCATCGGCGCCATCACCGTGCTGACCAATTTCGCAACGTGGCGCTTCGCCAATACCTGCAATCCCATCACTACATAATGATGGTGTCTGATATGTAAGCGATGAACCGCGGAAGCGACATTTATTACAGCCGACGCCATTTACTCTATCACCATCATCGCACTCTTCACCGCGATCCGGCTCAACGATGCCATTTCCGCAAGAAGCGCTGGAGCCGCCAGCCAGCAAACACGCCTGCGTACACACGCCTGCTGCCGGTGGATCACACGCCTCACCCGTTTCTAAAATGCCATTTCCGCACACGGAAACCGCCCGCGCGCATGCCGGATAGGTATCCAGCACTTGCCCACTCTGATCTCGGCACCACGCCTCACTGACCAATGTTCCTTCTTTCACACAATTACTTGAACATCCATCACCGGCTATCGCATTGCCATCATCACAATTTTCACCGAGCGCGACATCGCGATTGCCGCACGTTGCGCCGGTTGACTTTGATCCTTCGGCCAAACATTTATCTGAACAGCCGTCACCAGACACCGCGTTGCGATCATCGCATTGTTCGCCATCATTCAAATTTCCGTTACCGCACAGCGGCGCCGCGGAACCACTGAACAAACAACGGTCAGTGCACCATGAGCCGTTTGGCGGATCACAATCTTCGCCCGCGTCTAACCGCGCATTGCCGCACACAGCCGTCCGCGCTTGCGAACCCGTGAGCAAACATTGACTGGTACAACCGGGAGCCGGATGATCCGCCACGTCAAACGTCTGCAAAGAAACCACGCGTGGATCGGCGCTTGTCCAATTCCAACTCATATTTTCTGCGGATAACAACTCGCGTCCGCCGCCCGGACCACATCCATTTTCCTCGCCCTCCGCGCGTGCGTTAAACCAGCGCTGCCCACCGATGGAACGCACCACCGCCTCGCCCGGCTGAACCGACACACTCGCGATTTGGCATGGTTTGTTGTCGTCGCGCACGCGGAACGTAAATGATTTTAACAGCCAACTTTGACCGAACGCCTCAACCGGCAAATCGTACTGGTCGCGCGCGCGGGCAATGGAAACGCCGTAGGCGCTCTGCACGCTGGGGAAAATCAACACGCGATAAAATTTACCCGGCTCAAGCGCGTTCCGCAACACCAACTCCGCGCGATGCTTCTCATAGGACGCGATATCCGCGCCAGCCGTATCTTCATAATCAATACTCGCAATAAGATTCTTCAATTTTCCGCTCATGACATCCTCTAAAATATCCTCATGGCGACACAATTCATCGCGGCAACGATATAAACCGATGCCCCACTCGTTCAATGTTTGCGGCATCATCGCGATGTTAAATGAAATACCAACTTCAGTGTTCACGCACGCCGTCTGACACTGCGGCCAGGTGGCAATGAGCTTGGGTTCGCCCGCGGTAATAGCAAGGGTACCCGCGCCCGTAACACCGCCCGTTGACGCGTTAATGGTTACTGGATTTTCTTCGGTAATTTTAAGCGCCCGCACAAATTGTTCAGGGCTATCGCGCCGTTCCAGTGATGCAAAAACGCCATTGGATGATTCGCGCCATTCCCATGAACGTCCAGCCGGATCAAGCGCGACGCATTTGTTGCCAAGCGCCGTTAATCCCGCGTGATAGAGTGGCTTATCATCATCACTACGTTCTTCCACCACGTTATGATCACCCGTCTGCACGAGCCATCCTAATTCTTGAGCGGTAAAGGCACCAGGAATTATCTCAACCGCGCCCACGCTACACGCCTCATTGCCGGTGCGGAAACGGAAACAATACGCCGTTCCTTGCGCGTGATTGTCACCGCCGCACGCTTCAACCGCAACAGGATCAGCGTGCATCTCGCCGCCATCGCTTCCCGCGTCAATATTTGGCAATGACCAGAGTCCTGCAAGCACGCGCACTTGGTAGGTATTATTAGATAACAACACCGGCGTGTGTTCACCGGAAAATGAAAATTCAGCAAGGCCGGCACCATTACGCACTTCCGCGCCTTGATGCACCTCCTCAAATGCCGTACACGGATTGTCACCGTCAGCGCTACAACGCTCAAGAACAAACTTGTTTGCCGGATTACCGCGATCTAAATCAATATTCGTGGTAAAGGTGCCACGCACCATCACGGTAGTGCAGACCGCGGCGCTTCCCGGATGCGTGACCCATGGCGCGGGACTTGGCAGTGGATTTTCTTTGGGACAACTTTGACCACAGCATTGCACCACGCGCGGCACCACCGGAATCTTGCCGGTTGAAAAAATCCACGCATATTCCGCGGATTTCGCCGCCGCCGCGCACGATGCCTGACATGATCCGGCCAAAAATCCGGCCTGGCAACACTCCTGCCCGGCCACCGGACATTGATTATTATTCTTTTTACAATCACCAACGGTAAACGGCAGGCCGTTGCTTACCGTATTATCACCCGCGCGAGAAAGGCGCACCAAACCGGTGGCGGCGGTTGCCGGCACAATGGCTTGTTGCACGTGGCCATCATTCCATTGTCCTACACGCGCCACGGCGCCACTCTCAACATTTTCCAAAACCGCATCGTTATCCCAAAAAACCACTTTACCCGGCTCGCGGCCAAAATATTCTCCATATACATCCGCGACACCGCCGGCCGCGCGCATCGCGGGATCAATTTTACAAATACCGGGCAACGGCGTTCCTTGCGTCTCTACGCCAAAATCAACGGTATTGCTCTCAATCTGCTGTGCGCCACGCCGGACATATATTTTAAACGCCGCAACGCCCCCCGCCGCGCCGTCAAGATTCATGTCCTGTGGCACTTTGATCACCACATTCGTATCGCTCCAAAGAGCGCTCGCGTCGCACTGGTCAGGAAAATTGGTGTCGCCGATAGCGGTTTGACCCGTCACTTTACTTTCAAAAACCACGACGCCGCCGGCGCCAGAAGCACCAAAACCGCGCCCAGTTACCGTTACATACGTGCCGGCAGGCCCCTTGGCAGGATTCACCCCGATCACATTGGGCCGATCCTGATCGCGAATGGTCTTCACGGTAAAGAATACTGCGTTACTTGTTTCAGCGCCTACCGTCACACGAACCGGTACGCGTTCCGGTTCAAGATTTGGCACAAAACCAACCACGTCGCCCAAACGGCCTTCACGATCTTGGTTCCAATCCTGCACGCGCACCGCTTCTTCGCCAAACAAGAGCCGGCTTGCATCGCCACCAGCGCCTAAATTGACACCGCGCACGGTCACCCGATCATTCGGCAAACCCTCCGCCGGCGCAATTTCACACAATCCGGGAATGACCTGGTTCGTTGTGGTAAATACCCCGTCAAATTTTGCACCACGATCATCATCCGTGCGATCACTCTCGCCCGCCGCATTACGGACGCCAAGAGGCGCGGCGGCACCCGCCGTGAGTCCCTCTGGAACCGCAACCGTGATACTCTCGTTACTCCACCGAACACCACACGCGCCTGCTGCCGCCGGAATCGCGCTTGCCGGATCATTCGCATCTTTATAAAACACCACCTGCCCCGCTTCAGCGCCAAAATTTTTCCCTTCAACCGTAATAATCGTGCCCGGCGCGCCATTGCCAGGTGTCACGGCAGTAATAAGCGGCAATTGCACGCAAAGACCAGCCTGCTGTCCGGCAGGAATACGACACGCGCCGCCCGCGCACTCCGCATCCGCCTTGCACGCCGCGCCCGCGCACGCGCCGCACCACTGCCCGCCGCAATCGGGCCCCTGTTCATCTTCATTTTGCTTGCCATCAAAACAATGTTTTGGCCGTGGAATCAGACGCACATCGCCTGATGATCCCGTGTTATTATCCGTGTCACTCGCCTGCACACGAATAGTAACCGGCTGCATTGGCCGATACGTCTCCGCGTTAACTTCCCAAGCAAAGGTGCTGGCAAGTTCCGCCGGATCATTTTCAGCGTTATTGGTGTAGACCACCGCGCCATCAACTTCATACTGCACCAAATCAACGGCAATGTTATCACGCGCTCGCGCGGCGATATCAATCGTCTCGCCAAGCGGCACGGATTCGCCGCTCCGGTGACTTGTTATCTGAACGGTCGGCGGCTCCGCGTCAAATTCAGAACCGGCAATAACAATTTGTTTACATGAGAATGAACCGGCGAGCGGACAATAGAGTGACTTCCCGCTTCCCTGCTGTTTAATGTTGGTAGTCAGTTCAACCGTGTATGAAACATTCGGTTCAAAACAGGTGAGCACCTGATCATTTGGTGGCAAACACGGACCTTTTGCCGAAAGACGCATCTCGCTTGCGCTCACTTGCGTCAGATCAACCGCAACCGGCGTTTTATCCCGATCATCGGTTTTATATACTTTCACGGTTTCTCCCAAGATGAGCGACGCCGGATCATACGCCGCCGCGCGTCCGCGATCTTGGAAATTAATTTTCACCGTCACCTGTTGAACGCGCTGTTGCCCTTTGGGACTAATTTTTGCTGAAAAACCCGCGGCGCACGGCGGATTGGCGCATCTGCCACCACCAAATCCTCCGCCTTCCCCGCCGTCACCGCCCGCTACACCGGCGCCCCCTGTTGTGCCATCAACCAAACTATTCAAAATAAAATGCGTGATGGAAAACGCGCTCAAAATGATGGCCAGGCCAATCACGCCGTTTAAAATAATCTTTTTTGCGATCTTAACCTTATCTTCACTCCCGCCCGCGGTCATCCATACCACGCCACCAGCCAAAATAATCACGAGCGCAACGATGCCAAGCAAACCAAGACCCGTCCGGATAATCCGCGCAATGGTCACCCGCAAATCCTCGGTGCCAAGACCGGTTGCTTCGCCATAATACAAACCCAATTCCGTTGCGCTGATGGCCCCTTCGCCACCGCCCGCGCCCTTCTCCGGCTGCGCAAACACCGTTTGCGGCGTAACAACAATAGAGAGACCAATCACCATGGCCACCACCAACCACATGAATTGTCGTGCAAGATTCTTCATGTGATTATTCTTCCGCTAATACATCTCCGCATCCCTGCGCCGGTCCGGGTCGCGTTCCTTGAACGTCTCTCTTATAACTGCAACACGAAGGATTGTTTGGATCAGATCCATCACAACCGGGACCGACGGCCGGATAAAAACAATTCTGCGCGGCATCAAATACCGTGTACGGAACGCGGGACGCGTAAAACATATCTTCAACAAGCGGCAATGTTGGTTTAATGGTTACCTTAGTGCCAAGGCGTCCGCCACCCACATCCTCTTCACTCATGCGCGATGAAAAACCAATCGGCGGCGCGCCGGCGCTTGTTTCAAATTGCATCCCATCAACAATCGTTCCATAACTCATTTCTTCCGAAAACAACATTTCAACGGGCTGTTCAAATGGCACGCCACCCTGCACTTTGGCATCGCCATCCAATTTCGCCAATGGAGAAACACTGACGAGTGTGGGCGACGTTAAATCCAACTGCGCGCTTGTTCTAAATTGCCACCAATAGTTATCCGGCGAGAACGCGCCCGCGGCCACGAGCGGCTGGCCGTTCGCCTTACCGTCTTTTGCGCTGCCGTTTTCACCGCCACCATCAAGCGCGTTGCCGCTCATGTCAACAAGACCTGAACCCGGAATGCCGGTTGCGCGATCGTCGCGCAACAATGCCGCGGTCTCAAGAAGCACGCGCGTTGCCGCGTTAAACGGCAAACAACGTTTCTCGTCGCCGCACGCGTTTTGCCCGCACACCTGTTCCGGGAGAAAAATCGCGGTTTTGTACCCGTTCACTAAGCGAAACACGCCCTTTACTTCCGCGTTCCGCGCGCCATCAACAAACGGCGCGTAAATCCGCACAAAATGATTGGCGTCCGTTGTTGCTTCAAGGCCAACCGGACTCATTGCTTCGGAAAATGTAATTTGCACCACGCGATCCGGACCTCCATCTGTTGATGGTGAAACGCGCACCACCGATGGCGGCGTATCATCAACCTGCCCGCCCGTAACAAAGACCCACGTGTAACTTGATTTCAATCCGCCGAAGGCCGGTTTATCATTTTCTTTCTTAATGCCGCCACCAAAAATCACCGTGTAACCAACCTCTTCATTTGCCGTGCCAAGATATTCACGCGGAATGTACGTAACGGTGCGCCCCGCGCCGCCAACCACGGCATCAACCGCATCCAAAGAAACGCCCTGCTCCACTTCATCCGTGCGAGAAATTTTAACGTGCTCATTATTAATGGAGTCGCAACGATTCTCCACGCAATCACCAAATGTGCCGTTGCCGTTCGTATCCTTCACTAACGTGTCTAATTTCATGGGTTCACGGAAGGTGATAATCACTTGCGTATTGCGCGGAATGTTGCGCGCACCGCGTTCCGGAAAATGATCTTGTATCACTTTGCCCAGGTGGCTGGCGCCCGCGTAGCGGTTAAACCGCGCCGCGTCACCACCAGCGCCTTCGCCGCCAGCGCCACCGCCAAATAATCCGCCCCCGCCAGCGCCACCGCCCAAAAGCGCGCTAAAAATAAATTGCGTTATGGCGAACGCGCTTAAAATAATAGCCAAACCAATCACGCCATTCTGAAGAATTTTTTTCGCGATTTTTATTTTATCTAAACTGCCGCCGGCAGTCATCCACACCACGCCGCCCGCAATAATAATCACGAGCGCGATAATGCCGAGGAGTCCGAGGCCAATGCGAATAATTTTAACAATGATTACGCGAATGTCTGACGTTCCGAGGCCGGTTGCTTCACCGTAATACAGCCCCAATTCCTGCGCGCTCACGGCCTGCTCTGCGAGTTCGCCTTTCGCCGGCTGCGCGAACACCGTTTGTGGCGCGAGCAACAAAAAAATTGCCAACATCGCGAGCGCGATGAAAGCAACATTAAAAATCCCCCGGCCTTTCCCCGAATACCAAAAAATTCTTGCACCCATCACGTTGCCTGTTTCCGGTGCACCAATAGACATGTAGATATAGTATAGCACTTTTAATCCGAGTGGACGATGTGGACAGATAAAATTTTATAGGCCCGCATGGACAATTTTTGTAAATAAAAATAGCCCTCGCACAAGTGATTAACCTGTGCGAGGGCCGAGTATCCAAGGAACCGAGTAACCGGATTGGAAGCGCCGAGGGGCCTAGGTTCCGAGGATCTCCACCCCCAGGAGGAAGAACCCCACGCGGCCGTTGCCGAACTCGATCCAGTCGCCGCAGCTGAGCCCGTACCCGTCGAAGCTACCGGCGATCAGGCGAAGGCCACCCACGTGGAAGGTGTCGCTGGCCGCGTTGAGGGACTGGAGCGGGACTCGCTCGCCCGTGCGCTTGAAGTGCGCCAGGATGAGGGCGAAGAGGAGCGCGATGCTCCCTAACGAGGTACCGTGGTTTTCCGGGAGCTCGTAGCGCTTGCGGAGCTCGGTCCGGAGCTCCTCCATCTTCTTGACATTCTGGCAGAGGCTCCCTTCCGCCAGGCGCGGAACCCAGAAGACGATTGCCGACTTCGTCGGCTCGTCGTTCTTGATCTGACAGTCCTGGAGGTAGGTCAGCTTCCTGAAGGTGGGTCCGGCCTGCGGGGCATGCTGCTTCAGCATGAAGCCCTCGCGGATCCGCCACGCCACCGGGCCGTTGTAGCCCATCGCCGTGGCGTATTTCCGCCACTGGGTCACGATCCCCAGCGCCTTCTCGCTGGCGTAGCCCTTCTCGGAGACGAGAGCCGCGATGGCTTCCACATCCGAGAGGTGGAAAACAAAAGTGTTCTGCACGATCTCCGCCGCGAGTCCTGCCGCGAACTCCTTGAGCCGCTCCGGCATCCCCGCGATGGCCGAGAGCTGATCCTCCGTGAGGCCTGCCAGAGCCGCTGCGACCGAAACGTACGACGTATTCCTCTGCATGACAGAACCTTTCTCCCTGTGTAGGGAAACTCCCAACCGAAGTGGCCAGGATTATGAGAGTAACTATAGTATATTTTGCTATTTTTGTCAAGCCCTGCACGTCAAAAATGCCTCTGTTTGGGCATTTTATATCCCCGCCACTTGTCCCCTTGACAGCCCTTCCGCTATAACCGATACTACAAGATACTATGGATGAAAGGAGTGACAAAAAATTAGATACACTTATTGAGGCAGTTGGTGTATTGAATGGCAAATTTGATGTATTGAGTGGAACGGTTGGTACACTCAACGACAAGGTTTATATATTAACCGAAACCGTTGAATTTATAAAAGATAATGCGGTGACGCAGGAATCTTTAGATAACTTAGAAACAAAATTAACAGGTAGAATCGACTCTTTACAAACAGAAATGCACGCCGGATTTGCTAATCTCCGTGAAGAATTCCAAAAAGAACTGCGTTCTATTCGGAGTGAACTAGAAGAAATTAAAAGGCGACTTGCCGCCCTCGAAAAACGAACTCAAGAAGACGCTGATGCCATGGCGCAAGATTATCTCAAACTACAACAGGACTATAAAAAACTTGAAGCGCGCGTAAGGGTGCTTGAAATGCAACGGGAAACTGCCTAACTAAAACTCCCCGACAAGTCGGGGAGTTTTTTTGTCATGCTGAATTCATTTCAGCATCTCCAAATTAGATCCTGAAACAAGTTCAGGATGACAATCTATTTCAGCGCCGCTTCAACACGCGCCTTCACGCGGCGCTCCTATGTGGACAGAAAAAATTTTATGAGGCCCGTGTGAACGATTTTTGTAAATAAAAAAACGCCCGAGTCTCTGAAGAGATCGGGCTCACAGATCAACGGGAAACTTTTACGCAAATTTTGCCATGAGCTCATAACCTATCTGCCGTAGATACGCAGGACCGGTTTGAGCATTACCACCCTCAAGCTCTTGTTCAAGAAATGCTGGCAGCTGCTCATCTTGAAGGCGGGTTGAGGCAATCCCCCACGCAATCGCCGCAACCGTATCGGTATCGCCGCCCCATCTGATGATTTGCCGCAACATGTCCAGAAGCGAACGCGACGTGCGCATGAGCATCACCACGGCATGCACGGTCTCGATAGCAACTGAAATACCTTGATGCTCATACGCTTTAATCGGCCTCGCGGGTCGCGACTGAGAGAGGGTGTAACCAAATTGTGCGACATCCTCACGTGGAAGATTATCGAGACAATAGGTGTGGCCCTCCTCAAGCGCCGCGTTCTCGTACAATGCAAAATGGCTCAAAAGTGCCACCACTCGAGCGCTGAATATACCTTCGGGCGTATTATGACTAATACGGGCCTGTACTTCTGCAACGCGCAAGACTTCTTGAACGGTTTTCAGTACCCCAATAACTGTTGCCCGCATGGCCGCACCATTTCTGTTTGAGCGCGGATCTATCTTGGCAAGCAGTTCACTTCCTGATCTAACCTGCCTCCACAATACATGAAAGCGAGACGAGTATCCTTTACGTTGACCACCGCGTGCAAATTCACGGACATAGCTATCCGCAAATTGCAATGAACTATACGGAGCCGAATACTCAATCAGCACACGAGCATTTGCCACAGACATTTCTGTATCGTCTGTATAAAAACCGGGCACGAATGCGTGTATAGGATTAGAATGAAATGATCGCATCTCAAGACAACGTCGTCTATGCTCTGAATCACGGGGGAACTCAAGATATTCAGTGGCAGCCGCGAGGGCATCTGCCATACCGATGTAAAGGAGCATCCTGTCATTCCGATAACGCATGGGTCCTCCGTTAATCTTAGTGCGGGTTAGATACATGTAAGCATATTCATTTATGAAAGTCAAATACCACCGCGATACTCCAAAAAACAAAAAAGCCCGTCAGATATTAACCTAAACGGGCTTCTGTGAGTGGTTAATTCGGCGTTGGCATCACTTCGTCCGTCGCCCGCGACACTCCTTGTACTTGACGATCACATGGGAATCACGCTGAGGCATAATGCCTCCACCGGTGACCATCCCCTCGTAGTAGGTCTCCTTCTCGAGCCGCCAGTCCACGATCTGCACGTCACCGAGCTCGCGCCTGGCTGTATCACACACACGATCATCGGACAGCGAGAAGTTTCTGATCACGATACGGTATTGGCGTACCTTGCTCACGGCCTCCTCCTTCTATTACTCGACGACTGTTGCAGTCCTGTCTGCCATAAGATGAAGGAAAATCAGGCATGCAACAAGGTCCGCAATCATACCGGCTGGCATATCCGGATGATGACTTCGAACCGTGTTGTAAATCTGCCCCATAAGCTGAGACAGGTCTGTGGATGTCCGCGCTTCAAAGCGCTGCAGCATGAACCGCAGTGTCGGGAATCCATCAACGACTTCTCGGTTATGAAAGAGGTCGCTCGGTTTGACCGATGCTGCAAGACGTCGCTGATAGTATGCCGCTACATCGGATGCTGGTTCGAGGTTAGACACCCGGTGCACGTGACCGCTCATCTCGAATGCGAGGTTCTGCATCCGCTGAAGCCAGAGCGTGTCCTCTTCGCTTGTCTGTCCCAGTGCCACCGGTACCGCTTCGATCACTTCTTCTGGCCGCTTCGGAAACATTTTGTGAACCTTGCAGATACTAAGTACGAGTGGAAAAAGAAACTCAATGATCCCCTGATTCGTCCTTCCCCCTCCACGATTCTTCTTCGAGTCAGCCTGTGCTCGACAGGCGAGATCATAGACGACCCGCGGGTTGTCATCGATCGAGAATCGAGTGGCGAGCTCCTCAAAGGTATCCCCGATATTGATACCAGCGGTAAGGAAGAATCCGAGCTTCTTGCTAGAACTCACATCGTGCATCCGCGTAGTGCACCCCTCTTTCTCAGAAAGCGGCTCAAGTACGCTTGCAAGTTGGACACCACGTCGAATCTCGCGGGGAGTCAAGCGCGGAGTAAGTGAAGCCCATACCACCTGATGGAACCGGTCAGCTGGGCGCACCACGCTCTCGATAATTCGTGTGACCTCATCCGGAGAGAGCGAGCTCCCGACGACCCTATTACACCCAGCGATCACCTCAGAACCACCCCACGTGTGTTTCGCGTCGCGTTCAGCCCGACGAAGCCGCGCCAATATCGTCGGCAATGGGAACGAGACAACCGGTGACGATCTGCCGATAGAGTACTGCCAGAGACCGTCAGGACGTTCGCGTGCGGACACAAAGGCGCGAATCCCATCCGCATGCATCTGCATCCGCGCATCTGTCGAACTCTCTTCGACCATCGTCCACCCGGCGCCACTTCCGATGACCCGGTAGATCATGTCAGCCGGAAGCCGATCTCCTCTGCCCTCCAGATAGCACAGAACTCTCGCCTCCACAGCATAAACAGTGGCGCGAAAGGCATCCTGATTGCGTTCGGAGATGCGACCGGAAAAACGAAACGTCTGGTACGGCTCGAAAATCCAGGCGAGTGCTTCCCCATCTTCGGGACGAAGTGGCGGGGCACAGAAACCACCGGTTGTATCACGCATATCCACGATATCGAGCAGACGCAGGAACTCTTCGCTCTTGAGAACTTCTGGATGATGGAAGATCACCCACGAGAAGCACGCATCTTGGTCACAGTCGTTAAGCCACACGAGTGCCTGTGGCTCACCACTTTTCGAGAAGCTCTGGAAAAGACCCTGCTGGACATGAACCCGCGCCTGCGCACAACTAGCGCGGGTTTCTAGCCGCGACACCCCTTCGTGGTGATTGAGATTGAGGAACGGGCCTCTTGGATCAAACTGCGGTCCCTCCGGCACGTAACCATCAAGCGCAACCGAGAACTGTGGTCTTGAGCTAATGAATTCACTCCATGAGATCTCATTGGTAAGAGGATCCATCATGAGTTCTACTGCCATGTCGGTCTCCTTTCTTCCCCAAGGAACGGTTAAATTTTAAGGTACAGGCTCAAAAAAATAGGGCTTGCGAGCCCTATTTTTCAGAGCTTGCGCCTTAGTTCGACGATGAGTCGAGCACAGACGTAAACTCTGGGTACAGTTTTTTAATTTTTCGTATCTATATTTATAACACACTCCCATCATTCTGTCAAGAGGAAAAATAGTGGCCAAGTTTAGCCATTTTATCTATTTACCCAACGCCGCCTCCACGCGTGCTTTGACACGCGCGCCATCAGCGCCCCCTGCGGCTCCGGCAACGCGTTTCATAACTACACCCATGACGCGGCCAAAATCACGAGGTTCAGGCATTTCTTTCAAAACATCCTGCACGATGGCGTCCAGCGCCGCATCATCCATTTCTGCCGGAAGATAGGCGGAAACGAGCGCAATTTCCGCTTTCGCTTTTTCCACCGCGTCCAATCGCCCGCCGCGCTCAAAATCCACCAGCGCGTCTTCTTGTTGTTTTTTATACCGTTTCAACACCGTCATCACGAACGCATCATCCGGTTCAGTATCGCGCTTCATCGCGGCAATCCGTTCATTCTCTACAGCCGTTTTCAACATACGCAAAACAGACAAGCGATCCGCCTGCTTTGCTTTCATGGCTTCCGTCAAATCTCCAAGAATCTCTTGATAGAGTGCCATAGTTACCACCGCTTATCTTGGAATCTATCTTCCTCGGGCAAACGGCCAACCTTGCGCAGATATTCTGTCTTGTCCGTTAATTGCTTCCGGCGTACCGCGGAACGACGGCGCATATTGCGGCTTTTTTCTACTTCAAAAAACTGCACTTTTTTCACTTGCAGTAATTTGCCGCTTGCCTGCCAGCGCTTTTTGGCGCGGCGCATAAACGACTCAAAACTTTCATTTGGTCTTCGACGCATTTCTGACATAACGCCACCTCGCTTTCTATAATTTCTTCTTTAAGAACGGCACAATTTTTGTAACATCCACAATCTCCTGCGCGCCAGATTCCATATCCCGCACAATAATGGTGCCGTCCATCATTTCCTTCTGACCCAGGATGAGCGTATAGAGTACCTTTTGTTTGTCGGCTATGTCAAGTTGAGCCTTCAGCGAGGTCTTGGCGAGGTTAAATCCCACACGCATGCCCTCCGCGTGAAGATCTTGCAATAATCGCAACGCCTTCCGGCGTGCGCCCTGACCCAAATGCGCCAAAAAGACCGTGGGCGGTTTTTGAGCGAACTCATCGGGACGCTTTTTGAGTTCTGTCACAATACGTTCCATACCTACACCAAACCCAACCGCGGGCGTGGGCCGTCCGCCCAATTGTTCCACTAATAAATCATAACGTCCGCCGCCGCCAAGCGCGCTCTGCGCGGTCTCCGCATCTTGTTCTTTGGTATAGAATTCAAACACCGTGTGTGAATAATAATCCAATCCACGCACCAAAAATGGATCAAGCGAATACGGAACCTGGAGTTCATCCAAATCTTCCAAGAGTTCCATAAAAAATTTCTTGGATGGTTCGGAGAGCCAGTCAACAATTTGCGGCGCTTCATCACGGAGCGGCTTGCACCCCTCTTCTTTACAATCCAAAAGCCGAAGCGGATTTCTGTTCAACCGCTTTTTACAATCCTCACACAAATAACTTCGTTTTGCGCGATAATATCCGGTGAGTTCCATAATATACCGCGCGCGCTCGTCCGGCATGCCAATGCTGTTAATACGCACTTCAACCGAAATGCCCAAATCAGAAAGTAAGGTGTACGCAATCGCAATCAACTGCGCATCCGCGGATGGCGACGGATCGCCAAACACTTCAAAACCAATTTGATGGTGTTCACGGTAACGCCCTTTCTGGGGACGCTCATGACGGAACATAGACGCAAAATACCACATCTTGACCGGCTGCGGCAGATTCAACATGCCATGTTGAATGTACGCGCGCACCACGCCCGCCGTGCCTTCCGGACGAAGCGCCACGCGTTCCATGTCGCGATCTTCAAAAACATACATTTCTTTTTCCACAATATCCGTTCCCTTCCCAATAGAACGCGTATACAAACGCGCGTCTTCCAAAAGCGGCGTCTGAATCCAACCAAATTCGTAAAATTGCGCCAAACGAATCGCGTGATCGAGCAGCGCATACCAATACTGATCCTCTTTCGGCAAAATATCTTTCATGCCGCGCAGGGCCTGCAGACCGCTGTGTTTTTGCGGCGCGTCCCCCTCTTCAGCACCCGTTGGTTTTTGCTCTCCCACCGCAGGCGCGATCACGGGCTTTTTTTCCGCGACCGGCATTTTTTTCGCAACAAAAACCGCGCGCTTTTTTGGCGCGGTTTTCTTTACCACCTTCTTCTTGGCTTTTTGTTTATTCATTTTCTTTTTCTTTGCCATATCATGAACTACTCGCCTTAAATATTATACTCCGGCACCGGAAACCGCTGCGCGCGATCAAACGGCCAGCCGCGAAGCAGTACCCTGCCAATGATACTGTCTCCCGGGATGGGGCCAAATATGCGGGAATCCAAACTGGCGTCGCGATTATCTCCCAGTACATAATACTCGTTTTCTTGGAGCGTAATATCCACGCTACCCGGCGTAAACTCACGCGAGGGAAGATAGGCCTCCTGTAGCGCAACCGGCGCGGTATTTTTATCTTTTGCAAGAAACACCTGACTGTCACGCACCATAATACGCTCGCCAGGCATACCAATGACGCGCTTCAAAAAAAATTCTTCTTTTTTGTGCGGATTGCGAAGTACCACAATATCTCCACGCGCCGGTTCTTTGAACCGATAACTTACCTCGTCAATAATGAGATACTCGTTCTCATAAAAATTTGGAGCCATGGACGCGCCGTGCACCACAAACGGTTTGAAAATGAAATAACGCACGGCTCCAATGGTAATTCCCGCGAGCACCGCTACTTTAATAAGCTCAAGTAAAACAACGCCTACGCCGGCTGCGCCGTAACCCAAGCGACGCGACGGTGTAGGCCCTGCCCCCGCCTCGCGCTCTTCCGGAATATCGTTGGTGTGTGGCTTGGTTGACATAATTTTGATCTAGTATACCACGTCTAAGGACAAAGATCAAGAAAGCCGTAGTGGGCGGCACAGGAGTCGAACCTGTTACCTCTACAATGTCAATGTAGCGCTCTAACCAGGTGAGCTAGCCGCCCTCTATTTTTTAAACTGTGACACGCAATACGCCACGCATTTCTGCACCAGCCGCTTGATTGGCTGATGGATGTTGCACAACGCAACCGTTCCCCCCGCGATACTCCCCAACAAATTTAACAGCAAATCGTTGGGCGTGTCAAGCATATCACCCAAACGGTTATTCTTCAAAATGACCGTCTCCGCATATTCTTCCAATTCATAAAAGACACCAAGAAGTGTCACGAGCGCTACAACTATGAGTAGTTGCATGCCAAAAGAGCGTTGCGGCTGAACTGAAACATCCGGCAAGACGTTGGTGGCGCGAAGCACAATCACCATGGCAATCGCGGCAGAGACGCCGCCCATGAAATGGGCGAATTTGTCATACCATGCGTACGCGGCATACCAACCAAAAATATCGCCAAAGAGATCAATCAAAAGCGACGCCAGAATGAAAAAAAGCAACCAGCCCTTTTTGGTGGCCTGAAGCGTTGCAAGTTTCCGCCACAAGAATTCTACCATTCCCCACACCACCGCCGCCGTGATAATAAGACCAAACCAACTAAAGGTAAGTTTAAAATGGAGCACCTGGAGCCAATTCAAAAACTCAAAAACAATAATCGCCGCAAACACGGCGCGCATACCATGCATCATCCATATATGCGAAGCGGGCATTTGTGGGCGCGCTTGGAATCGGACCAAGGACCTCGTCATTATCAGTGACGCGCTCTAACCGACTGAGCTACGCGCCCGCGTTTATACGCACCAATATACTACAAAGTATCAAAAAGATCAAGCGCCCGTGAACTCAAACAAAAAACCGCCGTTCTGGCGATCTTTTGTTTTGTTGACTCCACAGATGTGACAAAGACATCGTCTATTCTTCCCGATACATTCGTTCCGACAAGTCGGAACGCGTAATCGAGATCGACATCTAGAGATAACTCCCTAGAAAGGAGGTGATCCAGGAACAGCTTCCGCTACCCCTGCCTTGTTACGACTTCACCCTGATCACCGATCCTACCTTCATCCCGCAAGCGAGATTTCAGGCATTACCGGCTTTCGTGGTGTGACGGGCGGTTTCCCGGTCAATAAATATATTATTGCCAGACACCACCGGACGAACGGTTTTCCCGTATCCTGGCGGTTTCCAACTGATTGTGTTTCTTTCCAAGCTTACGTATTTCGTTTCGCAATAACTGGATTTTTTTGAGACCATCCTCCGTTAAATGCGCCTTGCGGCGCATCATGAGAACAATCTCACGGAAAAGGCGGTATGCCTTTGCCTTTTTGGCTTGAAGTGGGTAGCGATCAAGAAAGGGAAATAAATATTCCACCATATCTCGCGTACTGCCTATCTTGAATTTGGCATGCGGATACCATCCATATCGCTCATACGAGCAATCGTAGATTTTCCCGCAACCAATCGTGACGACAATACGCTCGAGAATTTCTCGATCATCATCTCGAAGTTCTATTTCAAACTGCGGATGAATTTCAATTCCACTTCGCAGGGTCTGGTGTCGGCCAATGCTGACCGAAAATGATCCCTCGCCATCAATGAATCCAATTACGTACCAAGGATTAAGCTTGGCTCGTTGGATTTGCTCCTTCCCAAACGGCGCTTTGAGCGCAGGATTGCGCCTAAAGCCACGCTTGGTACTATGAGTTCTGCAGACTTCTTGCATAGCACCGATTAAGATTTCTCTCTTCTCTTTCTCGGTGTTAGTTTACCATAGAATGGTACACACCACCACCGAACACTATGCAAGATCTCCTTGGGTCACCCTGAAAAACATTTTGTATCATCTCGGTCTTCCGATCATCACCAATGTTCTATGCACTTTCGCTTCCCCGCGTACTCGGCGGGTCGCGACATTGATGACCTGTATGAAGACTCAAGCTAATAGATGCCTCCCCACCCTTCAATTGGGACCTCGCGATCCGCAATCTGTAGATTGGCTTCGCATTCAAGTGCTGAACGCGGCGGGATTTGCACCCGCTTTTTTTCGGGGCTGCCAAGCACCCGAGTACAAGGATCGAGAACGTATTCAACGCGCCGTGGCTGATGCGCGTTTACTAGCGATTCCGGCTTCATGAGGTCGAGTTGCAGACCTCAATCCGAACTGAGACCGGTTTTGATGGGATTTGCTCCACCTTACGGTTTGGCGTCCCATTGTACCGGCCATTGTAGCATGCGTGTCGCCCGGGACGTAAGAGCCATGCTGATTTGACGTCGTCCCCACCTTCCTCCTACTTACGTAGGCAGTCTGTTGTGTAGATTTAACACAACACGAGGGTTGCGCTCGTTACCCCACTTAAGGGTACACATCACTGCACGAGCTGACGGCAACCATGCAACACCTATCTAGCACTCTCGAAGAAGTCCTACTTTCATAGGATGTGCAGCTAGTATTTGAGCCCCGGTAAGGTTCTCCGCTCGTTATCGAATTGAACCGCGTGCTCCACCGCTTGTGCGATCCCCCGTCTATTCCTTTGAGTTTTAATCTTGCGATCGTACTCCCCAGGCGGCACACTTAACGCGTTAGCTCTTTTAAACGGCACCGAGAGGGTCGATACTCCCGATACCTAGTGTGCATCGTTTAGGGCGTGGACTACTGAGGTATCTAATCTCATTCGCTACCCACGCTTTCGTCCCTGAGTGTCAGGACTGTTCCAGCAAGCTGCCTTCGCCTTTGGTGTTCCTGCCGATATCAGCGCTTATTACGACTACACCGACAGTTCCGCTTGCCTCTCCCAGCCTCAAGTCTTGCCGTATTACCCGCAGTTCCTGGGTTAAGCCCTGGAATTTGACAGATAACGCACAAAACCACCTACGGACGCTTTACGCCCAGTAAATTCGGATAACGCTTGGGGTCTCTGTATTACCGCTCCTGCTGGCACAGAGTTAGGAACCCCTTATTCTTCAGGTACCGTCAGAATTCGTCCCTGAAAAAAGCAGTTTACAACCCGAAGGCCGTCTTCCTGCACGCGGCGTCGCTCCCTCAGACTTTCGTCCATTGGGGAATATTCTTGACTGCAGCCTCCCGTAGGAGTCTGGGCAGTGTCTCAGTCCCAGTGAGGCGGGTCG
>Ga0209541_10002003_pt1 | contig 39289 bp, 43 predicted proteins | sample RifCSPlowO2_01_FD_184027 | JGI IMG/M metagenome (GOLD analysis project Ga0209541, IMG submission 184027) | Groundwater microbial communities from Rifle, Colorado - Rifle CSP2_plank lowO2_0.1 (SPAdes) (version 2) | ecosystem: Environmental > Aquatic > Deep subsurface > Groundwater | place...
GACGAGTGATCCGACACAAACGCCGACTTGCTGTTCTTCCGTGGTGTTTATTCCGGGCCTTGAAGCCAGCCGACTCTATACCCAAGAGACAATTTTTGAAAATCAGCTTTGGGAGCCTAACATCAATAATGATGTCAAAGTTCTCGCTCTTGACCCGATAACAGGTGAAAGTCTTAACACCGGCATTTACACCGAAGATGTAATTGATGAAGCCTTTTCAATTAACATTTACAAAAATTTTCTGGTTTTTATGGAAAATATGGTAACAGCTGGAGATATCGCCGACTTTGAAACATTTCCTTACGATTGGCGATTTGATGTCAAAGATGTGGTGGACCGCTCTGTTACCCTTCGAAACAGCAGTTATGAAATGATTCCGAAACTTAGAGAAATTGCGACAGTGTCGCAAACCGGTAAGGTGACTATAATCGCTCATTCCAATGGCGGTTTGGTAGCGAAGGAATTGTTAAATAAGCTAGAAGAAACAGGAGAAGAAAATCTGGTAGATCGGATTATTTTGGTGGCGACACCGGAACTTGGCACGCCCAAAGCGGTGTTGGAGATGCTTCACGGTATGGAGCCGTTTATTCTTAATTTTCCGCGCAAGGAAGTAACAAGAGAACTGGCCGAGAATATGAAAAGCGCTTACGCTCTTCTTCCGTCGGCTGAATATTTCAATCGATTGGGGGTCGGGGCTCGGCCAATTATTGAATTTAGCACAACGACGGCAGTTACCGCGTCTCCTCGGGGAATTTACGGAAGTACGATTTCAAATTATGAAAACTTACGCAAATTTATTTTAGGCGATAATGGTGGTCGAACAGAACCATCGGCGACTGCCATCAATCTGCCGAATGTTTTGAAAGAGCCGTTTTTGGCGGGAGCGGAAACGCGACACAGCGAGCTTGATTCTTGGCAACCACCAACCGGTATTGATACAGTTGAGATTGTCGGCTGGGGTTTGGAGACGCCACGCGGTATCGTCTACAAATCAAAAAGACAAAATGTTTGCAATGCCGATCTTTCTGTTTGTGCTATTGAGGAAGTCATTGATCCCGAACCGCTTTCAACCGCCGAAGGCGATGGCACGGTGGTGTATTTATCAGCCGACGCGCTTGGTGGGGAGAGGTATTATGTGAATTTGAGAAGATATAACGCATTGGGTGAATTTAATATTAATCGCAAACACAAAAATATTCTGGAGGTCAGTACCCTCGAAGGCCTAATTTCTACTTTAATTATGAAGGAAGCGACCACAACACTTCCGGAGTATATTACAAATACAAAACCAGAAACTACTTCTATTGCAGAGCGTCTAAAAATAAATGTTCACTCGCCGGTTGATCTAAATCTTTACGATTCTCTCGACCGACACACTGGTCCCATACCAAACCCCGACCCACTGTCCGACCTTGAATTATCCGAGGAGCAAATTCCCAACAGTTATTACTGGCAGTTGGGCGAAGGGCAATACGCTGGGGCGGGCGGAGAGGCGACTACAACAATAAAGCTTGTTGGCACGGCGCTTGGTTCGGTAACAGTGGGTATAGAAAGAGTTATCGGTGATGAGACAATCATTGCCAGCACTTTGTTTGAAGATGTGCCAATCACTGCTGGTGGATTAGCAGTGGTCGATGTAATACCAAACGCTGAACCGATAATGCTTCTTGATGTGGACGGCGATGGAATTGTTGACGCAGAAATTTCGCCGGCTGGTCTATCATCGGAAGATCTGATTGCCATCTTAAAGGGTTTGATTAAGACTCTTGATTTGCCGAATAAAAAAGAAAAACAACTGAACAAAGTTATTGATAAGTTTGAGAAAGAGTTGGCTAAGGAACAAAAGAAAACAAAAGGGGAAAAACTGAAAACAAAACCAGCTTTCAAGAAATTGATAAAACTTATTAGCCAATATCAAAAGAAAGGAATTTTATCAGCCATCGAAGTCAGCGAGTTGATAAGTATGATTGAAGAGATTAGGAGTAAGGTGGTAGAATAATAATATGAGTAAAAAAATACCATTGGTTATTGTATTTTTGTTTTCCCTAATAGTTATAGGAGGTTGTTTTGTGGTAATATTATTTAATCAATGTACATCTCCCGATGGTCTGTTGGTAAATATAAAATGTTATGATTTTTTGGATCAAAAAGTAGAACCAATTTTTTGGTCGTTTCTACCGCTTCTTGCAATTTCCCTCATTCTATTTTTCCTCCGTCGAGAAGTATTTATGGTTTGGGTGAAATTTGCAGGAGTAGCTTTTCCGATAATGGTCGCTGTTTTACTTTATACCTATAACAATGGACCAACTCCGGGTGGTTTTGGTTTGGCCGGTTTAATTTCCGATGAGATGCTGGCAACGGCTTTTCTGCCCGCTCTTTTCTTCATTATCTCTCTTGTCATCATCATCGTAAAATCTATCAAACTTCGTAAAACTCTCTCCTAATCATCGTAAAAATTCCTTAATTTTCCCCCTTCAAAATCCCATCCAAAAGTGGTAAGATTTATGAATTGACATGGAAGAAGCAAAGAAAAAAATAGAGCAGCTTATCGCGAAATACGAGGAAGTCAAAACTAGTGGTATCATTAAAAAGTACACAGAAGAAGATACTAAAAATGGCTTCATCATTCCTCTTTTCGAGGTGCTTGGTTGGGATTTTTATAATAGAAATGAAATAACGGCCGAAGAACACATAACCGGCAAACGTGTTGACTATGGTGTGTATCTAAATGGGGTTGTCAAATTTTTTCTTGAAGCAAAACCGCTCAAGGCTGATATTCACAGAGAAGATTATGCCGAACAAGCTATTCGATATTCTTGGAATAAAGGAGTGACCTGGGCAGTGCTTACGGATTTTGAAAGCATTATTGTTTTCAACGCCCTCAGCCCAGAAAAGAGTCTGCATGGGAAAAAATATTTTGAGATCCCTTACACAGAATATCTTGTTCGCTTTGACCAATTGTGGCTCCTGTCCAAAGAAGCCTTTACTAAAAATCTACTTGATCAGGAAGCCGAAAAACATGGTAAGAAATTACAAAAAGTCTCGGTAACTGAAAGTTTGTCAAAAGACCTGAATGAATGTCGACGAATATTAACTGAGGCGTTTTTGCAATGGAATCCAAAAGTTAGTCCCGAATTAATTGATGAAGGGGTGCAAAAATTACTTGATCGTCTAATTTTCATTCGCGTTGCCGAAGATAGAAAGATTGAACCTCCAACTTTACATCCAATGATAAATGAATGGCTTGCTTCCAGTCGCGATAAGCATCTTTATCAAAGAATGATAGGGAAATTTAGGGAATTGGACGCAATTTATAATTCAAATCTTTTTTCAGAACACCAATTTGAGCAATGGGAAGAATATAATGATGCCACTCGTGATGTTATTGATATTCTTTATGGTAAGAAAAGTTATTTTGAATATGATTTCTCGGTTATTCCCGCAGATGTTCTTGGTAGCGTATATGAAAATTATTTAGGGTATAGATTACAAAAATCAAAAAAACAAAAATTGATAGGAGAAAATCTGGAACTTGGGAAAGATTTACGCAAGCGAAAAGAACAGGGGATTTATTACACACCGAAGTTTATCGTTGACTATATTGTTGAAAACGCCCTCGGTCCGATACTAGAGCGATGCCAAACTATTAGTGATTTACAGAAAATAAAAGTGTTAGACCCAGCCTGTGGAAGTGGTTCATTTTTGGTGTCGGCGTTTAATTTGCTTCTCAAAAAATACGCAAAGTTTGGAAAAGATACAAGTGATCCATTTGTGCGAATTATGATTTTGGAGCAAAACATTTACGGCGTAGATTTGGACCAGCAAGCCGTCGAACTTACACGATTGAATCTTTTGCTCAATGTGTTTGATAAAAAAATAAAACTTCCAAATCTCGGTAATAATATCAAAAACGGCAACTCGTTGATTTCCGGTTCAGATGAAGAATTAGAAAAGTATTTTGGTAAAAATTACCGTGACAAAAAACCTTTCAATTGGCAAGAAGAATTTCCAGAAGTTTTCAAACAAGGTGGTTTTCATGTTATTGTCGGCAATCCACCATGGGTAACTGTCAATCATAAAGAGATTGGTGCAGACACGACAAAATATTACAAAGATAGGTATAAAGGAGCGGAAGGTTTTAAACTAAACTTGTTTCCTATGTTTGTGGAATTAGCTTTGAGACTGACAAAAGATGAAGGAATTTTTTCTTTTATTATTCCCAACAGGCTACTAGATACTCCAAGTTATGCTGGAATTAGAAAAGAAATCTTTGGTAAATATACAGTCTTGGATATTGAGAACTTACCAGAAGGAAGTTTTGATCAAGTTGTTGCGGGTAACATAATTTTGACTATTAAAAAAAGTAAGAACGATAAAGATAGTATAATTATAAAGAATTTTCATAGTGGTGAGATTTTGTCTTTGCCCATTGTTTCAATTTTAAATGATCCGAATTTAACAATCAATATAAATGCGAAAATAGAATCTTCCCCGATAACCGATAAAATAAGCCGCGAAAAAATCTTAAAATTGAAAGATGCGTGTAATATTCATGTTGGGATGATGGTGAAAAACAAGAAAGAGATGTTTAAGGATACTCCTGTATATAAAAATAAAATCATTACTGGAAGAGATTTATCAAGATACTCAATAGTTCGGGAGAGATATTTTGATGCTGAAAGTGTTGAAATTTTTGGAGGGACAAAGAATAAAGATAAGCACTTAGAACATCCGAAGCTTTTTGTTAGAAAGACAGGGAATACGATAATTTGTGTAATTGACGAAACTGGTATATTTGCCGAACAGTCAGTTTATCTGGTTTTATTGAGGAATAGAGATTTTGATATCAAATTTTTAAACGCAATTCTAAATTCAAAACTAATAACTTTTTATTTTAGAAACAAACTCATTACAAATCCTGAAGCATATCCATATATTCAACACTACGATTTAGAAAATATACCTATTATTGATGTAGGCAAAGAACAGCAGAAGCAGATAATTACTTTGGTGGATAAAATGCTTTTTTCCAACAAAGAACTCCACGAAACACCGGAAAATTCGGATAAGTGGAATTCCTTAAAATCCGAAATTGAAAAAACCGATCGCAAAATTGACGAGGAGGTTTACAAACTCTATGGAATGACAGAAGAAGAGATTAAAATTATTGAAAATTTAAAAAAATAGAAAAAAATGACCTTTTCTTTTTATTTCTATCCAGAACAGTTACTTTTTGCTTTTGTAAAGAAATCACTTATTACTCAAAGTCCAGATAGAAATGATAATTTAAATATCAATGCTGCCTGCATATTTTGTTGTGTTGCGGCAACAGAAGCGATTGTCAATTCTTTATTTATCGAAAATAAGATTATTGAACATTATGACGAAATGGGATTAAGATCTAAAATCGAAACCATAGCATTGATTGGTGGCCTGACCATTGATTGGGATAAAATACCGTGGCTTGAAATAAATCATCTCATTAAGATTCGCAATTGGCTTACTCACTATAAAATAAGTCGCGACAAAAGTCTAGGGCTTGCCAATTTTGATGGATGGATTAATAAACCAAATATCGATCCACTTCATGAATTTACAAAAAATTCTGTAGAAAAGTATTATAATTCTGTGCGCGGTGGGCTGGTGATCTTAGTTAAGGGGGTTTCTCAGGATCATAATTATAGTTTTTTGTCTGATGAAAAATATGAATCCTTTTTGGCTGGTTGAATATTATAAAATCCAAAGGTTTAATCTTTGTACACTTTGTCAAAATTTTTATTAATTTAAAAACCCACCACAGGATAATTTACATAATTTCCTTCCGCCCCCATATCTTGCCGTTCCATTATTCCGTCTTGTATATGCTAGCATTTTGCAAAATGCTAGCATAAGAAAGTTTGAGGTGATATAATTTGCACGTAGCAAATATTCACACATGGCATTAGATTATAGAAAAGCTGAGAGATTAATAAAAGGTTTTGCCAATCACAACCGGCTGAGAATTTTGGAGCTGTTAAAAAAAGAGCCAGAGTTGTCTGTGGCTGACATATCGGAGAAATTGAAGATAGGGTACGAAAACGCCTCGGATCATATCCGCAAAATGGCGATAACTGGACTCATTATGAAGCGAAACGATGGTCCTAATGTCCGTCACAAGCTCACGCCCCGCGCCCACTCTATACTAGCATTTTGCAAAACACTAGAATAAGGATTTTGGAGTTAAAATAAACAAGATGAAATTTATAGTCAAAGTAAAACCGAAAGCTAAATTCGCCAAGATAGAAAAGCGAGCCGACGGGAGCTTTGAGGTGTGGGTGAGAGAGCCACCGGCGGAAGGCAAAGCCAATGAGGCGGTGGCGAAGGTGCTGGCGGAATTTCTGGGTGTCAGTAAAAGCAAGGTGTCTTTAATTATAGGGGCGAAGTCCAAGCAGAAAATTTTTGAGTTAACTGAAGTAAACATTTAATAATATGTTTTTCAATACGCCGGGTAAGCCGAGTAAATTAAAAAAGACGATTTATTTGATAGCCACTGCGATCCTGGGTATTATTTTGAGTTTTGTAGTGCACGCTATTATTGAAATCACTTATTTAAGTTTGGCTAGCGGGCAAGGTCAGACGGTTCATTTTTACGGCGGGTGTGCTTTGTTGCCGATAATTCAAATTGGACTTCTGCTTTTCGGAGTAGTTGGCGGAATTTATCTCGGTAATTATTGGTGGCGGAAGGTTTATATAGAAAGATGTTGGGTAAAAAAGTAATCTCTATTAGGCAAGTCATCGGTTCAATTAAAACTTGTATAACAAGATGATTTCGTGATAAGATATAAAAATGATTGATAACTCTATCTCACGCGGATATTGGCCTAAGCATGTTTCTTGGCTAACTATTGCACTCGCACTTTTAGCGATCATTACTTTTGTTGCGATTTATCGTCCCAATATTCAATACGCGGTGCCGATGGGAAGAGGTGGAGGAATAATGGAAAATTCGGTGAGTTCGGGAGCAGTGCCTCCTACCTCCGTCGGTGCCCCCATGATGGATAATAGTCTTTCAAAAACTTACTATCCCTATCCTTACCCCAGTCCAGATGTTCCGATAACCGACACACGGGAATTTTTGAAAATATATTACAATGCTTCCATGCAAACGCGTGATGTTCAAGGGCTCACACGTAGAGTGGAGACGACGGTGCGAGGATACGACGGTCGTGTAGATCAGCAGTCGAGTTCTCCGAAATACGGTTACGTGAATTTCGCGTTGCCTCAGAGCAAGTATGATGCATTTCGCACCGAGCTTGAAAGTTTGGTGGACAGCCGATTTCTTACCGTCAACATTTCTTCCCAAAATCTTTTGTCGCAAAAGGTGAGTATTGAAGAACAGCAAAAGCAAGCTGATACCGCGTTGGTGAATTACAAAGCGACGCGTCAAAAAATCATCAATACTCATGCCGGTGTCGTGCAGACACTCCAATCACAGATAGACGCTATACAAGACGCATCGTCCAATGAATTGGTGTTTCTGAAAAAACAGCTTGTCGATGAGAATACCTCATACGCCGTGCGATTGAACAATGCCGATAGGAATATTAAATATGCGCAGGATTGGGTTAAAGCCGTTCAGACACAAGATCAAACATTGCTTGCCAATGTCGCCACAGTTTCAGGCACGGTTTCTATCCAATGGATAAGTTACTGGGCAATGATCCAACTCTATCTGCCGGGTTATTGGATACCGGCTATTTTCGCGATTCTCGCATCCCTCTCGTTTTTCTGGGACCGTCGCCGTTTTGGGACGGCATAGAAGAAAAATCAGTAGGATTTTTATATATCCAATAATAAAAAAATTAGGGTCAATCGCGAACGATTGACCCTAAACGGAGGCGAGGACTGAGAGAAAGAACTGGGTGTGGGTGACAAACATTGTCGGTGGTTTGAATGGATGATTGTTGGCAATCATCCGAAACCTTGGACAAGTAGTCCGACACCAAAAATTGATCTCATTCCTACCTGACGACCATTTTACAGGAACATAATTTAAGCGCAAGCGAAGTTATCCACAGGTGATTAATAGTGCTAAGATTTTAAATATGAAGAAAATTATTTTATTAGGTTTGCTGACGGTGATTGTTTTAGTTGGCACCTTAGCGATTTTCACTGATCGAAAGGCTAAACCTTTCGTTTACAAAGATTTGGTGATTTTGGAATCGCCATTGCCAGAAGCTCAAGTGCAGTCGCCGTTGGTGATAAAAGGCAAAGCCCGTGGCAACTGGTTTTTTGAAGCTAGTTTCCCGATAATTTTGACTGATTGGGATGGAAGAATTATCGCCCAAGGTATTGCCCAAGCTAGTGAGAACTGGATGACTACTGATTTCGTGCCGTTTGAGGCGACTTTAGAATTTCAAAAACCTGAATTTATCGGTGATTTTTCCAAGCGCGGTTTTTTGATTTTGAAAAAAGACAATCCGTCCGGTTTGCCCGAGCACGATGACGCTCTTGAAATAACTTTGTTTTTTGGCGACATTACTGGGTCTCCGACTACACCAGTTGCCTGCACTATGGAAGCGAAAATTTGCCCGGATGGCAGTGCGGTTGGCCGAGTTGGTCCCAATTGTGAATTTGCCCTTTGCCCAGGAGAAGATAATCAGGGTTCTGATGACAAAGAAACCTTATGTCAACCAAAACAGAGAAATGCTGATTTTTGCACTGCCGACTATGCGCCGGTTTGCGCTAAGGTTGAAATCCAATGTATCAAAGCGCCCTGTGATCCGATTAAACAAACTTTTTCTAATGCTTGTGAAGCTTGCAAGAATTCGCTGGTGAAATCATATATTTCAGGTGAATGTAAAAATTAATTTTTAATATAAAGATGAAAATATCGGTAAAACTTTTGTTTGTCATTAAATTATGAAAAAAGAAGCAAAAACAGAGACGAAAAATGAAATCACGGTTTTCGGCGGTGGCTGTTTTTGGTGCACCGAGGCGGTTTTTTTGGAACTCAAGGGCGTGATTTCAGTAGCGCCGGGCTATGCTGGCGGAACAAAAGTTAATCCCACTTATGAAAATGTTAGTAGCGGCATTACAGGTTACGTCGAGGTAATAAGAATAAAATTTAATCCGAAAATTATTACCTATAATGATTTACTAACTGTCTTTTTCGCATCGCACGATCCAACGACCTTGGATCGTCAAGGGGCGGATGTCGGTTCGCAATATCGTTCAGTGATTTTTTATACTACCCCACAACAGAAGAAAGCAGCGGAAAAATTCATTGCCAAATTAAATTTCGACCATTCGCCCAAAGTGGTAACTACCGTTCAACCTCTGAGCGGATTTTTTCCAGCTGAGGATTATCATCGCGGCTATTATCAGAACAATCAAAATGTACCATATTGTCAAATTGTCATCAATCCGAAATTAGAAAAATTAAAAAACAAGTTTGAAAAACTTTTTAAACGATCATAGTTGTATGATAAAAAAAATTCACAAAACCGAAGAAGAGTGGAAAAAATTACTGACGCCGGAGCAGTATGCCATAATGCGTGGCAAGCAAACGGAGCGGCCGTTCACTTGCGAACTCAAGGAGTTCAAGGGCGCGGGTATTTACCGTTGCGCCGCTTGTGATTTGGCACTTTTTAAAACGAGTGCAAAATTTGAATCAGGAACAGGTTGGCCCAGTTTTTATGAGCCGGTAACTTCCGATTGTTTGGTTTTCAGAAATGATCGGAGTTTGGTAATGATTAGAACGGAAGTTTTGTGCGCCCGATGCGATTCCCATCTCGGTCATGTTTTTGACGATGGCCCGTTGCCTTCAAACCGAAGGTATTGCATCAACGGTGTCGCTCTCACATTTTAAAGAAAACCGCTAATTGACGGGAATCGTGTCTTCCGCTAATCTTCGGTCACAGGTCACGAGTTTTTTATTTTTTTATTTGAACAATAAAAACCCCCGGCTAGCCGGGGGTTGCGAGGGCAAATCAATAGCAGATTGCCTGGGTCGGAAATGGCAATTCTCGTGGCAAAGCTATTTCGCCATCCGGTACCCAATCTTTTAGCGAAAATTGGAAGTTGGTTTGGCCACTTAGCTGGTTATAGATTCGAGCGTTTTCTTCTGCCCTTCTAAACATCTTTTGGAGTTTGATTTTTCTCCATTCATCCGCAGTTGTTTGTTCAAACAGCCGGTTGATTTCTTTAAACAGATTTTGGTGTTGTTCAAGTAACATTGCCAATCTGTCGTAATTTCTGAGCGCTGTCGGGGAGAGAATCCATCCTTCCCAAGTGGTGAAACGGGCTTTTCGTCTTTGGTTTATTAACACACCTTGCGAAATCGCCACGATGGTTAAGAATATCGGCAAGACAATCCAAAATACAATTAGGATTGTTAAAAGAGCAATTTTCATACTAACTTAACGCTATCGCTCGGTTAAGTTTTTGTCAAATTTTTGTATGATGAGTTTGGTAGGTTAATGTATGATTTTAAGGCTAATGGGCGAGGGCGAAGCCGAGGACTTTTTTAGCGCCGGCGTGGCGCAAAGTTTTTTGCGCTTCGCTTAAGGTGGCGCCGGTGGTGGTGACATCGTCAATGATAATAATATTGCGGTCGAGTGGGCTTTCGCTAACGGCGAAAGCACCGCGCAAATTTTTCAATCGGCTGGCGCGTGAATCGGCTTTGGTTTGGTTAGATGTGTTTTTGATTTTGATTAAAATATTTTTCCGAATCTCAAAAATTTTTCCTTTGTCTAGTTTTGCTAATTTGTCCAAGAGAATTTCGCACTGATTGAAACCGCGTTCTCGTCGGCGTTTTTTAAAAAGGGGAATGGGAATCAGTAAGGGTTGAGTAAAATTTTCAAAAATTTCCCGTTCGCTGAGTTCAGCTATTAATTCATCGAACAAAACTTCGGCTAGCAAGGTGGCAATCGCTCGGTTGCCGCGATATTTGAGTTCCCAGATTGCTGTTCTGACCAATGGATCATGATAATCAAAAAGAGCGATTAAGTTATTTTTACCGTTAAGTTCGCGGCAACGGTGGGCGCGGCCGGCAAAGCTGGCCGCGCCCATTCTTTCCAATTCTGCCACTACCGCCGTTTTCGGTAGAAAAAAGTCCAAAATCCAATTTAGCCACTTTCTGAACATAATGAATATGATAACACTTCACCCCAACCCCTCTCCAAAGGAAAGGGGACATCAAATTCTTTTTCGGAAATCCTCCTTGTAAAGGGGGTGGATTGAGCAAAGCGAAAGACGGGGGATTTTTAAGAAAACTTGGTTATTTCATATTTGAAAATATGCTACAATAATCTCAACTATGTCGTTTTTTTCTAAAATATTCGGTGGTATCGCAAACAACAGCGCAAGTAGCGTTATTGGAATTGATATTGGCTCTTCGGCAGTGAAATTTGTGGAACTTAGAAAAAAAGGCGGTCGGGCGGTATTAGGTACTTATGGCGCGTTGGCTCTCGGTCCTTACGCTAATGTTTCTGTTGGTCAAGTGACAAAATTACCCAATGAAAAAATTGCCGAAGCCCTGCGAGATGTTTTGCGTGAAGCCAATGCTTCGAGCAGAGTGTGTGGCTTGGCTATTCCTTTGTCGGCTAGTTTACTTTCGTTGATTGAAATGCCAGTCCTAGATCAAAAGCAATTGCCACAAATGGTGCCTATCGAAGCTAGAAAATATATTCCAATTCCCATAAGCGAAGTAGCATTAGATTGGTGGGTGATACCAAAGACCGAGCGGATAACAACTTACAATTCAGACAATATGTCTGACAAAATTCAGAAAGCTAAACTAGTGGATATTCTTTTGGTGATAATTCAAAATAACGTTCTTGATAATTATCGGGAAATCGTTCGTTTGACGGGTTTAGATGCTTCTTTTTTTGAAATTGAAGCCTTTAGTACTATCCGAGCAACAATGGATAGAGAAATGATGCCAGTAATGATTTTTGACATGGGCGCAGGTGCGACCAAACTTTATATTGTGGAAATGGGTATTGTTAGAAATTCTCATACTATTAACCACGGTTCGCAGGATATCACTTCGGCTTTAGCACAGTCGTTAGGCATCAACATCGTTGAAGCTGAAAAATTAAAACGAGACAAAGGATTAAACGTTGAGGGTAATGCGACCGTTGTCGAGACGGCGACAACAATCTTAAGCTATATTTTTGCCGAAGCCAATCGAGTATTGGTTGGTTATCAAAGAAAAACTGGCAAAGTGGTGCGGCGAGTGATTTTGACCGGTGGCGGTTCGGTGTTGAAGGGGATTTTACCTTTTGCTAAACAAAATTTGGAATCAGAAGTCGAATTAGCTGATCCGTTTGCCAAAGTAGATGCACCAGCGTTTCTTCAAGGTGTCCTAAAAGACGCTGGCCCTCAATTTACCGTAGCCATTGGTGTAGCCCTCCGTCGACTTCAAGAATTGGGGTAGCGTTGTTATAATAATGAAGGTATAATGTAAAATAATATGGACAGTAAGTTTCAACAATCATTCATTCCCAAAGAGCCAATTAGTGGCGGGATGAATTTTCGTGCGGGACAAGGATTAGGGATCTTTTCGCTTATTGCCATTGTGATTTTTTTGATTTCTGCGGGTACTTTTGGAGTAGCTTATTTCTATAAACAATCTGTTAAAAGGGAAATTGCCAAGATGGATACCGATTTAGCTCGGACACGAGAAATTTTTCAACAGGCAACGATTGCTGAATTTAAAAAGTTAAGCAACCGTTTATCAGTGGCCGACAAACTACTAAATAGTCATACTGCTCTTTCTCGGGTTTTCAATATTTTAGAGGAGACGACACTTAAGTCAATTTATTTTAACAGTTTTTACTTAACAGGTGCTGATAAAGGATTTGCCCTAATTTTAAAAGGTGTGGCAAAAAATTTTAGTTCAGCGGCTTTGCAGTCAAATGTTTTTAGCAAAAACCAGTTTATTAAGAATCCAATTTTTTCTAACCTGAATTTAGATTTAAAAGGCAACGTGATTTTTGATATCGCAGCCTCAATCGATCCATCCTTCCTGTCTTATAAAAACAACCTTACTCCAACAGAACAATGAAAAATCTTATTTCTATAATTTTGATAGCAGCGGCGATTTGGATTTTTTGGAGTTACACTGATCCAATTTACAAAGAAACCAAAGACTTAAAAGTAACTAGAACTGATTATCAAGACAAATTAGCTCAAGCCAATGAGTTTCGACAAAAATATGAAGACTTGATAGTAGCCTACCAAAGTTTTTCCGAGGCCGACATTATTCATCTTTCTCAGTTGGTACCAGATACAGTTGATACGGTGCGTTTAGTAATGGATGTTAGCGATATTGCCGCTAAACAAGGTTTGTTAATAAAAAATATTAAAATTAATGAGTTGTCTAAGGAAGATAAAGAAACCAAGGGAAATAACATTTCATCAAGCGCTTCCGTTGCCGTCCCGCCGGCTGGTCTTAATTTGACCACGGAAGTCGTCCGTCTCGGTTCAACTGGCACAGGTTTCAATAGCATTGATTTAAGTTTCTCAGTAATTGGCAATTATGAACGATTTGTCGCGTTCCTCAAAGATTTAGAGAAAAGTTTGAGAATTTTGGATATTATTGAAATAAAATTTTCGGCCGCAATTGATGATTCTGCTAAAAAAAGTAGTGGTGATGATTTTAACTTAAGTCTTAGAACCTATTGGTTGAAATAATTCATGCCTCAAAAAAAATCAAAAAAAAATAAAATCTTAATTTTTGTCATCGTTGTTATTGTTTTTGTCTTTATGGGTTATTCACTGTTTTTTAACAAAGATAACTCTGATTTGGCTTTAGTCTTGCTACCAGATAGTCATCAGGATCAAGCTGCGCGGGAGTTGCTCGTTTTATTTGCTGAATTATCAACAATTAATTTAAATCCAGCTGTTTTGAACAACCCAGTTTTTGCTTCATTTGAAGATTTTTCACGAAATATTCCAGACGAGCCAATAGGTCGAGCCAATCCATTTGCTCCGATTTAGTTTTGTTTTTTTACAATGGGTATTTTAGAAATATTGGTTAAAAAAAATATTATTGCCGACGAAGATGTTTCGTTGATCAAGAAAGAATTAAAAGAGCCAGGAGCTAAACTGGATGAAATTTTGCAAAAACGTGGCGTAACCAACACTGATCTTTTGGCTACCAAGGGTGAATTTTATGATGTACCGATCAAGGTTTTAGATAATCAAGGTATTCCCTTTGAAATTTTACGTTATGTGCCGGAGGAATCGGCCGTTCATTATAAATTCGCTCCTTTAAGTATCACTGACGGTGTTTTGGAAATCGGCATGGTAGAACCGGACAATATAGAAGCGCGCGATGCCTTGAATTTTATTGCATCAAAAATTGATAAGCCGTATAAAGCTTTTTTAATTTCTCACACCGATTTTGAAAAAATTGTGCAGATGTATAAAGGTTTGTCGGGTGAGGTTTCTCAAGCCTTGACTGAATTGGAAACAGAATTAACTGGTGATCAAGCGGAACTAGCGGAAACCAAAATTGAATCTGGCAAGGATGGTCAAGTTAGTACTAGAATTATTGAGGATGCGCCGGTGACAAAAATTGTGGCCACCATTCTTCATTATGCCGTGGAAGGTAACGCTTCCGATATTCACGTTGAACATTTAGGTGAAAAAGTCAGAGTGCGTTTTCGAGTGGATGGTGTTTTAAATACGAGCTTAATTTTACCTGCCAAAGTTCATCCAGCGGTGGTGGCACGAGTAAAAATTCTTTCCAGTATGAGGTTAGACGAAAAAAGAAAACCCCAGGATGGTAGGTTTAGTGCTCGTATTAGTGGTCGTAAAATCGATTTTCGAGTTTCAACTTTTCCAGCTTATTATGGTGAAAAAGTGGTTATGAGAATTTTGGATTCTGAAAGGGGAGTTAAAGATTTGGAATCAATGGGTATGTCGACTCGCAATCTTCAACTAATTCGTAACGCAATTCAAAGACCTTACGGTATGATTTTGATTTCTGGTCCGACTGGTTCAGGTAAATCTACAACGCTATATTCAATGTTAAACGAAGTTGATAAAGAGACAAAAAATGTTTTGAGTTTGGAGGACCCAGTCGAATACAACATGCCTAGTATGAGTCAGTCACAAGTTCGTCCGGAAATTGGCTATACTTTTGCCAATGGTTTGCGCACAACTTTACGTCAAGACCCCGATGTGATCATGGTCGGTGAGATTCGCGACAAAGAGACCGCCAGTTTGGCCATTCAAGCGGCTTTGACCGGTCATTTGGTGCTTTCAACTATTCACACTAATAATGCTACCGGTGTCATTCCTCGCTTACTAGACATGGGAGTTGATCCTTATTTAATTCCACCGACTTTAATTTTAGCAATTGCTCAACGTTTGGTAAAAACCATCTGTCCCAATTCCGGTAAATCAATTCCGGTAGAAGGCAGTATTAAATTAATAATAGAAAAGCAACTAGCAGAATTACCACCCGCCTATCGTTCCCAAATTCCCATTGGTAAAGATGTTTTGGAAGCCGCTCCTTCGCCAGAATGTCCTAAGGGTACACGTGGTCGTACAGCTGTAATGGAAGTGTTGGCAATGGACAATGATTTAGAATCAGCAATTTTGAAAGGAGCGAGTGATACGGAAATTTTAAAAATTGCCCGTGCTCAAGGTATGTTGACTATGAAGGAAGACGCGTTAGTCAAAGCCTTTCGCCATGAGATTCCTTTTGAAGAAGTAAATGAGTTATAATTAACAATATATGAACAACCAAATTAAAGAAAAAGTACTCATTGTCGATGACGACAAATTTTTGTTAAATATGTATGCCGTTAAGTTCAGAAATTACGGCTTTGAAGTTGAGATAGCTTTGTCTGGCGTAGAAGCTTTGAATAAACTGCAAAACGAAAAGGTACCGAATATTATTATTTTAGATTTGGTTATGCCAACTATGGATGGCTATGAATTATTGGCCAAAATTCGAGAACAAAAACTGGCCCCACAGACCACGGTGGTCGTTTTGACTAATCAAAGCCAACCAGAAGATGTTGAGAAAGCTAAAAAATACCATATTCAAGGTTATATCATTAAAGCTAGTACCATTCCGTCAGAAGTTTTAGAAGAAGTAATTAAAATACACAAAAATGGATTACGCTAAAGAACTAGAACAATTGATTACCGTGGTGGCTAAAGAAGGTGGTTCTGATTTACATCTCTCTGAAGGTCGACATCCGACTATTCGGGTAGCTGGCGCTTTGGTTCCACTTTTAAAACATCAAATCTTATCCAAAGAAGATACAGTTGGTTTTGTTTCCGAGCTTTTGACCACCGAAAACAAAAAAATATTTTTAGAAACAAAAGAAATTGATTTTTCTTATAGTTACAAAGATGAAGCGCGCTTTCGCGGCAATGGTTATTTTCAACAAGGAGCCGTAAGTATCGCTTTACGTTTGATCCCAAGGAAAATTAGAACTTTGGAGGAATTAAATTTGCCTCCAATACTTGCTACTTTTGCCGAAAGGCAACAAGGCTTTTTTTTAGTAGTGGGTCCGGTTGGGCACGGTAAAACGACGACTTTGGCCTCACTTATTGATTTAGTTAATACTACTCGGGCCGAGCACATAATTACCATTGAAGACCCGATTGAATATATTTTTGAAGAAAAACGTTCCATCATTGACCAACGAGAAGTAAAAATTGACACAAAAGATTTTCAGACAGCTTTAACGGCAATGTTTCGTGAAGATGTTGATATCGCGATGATTGGCGAGATGCGCGGTTCAGAAACTATCGCTACAGCTGTGACTGCGGCTGAGACTGGTCATTTTGTTCTTTCGACTTTACACACCAATAATGCCGCTCAAACTATTGATCGTATCATCGATTCTTTTTCAGCCGGTCAACAGGAACAAATTCGGCTTCAACTTTCCGAAACATTGACCGGCATTTTTTCTCAAAGGCTGGTGCCGCGAATTTCCGGAGGTTTGGTTCCGGCCTATGAACTTTTAATCGCTAACAGCGCGGTTGCCAATTTGATTCGAGAGAAACGCACCCACGAAATTAACACGGTTATTGAAACCGGGTTGGAGCAAGGAATGATTGATATCAATCGGTCGTTGATTGATCTTGTTCGGCGTAATGAAATTACGGTCGCCGATGCTTACCGTTATACTACTAATCCGAAATCCTTGGAGCGGATGATGTAACGATTTAAAATTATGTTATTCAAATACCAAGCGATAAATCAAAATGGCCAACCGGAACAGGGCGACATTGAGGCGGTCAATGTAGAGGTGGCAATTTCCTCCCTTCAACGTCGTGGTTTTACTTTGTCCAAAATCGCACCGGCCGAGGAGGGTTCACTGTTCATTAGAGATATTTCTTTTTTAAGTCGAATATCCAATAAAGATATTGTTATCTTGTCGCGTCAGATGTCTACTCTTTTTGAAGCCCAAGTTTCGGCTTTGCGGGTTTTTCGTTTATTGGCAGCTGAAGCAGAAAAACCAATATTACGTAAGACTTTGAGCGTTATCGGCGATGATTTACAGGGTGGTAGTTCTATTGCTAAGGCGTTGGCGAAACATCCAAAAGTTTTTTCCGAATTTTATGTCAATATGGTTAGGGCTGGGGAAGAGGCTGGCAAGTTAGATCAAACGCTTTCTTATCTGGCTGATTATTTGGATCGTTCTTACGAGGTAACCTCTAAAGCGAAAAACGCGATGATTTATCCGTCTTTCGTTATCGTGGTTTTTATTGGCGTTATGGTTTTGATGCTTACTAAAATCATTCCTAGTATTACTTTGATTTTGAAAGAATCAGGTCAAGATATTCCGATTTATACTAAAGTGGTGATTTTTATCAGTGATTTTTTGGTGGATTATGGTTTATTTCTTTTGTTAGGTGTGATTGCTGGCGCTACTGTTTTGTGGAGAATGACGCGAACGGTTACCGGTCGGTTCGCTTTATCACAGTTTAAATTGAAAATACCCTACCTCGGCAATCTTTACAAAAAACTTTATCTTTCTCGGGTCGCTGATAATTTAAATACAATGTTGGCTAGTGCCATTCCGATTGTTAAGGCTTTGGAAATTACATCATCGGTGGTGGGTGACGAAGTTTACAAAGAGATTCTTTTGGAAGCGACCGATATGGTTAAAAGTGGCAGTACCTTATCTGACGCTTTATCTCGTTATCCAGAAATTCCCAATATTATGGTTCAAATGTCTAAAGTCGGCGAAGAGTCGGGTGAACTTGGCAATATTTTGAAAACCTTGGCGAAATTTTATCAAAGAGAAGTAACTAATGCGGTGGATACGATGATTGGTATGATTGAGCCGGCCATGATCATCGCTCTGGCTGTTGGCGTTGGTTTTCTATTAGCTGCGGTTTTGATGCCGATTTACAATATAGCTGGTGGTATCCAATAGAAAATAATTATCCACACCTCGCTACTTGTTTTTTGGTGATATTTGCTATAATTAGCGACGTTAAATGAAGCTTCTTTAATAAGGGGCGGTCGAAAAAATTATTAATTTATTAATTAAGTTTTTATTAAATGAAAAATAAAGGTTTTACACTTATTGAATTACTTGTAGTTATCGCTATCATTGGTATTTTGGCTTCAGTTGTCCTTGCCAGTTTGAATAGTGCCCGACAGAAAGCGAAAGATGCTGCTTTCAAAGCAGAATCGCGCGGTATAGTAGCCGGTCTCGTTAGTAAGTGCGATGATGGAGCCATTGTTGTAGGTGATTTAGGCAGTCCTTCAACATATGCTGCCGCAACCGCTTTTGCAACTATAACTCAGAGCTGTGGTTCTACCGGCACCGGTATTTGGAGCATAACTCTTACTGCTACCAACGGCGCGAGTGCAGCCCAAGATGTGGCAGCTTGCAATCAAGGCGGTTGTACTTGGAACTAGTTGATTATTTAGTACTCTTAACAAAATCACCTTTGTTATCCACAGGGGTGGTTTTTGTTTTTTTTAAAAAAGCATACAATAATATTGATAATAATTAACTAAAGTAAACATTTTTTTATGAAAAAAGGATTCACTCTTATTGTGTTGCCAATTAATTTTTGTAATGAATAACAGAGGGTTTACTCTAATTGAACTTCTTGTGGTGATTGCGATTATCGCGATCTTAACTTCTATTGTCACGGCTAATTTAGGTTCGGCTCGACAGAAAGCTCGTGATACTAAAAGAGTATCAGATGTCAAACAACTCCAATTGGCTTTAGCGCTTTACGCTGATGCCAATAGTAATAAGTATCCGGCAACGCTGGCGTCTTTGGCTTCAACTTATATTCCCGCGATTCCGACGCCACCGAGCGGCACCAGTCAAACCGCTTATTCATACGCGGCGCTTGGTTCCGGCACTTCTTGTACTAATTATCATTTAGGCATCTTGCTGGAAGTCTCTAGCAATAGTGTTCTTCAAGATGACAATGACGCTATGGCTGACACGACTTGTACTGGTAGTGCCGCTGATTTTTCCGGTGCTGACACTAGTGGCACCAATGTGTGTGGCGTTTCCGGCGCTACCGCCAATTGTTTTGACGTGAAGCCGTAAAAAAAGCGATCTGTAGACACGCCGTGTTCACAAGCTTGTGGACACGGCGTGTCTTTAAGTTCGTAAAAAATCAATCCACTAATATTATCGTCGAATTGCCGTGAATTTGGGCGAAACCGGTGTTTATCGGGAATGTTTGCGTTTCCGATTTTGTTTTTATTTCAATCGAGCCATTTTTCAATGTGGTAACGAGAGGTATATGGCCGGGCAGAATTGTCAGTGCGCCGTCTGTTGCCGGCAAACCGATTTGTTCAGTTTCGCCGTCGTAAAGGGTGCGATCAATGGAGTAGAGGTGTAGTTTCATTTTGTAATTTCTTCTATTCCACCTTTCATATAAAAGTTAGCCTCGGGAATTTCATCGTGTTTGCCTTCTATAATTTCTTTAAAACCACGGACAGTTTCGATGCGGGTGACGAATTTACCCGGTCGGCCAGTGAAGGCTTCGGCGACCATAAACGGTTGAGAAAGGAAACGTTGAATTTTGCGTGCCCGTTCTACTAAAAGTTTGTCTTCATCCGACAATTCTTCAATACCCAGAATGGCGATAATATCCTGTAATTCTTTGTAGCGTTGGATAATTCTTTGGACTTCACGTGCCACTTTATAATGTTCTTCACCAACGATATTCGGGTCCAAAGCGGTGGAAGTGGAATCTAACGGATCGACGGCCGGATAAATACCCAATTCTGAAAGCTGACGCGACAAGACAATAGTTGAATCCAAATGCGAAAAAGTGGTAGCTGGTGCCGGATCGGTAATGTCGTCGGCCGGCACGTAGATCGCTTGAACGGAAGTGACAGAACCTTTTTTAGTTGAAGTAATGCGTTCTTGCAGTTCACCCATTTCACTGGCTAAGGTCGGTTGATAACCGACGGCGCTGGGCATTCTGCCTAATAAAGCCGAGACCTCGGAGCCAGCCTGAGTAAAACGGAAAATATTGTCAATAAACAGTAAAACATCTTTACCTTCGGTGTCGCGAAAATATTCCGCCATAGTCAGACCGGAAAGCGCGACCCGCAACCGAGCACCGGGCACTTCGTTCATTTGACCAAAAACCAAAGCGGTTTGTTTCAAAACGCCAGATTCTTTCATTTCATTATACAAATCGTTGCCTTCGCGGGTGCGCTCGCCGACGCCGGCAAAAACCGAATAGCCTTTTTGAGCGGTGGCGACATTGCGGATTAATTCCTGAAGCAAAACCGTTTTACCGACGCCGGCGCCACCGAATAAGCCAATTTTTCCACCTTTAATAAAGGGCGCAAACAAATCAATAACTTTGATACCGGTTTCAAAAATTTTTATTTCCGTGGACTGCTCGGTAAATTTTGGCGCTGGTCGGTGAATCGGCCATTTTTCTTTTGTTAAACATTCACCGAGATTATCTATCGGTTCGCCTAAAAGATTAAACATTCGGCCTAAAGTTTCTTTACCAACCGGTACGACAATGGGAGAGCCGGTATTCAAAACTGTCGCGCCGCGTTTAAGCCCTTCGGTCGGTCCCATAGAAACAGCCCGAACGCGATTGTTGCCCAAATGGCTGGCTACTTCCAAAACCAAATCGCCCTGATCTTTACTCGGGGATTTGACTGTTAGCGCAGTGTAAATCGCCGGTAATTCTATCTTGTCAGCAGGTAGATTTTTTTCAAATTCCACATCTACCACTGGCCCTATAATTTGGATAATTTTTCCGTTCATATTATTTAGAAATTTCTAATAATTCTTTGGTAATTTTCGTTTGACGGGCTTTGTTGTAGGTCAGCGTTAATTCTTCAACCAATTCCAGGGCATTTTGAGAAGCGTTTTTCATTGCCACCATTCGTGATGAGTGTTCCGAAGCGTTGGCTTCCAAAATAATTTGATGGGTTTCCACATAAAAAAGATGGGGTAAGAGCTCGCGCAATAATTGTTCCGGTGACGGTTCAAAAATATACGGTAAATTATCAGTCGTCAAGCCAAGAGCGTTGGGAATACCGGAATAGCGACCTCGCAAGGGTACGGTATTTTTCACGATTTCTTCCAAAGTTTTTTCGGAAAAAGGCAATAGTGTTCGGGTCAAAACTTCCTGTTTCAAAACCGAAAGAAAATTGGTAAAGATGAAAACCACTTGATCAGTTTTTTCTTCCGAGAACAATTGCGCCAAAAATTTAGCCATAGGTTCAGTTTCGTGAAGCTCCGCTAAATCGCCGACTCCTTCAAAGTGTTTTAAAATATTTTGGCTTTTGTATTCAAAATGGCTTTTGGCTTTTTTCCCGACAGTAATTATATCAACCTGAATATTATTCGGAGCGTTTTTAATGAATTCATCAGCTTGACGCAAGACGTTGCTGTTAAAAGCGCCAGCCAAACCTTTGTCGGAAGTAACCACAGTCAGAGCAATTTTTTTAATTGAACGCTCAATGAGCAAGGGAGACAGCGTTGCTAAATCAGTGTCAATCCGCCAGTTGGCGACCCCACTCAAATTTTTGAGAATTTGTAAGGCCGCCAAAGCGTAAGGACGGGTAGCCAGCGCCGCTTGTTCGCTTTTGCGCATTTTTACTGCCGCCACCGCTTCCATAGCTTTGGTTATTTGTCTGATATTTTTGGTGGCGTTGATCCTATTTTTTATCGCTCGCTCGTTGGCCATTAAATTTTTTTCCAATAATTTTTAAGAAAGTCGACGCAGGAATCTTTTAAAGTCTGTTCGGTTTCCGGTTTGAGTTCGGCGGAATCGTGAATTTCTTTAACGAGCGCTGATTTTCTTTGTCTCATATGAGTGATTAAATCTTTTTCAAATTTTGCCACTTCGGAAACCGCGATGCTGTCAAGAAAACCGTTGATGGCCGCGAAAATGGAAATAGTTTCCTCCTCAAAAGGCATATTCAGAAATTGCGGTTGTTTCAAAAGTTCGGTTAGACGAGCACCGCGAGAAATTTTCTTTTGCGTTTCCGGGTCAAGGTCTTGGCCGAATTGGGCGAAAGCTGCTAGTTCTCGGAATTGAGCCAATTCCAAGCGCAAAGTGCCGGCCACTTTTTTCATGGCTTTGGTTTGAGCGGCACTGCCGATTCGCGAAACCGAAAGTCCGACATTCACTGCTGGTCTGATCCCTTGATAGAAAAGCGACGATTCCAAATAAATTTGGCCGTCGGTGATGGAGATGACATTGGTGGGAATGTAAGCGGAAATATCGCCGAGTTGGGTTTCAATAATTGGCAAAGCGGTCAATGAACCGCCACCATAATTTTTATTTAATTTTGCCGCTCGTTCCAACAAACGCGAGTGCAGATAAAAAATGTCGCCCGGATAGGCCTCGCGGCCCGGTGGCCGACGCAACAATAACGATATTTGTCGGTAAGCGGCGGCGTGTTTTGATAAATCATCATAAACTACTAATGCGTCTTTGCCTTGAGCCATAAAATATTCACCGATGGCGACACCGGCGTAGGGAGCGAGATATTGCAAGGCGGCACCGGTACCGGCACCAGCCGTCACTACAACCGTGTATTTCATGGAGCCAGTTTTTTTCAAATATTCAACCGTTTGGGCAATTTTGGATTCTTTTTGACCGATGGCTACATAAATACAAATTGGCGTGCCGAAGCGGCTGTCTTTGCCTTGATTGACGATAGTATCAATGGCGATGGCGGTCTTGCCAGTTTGTCGGTCGCCAATGATCAGTTCGCGTTGGCCACGACCTATTGGAATCATACCATCAATCGCTTTGATACCTGTTTGTAGAGGAATTTTAACTGACTCACGGGTGATAACGCCGGGCGCGATTTTTTCCAAAGGGCAATTCTGGATATTTTTGTCGGTTTTTGATAAAGCTTGGCCTCCGTCTATGGGTTCACCAAGAGGATTAACCACTCGGCCAACAATTTTTTCCGAAACCGGAATGGATAAAACTTTACCGGTGCTTTTAACCGTTTGGCCCTCTTTGATAGTCGCGGCTTCACCTAAAATAATTACGCCAACCGAATCTTCTTCTAAATTCAGAGCTAAACCTTTCACATTTTCCGTTGCCAAGCTGGTCTCAAATTCCAATAATTCCGAATATTGAACATTGCTCAAACCATGAACAATAGCCACACCGTCACCGACTTTGGCAACGGTGCCGATATGAGCCACTTCCGGTCCGCTAGCGCGCAGGCCTTTAATTTCATTTTTCAATTCTTCTAAAATACTTTGTTTATCCATAATTGTTTCAAATTTTCTAAACGTTTTTTCACGCTATTATCGATTCTCGTATCGTCAATTTTGATAACTGTCCCAGCCAAGAGCTTTGGATTATAACGCCAAACCGACTCCACTTTTTTGCCATTAATTGTTTTTGGAAAAGATGAGGAGAAGGTTTTTTCGGCGGTTTCAATTTCTATTTTAATGATGTTTTCTTTTTGCTGGTGAATTATTTCAAAATGTCGCTCAAGCTCACTGAGCATTTTAACGGCTTCAATTTTATGAAGAAAAACAGCAAAATGGGAGATAATTTCTTTTCGAGCTTTTGGTTTTTCACTAATTAATTCATAAAGAACCGTAGCCAGTTGTTTTGGTGAATAGCGGGTCATATTTTTTCCAGAGCTGATCTTTCTAATTTCTCTTGAACTTTTTTATCCAAAACATCACCCAAACTTTTTTCTATCGCCATAGCCACCGTCGCGCCGATTTCTTGTTTGAGTTCATCTCGCATTTGAGCGCGGGCTTCTTCTAAGGTTTGTCGGCCAAGGGCAATATTTTTTTCGGCTTCTTTTTTGGCTTCGGCGACCAGCGTTTCTTTTAATTCTTTACCGGCTTTCTCTGTGGTGGCTAACAGTTCCTGACCGCGCTTTCTGGCTTCGGCAATTATTTTTTCTTCTTCAGTGGCTGTAGTTTTTAATTTTTCGCTAATTGCTTCAGAATTTTCAACATCAATTGCCAATTTGGCGCGTCGTTTTTCCAAAAGTTCCAACAAGGGCTGGTAAAGCAACCAACGCAAAATGGCGACCAGAATGCCGAAGTTTATTAGTTGGGCAATCAGGATTTTCCAGTTTATTCCAAGTTGGGAAAATAATTCACTCATTTGAAATCCCAAAAGGCGAAACCTTAAGGTTTCGCCTTTTTTTGTATTTTTTAGACGAACTTAATAATCAACGCCACTACCAAGGCGTAAATAGCGATCGCTTCAGCGAAAGCGATAGCTAAAATCATCGCCGCTTGAATTTTCGGCGCCGCTTCTGGGTTGCGACCGATGGCTTCCATCGCTTTGGCGGCCAGAAGACCAATACCAATACCAGGACCAATGGCGCCTAGACCAATCGCCAAGGCCGCCCCCAAGCTAGCCATTTGATTTACTGTTTCCACTGCTGTTGTTTCCATGAATGTAAATTAGCTAATAAATATGAATAAAAAATTGACCGCAAGAGAGGTCGATGGAAAACATCATAACAAGCGTTAATTAGTAAAGCAAGAGATTTTTCTTATTCAATGGGCTGTCTTTTGAGTGGCGGAAGAGAGAAAAATCATGGCTAGAACGGCGAAAATCAGAGCTTGAATCAATCCGACAAAAAGTTCCAAAGCGAGAAAGGGTGCTGGAATAATATAAGGAACGAGAAAAGCGATGATAATCAATAAGACTTCGCCGGCGAAAACATTGCCGAATAACCGGAAAGAAAAAGAAAGAATTTTGGCGAATTCGCTGACGGTTTCCAAAGCGCCGACAAAAAAAGCCACCGGACTTTTGAAGGAAATAAATTTACCAAAATGATGTTTGGCGCCGATGGAAATTATGCCGACGATTTGGCTCATCACGACAACAATTAAAGCCAACGCTAAAGTCATAGCTAGATCGGCGTTGGCCGATCGGAGCAGAGGAATGAATTCGGTTTCATTACCGTGGGCTTGAAAAAGACCAATAGAACCAAAACCCGGCAAAATTCCCATCCAATTGGCCGTCAGGACAAAAAGAAAAATAGTGGCGATTACGGGGAAAAATCGAATAGCGATTTCGCGACTGCCAGCGATGGTTGATATGAAATCTAAAACCGCCTCCACTATCATTTCCACCGCATTTTGAAATTTACCAGGGATTTCTTTTAAGGTTTTGGAAAAAATAAAAGCAAGAGCAATTAAAAGTAACATTGCCAGCCAAGAAGCGAGCAAAGTGTTGGTGATGGGGAAGCCGTCGATGTTGGTAATAATTTCAGCTTTGATGGAGATGGGGGTCATAAATTAAAAAAGTTTCTTAACTTTTTTGATGATGATAACGGTGGAGATAATAATCGCTAAAAGGCTTCCTGTCAAAAGAAAAAGCGGGCTGGCCTGAAACATTTTGTCTAGCCATCGGCCTAAGAGCGCCAAACCTACTAAGGGCAGTGCGATAGTCCAGCCGACCTCAAACGCCAGCGGCAGAAGTTTTTGTTCCTTATTTTCCATTTTTCTTCGCTGGAATTATAACACTTTTAGCGCTATACTGCGGAGATGAAAATTTTGGATGGAAAAGTTATTAGAGATGAAATTTTGGCGCGGTTGAAAGGAGAATTCGCCAAGTTGGCTGACACTTCTAAGTTGGCGATTATTCAAGTTGGCGCTCGCACTGATTCTATCACTTACATTCGCCAGAAGAAAATTTTTGCCGAAAAAGTTGGGGTAACGGTTGAACTTTTTAAATTTCCGGAAAATTGTCAGCCGAAAGAAATTATTGAAAAAATTCGCGGTTTGAATAATGACGATAAAATTCACGGCATTATTGTTCAAATGCCTTTGCCGAAAGATTTTAACGATGATGAAATTATTGAAGAAATAAATCCAAAAAAAGATGTCGACGGCTTGACGGCAAAAAATTTGCGTCGGATTTTGGTTGGGGATTTAAGCGGGTTAATTCCGGCAACCGCCAAAGGTATTTTGAAAATTCTTGATTTTTACCAAATCCCCATTGTTGGCCGGCGAGTAACGGTGATTGGTCGTTCGCGATTGGTTGGTAAACCAGCGGCTTTGGTACTTTTGGCTCGTGGTGCTACGGTAACCATTTGCCATCGTCAAACACAAAACCTCGCTGAGATTGCCAACGAAGCGGATATTTTAATTTCTACTGCCGGCCAAAAAAATTTAATCGGCAGAGAATTTGTCGCGCCCAATCAAACAATAATTGATATTGGCAATGATATTAACTTTGATGAGGTTAAAGATATCGTTGGAGCGATTACACCCACGCCCGGCGGCGTTGGCCCTTTGACCGTCGCTTGTCTCTTTGAAAATTTATTACAAGCTTGTATAATGTCTGAACTATAAATTATCAGTTAATTAAAATTTATGGATAACAAAAATTGTTGCGGTGAATGTTGTGGTGAATATTGTAATGGCAAAATGAAAACTTGGTTATTGGTTTTGATTGTTGTTGTTTCGTTATTTTTCACCGGCAAGGCGATCAAGGAGTTTAAAGCTCTTGGTTTTGTGGGTAAAGAACTTTCACCGACGGCAACGATTATGGTGGCCGGCAAAGGTGAAGTGTTGACCAAACCGGATATCGCTTCTTTTTCTTTCACTGTGGAAAAAGAATCATTGAATGTTGCCGAGGCTCAATCAAGCGCGGCCAAAGTCGTCAATCAAATTTTAGCCGAATTGAAAAAATTAGAGGTGGCGGAAAAAGATGTCAAGACATTGGGTTACAATATTTACCCGCGTTATGAATATTCTGTTGGTGGCGTGAGTTACGATTATTATCCATCAAACGGTGGCAAGCGAGTGTTAGCCGGTTATGTCGTCAGTCAGACGATTGAAGTAAAAGTACGCAAAATTACTGATGCCGGTAAAATCATTTCCAATATTGGCGAATTAGGCGCCGCTAATTTAAGCGGTTTGTCATTCTCGGTAGATAAAGAAGAAACGTTTCAAGCCGAAGCGCGTCAAAAGGCAATCAATGACGCTCAAGATAAGGCTGAAAATTTAGCCAAGGATCTAGGTGTAACTTTAGTTAGGATTACCAGTTTTTCTGAATCAGGTAATTATCCGGGCCCGATTTATTACGCCAAGGCGGCAGAAGGTTTAGGTATGGGCGGTGATATGACGCCGGAAGTGCCATCGGGCGAAAATCGAATTGTTTCTAACGTGACGCTTACTTACGAAATACGATAGTTTCGCTGGGACGGTTTGACTTCTTTTGGGGGTTGGAGTACTATTTCTCCATAACCCCGAGCGGGGTTTTTTAATAAGATGAAAATTATAGAATATCTTAAAGAAACCAGAAGCGAAATGAAACATGTCAGTTGGCCGACGCGCCAACAGGCAATCGCTTTTACCGCCATTGTTATTGCCATTTCTATTTTTGTGGCGGTTTTTCTTGGTTTGTTTGATTACCTATTCACTTTGGCAATCGAGAAGTTTATTTTGTAATAATATGGCTAGACAAAACATTACGGGCGAGCGGCACTGGTATGCCATTCATACTTATGCCGGTTATGAAAACGCAGTGGCACGCAATTTGAAACAGCGTATTGAGTCGTTAGGTATGGCCGAAAAAATTTTCAATGTAGTGGTGCCGACCGAGAAGAAAATAAAAATCAAAGCTGGTAAGCGGGCCGAAGACGAGGAGAAAATTTATCCCGGTTATGTTTTGGTGGAAATGGTGGTAACCGACGATTCTTGGTATGTCGTTAGAAATACGCCGCGAGTCACCGGTTTCGTCGGCAGTGGTGTTTATCCAGTGCCGCTGGCGCAAAAAGAAGTTGATGAATTATTTAGACGAATGAATGCCACTACGCCAAAACACAACATTGATCTGGAATTAGAAGATACGGTAACAATTATTGACGGCCCATTTAAGGAATTGGATGGTAAGGTTTCGGAAATAGACAATGAGCGTGGCAAGGTCAAGGTATTAGTGTCTATGTTCGGCCGAGAAACGCCGGTGGAACTAGATTTTCTTCAAGTGAAAAAAATCTAAAATTTCTAATTACTAAATTTCTAAAAAATATATGGCAAAAAAAATCGCGAGACAATTAAAAATGACGATTACGGGCGGCAAAGCAACACCGGCGCCACCGATTGGTCCGGCTTTGGGACAGGCGAAAGTCAATATTGGCGAGTTTATTACCCGTTTTAATGAAGGTACGAAAAATATGGCGGGCGAGTTAGTGCCAGTGGTGATAACGGTTTATGAAGATAAGACTTTTAATTTGTCATTCAAAACCCCGCCTGCCACCGCTTTGATTTTAAAAGCGGCCGGCAAAGAAAAGGGTTCGGGCAAAAACGCGGTCAATAAAGCCGGTTCTATTACAAAAGCCCAAGCTCGCGCCATCGCCGAGAAAAAATTGCCGGACTTAAACGCCAATGATCTAGACGCGGCGGTAAAAATTATTGAAGGTTCGGCTCGTTCGATGGGGGTGGAAATAAAGTAAAATAATTAGACTCTCTCCACATACTCGCCGGTTTCGGTGTTGGCGCCAGTTTACCGATAAATATCTTTGCGGTTGCCAACGAGGATAAGTTTAATTATAGATTGTTCGGTAAAGATAAATAATAGGCGGTAATCGTGAGTAATACGGCAAGAATAAATACCAGCGAATTTGCCGTGCAATCTTTTGGAGTGAAGTGTTGGTGCGAACGGATCTAGGGAAATTTGTTTAACAACGCCGGCCAGTTGTCTTTTAATTTCCGTTGGAATCTTTTTGGAGCTTCGCGCAAAACGATTTCCATAAATGACTTGCATTTTAGGAAATTTGCTTTAGAAATTTTTCTTTTGATGTAAAAGTATAGCGGGGTTTTTCTTTAAGTGCGCGGAGCACTTTTTTAACGAACTCTGGTCGATATTCTCCTTCGGGGTCTTTGCCAATTAAACCAATTACAGCAGAACGCAGAAGCATTAATTCCTGCGCAATATTGATCTTTGAATTGTTTAAGGTTTTACTCATGCCTAAATCTTAAGCGATTTTTGTTTTTGATGCAAATTAATTATACTCTCTCCACATACTCACCGGTTTCGGTATTGATGCGGATGGTATCGCCTTCGTTGATGAAGAGCGGGGCACTGACTTCCACGCCTGTTTCAAGTTTAATGATTTTAGAAGCGCCTTTGGAAGTATCTCCTTTAACTGCCGGTGGCGCTTCGGTGACTTTTAGTTCTACTTTAATCGGCAATCGGACGCCGATAACTTTTTCTTCAAAAGTTAAAAGTTCGACAACAGCATTGGTTTTCAAAAATTTACCACCCTCGCCGATTTGAGCGATTTCCAATTTAAATCGGTTGGCTGGATTACTCGGTTCGCAAAACCACCATTCTCCTCGATTGTTGTATAAATATTTAGCTTCTTTCTTTTGCAAATCAGCTTCACTTACTTTATCCTGTTGATGAAAAGTATAATCAGTGACTTTTCCGGTTATAAGATTTTTGAGCTTCGTTTGATTTACCGGTTTGCGCTGTTGCATGCGGAAAATATGCGCGTCCAGCACTTCATAAGGCTGGCCGTCTAAAACAATAAACTTTTTCGACAGAATTTCGTTATAGTTCAACATGGCTGATTTTTTAAAGAGTGAAGCGACTATAAAAATCGCCACCCCGTAGTGAGCTGAGCTTGCGAAACTCTACTACTGGGGTGAGCTAGATTATTGTCACGAAATTATCCTAGCAAAATATTACTTTCCAAGCAAATTTTAAAATTCGATTCTATTATTTAACTTAAGTTTAAGATTTTCCTGTGTATAGTAAATTTGACATATAGTCAAGTATGTGTATAATATAGACAGATCCAGAAATACGGCTATATGTGGCCGTTTTTTTACTGGTCTTTGTTAGAAAAATAAGATGAAAAAACTCTTGATAGTCATTGGGGTTTTGTCCGCAGTTGTTTTAGGTCTCGCGATTTATAACGGCAACAAAACCATTCAACCTGCGACCGTTAAACCGGAATCGACTGTTTCGGTGTCGGAAGATGGATCGGTTATCGTCAGGGATAAGGGGGCATCATTCGTCATGGCTCCTGTCTCTCGGTAACTCTTGGTTCGGGAAAAAAACAAAAAACAAAAACAGCAAACAGAAAGAAAAAAAGAATGAAAAATAAAATGTCGGTCATTGGGATCATCATGGTGTTTGTTTTGATGGTCGTCTCTCTCACTCTCAACGCGCAACCCACGCTACCCATCCAGTCCCAAGACGCCTTGCGCAATTATGCGCTTGCGTCGGTGACCCATGGGGCACGTTGGGTCAACACTGAAAGCATGGACTGGAACTTCAGCGAAAGACTCACCGACGTTTCCCTACAAGGTGACGGGGCAGAAAATGTTTTAGACAAACTTTTCAATGTGGAGTTTGTCTACAGGTTGACTAATCCAAAAGATGCAATTAGCGGATATGTTGTCCTTTACGACAAAGACAACAACACCGTATTCTGGGGATCAGCGAAATACACGGCTGAATCTTTGAAGGATGAAAAGCCCAATTACGCCATTTGGCTACAGGATGTATATCTTTTGGAAAATGTCCAGTCGGCGGAAGTTCTGGCCTTAGATGAAGACGGCGTGACGGTGCGCCGATATCAGTTGGAGGTCAATCAAGGACGTCTCCGTTTTCAACCATGGATGTCGGGCGCGCCTAACGGGCTTCTAGCAGTTCGGTTCAATGATGGGTCGCTGGTGACCTATCAGCTGTCCATGCCTGTTGCTTCAATTCCTGGGGGAGAAACAGAGGTTGAGTCCTCATGGAAGATTGATGGCCATCATGTCGTCAAGACCGGTGATGGACCGGAAAATCGGATTGTTAAGATTGTAGAACCATGGACTCGACCTACAGTGTTCCTCACAGTAACGGGGACGGGGGTTGTGACGTTTGATGTGTTGGGGTTAGTCCAAGTAAATGGAGTATCGTTTGAACGCCCACGGGAGCTCATTTTCACCAGAGGTTCTTGGACCAGAACCGTTCTGGGCAATGAAGATAAACCGACAGAGGTCGGTCTTCGGCCCGGAACATACAGGGTCCACTTCGGTTGGCAGTTGTTTGGCCAACCGAATACCTTGTATACCGGACCAGACGGCGGAGGCGGTAAAGGATAGTCATCAAGTTTTGGTGTAGGTCGCACATTCTCTTCGGAGGGTGTGCGGCTTTTTTGTTATGCACATTTATATTTGTTGGGGGGGGCAAAAAGGCGTATAGTTACATTAGTAGTTATGTTTATCTAATTAGTAATTAAACTATGTCAATGAAAAACAAAAGAATTTTTAAGACGATGGTTTTAACTATTGCTGGTTTGGCGATTACGTTAATAACTGGAACTGTTTATGCTAGCGCCTTAACTCAAGAACAAATAAACGCTATCGTAAATCTACTTCAGTCTTTCGGTGCCGAGCAATCGGTTATTAGTAATGTTCAGATTTCGCTAAGTGGCGGAACACCAAGTGTTTCGGACACATCAACAATCCCTTCAACTCCACCTGTCTCTGAATGCTACCGGCTTTCCAGTGGCATGTGGGTTGGTCTTTCCGACCGAGAAGCCGGCAATGAAGTGTCGCAACTCCAAAAGTTCCTTCGCGCTCAAGGCGACTTTACCTATTCTGAAATCACCGGTTTCTACGGACCGGCAACCGAAGAAGCGGTACGACGATTTCAATCCCGCTCCGGCATCGTTTCCGGCGGTAATGCCGAAACCACCGGTTACGGCGTAGTCGGACCTTCCACCCGAGCGAAAATCATCGAAGTTTCTTGCGGTATTATTTCCCCTTCACCAAGACCAGACCCGATTTCCTTTCCAATTCCGCCTTCCAACAATCTCCCGCCGGTCATTGACGGTGTATCCGGACCAACAACTTTGGGCATTGGCGAAACGGGTACTTGGAGCATGAAAGCCCATGACCCGGAAAACGGAAATCTTTCTTACATTGTCAATTGGGGCGATGGTATTAATTCTGGTGGTAAGGATGAGGCGTCTGCCTTGAGACTTTCGGCGGCGCTACAAACTACGACCTTCACTCACAGCTATTCCACTGCCGGCACCTACAAAGTTGGGTTTACTGTAATAGACAGTAGCGGTCTTTCGGCGCAGTCATCCATTTCGGTGCAGGTTGGCAATGTTTCTTCCGTGCCTGTGAAAATTGTCGATGACACGACTTACGGGACGGTTGGAGATGCCTTTGTCCGGCTCTCTATACTAGGAACGGCCATGAATAAGCAAGTCCATCATTGGGTTTTAGGTTACAACTGTTTGGTTGGAGTAACTCTTGATACAGGTTCTGACTTCGGTAAGCCCTTACTATGTGATGGCAAAGGCGCGGGTAAATCATTTCAGACCTACTACGCTTACAACATTGCTGATGTGACGAAAGATTATTTGATGATCACCGCTGGTGCTAAAAACAACACTTCTGCTACTGCCCAGATAGTTTTCGTTCTTGAAGCAAGGGACGCTTCGGACAAGACACTTGGAAGTGATACGAAAACAATTACGCTAGGCAGCGTCTCCCAACCCTCTATTATTGTTACCAGTCCGGTAACTTCGGGGAGTACTGCAAATTTTACTGTTAGCTCACCATCAGGATTCCTTGGCTACAAGTTAAAACTCACCTGTGACTCTGGTCTTGAAGGTCACGGGCAGTTAAAGGGGGGTCTTGAATGCAACGAAGAAGCTGGTTTCCAATTCTCCAATACCCCGTGGCAGACGAGTGTTGTGCCTATACAATTTATAAATAACACAGCTGGTTCTCTCGGTGCAAAGTTGGCAGTAACCTTCTATAGAGGGCAAAACTTCAGTGGTGCAATAGAGACCGTGTCCTCAGAGTTAGTCAAGGTGTTGCCATTATCGGCTTCACCATCCGTAACCGCTTATCTTCTAAACACAAGCGATGATCGGGCCGGCGCGTGGCACAACTTCGGACCGGGCGCCGGTAACATAAATAAGAATCCAGCGGATTGGAATTGGAATTTGAATCTGACTTTTAATTCTCAAGGGAAAGAGGTAAAAAGAATGACGGTTATTCACAATACCAAAGGAGAAGTTTGGTCTACAGGATACTCAAGATACTTGGCGGATGGCACAGATTTATACGGCTACGAAGAGCACCCATATCCACTGGTGGTAATGATAGAAAAAGTTGGCCCTGGGTCTGGTGTTTGGAATCAGATCAACAACTCCTACGACCAAAAGCTTTTCATTGGCGGACCTACGGCTTCTCTTGGTGTGGTTAATACATATCGACTTCACGGCCAGCGGGAGAATAGTGCCTTTACCGGCGGTAAGCTTGTCGTTGAGTTCAGTGATGGTACCAGTGTAACGTCAATAATCCCGGCGGGAGGCATAGTCCCTCAACCCTCCATCACCGTCCTTAGTCCGAATGGGGGGGAAACATTCCCAATTTACAATGTCCCAGGTTCATTTGATGTTGCTTGGCAAACAAATTATGCATGGTCTTCTCCTTATCTCTATGTAGATAATTCATCGGGAACTAGAGTTTATTCAAAAGCTTTAAGTCCAATTGTTACTACAGGTAGACAAGCGACTTTTTTATCAAACACAGTATTTCCTGTAGTTGGAACTTACAAAATAGTAATATGTTCTAGTATTGATGATGCTACGCATGATCCTATTTGCGGTACAAGCGACTCCTACTTCACCATCACCGCGCCAATGGTAGAGCCAACCTCGGTCTCTTTTGAAGCGGAGAGTGGCACACTCGTGTCGCCATTTACCTCGGCCAATGGATACATTTCGCAGGCGATAGAGACCGGTTTGGACGCGACAAGCGGTCGGGCAACGTACCGCTTCACGCTTCCAGCAAACGGAACATATGTTGTGAAGGGTTTGGTATCAGCCGGCCAGGAAGGCTGGAATTCATTTTTCATAGCGATTGACGCCGAACCGACTAATCCGGCCTCCGTTTGGCACATTCCGGTGACGAGCGGGTTCGAGTGGCGCACGGCTTCCTGGCAAGGTGCTGGCGCGTGGAACAACAGTGAATTTGTACCCAAGTACTTTAACCTCACGAACGGCGAACACACTCTTAACATCCGCGGACGCGAAGCGAATACGCTCCTTGATAAAATCACGATTGAGCCGATAACCTCAACCGCCTCTCTTACCCCCGAAGCGGTGAGCGCCATCGCGGCATTCAGCCAGCAAAAAAACCTCAATCTCGCCAGCATTCTATCCGCGATTGAAAAACTAATTGAGGCGTTCAGGTAAAATTCTAAGATATCAAGGTTTTACTCCCATTTATCTAACCGCTTATCAACGGTTTCTAGTTTACTATTTATATTAAAGAGTGTTGCTCCCGTTTCCTTTTTAAATTCATACATTTCATCCTTAAAACTATCTAATTTTCCGTTAACTTCATCAAAACCTTTTTTTGTTGCCGATGCCAAAACATCAATTGAATTAGCGATTGTTGAAAGCATCACCTGATTTTTTCCAATTCTCTTTTTCATACTCGAATATTATATACTTTCTTTAAGTTTCAACCGAATTTGTTTTAAAAGTTCCTCGGCGACTTTTTTGTTTTCTTTGAGGAATTGGCGGGCGGCGTCGTAGCCACGGCCTAACTTACCCTCACCCGCTTTAGCCAAGGCTTCGGTGGGTGAAATAACTTCATAGGAGCCACCGGAGGTTTTTTTAATCAAACCGAATTTTTCGCCTAAGGCTAAAATTTCGCCTTCGCGGGAAATGCCTTCGTTATACATTAAATCAAATTCCGTTTGCCGAAAGGGCGCCGCTACTTTATTTTTCACCACCTTAACACGCACGCGGCCGCCCATTACCTCATCGCCTTTTTTAATTTGGGCGATACGGCGGATGTCCAAACGAACGCTGGTGTAAAATTTTAGCGCTTTACCACCCGGAGTCGTCTCCGGATTGCCAAACATCACTCCGATTTGCATTCGGATTTGGTTGATAAAAATCACAAGTGTTTTTGAACGAGCGACGATGGCGGTGAGTTTACGCAAAGCTTGCGACATCAAACGGGCTTGTTTGCCGACATGCTGGGCACCCATATCGCCTTCAATTTCATCTTTCGGTGTGAGAGCGGCGACCGAGTCAATAACAATTACATCAATTTTTCCCGAGCGTACCAGCGACTCTACAATTTCCAACGCTTGTTCGCCGGTATCCGGTTGGGAAATTAAAAGCTCGTCAATTTTTACCCCGATTTTTTTTGAATATTCGGGATCCATAGCGTGCTCCGCGTCAATGAAGGCGCAAATACCGCCTTTTTTCTGGGCTTCGGCGACGACATGAAGCGATAAGGTGGTTTTTCCGGACGACTCCGGTCCAAAAATTTCTACAATTCTGCCGCGCGGTAGTCCACCGACGCCCAAAGCAGAATCTAGGCCGATTGAACCGGTTGAAATAGCGTTAACATCGACACGTGGTTTGTCGCCCAGTTTCATAATAGAATCATCGCCAAATTTTGTTTTAATGGCGTTTAAAGTGTCCTCAATATTTGCACCGACTACTTTTGCTTCTTTTTCCTTTTTTGGTTTTCCAAAAGCCATATTATTTTTTATAAACTAATTCCAGCCGTTGTTCGGCTGTTCTTTTAAATTTATCTTCCACCCGCAAGCCAATGATATTATAGCCTTCGGCTAAGAGCAATCTTTCCTTAAACTCACCTTTGTCGTTTGCTAAGATTCGTTGACCGTTTAGAAAAATCTCTCCGGTGTTTATTGCGACACCAAGAATTTCTACCAAAGGTTCATTTAGTGTCGCGCCGTTTGTCGGTGAAACGACGGTAACAGAAGGGCCAGTAAAATAGTTCCGTGTTTCGTACAAAGTATAACCGATGATTACCAACAAGGCGAAAACGGCAGTGATAATTTTAAAGTAAGTTCGGTTTTTCTCCATTGTTATTTTCTATTGGCATGATTGGTGTATTAGTTTCTAAAACCTCACGCGGTCTGGCACCGTCGCCGTGGCCGATTGCTCCTCGTTCTTCCAACATATCAATCAGTCGCGCCGCTCGAGCGTAACCGATGCGAAGTTTACGCTGAAGATAAGAAGTGGAAGCTTTGCCGGCCCGGATCACTTCCTCACGAGCTTGCTCATATAATTCATCTTCGTCATCAAAATTTTCTTCACCACCAAGCGAGTTACTCGTCTCGCTGAAGCTTTGGCGAAGCGGGTCAAAAACCGTCTTGGCGCCAGCCGGTTCAACCAAATTGATTTCGTTCGGCACTTCATCGCGATAATTGTCTGCTAAATATTTAGTAATTTCTTTAACTTCGGTCTCGGAAATGAAAGGTGATTGAAGCCGCAATGGTTTAGCCATTTCTCCGCCCAAATAAAGCATGTCTCCGGCGCCCAAAAGTTTTTCGGCGCCACTGCCGTCTAAAATTGTTCGCGAATCAATTTGTGAAGCTACTTGCAAAGCGATGCGCGCCGGAATGTTGGCTTTAATTAAACCGGTAATAACATTAACCGAAGGTCGTTGGGTAGACAAAATAAGATGAATGCCGGTGGCACGGCTCATTTGCGCCAAACGAACGACTGCCGCTTCCAATTCGCGCGGATAGGTAGTCATAATATCCGCCAATTCATCAATGACAACAACGATGTAAGGCATTAAGTCTGGAATTTCTTTTTCACTCCCAGTTTTTTTCTTATTAGCCAAATTTTTTAATTCCGGCGCCAAAACGTTTTTATGATAGGAGTCAATGTCACGCACCGATTCCGCTTCCAACATTTCGTAGCGTCGTTCCATCTCTTTACAAGCCCAACGCAAAGCCAAAATCGCTTTTTTGGCATCGGTAATGACCGGTGTCAAAAGATGGGGAATTTTATTATAAAGTGTCAGTTCCACTCTTTTTGGGTCAATTAAGATAAATTTTAAATTTTCCGGGCCGTTGCGATAAAGCAATGAAGCAATTAACCCGTGAATAGAAACTGATTTACCCGAACCGGTTGCGCCGGCAATCAATAGGTGCGGCATTTTACCAAGATTGCCAAAATGGCAACCACCCGACACGCTTTTACCCAAAGCCACCAGCAATGATTTGTCTGAACGAGCAAATTCTTCGGCAGCGAATAATGTTCCCAAACCAACAACAGTTTTAGTGCTATTGGGAATTTCAATGCCAACCAACGAGCGACCGGGAATCGGCGCTTCAATTCTGATAGGATGAGCCGCTAAAGCTAAAGACAAGTCATTTTGCAAAGCAATGATGCGGGACAGTTTAACGCCCTCGGCCGGCTTTAAAGCGTAGCGCGTAACCGATGGTCCGATAGACACTTCATCCATTTCCACCACGATACCGAAATTTTGCAATGTTCGTTTAATGACATTGGCGTTAACCTTGATGTCGCCGACGCCCGGTTTTCCTTTATCGTGTTCTAAAATTGAAAACGGTGGAGGTGAATAGGGTTTGGCAACAACACGCCAATCTTTGGGGCTAATCATAAATTCTCCGCTCCCAAGTTTTTCTGTTTCGGTTTGGTTAACGGTTTGTTTTTCCGTTCCAGTTGTGACCTCTTCAGTTTTTTCCTTGTCCTCTTTTGTTTGGTCGGCGTATTTTTCCGCCAATGCTTCAACATCGTCATATTCTGTTTTTTTTCGACGGAAAAGTTTTCCGATAAAACTGAAGGATTCCAATTTTAATTCCGCTTCAAAAATTATCAATAACGAAATAATAGCGATAGTTGCCAAAAAAACCGCACTGAAATAAGATTCAAACAGGGCAATCAGTCCTCGGGAAATCAAAGCGCCGATTAAACCGGCTTTAGCGGAAAATATAATGTCGGTTAAACCGAGGGCAGCGAGAAAAAATAAGAAAGAAGCGATGATTTTCGCTAAAGGAAATTTTTTACGGAATGATTTGATGGAAGCGAAAGAAAGCATAAAGAATAGGACAGGAAATAAGAAATAACCAACGCCCAGTAGGTATTTTGCCGATAGATAAATCTTTTCGCCAACAATGCCCGCTTTGCCAAGGGCGGCAAGAATCAAAAATATTGCTAAGGCAAAAAAAACAACCACGAAAGCGCTTTTAGTCGTTTCCTTTTTAATATCATCCAATACGCCGTTTTTCTTTTTCATTTATAGATAATTATATCACAAATATCACAAGTTAAATCGCCACAACCTTGTTTTATAAGCAAAACTCTTTCTCGGGTATTCCTTTGTCGAGACACGAAATTTGTCTACTGACAAATTTCTCTGCTCCGCGCCAGTCGCGCTCCGCAAGCTCTCGCCAAAGGAATACCCGAGAAAGAGTTTTGCTTTAGTTCTTGGGGCAGTAAATTAACTCTTCCAAAAATCGGGATTCTGTTGTCGATTTTGTTGTTATTCTTGCTTTGCTTGGCGCGGACTATATAATGTCCTATATGATAAAAGACATTTTTCTTTTTGTCCCAACAGTGTCCTTTAGAAGGTTTTATTTTATAAAGGACATAATATATTTTGTCTCTTATGGCTTCTGATTATAAAAAACAAGTAAGTTGGTTGGTATATAAGACGGAAAGGCTTATATCAGCTTTATATATGGTAACAGATTTAATCAATTCTGATGATCCACTTAAGTGGCAAATGAGAAAGACTGGAGTTGTCCTTTTGACCGAAATCGGTAAGTTAGCTGAACTGTCGCCGGTTGATAAAAAGAAAGTTCTGCATTCCGCCAATGAAGCCGCGGCGGAAGTCCTTTCGCTTTTGGAGGTTTCTGCCAATGCGGGCTTGATTTCTAGGATGAATTATACCTTACTTAAAAAGGAATTTGCCAATACCCCATTGCTTTTGGAGCGAGCCGGTAAAACCGAATCGCCAAAATATAAAGGACAAACTCAAGGACATTCTATTGGACAAGAAAAAATTATAAAGGACAAAGTGATTATACT
>Ga0209541_10002006_pt1 | contig 39263 bp, 46 predicted proteins | sample RifCSPlowO2_01_FD_184027 | JGI IMG/M metagenome (GOLD analysis project Ga0209541, IMG submission 184027) | Groundwater microbial communities from Rifle, Colorado - Rifle CSP2_plank lowO2_0.1 (SPAdes) (version 2) | ecosystem: Environmental > Aquatic > Deep subsurface > Groundwater | place...
CAACAATCCCTATAAACCCCAAACTTCTTTTAGGATTATGGAAATATGTGATAATTGCGGAAAAACCTTCAAATATATCCTGGAAGGTGGCGGAGATTTGGATGAAGGATATTACTGCAGTGATGAATGCGCAGAAGAGATTTTTGATAAAAATTATCCTGATTCGTGATTATTATTTCAACCCCCCCACTTGCCACTTTTCACACTTTTCAGCTCCTTGGAAAAGCGATTTAAAAAGAGGATTATTAATAGAATTATGGAAGTAGACTCTAAAAATAATTTTTTAGTTTTTGATTCAGAAAAGATTCTTGAACAAATTTGCAAAGCTCCGCTTTCGTTCGAGAAGGTAAAAGAAGGATACTTAATGAAAAGGATGGTTGGTGTTGGATTTAGAGGACAGAAAACCCAATTTATTTTTCCCGATAAAATAAAAATTAAGCCTTCCACTGCAGGCTTAATCGTAGGAGAAGGATATTTTAAAAGAAATTTTATTTTTTGCAATTCAAATGAAACAGTGATAAAAGAAATCATGGATTTTTTATTTCAATTTAATTTTAAATTGCATTTTGTATTAGAAATAGCAATGAAAAACATGCCTAAAAAATTTATAAATGAATCAAAAATAAAATGGGAAGAATTAATCAAAAATAAGATCAAAAGAATAAGGCTAAGAAATGAATTTAATAATACCTCTATTCAAGGCAGTCTGCATATAGCTCTTTATAATTCTTTATTTCCAAAAGTTTTAGAAAAAATATTAAAGATTATAAAAATCAAAGCAGAGAATGAAGAAGATATAGCACAAGATTATCTTAGGGGAATAATCGCTGCAGAAGGCAATATAAATGTTAAGTCTACAACAACCAATTGTTTATATATGATAAGAATAAGCGCAAAAAGAAAAGAAGAAAGAGAGCATTATAAAAAATGCTTAAAAAGAATTGGCTTGAACATATATTGCCAAGATATGGAAACTATTTCTCCAGAAGAAGGAATTAAACTAGGATGGAAAACAAATAAAGGAAGAGCTGGAGCAGTAATAATATCAAGATGGGATAATTTTATTAAAATATTTGAGAATGATTTATTGATTATGCATCAAGAAAAAGTAAAAAAATTTAATGAACATTTTTTCTATAATAAATTCACAAAGCAATTTTTAGATTTTGAGCCATTTATCAACAGGGAATTTTCAATGAAAGAGGTTCAAAATCATTTTAATTTTTCAGGAAGATACTTGAACAGGGTTTTTACTTTTCTTGCAAAAGAATATATCTCTAGGAGAAAAATAAACCAAAGAAATTATATTTATAAGATGACTGATAAGTATAAATCCCTCTATAATAAACTAAATCTTATTCCTTCTTCCCCCACTTCCCAATCGCCCCTTTAAGTTCTTTGTGCGTTTCAGCATACTTTTTCAATGAAATTCCCTGCATCGCAGCATCCAATGCCTGCCTTGCAGCTCTTGCACCCGCAATTGTTCCAGAAGGGTGTGAGTGAATTCCCCCGCCAAATTGAATTGCAACATCTTTTCCTAAATTTTTAATTAAAACAGGAATATCTAAAGGACATAATCCTCCAGAACTTACTGCTAAGACTGGCTTTATTTTTCCCCAATCTTGGGTTAATCTTTGTTTAGTTTCTTTTACTTTATGTTCTTCTATTTCTTCAACTAATTCTTCAATATCATTTAAATTTCCTTCTAGTTTTCCAACACCAGTTCCAATATGTAATTGGTCAACTCCAATTAATCTTGCTAAATCAGCTAAAACCATCATAGAGATCCCATGTTTTGGATTCCTAGTCATGGCAGCATGCATTGCTCTGTGAGCATGAATCGCCACTTTAAAATCAGCTTCCCTTAATGATTGAAGAGCAGAAAAACCTGCAGTAATCATATCTATCATTACATATTTTCCCCCTAAATCTTCAACTAATTGCGCTCTTTTCATCATTTCTTTTGTTTCAGCAGTTACATTTTCAATATAGCCTTTTTTCATTCCAGTTTCTTCTTCAGCTTTGCTGCAATATTCAAGTGTTCTTGCTAATCTTTCTTCAAATTCATTGAACTTCTGCGATGCAAGATTTTCATCTGATTTAACTAAATCACAACCGCCTATCCAGGATTCATAAGCTGATTTAGCATGCTCATAAGGGTTTAATCCTAATTTTGGTTTTATAATTGTCCCAATTAAAGGCCTATTTTTTATTTTCATAAACTTTCTTATTCCATTAATTCCAAATTGAGGCCCATAAAAAGAATCAAGCAATTCTTTTGGAATTTTTATATCTTCAAGCCTTAAATTCTTTACAGCTTTCATTCCAAAAATATTTCCAGCAATTGAAGAAAGTATGTTGGGAGTATTTCCTTTTTCAAACAAAATTGCAGGATATGCAATCTTCACATAATTATTTTTTATTGAAAAAACCTGCGCCTTTAATTTCTCTGCAGCTTTATTTAATTTAATGTCAGTCCATGTTCCAACACTTGATTCAAGAGCAACAGTTGCAGAAGCCTCTTTAATGCTCATTTTATTAGGCTCAACCCTAAACAAGCAGATTAAATCACTTGATTTTGGCTTGTACTTTAAATTGACAAAATCAGATGGTTTCATATCTTGTTTTCTCCTTTTTTAATAATTAAATATGAGAACTAGGTTTAAAATCTTTTTCTTTTTTAATCAAATAAAATACCTGGAAAATAAATTAGTTTATAATTGTTTTATGGAAATAATTAAGGATTAGTGATACTTTCTTCTCATACCTCTGATTTAATTCTTGTAAGTTACTATCAATGGTATTCTCGCCAGGTATGCTTGCACTTGGTGCATCTGAAGAATTTTGTTTCTGCTTCATCTGCAGCTCTTGTCTGAGCTGTCCAGAAATAAGCTTCTTTATTCCAACATTTTGGGCATACAGCAGAAGTCGTTGGAAAAACATCAGTTTCTTTTTCAGTAATAACCCCTATTTCAGGGGTTGATTCAATTTTTTCAGAAGATTCTATTTTGATTTTTGATTTTGACCTATAACCACATCTAGGGCAGGAAAAACTTTTCTTCTTTTCTACTAGAACACAGCCACACTTAAGACAAAATTCCATTTTTTACTTCTCTCTTATTTATTCAGAGTTTAAAAACTTTTTCCCTAAAATTTCACGATTGCATAATTAAGACAAAATTATCTTAAAAAATTCTGTTGCCCAGATTTTAGGCCAGCCAAGATAAGGAATTTTTATTATAGCTTTGCCTATTACCTGCTCTTTAAAGATCTTAGTCTCGTCTGTATTATAAAAATTATTGGAAAGTGTGAGCTGCTTTTCATTATGGTCCCCTTTAGTTTGTATTATTCCATTTTCTATTTTTACTATTCTATGGATTATCGGCCTCGGGGCTTTTGATTCTTGATTTGGCTTAAAAATTATTATATCTCCAGTTTTAGGGGTAAATCTGCCCCAAACTAGGATCACATCACCTTTTTTAAACCCATTTTTAAGGGAAAATTTTGAAAAAATATCCTTTGAAATATTTCTTTCTTCATACCAGTCTCCACATTTTTCCCAATATTCATTAAAATCAATATACTGTTTATTTTCTTTTGAATAAACTCTTCCACACAAATTCAAGACTCCATAATCATCTTTTACAATCTGGTGGTCCATGCTTGATGACTCAACACCTGCCAAGGGGAGAGAAGTTCCCATGAGAAGTGACATTCCTGGAAAAAAAATAAATTTCACAATTATAAACATGAGAAAAAGAGCAACAATCCAGCTTAGTATAGAGTCAGAATCCCAAATCCATCTCCATGCTTTTCTCACACTTTTTTTTAATTCATAAAAATCCATGATTAACAATAAGAAAAGTGCATTTTTAAAGGTTGTTTTAAACGGAGAAACTAATGAGTTTCTACAAGCTCTTCAACTTCTTCTTCAACTGGCTGATTAGCTGCTTCTTCGAGTTGAGTGATGTAATCTTGATTTCTGAAGTTTTTGAGTTCTGCGATTTTTAATCTTTCTCTCTCTCCTTTAATGTAATCAAAGAAGTATTCTTTTGCATGTGAAAGAGCTCTTACAGTTATTTTGTTGTCATATTTGGATTTCCCTCTTAAAAAGTCTGTTAATTCTCCTATACCTAAAGGAGCATAGGCTACAGATCTTGTAACAGCTGTTTCTAATCTCTGCAACCATTTTCGTTCAGTTTCATCTTCATCTTTTTTAGAGGTTTTTTTATAATGATATCCATCAATTAAATCTGCTAAAGACTTTACAGCTAATCCTACTCCTTTTATGCCAAATCCAGCACCACCTAAAGTCCAAAAAGCATAAGTTCCTATTGCATCAGCAATTCCTCCTCCAGCCCTTAAAAAAGTAGAGACATAGCTTCCTACTCCTTTTGATGAAAAGTATTCTTTTGCATAGGTATCATAGGAATTTTCCAAAGATTCTTTTAATTTTGTTTTTAAGAAGTTTCTTTCTGTATCTGATTCTGCTTTGTCAAAAACATCTCTTAAATCTGCGTCTTTTTCTATTAATTTCTCAAGATATCCTCTGACAAATTTTTCCTTGCTTGGTTTGTGTAAAATTATCCCCATTTTTGGATTTGTTGATTTATTATTTAAGATTTTTTAATATTTGATGTATTGTTACTATTCCAATCATTTTATTGTCTTTAATTACAGGGCTCATAACATGGTTTTTTTTAATCATTTCATTATACCATTTTTCCAAGTCATCTTCTAGGTCAATAACTTCTATAGGTTTTGACATTATGTCTTTTGCCTTTAATATTTTTGGGTCTTTTCCCTCTGCAACAACCCTGTTGTTAATGTCTACTATAGAAATTATTCCAATAGGATAATCATTATCATCCACAACAAAGATATGCCTAAGAGTAATTTTCCTTAATTTTTTTGCAACATCTATAACTGATTCATTCATATTGCATTTAAATGCTTCAATTAAAACACATTCTTTAATTTTCATATTATTGCTCTCCTGCATCTCCGACATAACCCTGGTTTAAATAATTTTCTGTTCGTGAATCTAGTTGTGTAAGGGGAGTATTTATTCTATCTTTTAATCTCCTGTTTTCATCTGTTAAAGCATCATGCTCTTTTCTAAGTTGGTTATAGCCTCCTAATAGATTATTATAATTTATAACTGCAGTATTAGAGGCTTTGGCAAGTGCTCTTGCGTTTCTACTTTTTCTTGTAAAAAACATTCCAAGCCCAGTTGTTAGGGCACCTAATGCAACTGAGCCTGCTGTAATAATTGGTGAGATTATACTATCAAGAGCTTCTGAAACTGGAGTTTTATCAATAAAATCTTTTCTTGTTTCAATTGAATAACCTTTGTTTTTCAATTCTCCTATCAAGCTATCTAAATAATCTCTTAAGGCTTCTGCCTTTTTGTCAAATTCACTTTTATAAGCACTGAATTCTTCAATAGATTTTTTTCTTATCTCATCTTTTAGGGCAATTCCTTCTTTTAATTTTTCCTGCAATTTTGAAATATAGGCTTTATTTTCCCTAATATTCTCATAAATTTTTTCTGATTCAGTTATAGCTTTCCTTAACTTTAATAATTCTTCATCTCTTACTCCATTATAAGTATCATAGTTTTTTATATATTCTCTTAATTGTTGAGGATTTCCTCTTCCATATTCAAGCAAGAAATCAAAAAGCTCTTTTTCTTCTTTAGGAATAGCTGGTAAAGAAGCATATTCATTTAATTTTTTGAATACTTCAACTTCAGCAGTTTTATTGTCTTCATTAGCATCATAAATCCTGCATAATCCTTCTAATCTTTCTTTTATTGCTTTTCTATGTTTGACTCCTTCTTCACCTGATTTTTGCCCTAAAGCTTTTCTTATAACATCATTCAAACTTCTAAGTGGTTTTGGCTGGTAAGATTCAAGTTTTTCATCTGTAGATAGAATTCTCCTGTCAATTCTATCTTTGAATATTCTTGTTCTTTCAGAAAAATTATAATTTTCTTCAAATTCCTCATGAACCCTGATTATCTTTTCAAATTCTTCTAATTCTGCTGGAGTAGCTATTCCTAGGTCTTCATAAATTCTCAATTTGCCACTTGCATAAGCTTCTTCAAATTTTTTAACTTCTAAATCAAGTTTTTTTTCAAGAGCACCTGACAAAGCTGATATATCAAGCTCAAGCTCTCTTACTTGTTTTTCTGAAGCTCTAATAACACTTAAAATAGCACCCTTACCATAACTAGCACTAGTATTAGCTCCAACCCCGATTAAAGCTCCTGCAGCAACCCATCTGCCTAGAGATTTTAAAAATTCTCTTCTTCTTGAGCTTCTTATTAATTTTTTCTCATTTATAGGTTTATAGTTTGCCATCTTATATAAATAATTTACATAAACCTAAGGAGAAAGAAGTATATAAAGCTTTGTATTGTTACTATTTATAAATAGTTAAAATAGAAAGATTTATAAAGGAAAATATGAAAAGAATGTTCAAAACTCCCCAAGGCTTTTCTGCCCCTTTGCTTTTTCGCAGTTTTTAAAAGTAACCCAGGATTTCCTGAAAATTTCTGGATGCTTTTCCCAGTTTTCTTTTATGAATTTTTGGGTTATTGGATTTGAGCAATAGCCAGGGCCTGTATTTCCATATTTTGCTTTTATTTTATCCATTTCTTCTTCTCTTTTTACTTTTGCTATTATTGAAGCTGCAGAGCAAACAGGGTAATTAACATCTGCTTTATGCTCAATAACTAGTTTTATTTCTTTATTATTAAGGAGATTTCTTAAAAATTCTGTGTATTTTTTGCAATTAGGGCTTGGGCAGTCAATTATTGCAATATCTGGTTTTAATTCATTTATTATTTCAGCTTGCTTATGAGCTTCAAGCCAGTTAAGGTTCATTTTTTTATCCTTTGATTCTACTGCATTATCAATTTCCTGCGGTGAAACTTCGATTATTTTAAACTCTGAATTTTTTGTTATAAGCTCATTTAGTTCAATTCTTTTTTTGTGAGAAAGAAGCTTAGAATCTTTCACAGCCCCAAGCATTGCTTCTTTTCCATCATGAATCATAACACCGGCGATGATTAAAGGACCAATTACTGGTCCGCGCGCGGCCTCGTCGATTCCCAAAACTTTTACCATGTTAATAAAAAAAGATTTAGGTTTATAAAATGATTGATGAATGAGAAAAATAGAAAGATTTAAATAGTTGATTATATTGGTATAATCAGTTAAATTAATTTTGAATAAAATGATAGAAACAGAAGCTCAAGTCAGGGAATGGGGAAGGTCTGTTGGAATTGTTATTCCAAAAGAAGCAGTTATAAAAGAAAGAATTAAAATCGGCGATAATGTGAAAATATTATTAAAGAAAAAAGAAAATCCATTAAAAGAGACTTTTGGGACAATAAAATTGAAAAGAAGCACTGAAGAAATATTGAAAGAAATTGATAGCGAAGCCTGGGATATAGAATGAGTGAATTATATTTTTTTGACACTTATGCATTTTTTGAGGTAATCAGAGGGAATCCTAATTATAAAAAGTATGAAGACGCTAATGCTATCACAACAATCTTTAATTTAGCTGAATTAAATTACGGATTAAAAAAAGAAAAAGATGAAAAAACTTCTGATGAAATAACTGAAAAATATAGGATTTTTTTAGTGGAAGTAACTCTTGATGATGTTAAAGAAGCAATGAATTTAAAAATTAAAAACAAGCAAATATCAATTCCCGATGCCATAGGATATATAATCTCAAAAAAGTTGAATGCCAAGTTTTTAACAGGAGACAAAGAATTCAAAGATATGGTAGATGTGGAGTTTGTGAAATAAAAAATTTTAACTTTTTATCTCTTCATCTTATCAATAAGTTCTTTTGGAACTTCTATTAAAGCTTCTCCTTCTCTAACTTTAATTTCTAGCCCTGCTTCTTTTATGCTTGTTTGAGGAACAAGCTTTCCAATTATCCAGTATTTAGATTTATCAGCATCTTGTGCGGAGTAAATAGAGGGGCATCCGCCAACAATGCACCTTGCTTCTTCAGGGGTGAGTTCATAAATTGATGGGCAAGCACCAGCTAGGCATCTAGCCTCTTTTGGGGTTACATCTTTTATTTGATATTTTTGGTTTTGCATTTTATTTTATATCTACTTCTTCTTTAATCCTCCTTTCAATTGTTGAAAATATTGTTCTATACTCCTTGCAATTATAATCCGCATTGTTAATATCCCCATTTAAGCGACCTTGCAGAGGGCATCCTCCATTGCAGATTTTTATGTAATCGCATTTCTTACATTTTGCTTCAAGATTTTCAGATCTTTTCGATAAAGCAATTCTGGCGGGATTATTCCAGATTTCTTCAAGAGAATTTTTCAAAATATTACCATACAAAAATTCTCCAGAGCCGCAAAATCTTCCGCAGGGATATACATCTCCATTGGAATCAACACCAATGAAAGATTGTTGACAATCTTCTTCAAATATGCATTCAATAGGTTCTCCTGTTAAAACAGGCACTACATATTTCCATAAAGCTTGTTTTTGGCTACTTTTTCCTTCTTGCAACCATCTTTCAAATAATCTAAGCTGAGATTTGGAGAAATTTTTATCTTGAATCATTAATTCCTCTCTAGCTTTAGCTGCCCTTCCTATTGGAGCAACTGCTACAAGCTTATAAGACTTATCTTGTTCAATCATGAAATCTATTATTTCATCAATGGAATCAACATTATGCCTACTAATTACAACCAAATAACCATGATTAACTCCACTCTCTCCCAATATTTGTGAGCCTCTTATAATACTTCTGAATGCTCCGGTTCCACCTTCAAAAACCCTGGTCCTGTTGTTAATTTCTTCTGGGCCATCTATACTTAAACCTACACCAAAATTATGTTGTTTAAAAAAATAAGCCCACTCTTGATTAATTAGAGAGCCGTTTGTTTGAATTATATTCGATATTACATATCCTTCTTGTCTTAAAGGTTCTTCTATTTTAATTATTCTTCTATAGAACTCTAAACCAGGCAGTAAGGGTTCTCCTCCATGCCAAATAAATTTAGTATTGCTCCCAGGATATCTTTTTGCGATTTTTTCTATTGACTCTCTTGCAATTTCTTCAGACATGTATGTGGAATCCGGGTCTCCTACTGAACAATATTTACACCTAAGATTGCAATCTCTAGTTGGCTTGATTATAACTGTTAATGGCTTTTCCATATTTAATCACAATAATCACCATGTGATGGTGCTGTATCATGATGGGCAGAATAATCTGAGTGGTCAGTGTGTCCCGGTCCCTCAGGATATTCCTGAGGAAGTTGTGCTGTTTTTGGAGCCATTTGCGAGACTGATAAACCTTCTGCTAAGCCTACTTTAAGCCCTAATATTAATGCTTTGAGATGGGGATTTTTAACTTTCTCTTCTTGAATTTCTTCCAGTTTAATTTTCATTTTTCTTTTTTCTCCTTTCAATTATTTATCAGAACTCTTTTATTTTATAACTAAAAAAATAAATAATGTATCTATATCTTTCCTATAATTTTTATTAATAAATTAAATAAAATTAAGCAAAATCTTTAATAAATGCATAAATTTAAATATATGCAGTTGTTTTTATTAAAATGGAATTGAAACTAGTTGATAGGAAACTGTTTTCTTATTTGTATCATTCATTTAGGGAGCCTGCTTCAAGAATTGCAAAAGCTCTGAAGCTATCCAGGATTCAGGTTGAATATAATATGAAGAAATATGAACATGAGGGATTAATAAAAAAATACCCTTGTTATTTTGATTATTCAAAATTTGGATATAATTATTTTGTTTCAATACTGGTAAAACTTGAGAATTTTGATTTAATTGATAAGTTTGTTGAAAGGAGCATTAAATCAAAAAATCTGATTTGTATTGGAAAAATGATTGGAAAATATGACCTTTATATGGATTTAATTTTTAAAAATGAAAAAGAGTTTAATTTATATCTTGATAAGCTAAATCTGGAGAATGACATAGATGATTTATTTATTATGAAATATAATTTTACAGAGCTATATCCACTCAAGTTTTTAGATGCTGGAAACTACAATGAAAAGAATTATTTTATTGTTGGAGAGGCAAAAGAGAGAAAATTTGATAGAACTGAAATTGAAATCTTAAGATTATTAAAAGATAATTCAAGAATTAGATTAATTGATATTGCAAATAAACTAAATATATCAAGCGAGTTAGCGTTATATAAGCTTAAGAAATTAGAGAATGAAAAGATAATACTTGGCTCAAGAGTGCTTTTTGATATGAAAAAGCTTGGATATTTTTATTCTGGAGTTTTAATGAATATAAAAAATCTCTCTGAAAATGAAAAAGAGAAAATAAAAAGATTTGCAAGAAGCCATGCATATACAAATTCACTTGGATTTTTTAATTCAAAGCCAAATTGCTTTATGCAGTTTTTCCATAAAACTCATGAAGAGCTAAGAAAAAGCCTTGGAGAGCTTAAATCTCTATTAAAAGATAAAATAGATGAATGGGATGTTTTATTTATTGAGGAAGATGAATACTTCAATACATTGCCGTTTTTGTGATTGCAATAGAAGGGTTTATATAGTATAATTATATTGTATAATCATATTGTATAATCATAAAAAGGATTTTTAATATGATAGAAATAAAAACTAAGCTAAGAAAATGGGGAAATTCACTTGGAGTAGTTATACCCCTAAAAGCAGTTGAAGAAGCAAAAGCAAAAGAAGGCGAGGATGTTGTTATTTTTCTCGCCAAAGAAAAAGATACAGTTCTTAGGGAGATGTTTGGAACATACAAATTTAAAAAATCAACAGAAAAATTAATGAAAGAATTAGACAAGGAGCTTTATAATGACTGAGAGCTATTTATTTGATACCTATGCAATTATAGAGATAATTAAAGGGAATATAAATTATAAAAAATTTATTGACAAAAATATTGTCATTAATAACTTCATTTTTTCTGAATTATGCTATTTTCTTTTCGGGAATAAATACCCTGAATCTGACAAATATCTCAATAGGTATAAAAAATTTATATCATCTATAAATCCCACGACAATAATAAAGGCCATGAAATTTCGATATAACAATAAAAAGAAAGAAATGTCAATGACAGACTGCATTTCATATTTTATGGCTAAAGAACTTGGAATAAAATTCCTTACTGGAGACAAAGAATTTGAAAATCTTGAAAATGTTGAATTTGCGAAGAAATGATTCTTCTGGAGAATGAAAAAAGTATTGGGTTATGAATAATTCAAAAGGCCATAGCGAGGGTGGGATTTGAACCACACGGTCTCCGGGTTATGGGCCCGGTGAGGACTCCAAGCTCCTCTACCTCGCTATATATATTTATTGAGGAGATATGCTTTTAAAGCTTGCTGTCTGTAAATCATTAAGGAAATTAAAATGGCAGAGAAGGAAATACCTATTGTCTATATGTGCGCTGGAATTTCTTCCAGATTTGCTGGAAGAATCAAGCAGTTTGCTAAAATAGGGCCTAATGGGGAGACTTTAATTGAATATTCCTTGAATCAAGCTCTTTCAGCAGGTTTTTCTAAGATTATTTTTATTGTTGGAAATCTTACAGAAAAGCCTTTTAGGGATTTTTTTGGAGATAATTACAAAGGCATTCCTGTTTATTATGCTTTGCAAAAATATGATCCTGCCGAGAGGGACAGGCCTTGGGGAAGCGCTGAGGCATTATGCACTTTAAAGGGAATTATTAACCGCTCTTTTGTTATTTGCAATGGAGATGATATTTATGGAGAAAAAAATTTTAAAATTTTATATAAGCATTTGCAGAAAAGCAAGGAAGGTGTTGCAATAGGATATAAATTAGAAGAATCTTTGCCTGAAAAAGGGCAGGCAAACAGAGGAATTTTTGAAGTTGGTGGATTAGGGGAGGCTAAGGGAATTAAAGAAACTTTTGGAATTGAAAAATATAAACTGCACGAAAAGGGGCTAACCCCAAATAGTTTATGCAGCATGAATATTTTTGCACTGCCTCTTGAAACCATAGATTATCTTTCTGAAGAATTTACAAGATTTAAAAAAGAGCATGAAGGAGACAGGAAAATTGAATTTCTCCTTCCAAATGAAATTTCTGCCCTTGTTAAGGCTGGAAAATTATTAGTTAAAATATATCCAAATAAAGAAAAATGGATTGGAATAACTTATCCTGAAGATGAAGAAATTGTAAAGGAATATTTAAAAGATAAGCATGCCTAGTTGTTTAGAGGTAAAAATGTCAGGAGCTGGTGAAGGAAAAAAACTGCTTGGAAAAGCCAGTGTTTATCTGCATGAAAAAGGAAAGTCAAATGCAAGAATCACGCACATTGACATTGAGCTTAATGAACTAAATAAAATCATAAAAGACAAGGAAGCTACTTACTGCGCTGGAAAGTCTGGGGGAGTTTTTCTTGGACTGAAAAAAGAAATGATAGAAAGAGCTGAAAAAATTCTTAAGAGATAAAAAAAGGAAATAGGATTATCAGAAAAAAACATGCCAACCCAACACTAAAGTGTTGGGTTTGTGACAGGCATGTTTTTTTGGGATGCTCAGAATTGAAAACCCTAAAGTTATACCACACACTAAAGTGTGTGGTTTTCAATTCTGACATAATAAAAACTCACTTTCAATAGAAAAATCCCAAAACCCTTTTTCATCCCATTCTTTAGTAACTTTTCTGTTAAATCCTTTCAAAAAACTTAGCAGGAAAAGTTCTTCTGAATTAAGTTCTCTTTTTAAGAATTCAAGCTCATCTTTTTCAAACCCTTTAACACTGTCAAAATCTTCTTTTTGAGATATAAGTTTTTCCATTTTTGCCTCCAAATATTTTTAATAAAACGGCTTTTAAATCAAGTGCGAAGTTAAAATATGTAAAACAATTCAGAATTCAAATTCATAAAGCTTATAAATGAAAGCTGGTATTTTTTTCTATGGTCTTGCAGTTTGCTTTGGGTAAGTTCTATGGTATTGATTCTTTTATAGAACTCCTCATTATCATTGTCTCAGGCATTATTTCTTATTACAGCCATAGAATTTACAGGCTAATAAACGAAAAAAATTACAAATTTTTTTCGTTGGCTTTCTTGGCTATAGCAGTTGCTTTCTTTTTTAAAATACTTTCCAACCTGACTATACTGCACAGAATAAAGGTTCGGGGAATAAATTTTGTTGCTATTGTATTGTCGCAGCCAGAATATTCGCAAATTTTAAATTTTCTTAGTTATATTCTATACAAGTTATTTATGGTAGCAGGGTTTTTAATATTGTTTTTTATAGTAACTAGAACTGATAAAAAAAGGGAGATGGCTTTGTTTTTATATATGGGATTTATTGCAGTATTGTTTAGCATTTATTTTAATTTTGTTTTTCATCTTACCCTAGTATTCATACTCTTCTCCCTAACAATACATTATTATAATAATTACCTGCAGGGAAAATCCCAAAACAGGCTTTTGGTTTTTATTGCTTTTCTGATAATGCTGGTCAGCAATTTGTTTTTCCTTTTTTCAGATATACACGGTCTTTTTTATCTGGCAGGAGAGGCACTTCTTCTTATCGCTTTTTCAAGCCTTTTATTAAACCAGATTAAAATTAGAAACAAGAAATCTGCTAATCTCTCTAAAAAAAATGAACAAAAAAAGAACAAGGCTAGAGATTATAAAAGATATTCTGGAAGTATTAAAAAACAATAAAAAAGCCAGAATAACGCATTTGATTTACAAATCAAATCTATCTAATAATAGCATAAAGCCTTATATTGATGAGCTGATAAAAAACAAGCTTGTTGAGGTTGATTTTAATGAGGAGAAAAGGGTGTTCAGAATTGCTGCAAGAGGGATGGGATTTCTGGAAGAGTTCAATAAGATAAAGATTTTTACAGAGTCTTATGGGCTGTTGTAGAGACAGAAAGAATTAAAAGTTTATTGAGCTTTGAGGATTTATGGAATATGATAAAGACAAGAGAGAAATAAAGCTGAATAGGAGATTAAATGAGCTGGATAAATTTTTTTTAAAAAGCCAGGAAAAGCAAATAGAAGCTTTATACAGAAAAATCCAGCTTGCATACTGGAATGCAATTACAACTGGAAAAAAAGAAGCTTATGAAGAATATGAAAAAGCTTCTTTGGAATTCAAGAAATTTTTCAATAGCAGGGAAAACTTTGAATATACAAAAAAATTTATGGGGGAAGAATCAGGAGAAATTGCGAAAAGGCAGCTCAAGCTTCTTCATGATGCTTATCTTTCATCACAAGGAGATTTTGAATTATTAAGCAGGATTATAAAAATATCAGCTAAAGTTGAGGAAGCTTTTAATCTTTTCAGGGCAAAAGTTAGAGGAAAAGAATATTCTGCTAATGAAATAGAAAAAATACTAAAAACTGAAAAAGATTCAGGAAAGCTGAAAGAATTCTGGGAAGCAAGCAAAAAGCAGGGAGAGCTTGTAGAAAAAGATGTTCTTGAGCTTGTTAAGCTTAGAAACCAGCTAGCAAAAAGCTTAGGGTTTGATAATTATTATGAATTTTCACTTGAAACAAATGAGCAAAAAGTTGAAGAGCTTAAGAAAATCTTCAGTGAATTAGCTTTAAAAACAAAGATTCCTTTTGAAAAATTAAAAGAGGATATTGATGATTTTCTTATAAAAAAATACAATATAAGTAAAAATGAATTAAAACCCTGGCATTATGGAGATTTATTTTTTCAAGAAGGGCCTCATATTTATGAAATTGATTTAGACAAATATTATAGCGGGGATATTTTGGAGAAAGCAAAAAAATATTACCAAAGCATCGGGCTTGATGTTAAATCTATCTTGCAAAATAGTGATTTATATGAAAGAAAAGGAAAATATCCTCATGCATGCTGCATGGATATGGATAGGAATGGTGATGTAAGAACAGTCCAGAACTTGAAAAATAATGAAAAATGGATGGAAACTCTTTTGCATGAATTAGGCCATGCAGTATATAGCAAGAATTTTGATTTCTCTCTCCCCTTTTTATTAAGGGATAATGCGCATATTTTTGTAACAGAAGCAATTGCAATGCTTTTCGGGAGAAAATCAAAAAATCCTGAATTTTTGAGAGATTATTCCAGAATAAATGAAAATGATAAAGAAAAAATTAAAGAAGTTACAAAGAAAATGCTTAAGCTGAGGCAGCTTGTTTTTGCAAGATGGGTTTTAGTTATGTTTAATTTTGAAAGAGAGCTTTATAAAAATCCAGAACAAAATTTAAATGAATTATGGTGGAACCTTGTTAAAAAATATCAGCTTATTGATTTTTCAAGAAATTCTCCTGACTGGGCTTCAAAAATACACCTAGTTGCTTATCCTGTTTATTATCATAACTACATGCTTGGGGAATTATTAGCTTCGCAGCTTCATAACTTTATTTTAAAAAATATAATCAAGAATAATTATGATTCAGATTATTCAAATAGCATTGAAACAGGCAGATATTTAATTGAAAATATCTTCAAGCATGGCGCAAAATATAGGTGGGATGAGTTAATAAAAAAAGCAACAGGAGAAGAATTAAAAGCTGATTATTTTGTGAAAGAGTTTATAGAAACAGAAAAAAGAACCTAAAAATTATACTGATTGTTCATTTACTATACCTTATTTAATGACATTACCAATATCTTTTTAAGTTAAGGGTTTCTTATATTTTCATGCCGCCATCGCTCAATGGTAGAGCAGTGGATTGCTAATCCACGGCCTTTACTGGCCTTCTGGGTTCGATTCCCAGTGGCGGCGTTGTGGGGCTTGATGCCCCATTACACCATTATGAATTGAACTTTGGTTCAATTCCCAGAAAAATTTCGCATTTGACAAATTTAAAATAAGATACTACAAATGCAAAATTTTTGTGGCGGCGTATTTGTTTTATATATCCTAATATGAAGTTTGCACCTTCATAATTGTTTTAAAAGCTTAATTTTGATTAGCTTCATGAAAAAAGCAATATTATGCATTGGAATTTTTGTTTTTATTCTGATTATTATAGATATTGGCTTTGCTAGTAATGATTTTAATATTAAAGCTTGCAAGCAAACATGCAAGGAAATACAGAAAGAAACTTCTGATGCATGCAAGACTGGCTATTTATCTTGCAAAGAGGTATGCATTGATTCAACCTGCAAGAAAAATTGCATTAAAGAATATTCTCTCTGCAGAAAAAATTCTGTTGAAAATTACCGCAACTGCCAAAAGCAGTGCATTCCTTCTAAATTGCCTCTAACCTGCTTGAATGGAACATATAATCTAGGCGATAAATTTCCTCAAGGATGTGAAATTTGTGAATGCAAAGAGAAGGGAAAAGTTGTATGCAAGCGCGATGCTTTTTGCAATAGAAATACTTCTATAACTGTAGAAGCTTGCACTAATGGCGGGGGATTATATTATGAATTTTGCAATGGCCCTTATTTTGATATTGTATGCTTTTCACAGAAATTCTGTTTTTGCAATGGAATTCAATCTTATACTTGCCCTTCTCAATATGAATGCATGACTGATTTTATAGCCCCGAACAAAAGAGTGCATACTATTCCTGGATGGAAGGATCTCTTGGGTAATCCACTGGGAAATATTGGAATCTGTGTTCAGAACAGTTAATGAAATCAATTAAAAATCCTGAAAATTTTGTATACAAGAGTATATAAACCCCTAAAAAGCTAGTATTCTATGGCTAAAAATGAATTAGTTCAGTTGCAATCATTGAAGAGATGTTTTGGATCAGAAGAATGGTCAGAAAATTCAGGTATTTGCAGTAATTGCAAGCTGAAAAATGATTGTGGCAAGATTGCAAAGAAGAAAGCTTCTAAAAATTTATAAATATCTTTTTAAATAAAAAATCTATCTAATTTCATGTTCATTGTATTTGAAGGCATAGATGGATGTGGAAAATCAACGCAATTATGGAAGCTTGCTAAATATATCTCTGAACTAAACAAGTATAATCATGTTCTTGTTACAAGAGAGCCTTATAAATCAAGAGAGATAAGAGAAATATTAAAATTAGATGAAAAGCCTGAAGAAAAAGCAGAGAAGCTTGCAGAGCTATTTGTTAAAGACAGAAAAGAGCATATTGAAAAAATAATAACACCCGCTTTAAAGGAGAATATTTTTGTATTGTGCGACAGGTATAAATATTCAACAATTGCTTATCAAGCTAGCCAGGGAATTGATATAAAGAAACTTATTGAGATGCATAAAGAAATGCCTGCTCCAGATTTAGTTTTTATTTTTGACCTTTCTGTTGAAGTTGCGATGGAAAGAATGAAGAAAGATAGCATGAGAAAAAATGAGCAGAAATTTGAAAAAGATATTAATTTTTTGGAAAAAGTAAGGAAAAATTACCTTGAAATAAAAAAGATTTTTCCAAATGAAAACATATTTATAATTAATGCTGAAAAAAATATTGATGAGATATTTGAAAATTTAAAAAATATTTTTGCAGAGCATGGAAATTTATGAGCCAAAAGAAGATTCTTATTTTTTGTCAGAGACAATAAAAGATTATCTTAAAGACAAGCTTAAATATATAAAAATTCTTGACATGGGCTCTGGCTCTGGGATACAAGCAGAAACCTGCAGAAATTTAGGATTTAAGGATATTATCTCCGCAGATATCAATCCCGATGCTATAAAACTTCTTAAGCAAATGGGCTTTCGGTCAGTTCATAGCAATTTATTTTCAAAAATAAACAAAAATAAAAGATTTGACCTAATTATTTTTAATCCCCCTTATCTTCCAGAAGATAAATATGACAGAAAAAAAGACACAACAGGAGGGAAAAAAGGATTTGAAATAATCCTAAAATTTCTTAAGCAGGCAAAATCTCATCTGAATAAAAAGGGAGAAATTTTACTATTAATATCTTCATTCAGCAGCCCGGAAATAATAAAGAAGGAGGCATTAGGGCTTGGCTACAGCATGATTCAAATAGCTTCAAAAAAGCTCTTTTTTGAGGAATTGTTTGTGTATGAGTTAAGTCTAAAAGAATAAATTCTTAGCTTGGTTAAGAAGAGAAGTTAAAGAATAACAAAACCCCCCTCATTCCAAGCATATTTCCCACCACAATCATTTTTATAAAAAACTTTTGTCTCTTATCTTTAGGTAAATAAAAGATGTAAAAATGAAATTCGCGCATATTGCAGACAGCCATTTAGGAGGATGGAGGCAGCCAGAGCTTCAAAAGCTTAATTTAGAGTCTTTCAGAAAGGCAATTGAAATATGCATAGAAGAAAAAATAGAATTCATACTTTTTTCAGGAGATTTGTTTGACAGTGCATTCCCCCCAATTGAAACTTTAAAAGAAGCTTTTGCAGAATTCAGGAAACTGAAAGAAGCTGGAATCAAGTCTTACATTATAGCTGGAAGTCATGATTATTCTGTTTCAGGAAAAACTTTTCTTGATGTCCTTGAAAAAGCAGGATTTTGCGAGATATGCAAGTATGATGCAAATGAGAATGAAATAATATTAAAGCCAATAAACCATAAATCTTATTATATCTATGGTTATCCTGGAAAAAAATCCAGCTTAGAGATAGCTGACCTGAAAAAAATAAAAATAATTGAGCCTTATGCAAATTATTTCAGGATACTTATGCTTCATACAACAGTCACAGAAGCAATTGGAAATCTCCCAATAGAATCAATACAAATGTCAGAACTTCCAAAAGCAGACTACTATGCTTTGGGCCATGTTCATATGAATTTTCAAAAAGAGATTAACACAAAGCCAGCGGTTTACGGAGGCCCTACTTTTCCAAATAATTTCAAGGAATTAGAAGATATGAAATATGGAAGTTTTTATATAATTGATGTTGAAGGCTATACAAAAATAATAAAAAAGGAGATTAAACTAAAAGAGACAGAGCTAGTTGAAATTGAGCTTGATGATGCATTGTCAGGAACACAAAGGATACTCTCTATTTTAGAGAGAAGAAATCTCAAAGATAAGATAGTTTTATTAAAAATATTTGGGATACTGCGCCAGGGAAAAACTTCTGACATAAAATTTAGGGATATTGAGGATTATTTGAAAAAACAAGGGGTTTATTCTTTTTTAAAAAATACATCAAAACTTGAGAATGAAAAAAAAGAGTTTGCTATAAAACTTCAGGCAAATGAAATGGATAATATAGAATCTGCTTTAACTGAAAAATATGAGAAAGAAAACCCATCTGAATTCAATAAAATGCTTTTTCCATTAATGGAAGCTCTTAGCCTGGAAAAGCAAGAAGGAGAAAAATCTGCTATATTTGAGTCAAGACTGATTATGGGCCTAATTAAAATCCTAGAGATAGAGATAAGCTAAAATGCTTCTTAAAAGAATATTCTTAGAAAATCTGAGAAGCTATGAAAGGCAGGAAATAAGTTTTCCAGAGGGCTCAATTCTTCTTTCAGGAGACATAGGCTCTGGAAAGACAACAGTTTTACTTGCAATTGAATTTGCACTTTTTGGACTGCAGCCAAGCCAGAAAGGGGGCTCTTTGCTAAGGGCAGGAGCAGATTATGGAAAAGTTACTCTTGAACTTGAGATAAATGACCAGGATATAAAAATTGAAAGAACATTAAAAAAAAGCAACAAGTCTATAGCCCAGGATTTTGCTTCAATAACAATAGCTAATGAAATTTTTGAGGGCAGTGTCACAGAAATCAAAAACAGGGTGTTAAAATTGCTGAATTATCCCCAGGAATTTTCAAGAAAAACCAATTTGCTTTATAAGTTTACGGTTTATACTCCTCAGGAAGAGATGAAACAGATTATTCTTGAGCCAGGAGAAATAAGGCTTAATACTCTCAGGCATGTTTTTGGCATAGATAAATACAAGAGAATAGAAGAAAATTCAGAGATTTTGACAAACAAGCTTAGGGAAAAGATAAGGATAAATGAAGCAGTTCTTCAGAATTTAGAGGCAGACAAGGAAGGATTAAAGAGAAAAATAGAAATGCTTTTCTCTCTTAAAGGAAAGCAGGAGCAAGCACTGGCAGATTATCAGAAGTCAATTGAACTTAGGGGTTTAAAAGAATCAGAAGTCAATGAAATCCAAGAAAAGATAAATGAGAAAAAAGTTCTTGAAACTGAAAAGATAAAATCTAATCTTCTTATATCTGAAAAAAAACAACAAGCAGCAACTCTTGAAAATAATTTAAGGAGCTTGAAGCTTCAAATTGAAGAGGCAAGAAAAATATCTCTGGATTTAGAAGAATTTAACCTATTAAACCAGCGCATTAATTTCCAGAAAAATAAAGAAGAAGAGCTTCAAAGAGAATATATCCAAATAATAGGAAGAATAAATGCAGAGGAATCAAAAAAAAGAGAAACTGAGCTTTTCAAGGATAAGATATCGAGGCTGCATAAATGCCCGACTTGCCTTCAGGAAGTGCCTGAGGATTATAAGAAAAATATTTTTAATAAAACAGAAATTGAAATGCAAGCTCTTCAAAGAAACATAAATGAGCTGACTATTAAAAAAAACCAATTAATTGAGCAGACAGATTCGGTAAAAAAAATAAAAGAAAATCTGGAAAAAAGAAAATCTGAGCTTGACTTGCTGAAAGTCCGCCTTGAAAATTTGAGAGAAAAGGAGCAGAGAATTCTTGAAATAGAAAAACAGATAAATTCAGTTGAAAAAGATTTGGAGATGCTCTCCAAGCATGTAGATGCAATTGATTCTTCTATTTTAGAATATGAAAAATATAGCAGGATTTATGAAGAAAGGGAAAAAGAATTAAAAGAAGCAAAGAAAAACGAGGAGAGTCTTGCAATAAGAAAAGCTGAAATAAATAAGGAAGTCCAGTTTTTGGAAGAGCAGATAAGAGAAAAGCAGAGAGAAATAGAAAAAAAACAAGAGTCTCAAAGGGTGATAGAAAAATTAAAGAAAGTCGAATACTGGATATCTGAAAAATTTATTAATTTTGTCCTGTTCACTGAAAAGCAGGTTATGCTTACTTTAAAAGAAGAATTCTCAAAACTTTTTTCAAGATGGTTTTCAGTTCTGGTTTCAGACTCTCTTTCTGCGAGATTAGATGATAATTTCTCCCCTATAATAGAACAACAGGATTATGAGCTTGATTATTCTTTCCTGTCTGGAGGAGAGAGAACTGCGATTGCTCTTGCTTACAGGCTTGGCTTAAATCAGGTTATAAACTCTATCTTAAGCAGCATAAATACAAGTGATTTAGTTATTCTTGATGAGCCAACAGAAGGATTTTCAAGCCAGCAATTAGATAAAATGAAAGAAGTTTTAAATCAGCTTAAAGTAAGACAGCTTATTTTAGTCAGCCATGAACAAAAAATAGAGGAATTTGTTGATTCTATAATAAGGTTCAGAAAAGAAGATGGAATTACAAAGCTGGAAGGGTAGCTAGTTTTTGTCTCTCTTCAACATCTCCCATCCTGTTTTAATCATTTTTCTTGCTCCAATTCCAGTTATAAAGTTTGTAAGTGTTTCTCCCCCCCTCTTTCTTGCTTCTGAATATCTCCCTGAGAAAAGATTCGCAAAACTATCAGAAGCACCCCTCATTCCAGCTTCAATATCTCTCCCCCAGCTATAAAATTTTTTCATGCCTTTAAGAGTCATTTCCTGAAGTTCCTTCCTAGTAAAATTCTTTGGAGTGAAAACAGCATGATGCCCGTCATACAAGCTCCAGTTCCTTGTTACAATTCTATCCGAGAGTCTTGCATAAGTAATTGTCCCTGGCAAAGGAGTAAGCACAAGGAACTGAACTGTTTCAATATGATTTCTTCTGCAGAACCTCAGAGTTTCTGCAATAGTTTCTGGACTATCATCATCAGAGCCAATAACAAACATTCCATGGATTCTTATTCCTGCTTTATGGGCATTTTTTATGCATCTCTCCATATCTTCAATTCTTTGGCCTTTCCTGTAACTTTTTAATGTTTTTGGATTTACAGATTCCAATCCTATGTATAGATAATTGCATCCTGCTTTATACATTGATTTTAATAATTCCAAATCATCTCCAACATGGACATCTGCTTGCGCGCTCCAAGTTATATTTCTTCCATAAAACTCTTTCATCATTTCAGCTGTTCTCTTTTTTTTCAAGGCAAAATTATCATCATAAAAGAAAATATTTGTTGCTCCACCTCTGTCAATCTCTTCAACAACTCTGTCAATTGGCACAGTCCTGTATCTTCTTCCAAACATTTGTGTAACAGAGCAGAAATCGCAATTTCCCATACACCCTCTTGAAGTTGCCATTGAATAAAGAGGGGTATTTATCAGCCTAGAGAGAAGCCCTTTGTTTTCCTGTCCATTAACAATCAATGAAAAATCAGGTATAGGATTGTTTGCAAAATCAACTTCTCTTTTTTCAACAATTCCTCTTTCAGCTCTTCCTTCAACAATATCAAGAACAGAATTTTCACCCTCTCCAAGGCAGACATAATCAGCATGCTCAAGAGCTTCCTCAGGCATAAAGGTCGCATGAAATCCCCCTGCCATTGTTCTTATCCCCCTTTCTCTGAAACTATCCAGGATTTCATAGCCTCTGGGAGCTGTGCGAGTTAAGAGAGATACCCCAACAATGTCAGCCTCTATTTTTTCAGGATTAACACGCGAATATCTTTCATTGTAGATTTGAACATCATGCCCAGCTTGTTTCAAGATAGTTCCTAAAATCGGAAGCCCAAGAAGTGGCAGCTTAAAAAAGCCATAAACATCACTGCCTTTTGTAGATGGCTCAATCAAAACAACTTTCATTTTTATAAAACTAATAAAAACAAGGGATTTTTAAGGTTTTGTATAGAATTTTGTGCCCAAGGGACATATGCCTTTGGAGTATACAAATTCAATTTAACTTTCACACTCTTAAAACTACAACTTCAGGCACTTCAAGATATTCCCTAGTCCTTCTAAAGAATGAATGCGATTGAAAATATCTAGAAATTAGTTGGCATGCTCTTGATTCGGTTAAACCCACCTTCTGTGCAACTTCTCTAAGTGTATTTTCATTAACTAAGTAATCTCTTAACATACTTCTATGTCTTTGAGGTATAGCAGATAAATCCCTTTCTACAATTTCTGCTAACTCTTGCGAAAGCACCATTTGTGAAGGATTAATAGAACGAGGATCTGCAATTAATTCTCCTCTAGACAGCTTGTCACCACTTTTTCTGCCGCTTTGGGAAGAGTCATCTAAACTTTGTGTTGTTGTTTGGAAAGCTAATTTATAGAACTCATACAATTCTTCTTCATTATAGCCTTTGTTCATCCAGTCTCTTTTGCAATCATCAACAGAAGGATATGCTCCTGAAAATTCTTTTGTTGTTTGCATAAACTCTTTTAAAAAGTTTATTTTATTTCTGTCAATCCTGCAAAATGGATCCCATTCTCTTTCAGCATCACCCATTGCCCCCCATATTCTGCGTGGCGCATAAGTTGTGAATTTGACTCCTTTTTTATAATCAAACTTTTCAATTGCATCTAAAAGACCTAGATTGCCATCACAAACTAAATCATCCACTTCTCTTGTATACATTATTCTTTCGCACTCTTTTGCAGCAATAGCTCTTACCAAATTTTGTGCAACAACGCTTAATCTCCCTCTTATAACTGGGCTTTTTGATTTAGAATATTTTATTGCAAGCTCATTTATTTCTCTGCTTTCATCCTCATATTCTTGCCTGGATTCCACGCATAAATGAAGGTCTCCAATCCTAACAAATAAATCTCTGGTTTTTGCATCTTCAAAAACAATTCCATTGCCATTATTTTCAATTTGCAATAAATCTTCTAGTCCTATATCTAAAAACTCTGAAACAGAATAAGCAGAAACCTGCCTTTGACCTTCTCCATTGCCTACAAGATTTTCTCTAACTAAGTAATTTAAAACTAATGCTCCAATATATCCTTCTTTTCTTGTGCTTAATTGATGAGGATCTTTTTTAATTCCTTCCAAAACTTCTAAAGAAACTCCTTGTTCAATCATCCATTCAGGAGTATAAACTTTAAATAAAGAATCTTCAGGTCTAAGCGCATCTATTAATGATTTCATTGTTGCCTCGCATTTTCTGAAGAACTGAAATAAAATCTCTGTATTTGAATGAATATCCTTTTCCAACTCTCCTGTTTTCTATTTTCATCCCAGTGTCTCTTGCATAATCTACTGCTCTAGCAACATCTTTTAAGCTAATGCTATCAGATTGTTCTACTAATTGAGGCAGGGTATAAAATGCATTGCCGAATTCACTAAATGCTCTTCCTGGATCTGCATCTCTTGTTCTGAAATCCATCTTAGGGCTATTTAATAGCCTGAAAATTCCTGTTGCAGAAGTTCCCTCTAAAACATAAAAAGGAGTTTTTTTATCTTTTGAAAAATCATAAACAAAAGGGGCTCTTGTTTTTCTAGCCATTCCAAAAATTTTATGGGCTTTTTCCTCGAATACTGCCCGATTATTATCATAATGTTCTGCTAATACATCTTCAAGCGCAACTAATCCCTGCACTTTTGGCTCTAATTCTTGAAAGTCTCTCCCCAAAACATCCTCCTTGCCCCCTAAAAATCCAACTTGCAATAACCCTTGTATCATACTTTGGCTTAAGCTTCCTATTCTCGCTAATTCATAAGGGTTATAAACTCTTATCGGGCTGATTCTTTCTTTTTTATTATCAGAAGAAACTCTAGTGCTATGTTTTAATTGTTTTATTAATTCAGCCCTTCTTTTTAAAAAGTCATTTAAAGATCTTCTTCCACTACTTTTGCCCATTAATGCAAGAGAATCAATAACAGCTTCCATTATCTCTTCCTCATATTTTACAGCTGTCGCTCTATTAGCTACTAATAGTCTTGGATTTCTTGCATTTAAAACAATCCTATTCCTCATTGAATCGTAAACTCCAGGAACCTCCTCAAGGATTTCTGAATCTTCTGAAAATTTAATTTCAGTATCTTCTTTGATATAAGGCATTTTTGCTTCAACAAATCTTCTCTTTACTTTTCTAATTAAATCATCTTTTTGTGATTCTATATTCCCCGCACGATGATGTTCAGAAACTTCATCATGATAATCTTTTATTTTGCTTAATGCAGAAATAATCATTTGTTTTAATTGATGGACTCCTTTATGGTCTTCATTAAATCTTCCTCTATCAAATAATATAGCTGGTTCTAAATTATCTGCTCTAATAATACCTACAACTCTCTCAACAAGACTTCGGCTTCTAGTAAAAGAAGTAGCAATTAAAGCTTTAGGGTCTCCTATTCTTCTTCCATTAACATAAATATAAACTCCTGAATATGAGTTTGGCCTCTTCATAAGATAAAATTCTCCCTCAATCTTTCCTCCATATTTTCCATCAGAAGATACTCTGAATTTTGTTGCATTTTCTATTGCTTTGGGCTTTAATTCTTCCCCATTGACAGATACTGCAAAATCAGGAAGCAGTGGAAGATCCCATTGGAATCTCCTCCTCAATTCTTCTAAATTAAATCCTTTTTCAGAATCAAATTTTAATCCTTTCATGCAAATACTAGTTCCATGAACACCTGCCCTCACTTGGACACTTTTTCCTTCTATTCTTTTTTGTGTTGAAAGTTCTTCATCAAATACTTCTGAAACTTTAGTTTCTAAGCCCTTTTTTTGGGTGACAAGTTCATATTCAGAACAAAGATAAGGTATTGTTATAGTTGCAACACCGTGCTTCCCTATTCTTGTTCTTCCTCCAGGACTTATTGGATGCTGTTTTTTAGGGCTGTCTCCTAATTGATAAAATTCAGGAAGACCTTCGCTTGGAGTCATTCCAAGGCCATCATCATGAATTTCTAAGGTATCCTTGGAAGGGTCATATTCCAATCTTACCAAGTGAGCATCTTCATCATAGCTATTCACTACAAGCTCTTCTATAGCAGAAATAAAGTCTGTAATTACTAGTTTGGATATTAAGGTAACAATATTTTTTCCAGGTTTTCTAAAAAAAACAACATCATTTCCTACCTGTGTTTCCTTCATGAATTACTCTATAAAACCTGTTTTTTAAGCTTTTCTATAGCAATCCTCTAGGTATATAAGGAGGAATATTACATCCCAACAAACATTATTTCCTCAGATTCCAATATTCACTCACCTTTTTAAATCCCTCTTGGCTTTTTCATTCATGTCATTCATAATCACCCACAAAGACAAGAAAACAAAAGCAAGAATTGGAATTTTAAAAACAAAATCAGGAAATATAGAAACACCTTTTTTCATGCCAGTTGCAACAAAAGCAGCTGTCAAGCATATTTCAAGCGAGGATTTATCCTCCCTAGGAGCAAAAGCAATTATCTCAAACACTTTTATCCTTCATTTATCTCCCGGGGAAAAATTAATAAAAAAATTAGGCGGAATAAAAAAATTTATGAATTTTTCAGGAATAAATGCAACTGATTCCGGAGGCTTTCAAATGTATTCTCCCTCTGTTTATCTTTATTCAAATGAAAGAGGGGTTATGTTCAAAAACCCATTTAATGGAGATAAGCTATTAATCACTCCTGAAAAAGACATGAAAATTCAATTAGATTTAGGCTCTGATATTGCAATGTGCCTTGATGAAATGCCTCTTTTGTCTTTTTCAAGAGAAAAAATAAAAAAGGCAGTAGAGAGAACAGCAGATTGGGCTAGGAGGTGCAAAGCTTATCATGAGCAGATTCAGAAAAATAAGGAAAAGCATAAAAGGCAATTATTATTTGGAATAACACAGGGAGGAATTTATTTAGATTTAAGAAAGTTTTCAGCAGGGTTATTAAAAGAATTTGATTTTGATGGCTATGCAATAGGAGGCTTAGCTTTAGGTGAAACAAAAAAACAAGAGTATAATGCAATCAAAGCCCATAAGTTGATTATCCCAGAAAGCAAGCCATGTTATTTAATGGGAAGTGGAAATCCAGCTGAAATTTTAAAGGCAATAAGTTTGGGTGTTGACATGTTTGATTCAAGGTTTCCAACACAAAATGCAAGAAGAGGAACTTTATTCACATGCAAAGGAAGAATCAGAATTTTCAACAAAAAAAACAAAGCAAGCAAAGAGCCAATAGACAAAACCTGCAAATGTTTTGTCTGCAGGAATTATTCCAAAGCTTATATAGCGCATCTCTTAAAACATGAAGAAGGAACAGGATTACATCTTGCAACATTTCACAATCTTTATTTCATGCAGAATCTAATTAGCTCTGCAAAAACAGCAATAAAAAAGGGAAAATTCTCAGAGTTCAAAAAAAGAGCGGGGATATTCTACGAAAAATAAATTCTCTGAAATAACAAAGGAGATATAAAAGCGTTAATTAGAAGGTTTTGGGATTAAATGTAAAAACCAACCAGGCTTTTTAAACTTTATTTCTCTGCAGAATAATAAATTTTTTGATAGAAACTTTTAAATACTGGAATTATTCTTTAAAAATTGAATAAAAAATAGGAGTAAAAATGTCTCAAGAAGAAACAGAGGAAGATTTCCTGACTGAAATCGACCTTGGCGAGGACGAGGAAGAATAATTTCTTTTTTATTTTTTCTTTTAAAATAAAAATATTAGATGGAGATAGCTGAAATTAATTTTTATGTAGTTGATATCTTTCTTTTAATCCTCTTAAATTATAGTTTTCTTCCATTTTAATCTTCTCAGAACTCTTTTCTCGCCTTATTCTAATTTCTTCTCAACTAAGTCTGTGCAGACACCTGCAGCAACAGTAGCTCCAGCATCTCTTATTGCAAATCTAGCCATATGAGGATTAACACTTGATTTTTCAAGGACTAAGTTTCCCATTGGCTTTATTTTTACAATTGCAACATCCCCGTTTTTCAAAAAATCTACTTTTCCAGGCATTGGCTGCCCGCTTGCAGGGTCTATTTTATGAACAATTTCTATAAACTGGCATGGAACCTGGGCTGTATGAACATGGAAAACAGGAGTGTATCCTTTTGCAATTACAGTTGGATGATTAATTACAGCAACTTGTGCTGTAAATTCAGCAGCAATTGTAGCAGGTTTTGCAGCATCGCAAATAACATCGCCTCTTGCAATATCTTTCTTTCCAACCCCCCTTATGTTTATGCCTACATTAAATCCAGCAGGAGCTTCTGTTAACTGCTCATGGTGCATTTCAATTGATTTTACCTCTCCATTAATTCCTGTTCCGCTTCTTCCTGGAAGTATTTTTACTTTTTGATTGACTTTCAGAATACCTGTTTCAATTTTTCCAACAGGAACAGTTCCAATTCCAGTAATTTCATAAACATCTTGTATTGGCATTCTTACTGGCAAATCAACTGGTTTTTTTGGCTCTTCAAACAAATCAAACTGTTCATAAACAGTTGGCCCTTTATACCAAGGCATTTTAGCTGATTTCTTGTAAATATTATCTCCAATAAGGCCGCTAGCTGCAATGAAAACTGTTTTCTCAGCATTTATCCCTACTGTTTTTAACAAAGCTGAAATTTCTGCTTTTAATTTATTGAAAGTCTCTTCTTTATATTCTACAGCATCCATTTTATTAACAAGAACAGCTATCTGCTGGACACCCATTGTCCTTAAAAGCCATAAATGCTCTTTTGTCTGTAGCTGTATTCCTTCTTTTGCAGCAATTGTTAAAAAAGCAGCATCAGCTTGGCTAGCTCCTGTAATCATGTTCTTGACAAAATCCTTATGCCCAGGAGCATCAATTATTGTAATCTGCCTTTTAGGTGTTATTAATTTTTTGTAAGATAAATCAATTGTAACCCCTCTTTCTCTCTCTTCTTTAATCTCATCCATAGCATATGCAAATTCAAATCCTACTTTTCCATGCTTTTTAGCCTCTTCCTTAAGCTTTTTCAATTCTTGCTCAGAAAGAACCCCAGCGTCATACATAAGCCTGCCTACACAAGTAGATTTTCCATGGTCAACATGACCTACAAAAACAATATTCATTGTTGGTTTAATCTGTGCCATTTTATTATTTTTTAAAGATTATATAGGATAAAAAAGGGGGTTTATAAACTTTTTGTTTTTTTTAAGGGTGAGCAAAATAAAATTTTCCTTTTTCAAATCTTGCATATCCAAATTTAAGAAAATGGAAGATTTCTCCTTGTTTTGGCTTTGCATTTGAATTAAATTTTTTTTCAGAGCCATTTTCCATTATAATTGTAAATTTTCCTTTTTTATTTTCTTTAAAATCTGCTTTAATCGCAATATCATGGACAATTTTTCTATTTATTGAATATAAGATTTCAATTGGAACAGAAATATCATTCTGGTTTAATCCTATGTCTTCTATGAATTTTCTTATAACTTCTGGTTGAAATCCCCTTTTTCTCAGGCTTTGAACACTCCAGGTTCTCGGGTCATCCCAACCTGAGAATTCTCCAGATGCAACTTCCTTTTGAGCTTTGCTTTTTGAGATTTTTGCCCCCATTCCCTCAATTTTTACCATGCCTGCGTGAACAAGAACAGGATGCTTCCATTTGAAAATATCCCAGATAAATTTTTCCATTTCACTCTCAATCATTAAATCTTTTCCCCTTACAATATGGGTTATTCCAAGAAGATAATCATCTATTGCCCAGGAAAATTCAAGCATTGGCCAGAGCTTGTATTTTTTTCCAACTCTTGGATGCTCTCTTTCTGAAATTCTAAATAAAACTCTGTCCCTGAATGCTGGATTTTTGTTTTGCATAGAAGTCTTTATTCTTAAAACAGCTTCTCCTTGCCTTAGTGAGAACATTTTTTTCCATTCTTTTAATGCTTGTTCAGCTGTCTGGCCCCTATGCTCGCATTCAATTCCTCCTGCCCTATTTTCCCTTAATTTTTCTTGGGAACAGTAACAAACATAAGCTTTTTCTTTTTTAATTAACTCTTCTGCATATTTGTAATAAATTTCTAATCTATCTGATTTATAGATTATTGGCTTTTCATATTTCACTTTCAGCCAGTCAAAAGCTTCGGGAATTAATTTATAAGCTGATTTAACAATTTGTTTTTCTTCACTCCCTATTGTATCATCAATTATCAATAGCAGTTTTCCTTTGTATTTCTCTGCATAAAGTGCATTTAATAAATAAGTTTTTGCGTTTCCAATATGGAGTGCCCCTGATGGATAAGGAGCAAGCCTTAAAACAACTTTTTCTGGAATTGCATTTGGAAGTTCTTGCAATCCTTCTCTTTCAGGGCGATGGCCTACAATGCTTTCAAGTTTTTCAAATTCTTTTTTCTGCTTTTCAAAAGGCATTGAATTAACTTCTTTTAAAATCTCATTAACAAAAGGCATAATATTTTTTACTTTATCTTTTGTCAAGCCATGATTAAACAAGCTGCTTATCACGCTTCCAACAATTGCTTTTCCATTATGCTCAACAGCATTTTTCAATGCATAAGCAAGTATTATTTCTTTTTTTATTTCCATAGAATTTAAAATAAAACAGGTTATATAAATATTATCAAGAGACCTTATAGCCTCTTCTTACATTGTATAAATGCTGTAAATTCTGCCCTGAAACCCTAACAGGATAGCCTACAAATCCCAGGGGCATGCATTGAGCTGAATCAGCAACTTGCTTCCAGAAATTTTGTTTAGAAAAGTACTTGAGCAATTCTCCTGCGTAATCACGAGCAGATTTAATTCCTATGGCAACTCTTCCTAATCCTCTTTCTAGCTTTCCCTCTTTTCCTGAACTTTGATCTTGCATCTTTTAATAACAAAAATATATTTTTTAAATCTTGTTGTTATATTTTTTCTTCATCAAACCCAGTTATCTCTTCTATTTTTTCCTCTTTTTTAATTTCAGCTATCTCTTCTTTTATCTCTCCAATATCTTTTTCTAAATCTTGCATAAAATTATCCCTGTTTTTTTCAAAATAATCATAAAGAAAAATCCAGATTTCTTCTAAATGTTTCTCTTGCTCAAGCCATAATTTTTTTGTATTTGAAAGATGAAGAAGTGGAAGGAAACAAGAAATTTTTTCTTCTCTTTCTCTTCCAACTAGATTGGAATAGCTAACTTTATTTAGGTGTTTTTCAGGCTCTGGTTTTTTTCTTAGAAAAGTCAGGATTTTTGCATAAATCTGTTTTATTCTGTCTTTTAAATCAGTCCTCTTGATTTTTGGGAAATCAACTTCTGAAAGCTTCTGGGCTCTTTTTATTGCAACTTCTCTTTTTATTCTTCTTGATTCAGTATTTATTGCTTTATTTAGAGCATTCATAAGTTCATTAAGAGTTACTCTTCTGGTTCTTGGAAGAGGGGTCTTTGGAATAAGCAAAGGAAGTTCATCTTCATCAATCTCTATTTTTTCAATTTTATACTTGTTTTCTTCTTTTTTCCCAAAAAGAATTTCATCTATGCTCTTGATATACCTGTTAAGCAATATCTCTGATTTAATTCTTAGAAGAAGGGATGCTGCAAGAAGAACTTTGCTGGAAATATAAAAATCAGCATCTTCCATCCCTTCTATTTTTTCAAAATATTTGCTAGTTAGTATAATTATGTCAATATTCCAAGGGTCAAGCTGCTCTGTATGAATAAGTTCATAGATAATTGCCTGCCAGTCAGGCTTTTTGCTTGTTATTATGTCATAAAACTGGTTAGGGCTTATTCTCTCAACTATCTCCTCTGTTTTCTCAGCTTCCTCTTCTTTTGGGAGAAATTCTTTAAAATCCATGAAAGCTGGAGCCCATGAATGTTTTTAAAGCTTAGTTAGTTATTATATCTTATATAAAAAGTATTTTAGGGTATAATAATTCTTATAAATCCTATTCTTATAAAAATTATACACAAATAATAAAATAGGTGTGTTAAAAAATATACCATGTCATTTTAAAGTTACAACAACCGAAAAGTTTATATACTACTGATGCTTAAGATTATTATCACCTCTTTTTCCCCAGAAGAGTCAGGACGTGCTCTTTTGCATGACACCGACCCTTCTCGGGTTTGTAATCAGTGACAAAAAAATGAAAGAAACAACAGCAAATACTACTGCTTCTAAAACATTTGATGTATCTGAAAAAGAGAGTGAGTTAAGAAGCGAGGAAAAGCCTTATCATTACTATCCAAAGCATTTCAAATAAAAGTCATATTCTTTAAAGAAAAAAGAAGGAAAATAAAGCAAACTTGTCTAAAATCAAGCACTGTTTATTAGCCTTTAAAAAAGAGGATAAATCAATCCTGTCTAGAATCAGGCACTGTTTATCATCTTTTGAATTAACTGATTATACCTTTTAAATGAGGCATATTAGTTTCAATAAACTCTATGATTTCTTTCTTAAAGTGTGTGTTTAAAGAAATTCCTGTAAACTTTGGCTTATTATGAACAATTAACCAGCCTTCTTTGGAAAGCTCTTTAATTATTTCTTTTAAATTTTGAAATCTCTTAAAATGCTCTGTTCTGTCATACTTCTCCCCCCAATTTCCCTTGCTTCTTGCCAAAACCAACATTAATTGAGCCTTTTCTAAATCAGATGCCATAAAAATATAGATTTTCTATATTTTTAAATGTTGCTATCTTTGATAGTTAACAATGATTAATAGAAAGATTTAAAAAGTGTACAAGTGTGTATACATTATGAAAATTAAAGAAAACAAAAGTTTTTTCCTTATGCAGTTTGGGGATACTCCTCAGTTGAGAGTTCTTGACTTCCTGATAGGATTTCATTTCTTTGATTATCCTCTAACTGAGATAGCAAGAGAGAGCAATGTAAGCTATAACTCTCTTAAAGTGTTCTTTCCCTATTTTATTGAATCTGGAATTGTCTGCAAAACTCGAAGGATAGGAAAGTCTGATTACTTTAAGCTTAATTTGGATAACCAGTTTGTAAAAAATTTGATTAAGCTTGATTGGAGCTTGACTAAAAAAAATATTCTCCCAAAATTAAAAGAAAAAGTTTGCGCGTAATTCTATTATAAAACCTTCACTAGATAAAATAAAAATTAGTGACCCGCCAATAGTAATCTTTATATTTACTTAATCAATTGTTAGGTCTATGAAAAAAAACATAGATTGTTGGAAAGAAGTTTTAGCAAATTCGCCTGAATCTTATAATAAATGGTTTGAGGAAGAGAAAAAATATCTTCAAAAAATAGTTACTTCTAACGCTAAAGTCCTAGACATTGGCTGTGGAGATGGAAGAAGCATCTTCGATATTATTTCAAAAACAAAAAATGTTGTGGGCATAGACCATGATGAAAAAGCTATTTCTGATGCAAAAAATAATTTTTTCAGACACCCCTCAATAAAATTTATCAAAGAAGATGCTACAAATTTATCTTTTGATGACGAAGAGTTTGATTTTGTTATTTGTATGGGAACTTTTGCAAACTTTGCAGAAAATAAATTTGTCGTTCTTAAAGAAATGGGGAGGGTTCTAAAAAAATCTGGAAAAATTATCATCAGTGTTTATTCCGAAGATGCTTTTGATGAAAGAATAAAAGTTTACAAAGCGTCAGGAGTAAAGATTAACGAAATCAAAAATGGAACAGTTATTTTTGAAGAAACTCTTGGCGACAACATTTCAGAACAATTTACTAAAAAACAATTGGAAGATATTTTTTCTCAGGCAAACTTGCAAATTGAAGACCTAACAAAAGTTAATATAGCTTATTTATGCACTTTAACTAAATAACAGCCACTAATATTTCCTCTCGCCGGTCTTTCATTACATAACATTGTATTCTGGCCAGGTTTTCCTTGATAAAACCCCCTTAATCCCGATTTTATGGCTCAGCCCCTCACCTAAAACTTTCACTTATAAAACCCTCATCTCAACCCTGTATCTATGCTTGTAAGGCGCAATATCACCTACTGGAATGCTCCTTATTATCTTAATCTTTTTTCCAAGTTTCCCAGCTTCCTTTTTCAGCTTATCTAATTCCTTATTCAACTCTTCATCCCTGCAGAATAAATGATAAAATATCCTTGTTCCTTTCCTTGAAACAAGCAAGGCATATTTCAAGAAACTCTCCTTTAAATTAGGGCGAGCCATGACAATAACATCAAATTTTCCAAGCTTAGAACCAACCTTTTTTTTAACATCACCCTGAATCATTTTTATTTTGTCGTTAACATGATTAAGCTTTAAATTCTCCCAAAAATACTTGCAACATTCCTTTCCAATTTCAACAGCAACAATCTCTCTTGGATTTTTAAGCTTATTAATAACAATAGGATAAACCCCAACTCCTGCAAACATCACTAAAACCCTGTCTTTTTTTCTTATCTTTTCAGAAACAATTTTCCTGTCATTTGACAAGCGAGGAGAAAAATAGCAGGTTTCAACATTAAATTTAAAGACACATCCATTTTCCCTGTGTTTCGCAATCTTTGTTTTTTCACCCAATATATACCTTGTTTTAATTGTCCTTAATCTTCCAGAAACATTTGTAGCTTTTTCAAGGACAGTCTCGATATTTGGATTTTTTAATAGCTTTTTAGCTTCTTCCAGTTTTTGCTTTTTTGTTTTGCCCTCTGGTTTTATTATTGCAATATTGCCAAGAATATCATAAGATGCCATAATAAATCAAGGAAAAGGAGATTTAAAAACAATCCCTTCAAACAAATAAAAGAACATTAACCTCCATTTCCTCTAAAAACAGAAAAGTTTATATAATAGTTAAGCTAGATCCATTTTATAACTATTAAAAAAGGATGTAAAATGAAAAGGAAAAGGGACCTGGAAGCGCTTGTAAAAACCCTAGAAGGTTTGCAAACAGTAGAAAGCATAATGGAGATTTTAAAAGTTAAAAGAAAAACAGCTATAACTTATATCTCAAAATTAAGGAAAAAGGGATATGTAGAATATTTTTCAAAAGGAGGAAAAAAGAGGATTTATAAAATAAGTGTTATAAAAACAAAATTTAAAGGCGAGAAAGGATTATATGAGCTGATTAATAAGCATTCAAAAATAAAAGTTAATGAACCCTACAAGCAGATTATTCACGGAAAAAAATTAAGCATTGAAGAAGCCTTGGTTTTAGCTTTAAAATCCCAGAATTTCCGGCTGATTTTAGCTTCTCTGAATTTATTTAAATATATCAAGAGCTGGAAAAAATTAAATGAATTTGCAAAAGAGCATAAAGTTCAAAGGCAAGTTGGAGCTCTTTATGATATCTCTAGACTATTTATAAAAACAAAAAAAATAGATAAAAGAATAGAAAAAAGCCTGCTTGAGGGGAAGGGAAATAGATATATCTATGATGCCCTAAAAACCAAGGATTTTTTTAATATTGCAAAAAAATGGAAAGTGGAAATTCCTTTTCAAGAACTAGATTTGATAAGGTTAAAAACAGGATAAAATGGAAGCAAGAATAAATATAAAAGAGCAGGAAGAACTTTTCAGCCTTATTGGAAGAACTCTTAAAAAAAGAACTGAAGCCTATGCAGTTGGAGGAACAGCTATGATGTTTTTAAATCTGAAAGAAACTACAAAAGATGTTGATTTAGTTTTTAAAAATAGAGAAGATTATGAAAATTTTAGGGAAGCGCTTTTTCATTTAGGCGCAAGCAAGCCAGAATCAAAAATTATTAATCCAACAAAAATTTCCTCTATGCTTACTCTTGGAAATGCCAGGTTTGACTTATTCTTAGAATACCTAATCCATTTTAAGCTAACAGAAGGAGTTATCTCCCGAGTTAAAGAGGTTCATGAATTTTCAAATTTAATTATCAAGATTGTGAGCCCTGAAGACATAATCTTATTCAAATCTTTTGCAGACAGAGAATCTGATAGGATTGATGTTACAGATATAATTAAAAAAACCAATGTAAACTGGGACCTTGTTCTTGCAGAATCAGAAGCCCAGACAAAAAATGCAGGATATTTTTTCAATGTTTTTTTATATGAGTTCATCATAGGGATAAAGCAAGACTTTAATGCAGAAATTCCTAAAGAATTCATGCAAAAGCTGAAAAAAGCAAACAGGGAAGCTCTTCTTGCAGCTGAAAAAAGAATAAAACAAGGAAAAGCATTTGAATAGTTTTGCAATTTCATCTATATTTTTTCAAAAACAGCAAAGTTTATATAATAGTTTAGCTACATCATTTTTATAAATAAAAAAGGTGCAGCATGAAAAAAATAGGGTTGTTATTGCTTGTGATTGGTGCTGTTGCAGCAATAGCTGGATTTAAGCCAGATTTGTTAGCAAGCTTAAAAATATCTCTGCCAGATTCAATAAAAGCAGTTTACTTACAGGTTAGCGGGTTAATAGTTGCTCTTTTAGGAATAATAATTGCATTAGGAAAAAAAAGAGCAAAGCAAGGAGCAGAAGTGCCAATTTACCAAGGAAATAAGATAATAGGATACAGGAGATAAAATGGAAAAAAAATATTTTCTTATTTTCATAGGATTTTTATTCTTAATTCCGATTATCTCAGCTTTTAGCTGGGGTGGAGGATATTATGGCTCTCCTTTAGATCTTCTTGACAATGAATGGGCTAGGTTTACAATTGTTTTTATTTTATTTTTTGCAATAATTTTCTATACAACAAATAAGTCTTTTCATCATGCAGGTGTTTCAGCTGCAATTGCTCTTGCTCTTTCTCTTTTAATTACAATGACTATTGAAAGAAGAGGCATGCTTTATGGCTATGTGGGAGATGAAATAGGGACTTATTTATTAGTTATAGCTTTCTTGATTGGAATTGGATTTTTAATTAAATTTGGGTTTGAATTCTTAGGAACAATAGGAGCTTTAGCAGCTGTAATTGCTGTCTGGCTTTTTTTATATAATGCAGACCCCTATGAATTTTTTCCATATGAATTGCAGACAGATACCTTGCTTGGCATTTACAATATAATTGCAAGCATCCCAGGATTAATTGTCCTTATCATTTTAACAATTGCAATTGCTCAGAATTTTACACAAACTGCCGGGGATGCTATATTAAAAAATGTTAAGAAGCTGTTCAAGAAGTGAATTTTTATATCCTTATTTAGAATCAGACTTCTGATTTATCTTTCTCATAAGAAAGCTTATTCATATAATCTTCATAAGAAGCTATTACTTCTTTCATTATAGGAATTTCAATGCCACTGTCTTGTATTTTTTCCAATCCTTCTGCTAAATAAGTTATCCAAATTTCTTTTCCCTGTTTTATCTGCTCTTTTATTTCTGTTATTATATTGTTTTGCTTTTTCCTTAATTTCCTTTAAGCTTGGGTATCCATTAATTTTTTCACCATGAATAATAGCATTGAATTTATTTATAAATTCATTTTTTATTCCGCTTAACTTGGGTCTATGTTTTAAATAAAAAAGCATTGCATATAGCAATTTTCTATAATCTTTGTCATCTTTTAAAATAATCAGAGAATCCATAAAAATCTCTTTTATGCTAAGCTTCTTTTTGGGCATATGGTAATAATTTGAAGGCATTAATATATTTATTCCATGCTTTGAATAAGCTGAAAACCCAGTAAGCACTGAATTTTCAATTTCCCTGTTTGATTCTGCTATTATAGCTCCTTTGTATTTTCCTCTGATTAAGATCTGCGGGCTTAATCTAAAGTCTATGCTATGGGAGTATCTTTTATAATCCTCTAAAAATCCCTTTAGTTCAGGCCAAACCCTGCTGTTAAGTAGATATTTATTTTTAGCTTTGTTTATGATAGAAAACTTTCTTGCTAGATTTAACTTCCTGTAAATTATTGCTTTTTTTAAGCTTGTTCTTAATTCAATTTCTTCAATAGTAGAGCCTTCAAGAGTTTCTTTCAAAATCAAAATGCCTGAATCAGCAAGTAAAGGTATTATCTTTGGATTTTTATTTAATATATCTATAATAATGGGAATAAAAGAATGCTTTTGAAAAATTAGCTTTCTTTTTTCTTTTTCAATAAATCCTGTTTCTATCAATTTTTTAGTTATCCTGTATATCTGTGCCTTGCTTTTCTTCAAAGCTTCTGCTAACTTATTAGGGGAAGTAATCCCTTTGCTTATTTCAACTAATGCTGCTAGTTCGTTTTTTGATAATCCTTGCGATTCCATAATATTTATACTAAAATGATTGGTATTTATAAATCTTTCTCATATTAGTATAATTTTCACCCCTTCCCATAAATTTTTCGCATTCCTAATGCGTAAAAATCATGTTTTTTTCGCACTGTCAGTGCGAAAAAGGAGAATGTACTGGTTCACGATTATTTTTCCAAGGAAAGAAAAGAAGGGGACAGAAGAGGTAGGTGAAAAGGTAGGTGAAAATGAAAGGAAAATTCTTGAATTAATTTCTAAAAATAAATCTATTACTTATCCTGAATTATCTAAAGAATTAAATATAACTGAAAAGAGCATCTATACTAACATCGAAAAGCTAAAGAAAAAAGGTCTTTTAAAAAGAATCGAGCCTGATAAAGGCGGTTATTGGAAGATTATTGAAAAAGAGATGGAGTAATATGCTTAAGATAGAACTAGCTAATCCTGCAAAAGATTAATCAGAAATGCCTATAGTAATATCTTTTAAATTCTTTTTTGGCATTTTTTCAGAAACATCCAAAATTTCTATCGCCATGATAGTATTATCTTTTGCCATGTCTACGACTATGCCTTCCTTAACTTCCTCGCTTATTTCATATTCGCCTTCTTGAAATTTTATGCGAATAATGTCTGCTTTTGTGTCAAAATTTATTTTCATTTTTTCATATACCTTTCAGGATGAGTATAATAAGCTGTAACAACTATATAAGCCTTTTTGTTAGCCTCAAATACAACTCTTAGAAGCTTGTCTCCCACCATTTTATGAGCAATCATTCTATTTTCTTTCTTAGCTTTTACAATTTCTTCAGGATTTAAAAGAGCATCTTTGATTACCTCTTTACTGATATTTCTATCAGATATGCTTTCTTCTGAATAATCTGTAAAGATTATATCCATAAAGAATATAATTAAGAGGGATATTTATTCTTTTCTATCTTCTGGATTTACTTCAGAATCCTGAGCAAATATATAAAAAGATAAAGTCTTCAGAGTAAGAGTTGGCGGTTACAGAATATTATATGCAGTTTTTCAAGGCGAAAATACTCTTCTTATCTCAGATATAAATAAAAGACCAAGAGTATATGATCAAGAAGTTTTCATTGTATCTATTCCAAATTCAGAAATAAAAAAAGAAAATTGCAAGGTAAAAATCAAAGAATTCCTAAAATCCCGAAAATAAAACCTCTAAGACATAAGAAGCTTTGCGTGTTTATTCAACTATTTTCTAACAACGACATAAACTTTCTTTCCTAAGAACTCTTTTGGAGCATCTATTTTAGCCCCATTGCCAAATTTA
>Ga0209541_10002007_pt1 | contig 39261 bp, 41 predicted proteins | sample RifCSPlowO2_01_FD_184027 | JGI IMG/M metagenome (GOLD analysis project Ga0209541, IMG submission 184027) | Groundwater microbial communities from Rifle, Colorado - Rifle CSP2_plank lowO2_0.1 (SPAdes) (version 2) | ecosystem: Environmental > Aquatic > Deep subsurface > Groundwater | place...
TTATTGTTTGAAATACTTGAAACACCTTCACAAGCTTTTACAAGAAAAATGAAACATGAAATCCCGAACTAATATATCGTTAGGAAATATTAACGGGATAACACAGATTACTTTATTAAGCTGAAATTGATAATATCTCCGTTGCGTATTTCTAATTTTTCAATCGTTCCTGCATTCAGTTCAATGACATACATTGCGGGTTTCGATTGATAGCTTTCACATGGATCTTCTCTGCATGGTTGAAAATTTTCTTTTATATCAACAATTTTATTATTTTTGTCAAGAAAAATTATATCTAATGGAATCAGTGTATTTTTCATCCAGAATGATCTAGATTGTTCATTATCAAAAATGAAAATCATCCCTTCATTATCTTCTAAAGTTTTATACATTAGGCCTCTTGATTTTTCTTTTTCAATTATCGCTTTTTCCAGTATAAATGTTTGATTTTTTATTTGTATTGAAATCTTATTTTTTTCATTGGTATCTGAAGAGTAGAAGTAAAAATATGTGAGGAGCACGATAATTAGAATAATGGAGGAAAAAATGCGGAAAAGTTTCATTTTACATTTCTTCCATAACTTCTATTCCCAAAAGATGCAGGGCATTTTTTACCGTTGTTCTGAAACTTTCAATTAGTTGAAGACGGAAAGATTTTAGTTTCGGGTCTGCTGTTAAAACTGGACAATTATGGTAAAACTCGTTAAATAGTTGTGCCAGCTCATAACTATAATTTGCGATTAAAGCTGGGTTTAATTTTTCTCCGGCAGCTCTAATTGCTTCTGGAAATCTTGAAATTTTTAGCATTAATGCAATTTCTGACTGGCTTAATTCAGGAATTTCCAATTTTATATTTGTATTTTTTGCTTTTTTTATTATCGATGAAGCACGTGCATAGGAATATTGAAGGTAGGGACCAGTATTACCCTCAAAGTTGAGAATATCCCAAGAAAAAGATATATCTTTTATTGGCTCATTTTTTAAGAACATATATTTAACTGCTCCAACGCCGACTTTTTCCGGGCTGCCCGCAGTTTTTCTTTTTTGTATTTCTTTCTTTGCTTTTTCAATTGTTTTAGCTAATACATCTTCTAATAAAATAACTTTTCCTTCTCTTGTAGCAAAAATTTCATTTTCAAATTTAACCGCGCCAAAAGAAAGATGATGACATTTTTCTGAAAAATCGTATCCAAGCATTTTCAAAATTGAAAATAAACTATCAAAATGGTCGCTTTGTCTAAAGTCAACGACATAAATCATTTTCTCGAATTTGTATTTTGTATTTCGGAGGACTGCAGCTCCTAAATCCTGTGTTATATATGAAGCAGTTTGATTATTTCTTAAAATAAATTTTTTTCTTACTTCCTTTGATTTATCTTGATACTCTACATAAACTGCGCCATCTGTTTCGCGTTTTGCGATTCCTTTTTTTAATGCATCTAAAACAATTTCTTTTCCTTTGTCAGAAAATTGGCTTTGACCTACGGTTTCTGTAAAATTAACTTGCAATATTTCATATATCTTATTAAAACCCTTTTCTGAATGTTTTCTAATATCATTCCAAATTTTGTGAGCTTTGACATCACCTAATTCTAAGAGACGTAATTTTTCTTTTGCTTTGTTAGTCCATTCATTATCTTGAAATTCTTCTTCAGTACCTTCGGTAACTTCTGATTTTTCCTCTGCGCAAAATTTTACATACAATCTAAGTAATTCTTTTACTGGATCTTTTTGTAACGCTTTTTTATCAAGCCATAATTCATAAGCAACAATTAATTTTCCAATGTGTAATCCTACATCGCCTAAGTAATTAACTCCAATCGGAAAATAGTTTAAAAAATTATATATCCTCATGAGAGAATCTCCCAAAATTGTTGAACGAATATGTCCGACATGCATTGGTTTACCGATGTTAGGCTGAGAAAAATCGATAACAATTTTTTTCTTTTTACCAATATTCTGTTTACCGAAGCTTGCGTTAATTTGTAAAATTTCTTTTGCTAAAAGTTGTTTGTTTATAAAAAAATTCAGATACGGGCCTTTTGATTCTATTTTTTCTAATTCTTTAATCAATTTTTCAGAAAATTTTTTTTGTAAATATTGGGCTATTTCTACTGGTTTTTTTTTATATTTTTTTATTAAGGCAAAGCAGGGAAAAGAAAAATCGCCGAGTTCCATTCGTGGAGGGATCTCTAAGATTTCCTCGATCAATTCATTTTTTAAACTGGTTTCTTTTGAAAGAAGTTCAATAATCTTTTCTTGGAACATAGTTTAATGAAAGGAAAGGTGTTTATAAATTTTCAGAATAATAGATGAATGCGATAGACTTATAAAATAATTTTGGTTTTATTTTCAATGAGTAAGAAGTGTATTTTATGCGGTGAAAGTATTACAGAGGATTTTGGAAAATTGCAAGGAACTGTGATTAAAATTAAAAATGAGAAAAATGTGAATGAATTTCTCTATGTTTGTTCTTTGTGCATGAAAGATGAGAAATGGCTTGAGAATGCTCAGATAAAGGGGGCATAGCAAACATTACTTTTTTAAAGAGTGCATTTTTAGTTTTTGTATGTGAGGGTTCCCGAGTGGCCAAAGGGGCAGGACTTAAGATCCTGTGGCTTAGTGCCTTCGTAGGTTCGAATCCTACCCCTCACATTATATTATCCCTAAACATGATAGCTTTACACAAGAAAAAATATTTGTATAATGTATATATTTCTAAAGATAAGCATCATTATCACAGACGAGACTGTGGAATTGATACCTTAAATTCTACATTTGAATTATATGCTAGGAATAATGGATGGCACATAGTTGCACGTTTAGATCATATTACTGAAAAAGAGAAAGATGCACTATTTGGGTATTATAATGGCGAGCAATTAGAGCCTGATCGACTCCAGAATTTGACTAATAAACTGAATAATGGTGGTTTGTTTTATCTGGATTCACAAGAAGAATTGAATAAAGAATATTCTTTAATTCAGTGTAGTTTAAGGAATTTTAATAGTTTCTAATTCAATACTTTTAAATAACCTAATTTCTTTTTATTTTTGCAGACAGGCTCGCGGGTTAGCTCTCCGCGATTGCAAGTGAGCTTTATGCAAGCTGAGAGGAGGGGCGTGAGAAGTTATTAAAGAAGTCTCGATAATGACGTTGACGCTTTGTCCTTCTTGATCGTGCTTGTGTGAATCGGGTCAGACCTTGATCGGAGCAGCCCTCATCATAAGTTTTGATGCTTGGAGGATAGCAAAGCCGAGAAATTATTGAGGAAACTTTTTTAGTTGCTTTGAGCAAACCTCTGAGTCTGCTTTAACTCGTTGATCATTTTTTGGAGTAGAATTCGTGAATTTTTAATTTTCTACCGATATCTGAAAAAATTTTTTTATCTTCTTCAGGAAAATATATACTGGATTTTTTAATTATCTCTAATTGATTATATAGCATTTGCGTTGTTCGATGAAGATTTTGAGAGCAGGATACTAGTCCGCCATACATAACTACCATTGAAACGCCCTCATCGATATCTGTGGAACATCCAAATCGATTAAAATGAAAATATTTTCTTGCTTCAGAATCTTTAATGTAGGAATGTAATTGTTGTCTTAAATTGCAATAGAATGTATCGTGAGGATGAGCAGAACAAATGAGGACAAGTGCATTTAATGTTTTTTCTGATATTTCGAGTGATTCCCGATCAATACTCATAAATTTTGTACTACTTGCTTCTATTTAAATTTTTGGACTGCAAAATTATTTAAACTTATTTTTAGAAATATCAGAAATTCAAGTTTTGAATTTTAATTCAGTTCGATTATGACTAATTGAAGATACCGAGAACAATATTATTGGCTTTCGGGAAACGGTTCAGAGTAATTTCTAAAATGCATAGGTTTTGTTATCCATTCTGGAATCAAAAACTTTTTTTATGGATTCATATACCTTTGGTATTTCTTTTTTCAAAATTTCTAAGGGTATGACTCCAATCAGTTGTTCAAGCTGATGTTGTTTTTTAAAACTTATATTTCTATTTATACCGTATAAACCACGATTATATTCTCCGATTACTGCAAAAACAGGCACTCCTCGAGAATTTGGCAAATATTTTAATTTTTCACTTCTTACATCGAGAGCCGTAGTTTCTGGCAGCATTAACTAATTTTGACAATTTTTAAATGTATCAGTATTAACAGCATATCTTGTAAATTCTTTTTACCAATTAAAATATATGGCGATATTATTTCTTTTCCAGTTTGATGATCCTCTAAAGATATGATATTATAATAAAACGAATGTTTAAAAAAATTTAGATTCAAACATCAAATTAATTTATCTTGTTAACAATCTTTATAAAATATACAATCCTCTTTTATACATGGAAAAACGAGGGCAATTCTACTTAATGGCAGCCATTATTATTAGTTTTATTTTATTTTCTTTAATTAGCATTTCAACATATATTATTGTTAATCCAAAACCACAGACTATCGATGATATAAGTTCTGATTTAAATCGTGAAAGTTATAACCTAATTGAATATGGCATTTATAATAAAGAAAATCTACAAGAATTACTTACCAAATTTACCTCTGATGATGTTGGCGAATATTATTTAAAAAAAACAGGGGATAATTCTAATATTATTTTTGTTTATGGCAATCGAGAAGGGATTAGTGCTCTCCAGTATAACCGCAAAATTTCAGGGACAATTAGCCTCGGATCAGCAAGTTGGAATAATATTAATAGTTATGCAAAAATAAAAAAGATTGCCAAAAATGAATTAGTAGGAAAAGACACTATAGATATTGAATTTTTGGATAATACTTATACTTTTGATATAAGTGAAAACGAAATATTTTATTTTGTCGCCGCTAATCAGCAAGAAAATAGTGAAACATTTATTAAAAAGAGTACCGATGCTAAAGATAAGAAACCTGGAAAAAAAGATGGTAAATAAAAAAATAAGGGGAAGAAAAGGGGTTAGTGAAATGTTGTCTTATGTTTTATTGATTTCTTTAGGTCTTTTTATGGCCGTTGCATTATATTCTTCACTAAAATTAATTGCAAATGTAAAACCGGTTACAAGCTGTGAGGATGGAGTATCTTTAACTATCATTGAATATGAGTGTGCTATTGATTCATTTAGGGTTACATTGAAAAATAACGGGCGTTTTAACGTTGATGGATTTATGATTCGGGTAAGCAATAATCCTGATAGAGTACCGATAACTCCGTTATCTGTCAAAGGAAGTTTGGATGGTTCCAATCAAGGAAGCTATTCATTTAGTCCTAATCTTTCACCGGATGGAGTTTCGATAATTGAATTTGGAAATTTAGGTATACCTGATTCTGATTTTGAAATACTGAGCTTACGAATTCAACCATTTATAAAATCTGAATCAGGAAAAGCAAATATTGTCTGCGAGAATGCGGTCATTAATCAAAAAATAAATAATTGTAAAATTAAATAATACAGAAAGATATTTAAGGAAAAAATGAATTCATCAATTATGAAGGAAAAAAAAGGGGTGTCTCCTGTTGTGTCTACGGTCTTATTAATAATGATTGTTATTGTGATAGCTATAATTATTATTTTATGGGCGCGCGGATTTGTTAAAGAAATAATCGAGAAAAATATTGATGGCAATATAAAGCGAGTAAATGAATATTGCAATGAAGTTCGACTCGAACCTCTGATAAATAATGATAGGTCTTTTGGCTTCGATAATGTCGGAAATGTTCCGGTATATCGTTTTAATTTGAAGGTTGTTGAAACTAATAGTGGTAACTCAGAAATTTTAAATTTTTATCAGAGTGTTAATCCTGGATTCGGAGTTATTTTGGATTCGACCTTTGATCCAAATATCAAAACGTATGATCTATATGATGAGATAGTTGTTATTCCTGTATTATTAGGGAAAACCGAGGGCGGAAATAAAGAATTTCAGTGTCCTGAAGAAACGGGTGTTAAAATTTAATGAAAGATAATTTTTTTACAGGAAAAAATAAAATAGAAGTATTGAATCTTCGAGGAAAACGCTCTCAAAGTGAAGTCATTTCTACAGTTTTATTAATTCTATTAGTTATTGTGGCAACTATGCTTATTGCAAGTTTTTTAGTAAATTTTGTCAAGGAACGACTAAGTGACGCTGATTGCATTAATGTTTTACAAGAGGTTTCAATTAGCAACAAGCCTCAATATAATTGTTATGATTTTAGTAATCAAATAATGATATTTCAAGTGGAATTTAAAGATAATCAGAGTTTAGGAGGATTCGCAGTAGAGCTTGGAGGCGCTACAACTAAGAGTTATGAAATTAGGGAAAATTTGTTTCCTCCTGAAATTACTATGTATGGTGGGGGAATTATGGAATTACCAAAAAAAAATACCGCTAGAGCATATAATCTAACCGGAGTTATTTCAAAACCTGATTCAATAAAAGTTTATCCGATTATGAAAACCGGTCAATTATGTGATAAATCTGACGAATTAAATTCTGTAGAATTGTGCTAATGAAAACTTGTCGAGAAAATTATTTTTTTGATTATACATTTTCAAAAAAATCTCAAATTTGGGTAGAGACTGCCTTATACACGCTAATTGGATTAACACTTATTACAATTATTTTGTCAATTACCATCCCTCAAATTACCAAAATAAAAGAACGCAGTATTATTAGACAATCTATTAATTCTTTAGATGCATTACATCGTGAAATTTTAGAAGTGTCTGATGTTGCAGGAAACATAAGAGTTATTTTTTTGAAATCAGATAAAGGGACTTTTGAAATTGATCCAGTACAAGATAAAATTACTTTTATTTTAGAGAATTCGCCTTTGCAATTTAGTGAGCCTGGACAAAAAATAAAATATGGTGAAATTTTTATTGAAACTGTTGCTGTGGGAAAACGTTATACGATTCGACTAGAATTAGATTATGCCTCTACCTTTGACATAACTGCTGATGGAGGAGATGGAATAAAAGTTATTCATGGCGGTACTAATCGGTTGAAGGTAGAAAATGTGGGAGATAATCATATTGGAGAAAAAGTTCATCTTGATTTTGATATTGTGTAAGTAGGTGGATTTATATAGTTGAAAACTTAATTTTTTAAAAAGATGGTGCGTACTAAGAGAGAGAGAGCGACTAATTCGAGAAAAGTTTCTAAAAAACTACATGTAAAACTTATTCTTATTATAGTAATTATCCTCGTTGTTTTTTTTGTTTTATATATGAAGTTTTTCCCGTATAAGGAAAATGTAATTTTATCTCCAAATTCTGATACCGTTAATTTAGCAAATAAGAAGTGTCATGTGTGTATTTATGACTCGTCTTTTAAAGGAGCATGTGCATTATATAAAACATTTTGCAAACTGTTAGGGTATGATGAATGTTTTATTTTTCCTGAAGGAACTTCATGGAACATTATTGAGCAAAAACTGAATAACGCTCAGTGTGACTTTTCTGTTTCAGCTGTTATTAAAATTCATCATAGCAATCCGACGCAAACCTCGCAATTATGTAATAATATGGTGGTGTGTGCTACACTCGGAATTCCTGTCTATAAAGATTTAGGCTGTTGTACTGCGGGTAATTTTGCTAATATTCAAAAATGTATTGACCAATTTTTAGCTGCTGCTGCTGCGATTGATTATTGTGGTGAACTCACGGTTACGGCAAATCAATGCACGGGTATGATTAATACCGCCGGTAAACCAGGTATCCCTCCGAATGCAGGCACTCCTATTAGTATTCATTTTTGTGGAACTAGTTACACTATTTCTGGCGGAGCGTGTGATTTTGGACAAGCGTGTTCTCCTTATCTGAATAACCAGGTTGCTTATTGCGGCGTGAATTTTGACGAATGCAAAAAATGTGTCGGTGGCATTTGGAAAAAAGTAGGTATAGCAGAATGTCAGAAAGTACATGGAAAACCTCCTTTTCCAAAATAATCAATTAATACCTCTGACTATCAAGAAGTAACCTTTACTATTTTAAAAACCGTGAATTTTAAATACTCCCATTTAGTTATATTAAAAAAGGTGATCATGGAACGAATTAATATCAATTTAAATCCGGCCATCCCTCCGTTACCAAAAATAGATGATAAAACTAAAATTGATATTCGTTATACACTCATTTCTCCATATGTAAGTGTTCATATTTACTGGGACGAAGTTAAGGGAGAATTAATTTATGAAGTAGAAGAGCCGATTCTTGAAGCGAATGAAAAAGAAATGCTCAAAGTTTTAGAAAAAAGCATGGAGGAGTTAATTAATGTAAATGTTCTAGTTGAAAGCACTGCCGATTCCATGATGGATTATATTTACAAAACTTCTAAGTTGTTGATTGATGAATTAAATTTGAAGATGGGCGAAGAGTCTTATAAGAAAATATTTTATTATTTGTTTAGAGATTTTATCGGATTAAATGAAATTGAACCAGTTATAAAAGATTATTTTATTGAGGATATTGAATGTAACGGGATTAACACGCCGATATACATTGTCCATAGAATTTATAGAAATATGAAGACCAATATTTCTTATGATTCAATAGATAAACTTTCTAATTTTGTTGAGAAAATCGCACAGCGGTGTGGAAAATATGTCTCTTATGCCAATCCTTTGCTTGACGGGAGTTTGCCTGATGGATCGAGAGTTAATGCGACTTATACGACTGATGTCACGTCTCGTGGACCTACTTTTACAATTAGAAAATTTACTAAGATTCCGTGGACGCCTAGTCAGTTGATTAGTATGCGAACGGCAAGTCCTGAAATGCTTGCATATTTTTGGATTCTTTTAGAGAATAAGGCTAATTTACTTATTGTTGGCGGGACTGCTTCTGGAAAAACGACGCTGTTAAATGCTATTGCGTTTTTTATTCCTCCTGAAGCACGAGTTGTAAGTATCGAAGATACTCGAGAATTGAATTTACCTAGAGAAAATTGGCTTCCGAGTGTAGCACGTTTATCATTCGGCACTCAAAAAATTGGTGAGGTGGATTTATTTAGTTTGTTAAAAAATTCTTTTAGACAAAATCCTGATTATGTTATAGTTGGAGAGGTGCGAGGAAAAGAAGCTTCAGTATTATTTCAAGGAATGGCGTCAGGACATTCTTCAATTGGCACGGTACACGCAGATTCTATTGATACGCTTGTTAAAAGATTGGAAACTCCTCCTATTGAACTTTCTCCTACGTTGATAAATATTCTTGATGCAGTTGCCGTGATGTCCCATGCAATTGTCAATAAACAACAAACAAGAAAATTACGTGAGATCAGCGAGGTAGTAAATGTTGCTAAAGATGGTTCTTCGATAACTAATACTCCTTTTGTATGGAATCCAGAGGATGATTCATTTTATTCTAAGAAAAATATTAAGGTATTTGAAAAAATTGCGAAACGATACGGAGTGACCGTTGATGAATTACATAGAGAGCTTATGCTCCGCGCTCGATTATTGTACGAAATGCATAGGCGGAAGATTTATGATTTCGATCAAACTCAGCGTATTATTAATGAATATTATAAAAATCCCAAAGCTGTTTTAGAAGCATTTGGTTTATTGTAGTTTGCTGGGCAACTAAATAGGACTAATAAAAATATATTAGTTTTACGAGAGAGGATATAGATTTGTTTGATAGGAATGTTCATGAGATTGGATTCATCATAACCTTAATAAACTAAACAGTATTTTTGTTTTTATCAAAAGGGGAGTAAAATGAGTGATCCGCGAAATATTCAGATAGTTATCCAATTAATTGATAATTTGCAAAATGCTACTGATAAACTTGAGAGATCTTATTCTCAAAATTCTAGTGAAGTAGATAAATTAAAAGACGAAATTGAAGATATTCATAAAAAAATTTCTGGTGTGTTGTCTCAAAATGTATTTTGATGCTTTAAAAAATAATATTAAGCAAATGAAGGAGATAGCCCGAGAATTATACATTTTTTCTAATCAATTCGATTATATTAATTCGATAGAAGTTAAGGGGGCTTATGTTGGTGATAATCAGGAAAAAGTCCTGTTGATAAATATTCTTAATTCATTAACGAATCAATTGAAAATTCTAAATGATTCTATTCCTCAACTGATTGCTGATGCCGGATCGCCTGTAGTTTCAAAAAGCAATGAGTCAAAACAAATTACAAGGCCAGTTCCCTTAACTACGGTTCAATATGCTCCCAACGAAAAAGAAAAAATTTCTATTGTCATCAGCGAAGATGATAAGAAGGAATTTCTTAAAAATTTAAGTATGAGTAATTTGACAATATCTGAACTTAAGAAAAAATACACAGTTCAGAAACCAATAGTAGGAGCAATCAGGAAATCAAATCGCTACGCTAAAGTATCGAATATGTTTTTTAAGAACATTTCAAATAATTTTATTGAGAATGGATATTTTGGGAATCTTAATCGCCATTTAAGAAAAATCAATTCAGGATTTGTTTTAGGCACTTATTTGTCCATGATTTTTTTTACTGTATTGTTAACTTTTATCGCTGGTTTTTTATTAGTAAGTTTCTTAATGTTTTTCGATGTATCATTGGTTTTTCCATTTATTAGTTTTGCTGAGACAGGTGTTTTAAGTAAATTTTTAACTTATTTTTGGATAATTTTTGTTGCTCCTTTCGTTGCTGGATTTCTATTTTATTATTATCCTATGACTGAATCGAAGAATGTAGGAAATAGGATTGATCAGGAATTGCCGTTTGTAACTATTCACATGTCAGTTATTGCTTCTTCCGGAGTTAATCCTGTAAATATCTTTGATATTATTGTAAAAGGCGGTGAATATCGCTACTCGAATATAGTTTTTAAAAAGATTCTTAATTTGATAAATTTTCATGGAGAGGATATTGTAACTGCTTTGAGAAAGGCTGCAATTTCGTCTCCGTCTTACAGATTAGGCGAATTATTAAACGGATTATCGGCTACAATTAAATCTGGCGGAGATTTACACCGATTTCTCAATAAGCATGCGGAAAACATGCTCTTCGATTACAAATTAGAACGAGAGCGATATACTCGAATTTCTGAAACGTTTATGGATGTTTATATAAGCGTTGCAATAGCCGCACCTTTAATTTTCTTAATGATTTTTATTATTATTGGAAGTACAGGATTAGGCGGCGGTATATTTGACTTAGGATTTGGTTTACTTACTATTTTACTTATTCTTACAATTGTTTTTTTGAATCTGATTTTTTTACTTGTACTTAAATTAAAACAGCCTCCAATGTAATGAAGCCATTAAAAATTTTCAAGCTTGAGATTAATCGAACCGAGATAATTGGTATTGTGTTGTCGTTAATTATTGTTGTTTTGGCATATATTTTTTTACGCGGAACTGATTTATTTTATTTTATACTTGGAATTTCATTTGTTATAGCCGGTTTGCCTTTTTTTATTTATCTTATTGTAGAGACGAATAAGACGAAAGAAAAAGAGCGTATTTTTTTGGAATTTGCTAGAAACCTTGTTGAAAATGTAAAGGCAGGAACGCCGATTAGTAAAAGTGTTGTTAATGTTACCTCGAAAGATTATGGAGATTTGAATTCGCACGTGCAAAAACTTGCAAATCAAATTGCGTTAGGAATTCCTGTAAAAACGGCTTTACAAACTTTTGCTCGTGATATTGATAGCCCTACTATAACTCGCGCAATTAACATTATGAGTGAATCTGAAAAAGCAGGCGGAGAATTAGAAGATATTTTGGAATCTGTCGTTAATTCTGTTGCACAAATTGAAAAATTAAAAAAAGATAGAATGAATGCAATTTATGGATTAGTTGTTCAAGGATATATTATTTTTTTCATATTCATTATTATTATGGTTGTCATGGAATTCAAGATTCTACCAATTGCTGCAGGTATCGGGACTGAATTAGGGGGTAGCGATGTTTCAGGTATTCCGGGATTTCCTATATCCCCTAAGAGAATTTTAACTGCCGAACAACTGGCTCAACCTTTTTTGTGGCTTCTAGTTATACAAGGTTTTTTTACAGGGTTAATTATTGGAAAGCTTTCTGAAGGACGAGCTGTTCCTGGATTAAAACATTCATTTATTTTAATGGTTATTGCGATCTTAATAAATACTGGATTGAAAATCTTTTTGTAATATGGATAGAAAAGGACAAGGTCATGTAGAGATGATTATATCATTTGTATTATTTGTTGGTTTTTTACTTTTTATTTTTTTATATTTAAATCCTTTTTATGAGTCTACACAAAAAATTTCAATTAACCGAGAATCTGATATGTTATTAAAGAGATTAAGTGAACCAGTTGGAAAATTATCGGTTATCGTAGAAACTTCTGAAGATTGTTATGATCTTAAAGAGTTTAATAAAATATATGGAGATAATTTTATTGAAATTAAAGAGATAAGTAATCCTGGAAAGCCATTGAGATATACTATCTATTACGGGAATTTTTTTAATCCTGGAATGGTAGGAGTTATTAGTTGTTCAGGAAAATTGGGAAAGGCATATTCGTTAGGAGCTTATACACAAAAAGAAGTTATTGTTAGAAAAAAAATTACTGATTTAAAAGCTGCTTATGAAGCTGATTATTCATCATTGATATTGGATATAGGTATTGGACATTTTACTTTTAGTGTACGTGATTTTGATGGAAATTTTGTGAATGAGTTAAGTGTTTCAGGAGATAAGATTTCTGAAAATACAGAAGTTTTTTCTAGAGATATTCCTATTAGCGTAATGGATGATAAAGGAGTTATGTATGATTATATTTTTAATATTCGAATGTGGAAATGATGAAGAATAAAAAAGCGTGGCTTAGAATTGTTGAAGCATTTATTGCAATTTTACTAATCGCTACAGTCATTCTTTATATTTACCCTCAAATAAACAAACAAAATACATCTTCAGAGGGAATTTATGATATGCAAAAAAAAATTTTGGATTTTGTTAGTAATGATCAGGGAATGCGGGCTGAGGCTGTGCGAGGAGAACATATTCTGATTGACGCGTTTATAGTTAAAAACCTCCCTTCTAATTGGGATTTTAAAATAAATATTTGTAAAGTAAATGAAATTTGTAATGACGGTATACCTTTAGATAAAGATGTTTTTGTGAGTGAATCGCTTATTAGTGCAACGGTAACGGATTATCCTGGAAAAACTACAACAAAGATTCGCTTTTTTATTTGGCGAAGATAATATGAGATTAGAACTCTCGCAAGAACTCCAGCCACTTTAGTGGTTGGATGAATTGCGTTTATTCGTCGATAATTATTTATTTCTAACAGTATTATTCAAAGGGAGCTAGACAGCAGCCCCTTTGAATACAGTAAATATAGAGAGAACTGACTCATTCTAAATAAATTTTTCGGAGAAAACATGGAATACAAACACGGCGGAAGCTCTGTTGGAGCAAATAAAAAACACATTCAGCTGACACCAAAATATCGGTATCATATGATGCAAAAAGAAAAATTAAAAGTCATGTGCAGAGCTGCGATTGAGGAAGCATGCAAGCGGCATAAGATAGAAATTGAGATCATAAAAGTAATGGACGAGCATGTGCATATGACTGCAGATGCTCCGAGAACGATGAGCGACGCGAAAGCGCTGCAAATTGTGAAAGGGTTATCATCGTACATTTTTTTTCGATTGTGTCCAGCGCTGCGAAAGCGATATCCCGACGGACATTTCTGGACAGAAGGATATTTTTGCGACGGTGTTGGTAACAGCAATTTTGCTCTTACTTACCTCTATATACAAAACCAGGAAATGCATCACGGAATAATTTCAAATTACTAAGGACGCCTCGCTTTTTGCCCGTAGGCAAAAAGTTGCGAACGAAGTGAGCAACCCTCCAGGGCGAGGAGGATGTTACAAGTAATTCATGTTTCTGGTAATTCTTTGGAAGAAATTTTTGAGAATTCTGCACATGCTCTTTTTGGAAAAATATATAATAAAAAAATTTCTTCTAAGAAAATTAAAAAGATAAAAATAATTGCAAAAGATAGAAAGAGTTTGCTTTTAGGATTTATTGAGGAGTTGTTATATCTTTTAGAAGCTGGAAATTTTTATACGAAAGATATTAAAAATATTTTGATTATGGGAGTTCCTCATGTTCAAGGCACTCGAAAATTTTACAACCTTGAATTACGTGCTAATTTGCATGGTGACGATGCGCCACCTAATTTGAAATATCTTCATTTATCTCAACCTATAATAATCAAGGAAGTAGCTGGAAAAGAACAAAAATTTATTGCAGAAATTTCCATTCATTCCTAAAAAGATTTATAACGATTGATTCAATATTATATTAAAGAGGAAGATGAAATTATATATTATTACCCTATTTATAATTGCTAGTTTAGCTGGGCAATTATCTGCACAAAGTAATGATACTGATTCTTCAGCTGAAATTGAAATAACTAAATTTTTTCCGAATGAAATTATTGAAGGAGAGGTTCAATTTAATATTCAGGTTAAAAATAATAGGGAAGACGAATTAACTAATGTTTTTGCATCTATTCAAGGCAGGGGATTCTCGACTTATGAGGTAATTCCTATTGAGACTTTGAATGCAAATGAAAAAGATTATATTTTTATCAGAGGATATTTTTCAGAGAGCGGAGAAATTAATCTCACTATTTTTATCGAAGATTTTGTTTTTTACCAAATGGTAAGTGTCGTCGATGTTTTTGATGAAGATGATGAACGTGAAAAATTAATTCAAAAAATAAACGAATTGTCTATGGAGTTAGATACATTAAAGAAAAATTATACTGATTTAGAAATTATTTATACAGATAAAAAAGAAAACAATTATGATGTTTCTCGTGTAGACTTATCGGAATTAAAAAAATTTTTGCGGGAGACTGAATCTGGAATTATTTCAGAGGATGTTGACAAAGCTGAAGTGAATTTACGTTTGTCTTATGAAGAATATTATTATCAAAAAAATAAATTGGATACTGCTAAAATAATTCCTGTAATTATGAGATTACGAGAGAGTGCTTTAATTTTTTCAACAATTATTGGTGCTGTTCTTGCTTTTTTCGCTTTATCTGAATTATTGAAACGTAAAGGCGAATCTGTTTATGGAACAGTAAAGAAAATTGGCACTAGAAAACCCACGAAGAAGTATAAGAAATAATTAGTTGTTTATCACAGAATTTATAAACTCTTTTTTTGTATATAAATTATGAAAACTGAGGAACTCGTTTCCTGATTTCATAGGAAATTTAGTGTTATGAAAAAGAGGCAGGTTGTAATTTTATTTTTGATGTTTTTAATCATGGGTATATATCATATTTTTGCCCTCCCGGATTTTAATAATGATTACAAAGTGAATAATGCTGATCGTTTGTCTTTACTTATTTCTTTGGGAAATTTTCCGGTTGGTACAACTGGATGTTTAACGACGAATAATTTTTGTGAAGGTGCTGACGTAGACATTAATGGGAAGGTTGAAGAAAAAGATTTACGCGATTTTATTGATGCTCATACGTCTCACTGCTCTAATTTTGACAATGCTTATGTTGATGCTGTTATTGACGGTGTTAATAAGGATAATACTAATAATTGTAATGCTGCCAATAAATTCTGTAATTTACTGGATGTTAATTTTAATGGATTAGTTAATCCCCAGGATGTACTTTTTTTCAGTCAGTTTTTTAATCGATGTAACAAAAAAGCAGAATGTCAGGATAATCAAGATAATGATAATGATGGGTTAAAAGATACTGGAGATAATGATTGTATAGATTCTGATGATAAATTTGAACGACCATCTGAATGTACTGATTTAAAGGATAATGATAATGATGGGAATATTGATACAACTAAAGAGCTTAATCCTGATAATGGAGAGACAATAGAATTTGAAGGTTCTGGAAAGACAGCTAATTATATCCTGAACATTTTAAGTAAACGAGTAATAGATTATGATATGCCCTATAATAAAGATTTTACCCCCCCCGCCGCGAATGTCGTTTTAATGAAAGATTCTAAAGGTCCTCATTTAGATACTATTGCTAAATATTGTGAAGTCCTGGGTTATAGGGATGTTGTTTCATATGATAGTTTATCTGGTGATGGGCGTAGACGATGGACATCTCCCAACGATAATGGTTTTTGGTTATTCGATACGACGTTGAAAGATTTTATTTTACGATGTGGATCTAATTATGGTAGCCCTTCTTTATGTGACAAGATTGGTTTAGATGGCAAAGAAGAATGGCTTGTAACAATAACATGTAAGAATCGATTATCCCAATGTAATGATGAAATTGATAATGATAATGATGGCAAGCGAGATTTTAAGAGCGATGGTAGTGGCGATACTGGTTGTGTGACGATTAATGATGATTCTGAAATTTCTGCTGATAGTGATTGTTCTTCCACTGAGGATTATAAAGAGGGTCCTGCACCTCATTGCTCAGATGGAAGTGATAATGATGACGATGATTTAATTGATATGTATGATCCTGATTGTTGGAGTAACCCATTGAATACTGGAACGTATGTTCCTGGTGATACGGTTGAACCGACTCGACCTGCTTGTTCCGATGGACAGGATAATGATGGGGATTCGAATATCGATACCCAGGATTCTGGATGTTGCACTGCAGAAGATACCGATGAAACTGACGGACAAAAAGAATGTTTGGATGGCTGTGATAATGATGGTGATAATTGGGTCGATAAAAAGGATCCTGACTGTTGGGCTTCTCCGAATGATCCATCTTCACATAATCCACAAGATAACAGCGAGGGAAAAACTGCTGTTTTAAATCAGGCTTATTGGGCTACAATTACTGATGAAAGTACTGTAATATCAAGTGCTGATTTAAAAGATAGTGTAAAATTAATTGCCGGAGGTAGTGATTTGCAGGAACAGGAGATTGAATACACCATAATAAAAAGTGTTGATTGGTGGTTTGACAAAAAAGCTGCGCAAGGGAATTCTCGTGGACACTACATATGGAAGGCAGGGCAAAACCAAGCTGATAAAACTAAATTTGAAACTGGAGGTTATTATTTTAAAGCAAAGATGGGTTCGATTGAAAAACAGTCGGGTATATTAACGGTTAACGCAGAGTCAAATTCTCATCCAATTATTACATTTATTTCATTACCTAAAGACCGACAAATATATTTTAAAGATGAAATATTAACATTTGAAGCAATTTTTGAAGATGTTGATGACGAGATCATTAATTATAAATTTGTTTTAGGTGAGGGAAATGTTATTCGTCAGGGAACTGTCGTTTCTGGGCAGAAAATTTCATTTATATATCCTTATCCAACAACTGGACAGAAAAATATTTTAATTACTGCTGATGATGGGCGAGGGGGAAAGGATAGAGATAAGATTTCAATTTTGGTTATAGATACTGTTGATAGTGATTATGCATTATCTTACATCGATGTACCTGCATATGGAGCCCAATATCAAAGCACAGTTAGTTTTGATTCGCGCAGTTCTTATGCAGTGAATGAAAAGATAAATGGCAACTCGCGAACTATTACTTGTGAGAAAGGTTTTTGTCCGAAAAAGACAGAGGGATGTCCTCCACCTGCAGCGGATTATCCTAATTGTCAGCTGTCTGTTGTAAACGCTCCTGATTGTATTAAGAATTGCCCAAAACCTTCTGTTTATGATACTTTAGATTTTACTTGGGTTTATGACAATAATCCTAATGATAAATTTACTGGAACTGGATTAGCTGGCGCTAAATTTGACCGCACTTTTGCAACTGCAGATAAACATACGGTCGTATTAACTACAAAATATAGGGCGGCATCTTCTGATGTAGATACTGATTTTTTTACGTCGATAAATGTTCCTACTTGTAAAAAAATGAGAAGTTCTGAAGATGCATTAGCTTTTGCATTGTTAAGCGGAAAAACTTTATGCAGTGGAACTCAAATTAATAATTGTGTAAAAGTTGGACAAACTTATTGGTTTGAAAATAATGTATTTACTCGGGCTGATAATGGGCAATGTTACAAGGCAAATGGAGTGTCTCAACAGTTAGGAAGTGAAACTAATTGTTGTATCGATAGTTTATGTAATCAAGCTACTGGAATTTGTGAAGGAAATTATCAATATTGTTCGCAATTAAAATCGCAAAGTGATTGTGATTCTGCACCGACAGATTTTGCCTTTAATCAATTGAAAAGAGATTTACCAAATTTGAATTTGGGTAAAAATGTTGTTTTCCCGTCGAGTGGAGGAAATGGCAAATGCAGAAATAGATATTCTTATGATTGTGAATGGGAATTAAATATAGCAACTAATAAAATTGAGTGTTCGCCAAAATATTCTGACATGATATTTTATGCTGAGAATAATAGGCAGAAATCATGGTTTTCTAATGCTTATGATACTAATAGCGGTATTGAAGCCGAAATAAATTTGTATTGTCAATCAAGCTCATCAGATGTTGAGGCTGAAACTGAGATTTGTATTTATCAAGTTGTTGAAACTATGGGCGATTGTGCAAATGGGGATGAAGAAGTTGTTCTAAAATATAAATTTGAGAAAAAGGGAACTAATGAATGTCCTCCAGATGGTGAAATGCGATACTCTTGCGGACACGTCGCTCGCTTGCCGTATTTTGGCATCGGGCAGTTTATTTTATCAGCTTTACTAATAGTAGTAATATATTTTGTAATGCTTAAAAAGAGAAAATAAAATGGATAAGAAATTATTATTTTTATTTGTGATCTTTTTATCAGTCGGTTTTATTTCTGCTTCAGCAACATTAGGAAATGCATCTCATTCAATAGATCAGTATTATGGCAAAGCTAATTTGCTTAGAGGGTGGGTTAACGCAAGCTTTTCGCAGGAACCTTTACATTCAGAAATTAGTGTTTTAGGACAACAAATTTCTTTAGAGGAATTACTGAAAAAAAATAATATTGATTGTACTTTATCCAATAGTTGTTCCTGTATTCCAACTGATTGTCTTTCAAAATATACACAGTTAGGTAGTGGATCATCGACGCTAGATATGTTTTTAGGAGTTCTTGATACTGAAGATATCGGTGTAAAAATAACCGGTAATGTAAGTCATATAACTGAATTTAAATTTAACGTTAGTACTAACTCTGGTAAATCTTGTCTTAGGCCAATACTCATTGACTTGTTTAATGATGCAAGTATTGATTATACAGCTCAAAATATAATAAATGATACATGTTACATTGAAAATCCTTATGGATGCTTTAATTCATCCAATGTTTTAGGCAGTGTAAATATAAGTGCTAATTTAATTTGTGAAGAAATTAATTTACCGCCGGGAAAAGGATATAAAATCGGGGCTAATCTTATAGGATCTGGGACATCTAATTTGTTATTATCTTTAGAGGTTGGTAGTTTTCAAAAAACATGTTCTATAACAGTTTACAATGCTGGGGAGAATTTTTGTACGGTGCAGCTTGACGATGCTCTAGCAACTGATGCAGCTGCAACAGTCTGTGTTTCAAGCAGTCAGATCTCTCCTTATAAAATTAATTATGAAGATACGAATCCTTGTGGTTATATTGAAGAACAAGGTAATAGATTTGCCCACGATTTTGAGATTTTTGCGAAGCCACTAATGTATGGGTCAGTTTCAGAAATTGGAATAAACCAAAAATTATTCGGCGATAGTAATATTTCTAGTTTAGTTTTCAATTATATAGATGAGAAGTATGAAGGAAATTGTAATCCTGAGTGTATTATACCTATAAAAATTTATTCTGGAGTAAATCAAGATTTGAAAATGCATAGTTTGTCATTAAAATATAAATCAAATGGCTTAGATCAAAATTCTGTAACTAATTTTTATAAAATAAATAAAACTTCAGCTTTATTGAATTCTGGTTTCATTAAAATTAATTTATACAATTTTAGCGTTCCTTCAATAATGGGTGAAAAAAATATAACAATTAATGTGAGTGATAAGAAAATTAATAGTGTAATTTACGTTCGGAACGTTCCGACGATAAAAGATGTTAATCCTAAGAGTACTGCATTATTAGTATCGACTGAATTTACTGCAATTTCGGATAGTGCTTTAAATGCTAGTTCTTATGAATGGGAATTTGGCGATGGCAGCCAAAAAGTTTTGACTACAACAAATAATGTTTTTTATATTTATAAAAATGTTGGAGTATATTCATTAAAGGTAAATGTTTCTAATAATTTGGGATCGACATTGAGCACTTTCAGTATAAATGTTACTACTCCATTTGAAGCTATTAATGAAACTTTGTCTACTTATCGTTCTCAATTAAAAAAAGTTGACAATAAACTTTCAACCTTACCAGTGTGGGTAAAAGATAAATCTAAGATATCTATTGTTGATTTACAATCTACTGTAACTCGTATTGAAAATGATTACAAACAAACTTTTAGAAATGAAGATGATAAACTAATAAAAATGATGAATGAACTTATTGTTTTAAAAATTCCAAAAGATTTTGATACCAGCTTGATTATTAATCCTACTCCTTTTATTTTAAACAAGAATTTTGATGCTTCAAGTTTGGAAGAATTTGGTGCCGGGACTGTAGATGACGAAGATTATCATTTGGCAATTAATTCTTGGCTTAATGAAAATATGGAAATTACTTTGGATTCCAAAACTTATTCATATTATTATGGTATCGGTAAAGAAGATCAATTTAGTCATTTAAAAATTATTTTAAATCCAAAAACTGATATCGATGAGATTTTTTTGGTTATAGAAGGTGACGTTTCCAAAATAAAATTAAAAGAGGATTATGGTGAAAGAGAGATTAGTGGAGGATATGGTATTCGATTTATTGATTTGGTGGCAGGAGAACAAAAGGTTATAGAACTTCTTTATCCTCAAACAGTGGATTTTTTGACAATACCATTTATAGTTTCGCCTGCATTTAATGAATTATCATTTGGCATTGAGACAGGACCGTGCAATTTTAATTCTGTGTGCGATAGCGGAGAGACCACAACAAATTGTCGCGCAGATTGCAAGCCATGGAAATTGAGTATTATTTTGATTGTTATTTTGTTCTTTATTTGTTTCATTATTTACATCATATTACAGGAATGGTACAAACGATATTATGAATCTCATTTGTTTAAAGATAAAAATCAATTATTTAACTTGATGGCGTTTATGAAAAATGCCGAGGCACAGAAAATGAGCAATGATGAGATTTTTAATCGGTTACGGCCATTCAAATGGAGTAAAGAACAACTGAACTATGCATGGAAAAAATTACATGGGAAAAGAACAGGTATGTGGGAAATCCCCTTATTTATATTTTTTGAACGTAAAAAGATTAGTCAAGAAATACTTAAGAGAAAAAATGTGGGGCTTGGAGTTTAGAATATAGAAACATTAATAAATAAATTCGAGATTTATACTTTATACTAAAAGGTGTTATATGGCTATACGAATATTACGAGATTTTACGAAACGAATGTTTGGTCTTTTTTTTAAAAGAAAGAAGGAGATTAAGCTAGGGTTCTATGGACCGCCAAATGCAGGGAAAACTAGTTTGGCAAATAAAATTTGTAAAGATTGGACTGGCGAAGAGATTGGCACGGTAAGTAATGTACCACATGAAACCCGAAAAGTACAGTTTAAAGAAGAAGTTGAAATAAAATATAAAGAACGAAGTCTCAAATTTAAATTAGTTGACACGCCTGGAATTGCGACTAAGATTGATTATGAAGATTTTATACCATTCAAAATTAACAAGAAGCACGCGCAAAAGAGAGCAAAGGAAGCGACACAAGGCATTATAGAGGCAATAAAATGGCTCGACGATATGGATGTCGTTATAGTGGTTCTAGATGCGACTGAAAACCCTTATTCGCAGGTTAATATAACGATAGTTGGTAATTTGGTTGCACGAAAGATTCCTGTATTGATTGTTGCGAATAAAATTGATTTAAAGAAAGCAGATATTAAAAAAATTGAGGCAGCATTTCCAGATTTTGATGTTGTTGGTATTTCTGCACGTTTTGGAAAAAATATGGATGAGTTTTATGAGTCGTTGTTTAAATTGGCCAAAAGAGCTGAATAACATTTAAAAATATATTATGAATTATATACTAAAAGAGGAGATAAGAAGTTGAGATGTCTAAAAAAACACAATTCAAAGGTTTAACTTTGCATTTTATACCGCATAGTGAGATCGAGAAAATGGAGACTGTCGATCGAATTAAAAAATTGTTGAAAATTATTTTAGATAATAAAGTGGTAATTTTGCAAGGACGGTTGAAAGCTGAAGAAGAGTCTCGATTAATTGAAGATACAATGATAATGATTGGAAATATTAAGGGTTTTAAGGGAGTTGAACTTGCTGTAATAACTGGGAATCAAGATAATCGGACACTGATGGATAAATTCAGGTTTGGAATTGCTCGAGCTTTGGTTGGAGATCAAAATGCTATCACGATTATTGGCCCTGCTTCTATTGTTAAAGAAGTTAAGAAAGATCCTTCGAAATTAGAAATTTTGATGCGATAATTATTGATTAAGTGCAATAATCTTTTTTAATAAGTAATTTTTCGATTTGGGATGGAAAGATTATACTTGCATCGAGTTGAGCCAATTGAAAAAAATGGTCAAACAAGATTAGAGCCTATACCTGAAAAAAAGGAGCAAGAAAATTTAGGTGTTAAATACAGGTTAGCAATTGTTAAAAACTATGATAAAAATGCTATATGTTATGGTTGGAATACCGGTTATCGTGGTGGAGGTTTTGATGAAACGCCTTCTCCACAGGGAGAGGTGTACTCTCCTCAGGGATTTGGAAAAGGAAATTTGGCATTTGTAACTGCATATGATGATTTGATGAGGATTTCTATACGAGATATGTCCTCATTGGAAAATTTTTTAGAAAATTTGGATAAAATAGAAGTTGAAAAAGTAATAAATAAAATTCAGGGATTTACTTTTGTAGGATTGGTTGAATAGATCAAATGTCATTAATTATCTAAATCTTTGTAAAATATATTGTTACTTTTTTTATATGTTACTTAATATCATTCATCCTTATACGTATAAATTTATTCAAGATGATGGGAAAATTGGACTTAATATGGGCCATGTCCGGAATATGAAGAACGAGATGAAAAAACTGCAGAGTTTATTGACGCTGTTTTTGATTCTGGTTCTCACATTTTATTGCATAAATTCCATGATGGAGATCCATTAAAATATATGATGGAAAATATATCTTTAGAAACAGATCCGAACTTGGCTTTATTAATGATTCTCGTTTAGAGGCTATTATTACCACTCGTTATGGTATTCCTATTGTAGATGACAAACCTAATGATATAACTATTGATGTGTGGAAAAATCTTCGTAAACTTTACATTTTTCACTCTGCTCTTGAAAGAAAACTAACAGAACAGAGGACATATTTATTTATAGGAGGAATTCTAGAAAACTGTGTAGTAAATGCAATGAATTATTTCTACACCTACTTTAATTGAGGCCAGAATTTTTATTATATTCCTGAATTATGCGTTTCATTGGATGAGGATTTACTAAAAGAAATAATTGCACAGTTACCTACGGATATTAGAACTCTCGCAAGAACCCCAACCACTTTAGTGGTTGGATGAATTGCGTTCACCATCAATAAATATTTATTTCTAGAAAAATTATCCAAATGGAGCTAGACAGCTAGCCCTTTGAAAACAGCAACTAATAGAGAGAACTAGCTCATTCTAAATAAATCTTTCGGAGAAAACATGGAATACAAACATAGCCAAAGCTCTCTCGGAGCAAATAAAAAACACATCCAATTAACACCAAAATACCGATATAAAATGATGAGAAAAGAAAAATTGAAAATAATTTGCAGAGTTGCGATCCAAGAAGCATGCAAGCGGCACAACATAGAAATTGAGATCATAAAAGTAATGGACGAGCATGTTCATTTGATTGCAGATGTTCCGAGGACAATCAGCGACGCGAAAGCGCTGCAAATTATAAAAGGACTGTCATCTTATATCCTTTTTCGATTATGTCCCGCATTAAGAAAGCGATATCCTGACGGACATTTCTGGACAGAAGGATATTTTTGCGATGGTGCAGGAAATAGTAATTTTGCTCTGACCTGTCTGTACATAGAAAATCAAGAACTGCATCACAGAATAATTTCAAATTACTAAGGACGCCGTCCTCCGCTCGCAAGCGGATTTTTTGCTGCAGCAAAAAACCTTTAGGGGACGGAGGATGTCACACTGATAATTATTTTTTTCGGTAAAGTCATCGATATCAGCTATACCATAGGGATTTAATCGAGAATCAGCTTTACTATAGTAACAGCCAACAACTTTTGCTCCAGCGTCTAAAAATGTTCGTGTTGTTGCCGCGCCTAAACCAGAAGAACAGCCGGTAATAATCGCAGCTTTATCTTCTAAAATTTTTCCGAGAGGAACTTTGAATAAAGAATCTTTTTTTATCCCTGATTCAATTTCTCTTCTGGATAAAACTTTTTCACGCATTATTGACTTAACCAATTAAGAACTCTTCTGATTCCCTGCCTTGTTTGTTCGGGATTTTTTTCATCAATATTTCGTACTTCAATACAGATGCCTAAATCCGGGTGATGCTCATGAATGTGCTTGAAAAACTTTTCAAAAGAATCCGGACCTATTCTTCCATCTCCGGGAATAGAACCATCATAACATTTTGAAACATTCGCTTTCCAATATCCGCAAGAGTCCACAACATGCAGATGATGCAAATGATCTTTCATTTTCTTTACGGGGGCAATTAAATCGATATATCCATTTCTGTTAATGCTATAATGAGCAGTATCAAAGGTAAATTTTAAAGGAGTTTTTTGAATAACTGTTTGAACATCAGCAGGTTGTTGAACACAATCGCTCCAAACTGTTTCAGGATTTGAATCAAAATCACACGCGCTTGGCGTCGGTAAATTTTCAAGTCCAATAGGAATTCCATCGGAAATACTTAATCCATAGAGCAAATTTTCTCGTATTTTTTGTAATCGGTCAGATTTATTTTCAGGCTCTTTAATGCCTTGAAATCCTGCTGATCCATGCACATGAACATAACTGCTGTTTAATTTTTTTCCTAAGCCAATATATCGCTCCAAAAGACTTTTTCCAACATCATCACTCATATCTGCAATACCTGCAGTATATACTTCTAATCCAGCAAAACCATGAACTATAGATTTCACTCCACCGGCAACTAAAATCATATTTCCATAAATCTGATCGATTGGTTCTTGATTCGCGAAATGTTTTGCCAGTCCACCAATTTCTAATCCCATCTCAAATTTTCCTTTATATTTTTCATTATGAAGAACTTCTTCCTCCAATAATTTTAATCGAGATTCTACATCTCCTTTCCAGAATGCAAAAGTCGGAACATATATCGTGTGAACCATTAAAAATCTATCAGCAATATCTTTTTAAGTATTATTATAGTAAACCCACTAAGTTTTTCGGTAAAAAGTTGGTTTACTAGACCGCAGAGCAATTAAAAGCCACCGAGAAATTTAATTGATCTGCTGTATCTCTTAAAAGGAATAATTGATCATAATTGTTTATCCAACGTTCCAACTAAAATCATATTCCAATGTTTTTCCGTGAGTTCCTCACTGATATCAAAAGAAGGACAAAGATGAACCAACTGTATTCCTTCATCATTCATATACTTTTTTAATTCCTGCGGAAAGAAAAATCGTACAACATGATTCTCTTCATATTCCACAATTAATTTTTCAGAGGATAATTCATGAACTTTAACCAAAAACCTAACTTTATTAATGTGATTTTTTACATCTAATAAAGGAAAGCTCCTTCGAGTAATTTTTATATTTTTATCAGAGATTTCTGCAGTCTTTTCTCGAGAAGAAGGTAACTCATGCATAACCCCCAGTCCATTCCACACATCTAAAACCAGCAGTCCATTTTCGTTTAAATGTTTTTTAACGCTTTTAAAAAAATATTCTATCTGCTTATTTTCAGTTACATATCCTAAAGCTGAAAACATGCAAATAACAACATCAAATTTTTTATCAAGATTAAAATTGCTCATGTCTCCAACATGAAACTCAGCAGATGGACTTCTTTTTTTTGCAATGTCAATCATTTCGGGAGATAAGTCTATTCCAGTAACCTTATATCCGCGCGAGATTAATTCTTCTGTGTGTAAGCCAGTGCCGCACCCTAAGTCTAAAATAGTTTTTATCTGCTTATCAAATTTTCTGAAAACTTTTTCAAGAAAATCGACCTCTTTGCGATAATCTTTTCCTTGATTAAACAAGTCATAATATTTTGCATAATCTGTTTCAAAGTTCATTAAAACAACCTATAATTTGAATGTTTTAAAAATTATGGTAATTAATCATATCCCTTGCTCTTCTCAATAATCTCTTTCACATATCATTTTCTTTCAAGATTGTTTTTAATCTATTTTGAAAGTTTTCTTCTGAAAAAAATTCAGCACGGTGTATAAACTTGTGAGGATTTATTTTTTTTTGCTCCAATCCTTGTATTATTTTTCTTAACTTTTCACTTCCTTCTTCAATACTTTCAAATCCAACGCCGTATTTTCCCTGTTCTAACACTTCTCTGAATGTCCCCCCGTTTTTATGCACTAAAACAACAACTCCTGCAGCTAAACACTCTATTGAAGTCATCGTTAAACTAATCTCTCTTTGTGATTCAATTAAAATTCTACTTTCTTCTACTTTTTTTCTTAATTCATCAAAAGATGGATTGCCGACAAATTCAATTTTTTGGAGTATACCCTCTTCTTTTGCTATTTCTTCTAAATTTTTTTTATAGTCTTCAGAATCTGGAGTTAATCCGCCCACTATTTTTAAAGTATAATCGCTGTCTTTAGCCCCTCGAGCAAAAATTCTTATTGATTCATCGATCATTTTATTGGGCGAAATTCTTCCCAATATAATTGCCTGATTTTTCTTTATAGAGGGCTTATACAAAATATCCTTTGTTTTTATTGCAGGATATAGGCATAATTTTTGCGGATCTAAATACCATCTATCTTTTAACATCTGGTTAGTCCAATCATCTACCGCATAAATTCCATGCTCTTTGGAAAGAGTATTTTTGTGAGGGGTTATCCAGTCTTTAATCATCTTTTTGAATCTTATTTTCCAGCCGTATTTTTTTAACACACTCTCTTCCCCTTCAATTCCCGAGATTCTCCATATGATGTACTTTCGATCTCGAGGAAGATAATCGTGCAATATCCCCCCATCAATATCAATTATAAAATCAACGTCCTCTGCCATCTTAATAAATTCCTTTCTCATAAGCTTTCTCGATAAATTAGGCTCAATACAAAATCTATTTTTTTGTGTACTCAAAAAATATTCTTTTTTTATAGTAATTGGTTCAAATAATTCTTCTATTTTTTTGAAATCAAGTTTCCAAGGTGAAAAAAAATAAACCCCATATCCAAAATTATTAAGGGCTTTAATCAAATCAACAACAACTCGCGGCCCTCCGCCTCCAGAATTTATTTTAAACATAACTACTATGCCCATTTTTTTTGCCATGTTTATAATATTTTCCCGGACATATCCCTCGGGATATCCACACCCAACTCATGAAGAATTGTTGGAGCAATATCTAAATAACTAATCTCTTTCAGATTCTCGTTTTTGTATACTCCATTTTTAATAATGCATATTCCTTGCAACGAATGAGTCGCATCATCAATACCGCGTATAGTAGAAGGATTCCAAGAAGTTTCGTTGCCAATTACAGAGGTATTGCACCCGTACTGCAGATTGTCCAAGTAAATTATAATATCGGGAGCATTCTCTTCATACTTTCCCCTAAAATGAATTTTTTTTATAAAAATTTTAGTATTTAATGCTGCATCGTCATCTCCTCGAAGGTCCATTAACTTTTTTGAAAGTTCATCGATTACAAAATCATAATCTTCCGGTAAAACAATCCCTCCAGGTTCTCTCCCCTTTAGATTAATATAAATTTGTCCCTCATATGCTCCGATGGCAAATGCCTTCGTTTTGCTCCAATCAACGAGGTCAAAATTAAACTGCATTTTATTGGTTGGCAATTGTTTTAGAGTTAAATAATTCTCTTTTATCAACCAATCGGTTAAATTAAATCGTGTATGCATTCTCTGAATTCCATGATCTGAAAGCACAATAATTTTTACATCGTCGTCTAATAAGCCGACCATTTCCCCGATTTTTCCATCGAGATATTTATAATAATCTTTTAACGTATCTTTAAATGGACTGTCAGCATCATATTTCCTATGTTTTTTATCTAAATGTTTCCAAAAAGTATGATTCATTCTATCGGATAAGGGAATTACCCCAAAAAACAAATCCCATTCTTTATTTTTTAAAAGATATAGCATAGAATTAATTTGAACTTCAGTTAATTCATAAACTTTTTTAATAATCTCCTGCTGAGTAATATCTCTAAAGTTAGTAATATCCAGTTTAGGGACGATGCCTAAAGCTTTTTTCAATTCTTCATGCAATTCTGGAGGATGGACTAATCTGAGGCTATCCTTTGTCGATTCTAATAACGAATCGCTGATCATCCAACCGTTAAAAGGTTTTATCGGCCAGGATAAAAGCGCATAACATACAATAGATTTTTTATTCTGTTCAGATATGATCTCCCAAACAGTTTTCTCTTTAAGATTCTTGGAGGTTACAATAGAAAATTTTGAAGAAAAATCTTCTCGGTAGATATATTCAAATATGCCGGTGTCTGCAGGATTTTTTCCGGTGAATATGGAGGTCCATGCAGTAACTGAAAGAGGAGGTATTGTGCTATTCAATCGTGCATATCCTCCGTTTTTCACAAGCAGATTGAGATTGGGCAATTCATCGAGCCATTCTCCAAAAATATACTCTGGAAACGCGCCATCAATTCCCAGCACAAAAACTTTTGACATTGTATGATTTAAGTAAACGTATTTTTAAATCTTTATACGATTTACTTTTCAGTTATGAAAATATAATTTTTTGATGATTAAAATTTATTTTATAAAAATAATATTCTGCAGTTAGATATAGTAAACCAGCTAAGTTTTTCGGTAAAAAGTTGGTTTACGAGGCAGCGGAGCAATTAAAAATCCCCGAGAAATTTAATTGATCTGCTGTAGCTTCGAAAAAATCGAGAAAAAGAAAATTTCGAAGACGACGCAGCTAACACCTCTAGTGCTAAATGTAGTTATAGTGAAAGACATAAGTCTTTCCCTAATAAGTCAACGACAAAACGGATAAAAATTAATGTCGTTGACTATAGCAAAAGTCTTTTCAATAATTATTTCTTTTACGTTCCAGGTCTGCATCATATCTTTTACTCATACTTCTTGTCATCAGTTATTGCAGGTAATTGTACAACTAATATTCTTACCTCATGAGGTATAGGAATAGCGCCATGCACATCTTTTGGCTCAAAGATAATCACATCATTTTCCTGTATTTCATAATCGTTTCCATTTATTTTATAATGTGCTTTATCAAAAAAATAAAGAATCTCAAATGATTGCTGATGAGAATGCAAATGCTCTTGTAAACCCGGAGGATGGGTTACAAATAGAATTTGTAAGTTGGCTATTTCAATACCCAGCTCTTGTTTTATTAATTTCCGGACAGTTCGTTGATCAGGTCTTATTTGTTGTTCTATATCTTTAAATTTTATCCACTTCATTATACTTTCTCCATTTCTAAAAATAATTCTTCTCCCCCATCGACCACAATGGTTTGTCCGGTTATCCAAGAGGAACGATCTGAAGCAAAAAAGAGTGCAGCAAATGCCACATCTTCAGAATTTCCTTTTCTTTTTATAGTTTTAGAAATAGTAGATAAGTTTTCTTTATCAAAATTATTTCTTATTACTCCGGGAAGTATGCAATTAACGCGTATATTATCCTCTCGAGATTCCCGCGCTAGGTTTTTAGTAAATCCTACAACCCCGCTTTTAGCAGTAGCGTATGCAATATTTCCATCTAAAAGAGTTTTATACGCACAGGCAATATTGATAATTGATCCTCCATCTTGAACATTTTTTATAAAATTTTTTGAAGCAAGAAACAAACTCGTAAGATTATTTGTTATAATCACATCCCACATATCGCTATCCATATCTTTTAGAGTTTTCTTTTTAGAGTAATTTCCTCCAACATTATTTACTAAGATGTCTATTTTGGCATATTTTTTTATTATATTTAAAAAAGCTTTTGAAGCTTCTTCACCATTAGTCATATCACAAACAATACTATAAGCCTCTCCACCCTGTTTATTAATATCCTGTGCAATATTATGTATTATATCGCTTTTCCGAGATATAAGGACAATTTTTGAGCCCTCTTGTGCAAACAAATAAGCAATTGCTTTACCGAATCTGTTTCCAACACCACTTATAACCGAAATTTTATTTTTTAGCAGCATTGTTCCAGACCTCTAAAAATTCATTTAATAGGATTACACTTCTTAAATAGATCGCTAATGGTTTCTTTTCATAATTATCTCCTTCTCTATGAAAGGGGAGCATTGAGCAAAAGTGGATAACCTCGCTGAACAGTGTCCTTTCATGCCAGTAAGGGTCTTTCTTTATTTGTTCATATTTTTGAAGTAATGCAGGAATTTGCTCGAGGATTAATCTATAATCTCTCAAGTTTTCTTTTTCATGAATGTTTAATGTAGCATTAATAATATCATTATCCATATAATAATTTAATGTAAACTTATCTTCATGAATGAAGTCATAAAATCCATTAAGTGAATGCCACAGTTTTCCGAGATCATACGCATAATCTCCTCCCATACCTCCCCCATATACTCTTCCTCGGGGGTCTATTAAAATAAATGCATGGGGGTTTTCTTTTTCCACTAAAATATTACCTAGATGCAAGTCTCCATGGATATAACTTATACAAGGGGGATATAATATTTTTTTAAGTTCCTCATCATTTTCCAATTCCTCTAAAATAGGCAAAACCTGTCTAAATTCTTTTCCATTAAGAATTATTTTTTTAGTGTTGATTACTTTTTTGAAGAGAGGGGTAAGTCCGCACATTTCTCCAATTCTATTTTTTGCTCTATTAAAGTAAACATCTTCAACCAAATTGGTGGTGTCTTCTTCAGGAGACAATTTGTAAAGTTTGTAAAACATAAAATCAAAAATAATCTCTAATTGTTTTAAGGCTTCATCAACGGTTATTTTTCTTTCTAAGATTAATCTCCTCAAGGTAGTCATAGGATAATATTTCATTTCTGAAAATACAATTTTTGAATCGATGTCGTATCTAATTATCTCTGGGAAGTGTTCTCTAAGTTCGGGTGGAAGATTAAGGATCCAATTAATCTCATCGACCAATTTTCCCACTCCTTTTTTAGAAGCCTCTTTTCTAACAATTCCATTTAAGATTTGAAGTTTGGCATAAGAACCCGATTCAATAAAAATCTTCTCCATTTTTCAGCAAATTCCTTTTTTAACACATTTTTGATATTTAAATAAAAATTTAATGCTTATATATTCTTTTATCCTCAACGATATTAGGTATCTTGATGGCTAATAATCTCACCTCTTCATTTTGGGTGATAACTTCATGAGGGACTCCTCGAGGAAGTATAACCGTATCATTAGGATGTATCTCAATTTTTTCAGAGCCGATTACTAGAAAACATGCAGTAAAAAAATAGAGTATCTCATCTAAATTTTTATGATAATGGCTTTTTACCGTGCTATGAGGACGAATAATAGTCTCATATAAACCTACGTTCTCATCAGAATCATTTAATTGCCCGTTAAACAACCTTTTTATAAAATAACCTCCATACGGTGAACGGTCTTCTAATGGAACGTCTTTAGATCGTATAATCCTAAAATTAAATTTTTTAGCATAGTCTGTTTTAAAAGTTTTTTTCAATCCCTGTTCAATATTCGCAAAAGATATGTTTAATCTTTTAATTTTAGAGGAATCTAATAAAACATTTAAGGGTCTTGGAGCACTTGGTGATTCTTTATTTTCAAAAATAGAATCTTCTGTGTATCCATAAAATTGTGCAATTTTTTTAGCCCATTGGTATTTGGTGATTCCTTCATCAGAGCCCGTATTAAATATTCCTTTTGCATCGACACTAATCAAAGCAAGTATGCTCTGCGCAATATCCTCGGTTAAAGTTGGATACTTTATAATCTCGTTGTCCAAAAAAATCTTCTCATTATTTTTCAATTTTTTTAATAGTGTAGTAATAAAATCGGGTTTGGTTTCATCATCATCTCCATAGAGGAGCGGAGGCCTAATAATTATATAATCGTCTAAATTTTTTTTAATAATCTCCTCCCCCTCCAATTTAGTAACACCATAAAAGTTAACCGGATGAGGAGCGGAGTCTTCAGTGTAGGGAGGTCTATCTCCATCAAAAATATAGTCGCTTGATACAAAAAGCAATTTCTTTCCATTTTTTTTACACACATCGACGAGGTTCATAGTTCCGATTACATTTATATTTTCACATAATTCTTTATCTTTCTCACAATAATCCGCATCAACTAACGCAGCGGCATGTATGACAATATCAAAATTAAAATCATGGAAAAATGCTTCGACAGAAATTTTATTGGTGATATCTAATTTATAAATCATTTCATTCGGATGTGTTAAATAGGTTCCAATTACTTCAAAGCGTTTGCTCAATGATAATAATTCCATTGTTTTCTTTCCCAAAAGTCCGCTTGCTCCAGTAACTAAAATTTTCATTTAAAAACTTCCTTAAATTTCATTTGAATTATCTCTTTTAAAGAAATCCAGTTGTCAATTTCTAAAATGGCGCGATCTAAAATTCCCGCATTTTTGTTTTGAATATTTCTATAGAGAATGAGGGTGCATGTATCAGAGAAACTTTTATCTTCTGCAATTTCTTCTAATTTTGAAATACCATCATCAATAAATATGTTTGAATGTATTCTCTTCAAAGCATCTATTTTACTTTCGTTATTAGTGTTGATTATGCCATGAAATCTTAATTTATGATATTTCAGATATTCTTGTAGGTGATTCAGCATAAAATCATATCTGCTCGTGACAATAATCAAAGAGATTTCTTTTATTTTTTTTATTTCAGCAAAGGATTCATCAAAATGTATTTCCAAAGGTAATTTTTCAGGTCTTTCTAAATAAGCTTTGGAAGACGCTTTATTATAATCTTCTTCTTTTATTTTCAATTTTTGAATGCAATGTTTCCTTTCAACTTCTTCCTCATTTATTGCATATCCCAATTCTTTTAGGTAGATCGATTTTAAGGTATGGGGAGCCGTGATAACTCCATCAAAATCTAAACCAACGACAAATCTATTTTTTATAATTTTCAAGAAAGTATCTTCTTCAATTTCTTTTAAATTATAACGTTCATCTTGTATCATCATTTTCCAGCACATTCAATAATTGAATAAGGTTTAAAGAATTTTCATCCCCTAAAAATTGAGTTTTCTTTGTTAAGGGATTATGTTCAATAATATGTCTGATTAATCCGGGGGGAATGTTATCTTTTTCAAGCGGTTCGGAAATTAATTTAGCAGAAACATAGCTGTTCCATGAAGGCGTCTCATCTAATAGACTTTTTCCAAAATTCTTCCATCTTTCTTCAAGTCTCCTTTTAATTTCTTCTTCATCATTACAAACAACACGGAGAATAAATAATTCCGGATGTACATCATATATTCGATTATATAATTCATCCCGCTGCCAAGAAAAAAAATAGCCCGCATCGAGAATAACATTCTGTCCTTCGTTTAACATCTGAACAGCATTGTCCGCAAGTTTTTTGTAAACCGCCCTATCTGCTGCATCCCGGAGTTTTTGCGAGAAATCAAAAAATATATTTGCATCCTCCTTTGTTTTTGGATTTAAATCCAGCTCTTTTCTTATAACTGCTGAATGGAATAGAGGAATATTCAGTTTTTCAGAAATTTTTAGTGCAAGCGTGCTTTTTCCAACTCCAGTGTATCCATTCATCAGAATAACAAAATTTTTTAAAAAAAATTTATTAGCTTCTTTTAAATCTTCCAGGTTATTAATGTTTATAGGCCTATTATCTACCTGATTATAGATATATAATTTTTTACAAAGATTGAAAAGAAGAATTCCTAAATCGCTTGTATAATACAATGAATTTTGCAAACTATTTTTTAATACAGGGAAATCCTCTTTCCTTATTTTTTTTACACCACAATACATATATTTTGTATCGAGCAAATCTCGACCGAGGTTTATCACTCTTCCATCTTCGTCTACAATTATCTTATTTCCTTCAAATATGAAAGTGTCTCTTATTTTAGATAATAATACGTTTCTCGTATCAGTAATCATTTTATTAATAACCTCCTTAGGAACAAAAGCATCTCCGTCTATAATCAGTATGTCATCTTGATCAATATAATCCAGAGCTAATTTCAGACTATAGGTATTATGTGTTCTATGATTAATTGGATTTATAATGAGATGTTTGTGTATACTCTTGATCTTATCATAATTTTCTTTTGTCCAACATTCCCCTACCTTTCCGATAACAACGACTACATCATAAGGATTAATGCCGCATCGTTTTAACATATCTATATGTAGTTCAAGGAGCGTTTTATTTCCAATTTTTAGGAGGCATTTAGGGATTTCTTTTCCGGTCATCCCCATGCGCGTTCCTAGTCCACCTGCAAGAATCACCGTTTTCATATTTTATTTGGAATACTCTTTTTTAAAAAGTTTTGTATATAGTCAAACAACTAAGCTTTTCGGTTTTTTTGTTGTTTGACTTATTAGGAAACTAATTTAGCTGCCGAAAGATTAAATTGTTTTACTATGCCTGATTAAAATGCCAAATAAAATGAAGATCCAACTTATTTATGTCCATAAATCTAAAACCACATTCTTTAGAATGTGGTCGTAGCTTTAAGGTTTTAGATTTTGGATCACAAGAAAATGCGATGCATTTTCTGTGCAGAAAATTCCGCATTAAGAAAGAATTTTCTTGCATCCAGAAAACCAAAACAAACCACACACAAGGTTTTCTTGATATCAGTCATACCTTTCAAAAAATTCGTGTAAAATCCTCCAGCAATTATAGTAAAAGACAGAAATTTTTCCCAAAAAATTTCTGTTTTTCCTAATATAGTAAACCAACTAAGTTTTTCGGTAAAAGTTAGTTTACTAGACAGCAGAGCGATTAAAAGCCACCGAGAAATTTAATTGGTCTGCTGTAAGTCAAGGCGCACACGGGGAAATATCCGCGTCCTTGACTATAATCCAATATCAAAAAATCTTGGTGTGTACTTGCACCTTGAGTGCAGGTTTGTTAGATCCCGGGAAAATTTCTTTCTGAAATCTTAGGGCACAAAAAGTCATAGACTTTTTGCTGCAGAAAAAAGATGACACCTTAGTGGCATCATCTGCTTAAAATCCAAGGTCTACTTTTTTTCTGCAGCATGAAAAGTAATCAAGAAAGATTCAATAATATGATGCCGACGAATAGAGAGATAATCGGTAACAAATACCGGCGATTCAGTAGTCAATTTTTTTTAATAGATGTTCAAGTTCATTTTTTTCAGTGTATATTTCGTTGAGTTCCTCAGGGTCTTTTTCTAAATCATACATTTCTTTATTTTTTCCGTGGAATGCTCCGCATAGATAACATCGGCTATTGTCCCGAAGAATCATTTTTTCTTTTTTTGATCGTATCCCATATGCTTTTTGAGCATATCCATCAAAAAACATGACCGTATTCCTTATTTCCTCCCCGCCTTTCATTATCCTTAATAAAGATCTTCCGTCTATATCCTGCCTTTGATCTTTAAGTAACTCTAATAGCGTCGGCACAACATCAATTGTTTGAGTCAATTCATAAACAGTTTTTCCAGGCAATCCAGGGACATGCATAAGAAAAGGAACATGAACTGAAGAGTCATATAATCCTCCCCTACACAAATAAATGGTATGTTCCCCAAAATTATCTCCATGATCTGAAAGTAAAACTAAAATAGTATTATCCCATAATTTTTCCTTTTTTAATGACTGATATATCCTGCCTAATTGTTTATCGAGATAAAGAATGGATTTATTTCTCTTTTCTATAATTTGTTCAAGATAGTCTGCTCCAATATCAAAAAATCTTTTCTTAATATATTCTTTTTGGAGAGGAGACTCCATATTATTTAAAATTGAACGTAAAGAAGTCCCTTTTTTTATGCTGGGTAACTGCACGGAAGGATAGGGATAATGACTGTCTATTAAATGCATGAAAAGAAAAAAAGGTTTTTCCGATGATTGCATCTGGTGTATGGCCAAATCAACAACTTCTTGAGCAGAATAAAAATGAGGAGAAGCTCTTGCCTTGAAATATTTTTTACCAAATGCATAAGCCCAATGGGGCAAAGACAACAATGTTTTTTTTATTAATGAATTATTTAAAATTGAACGTTCTACCTTCCTTTCCATAAAGGTATCAAATCCTTTTTTGAACCAAAGGTGAAGAGGAGTGGCAGAAAAGGTAGAATACCCTCTTTTTTTGAGGTATATCGGAAACCAAAACTTATTTTTTCTCAAAGCAGTTATCTCTTCTTTTTTTGTATTTGGATGTTGATGAAAGAACCCTAAGGTTGAAGGATATTTACTAGAAAATAGAGAAGTTACCGAGACATCAGAAGCATTGGAAACGGTAAAATTATTTTTAAAAACAACTGATTCAGCGGCAATCTGTTTTATATGTTTATCATACTGAATTGAATTTCCATATAGGCTAAGATCTCGAGGTCTAAGACTATCACATATTATAATCACTATATTCGGTCTCATATATATCCATAATATTTTAACCGTTCTTTTAATGCTTTTTCTTCTTCCTCACTTAATATCTCTTCATCTTCGGAAAGGAATTCTTCATCATCATTTTTTTCATCCATTATGTTTTTCCTCATTTAAAAAAATTACATCATTAAAAATTAGTAACCATCATACCTACTTTACCCTGTTTTTCTGCTTCTCCGGCGCTCAATCTTGTTTCAGAAAGATCTTGTATGCCTAACCTTCTTCTTTCGTTATAATCTTCAATAAATGTATTCTTAACATAATCTTGCAATCCTTTTATTCTTTGAGCATATCCCTCTCCTCGTGCTAGTTCAATGATCGGTAGAAGAGCTTTAGGTCTTCCAATGTAATAAAAACTTTCTTTTCCAGCCCAGGAAACATCTTCCTCTGTAATTTTCTCTAAATCTAATGTGGGGCGATGAGAATCATCATCTTCAGAACGATTAGCTCTCGCTCTAGAAAATGCTTGATAAATCATTTCTTGGAATTCATGATGACCTTCTGCAAGTCCCCTATTTTCCGCTAATTCAATTATTTTCCACATTGATTTTGTTGGACTAAAAGCATAAATCCCGAATAGTTTTCGGATAATCATCTGCTCTTCATGAGAGGGGTGATTAATAAACCTGCCTTGAGGATGAAAAGCAGGTTTATAGTGGGGAGCTATTCCATTTTCCGGATCTCCGAGATCCCAGACTTCTATACTTGCCATGTCATACTTTTCCGAAAGTTTTAAAACCGGTTCATGAAGAAACGATTTTGCTCCTCCCGGCTTATCTTCATAACCTTCATCGATAAATTCATATTTTTCACAAAGAGTTCTTATGGGGGTTCCTGGATAGGGAGTAAGATGTCGTACTGAATAGCGATCAGGTTTAATTCTCCACATCTGTTCAATAGTATCAAATATCATTTTTCGTGTTTCAAAAGGAAATCCAATAATATTATACAAGCTTACATGTATATTATTTTTCATGAGAACTTGAGACGCTGCCTCTAAAATACCCGGAGCCATTGGCCGGTTAAGAATCTCTTTTCGCAACCATTCATTTCCTGATTCCGCCCCCATTGCAACAGCAGTACACCCCATCTCTGCTAAAATTTCTGCTTTACCTGAAGAGAGAGCTTTACCCTTTTTCAACCAACCTCCACTACCATTATCATGTCTATGAATCAGATATTCAGGACGACTCATAGTAAAAAAAGTGAGGTCGCGCTCTGGATTAAGAACTATATTCCAAACGTCTAAAATTGCCTCCAAATCTTTTTTAGGCATAGTAGGTAGATTTTCGTCTATTAGCTGCATATGATCAAATTTATATTTGTCTCTTAATTGCTTAATTCTATATACTAATTTTTCGGCAGATGAATGATACTTATACTGTTTATTGTCGGTTTTTCCACCTTCATTAGGGATGACATGCAACGCTGGTTGAATACAGTATGAACATTTAAAAGGACACCCCCTACTAATTTCAACATAACCTTGTTTCCGCAATTTTCCCATCCACGGTCGAAGAAGATGTCTTTCATCAAACATATCCCAATCAGGCAAAGGTAATTCATCTAAATCTTCTATACCTGGAGCTTTAGGATTTCTTAATATCTCATTATTATCTGGATGCTTAAACCAGAGACTCCTAACATCACTTACATCTTTTCCTTGATTTATTTTCCGGATAAGTTCAAGCAAGGGTTTTTCACCTTCACCGACGCAAACAATATCAATGGCCGGATTATTAATTGCACGATACGGTGCAACCATTGCATGAGGGCCTCCAACTAATACCGGAATACCAAATTCTTTTTTTGCAGGTAAGATAAAATTGGTAGCCCCAAGAAAATCATAACTTGTGGAAGATAATGCAATCAAATCAGGACGGTATTCCTCAACTTTTTTTGAAAATTCTTGCTTTATGTCTACATATTTTCTTTCTGGTTTATATCCTGCCGCTTTTTCTTCACCAATTTTTTCTCTTAATTCTCTTACTGATTCTTTAAAGGAAGAGTTTTTGTCTCTTAGAAAACTCGTATCAAACAATTGATGATCTATACTGTGCTCTTCTAATTGCCCTCCTAAAATGGCTAGTGCAGGATGAATAAATCCATCTTCTATATCATTGTGATAAACAAAAAGTACTCGAGGATTATCTCCTTTCCGGTTCCATATAATCGGATGGTTTTTGTGAGATGTAATAGGAAATTGTCGCGCAAAATCTTCACTATTTTTGACTCCAAAATCATCTTTTTTTGCCATTTAAAATATAATATAGTGCCCTATTTAAAATTTGTTATGTCGAGAGCGTGTCTAAAAAATAATTTTAAATTGAGTTCACCTCATCTTTATAGTTAGCAAAGAGGAGGTGAACTATGTTAACTAGATGGAATACAGCAATAAATAATTTAAATTTTG
>Ga0209541_10002008_pt1 | contig 39259 bp, 38 predicted proteins | sample RifCSPlowO2_01_FD_184027 | JGI IMG/M metagenome (GOLD analysis project Ga0209541, IMG submission 184027) | Groundwater microbial communities from Rifle, Colorado - Rifle CSP2_plank lowO2_0.1 (SPAdes) (version 2) | ecosystem: Environmental > Aquatic > Deep subsurface > Groundwater | place...
GTGGAACGGATCATCCAAGTGATAGGTAGAGATTGTTTCTGGCATACTCTTAGATTTAAAACCACAATAATATTATACCCAAATATAGTCAAAAGTCAAATTATATTCCAACAAATCAGTTTAAATGATATAATGGACAATAGATTGCCGCGTCGCCCGCGAGGGCTCCTCGCAATGACAGTGTGATAGTCACTTTCCTCATGATCCTACCATTTCTCCTCACCCTCTTCAAAATTCTCACTATCCAACTCCTCGCCGCGCTGGGGATATTTTTTGCTTTCGGATTCATCCTCGCTAAATTGCAAGAAAAGACGCAAAATAATTATTACCAAACCGTGGGTTGGAAAGGCATTTTATGGACCGCGTGGTTCGGCACGCCGATACATGAGTTGGGTCATGTTTTCTTCGCCAAACTCTTTCATCACAAAATTACGCGCGTCTCTCTTTTTAAACCAAATCCGGAAACCGGCAATCTCGGACATGTCAGCCACACTTACAACAAATACAGCCCGTATCAACGGCTCGGTAATTTTTTTGTCGGCGCGGCGCCGATGCTGTTCGGTTCAGTGGTCTTGATAATCTTGCTCTATTTTTTAGTGCCAAACGCGAAAGAGGCTTTTCAGCCTCTGGCAACGGAGCAAACCTCGCCTCTGATTGTTTTGATCTCTTTAAAAACCACCCTGCTCAAACTTTTTTCTATTGCAAATTTAAGTTCCTGGCGCTTCTGGCTTTTTCTCTATTTATCTTTCTGCGTCGCCAGCCATATTTCACCAAGCGAACAAGATTTAAAAAATATGTGGCGCGGTTTTGCCTGGCTGATCGCAGTTTTAATTATTGTTAATTTAATCGCGTTATCTGTGCAAATTAACATCACCCGCTACATTATCAATTTGAATAGATATTTAGGATTGATTTTCGGAATCTTTACTTACGCCACCGCGATATCTTTTATTCATCTTATTCTATCAGCAATTATTTTAAAACCATTTAAAAAAAATCGTGCCGACTAGATCGGGACGATTTTTTCTATGTAACCAATGCTACTCGCCGCAAATTGTTTCTATCAGCTTCGCGCAAACTTGGTACGGATCCATATTCGCGGCCGGCCTCCGATCTTCTAAATATCCACATCCATTTTTGGCGGTGTGCACCGGGATGCGGATAGACGCGCCGCGATCAGAGACTCCATAACGGAATTCATTGATTCCGCAGGTCTCATGCAGGCCGGTTAACCGCGACTCATTGCCAGCGCCATAAACTTCAATGTGCTCTTTATGCTTGCGGCTTAATTTTTGGCACGCCTCTTCTATCACTTTAATCCCGCCAGAGTCGCGCATGGCTTTGGTGCTAAAATTGGTATGCGCGCCAGCGCCATTCCAATCTCCAATAACCGGCTTTGGATCCAGTTTAGCATAAACTCCGAAATCTTCGCCAATGCGATAAAGTAGCCAACGCGCGAGCCACAATTGGTCGGAAACTTCCAAAGGTCCCAACGGACCAACCTGAAATTCCCATTGGCCAGGCATCACTTCAGCGTTGATGCCGGAAATTTTTAAATCAGCATTAAGGCAGGCGGTAAGATGCGCTTCTATCACCGGCCGACCGAATACTTCATCACAGCCAACACCGCAATAATATCTGCCTTGCGGCAACGGAAAACCATTTTCCGGGAATCCAAACGGTCGTGAATTTTTATACAAAGTATACTCCTGTTCAATGCCAAACCATGGTTCTTGCGCGGCATGTTTTTCGGAGAGCTCGCGCAAACGCGCGCGGGTATTTGTGACATGCGGAGTCCCGTCTGGACTCAACACCTCGCAAAGCACCAGCACGTTCGGTTCTCCCCTAATCGGGTCGGAAATTACGCAGATCGGTTTTAATAAACAGTCGCTGGAATGCCCATCGGCCTGGCGCGTGCTTGATCCGTCAAACGACCACTCCGGCGCGTCTTCAGCCGAACGAATGAAATGATCCACCACCTTGGTTTTTGACCGCAAAAACGCGGTGGGCTTGTAACCGTCAATCCAAATGTATTCGGCCTTGATTGATGCCATAAATAGATTGATTAAAAATAAAAGGAAGGAATTTCTTATCTTCCTTTTTTATAATACTACAAACAAATAAATTTGCCAACTGTCTGTTGACTAAAAAATAAAAATAGTATAACATTGGCGCAATGGAAGGATCGCATAGTGGTCGATTGCGCACGCTTGGAAAGCGTGTATACCGAAAGGTATCGAGGGTTCGAATCCCTCTCCTTCCGCCATCGGTGCCGAATCAGCCAGCTGGCGGGGAAAGCGACCAATTTACAATCTCTATGTCAACACCGGAACAAAAAAAACCCACGATAAAATTTGACGAAGCCGGAAAAACTTGTTGAGGTTGATAAAGACGGCGCGGTAAGCTTCACTTTTGATGAGTTTTCCGACATGATCAGTGATGATTTGGCGGCACAACGCTTATATTGCGCAACAGACAGATCTTGCAACTCAAGCTTCTTTAGTTCTTTACATATCAATACCGAACCAATAGACAGCGAGGATGTTAACGCGGATAAATTGCGACAGCAATGAAAAGAGTTGCAATTGACATAACTCATGAAGTAGAACATTGTTTTTATCCGGGTAAAGACTTTAAATCCGATGATAAGATCGGCCTTTTGAAATATTTGTCTAACCGCGGTGAAATGCGCGCGTTTGCCAAAGGATTCGCCCAAGCCTACATTGAGAACTTTCCCAATGAAAAATTTGATTATGAAAAACTTAAAGCGCTGGCCATCCAAACACCGGCTGGACAAAATTATTTTGGATCTTTTCTAGACCACAAAAAACAACAGATATACAGAGAGTATTGCGACCTCCAATTGCTTCATGATTTAATGGTCTCCTTGGCGCGAAAATTCACAGAGAATTTTCGCGCATTTGAAACGTCGCCACCGCTTACAACGAGACAGTGAGCGTAAACTAAAATACATTTTCAAACGGACTAACTGCTTTAAAAAGTTGATAAAAATTATTATATTCATCAAAAATTATTGACTTTTCTTTGTCAAAATATTCTTTTGCCACACCAAGCGCTTTTCTCTTTTCTTCGTTAGTCAGATTACGGGAACTAATGACTGGCGGCGGAACACCGTCGTCTTTGTATTCTCCATACTCATCAATTTTTATTTTATTCTTATTTATTTGGCCAATCACCATTTGATAGTGCTGGTCAATGATCTTGAGCGCTCGGTTTTTAAAACTTTCTGGAGATTTTAAATATAATTCAAGCTCTGATTGTTCAGAGGTTCCGGTATTATACACGACACTGTAATCTGAATTTTCCGTGACCAAATAACTGCGGTCGGTTCCCAACACAATTTCATCAATTGGATATTCGCTTGCTTCATCAAACTGCAGAAAGGTGATATTGGTGTGTTTTTGGAAAATACTTTCTGCGTATTCGCGATAGGAAAAACTAACTCCCCAGCCCGATTTTACCAGTGTATACAGCGCGTCTGATCCGATGCCAAAAACAACTGGCAGATCTTTATCATAAAATAATACCGACAGTTCTTTAAACATCATTCCTTTGGTGATATTGTTGGTTTGTTCACAGTCAAATTCGCCGATTTCGGCCCGCTTACACCACTGTTTTTTATAAAAATTTCCGTGACTTTCAAACGGCCTTGTTTTCCATCTGGCGTCAGTCGAATTATTTATATTGTCAAACATTTTTTGAAATCTGACTTTTTCTTTATCTGTTCTAAATTGAATATTTCGTGTGGTGCCGTCAAGAATTTTTTCATTATCAACGCCAACAATATTATTATTTTGAATCTGCGAACATCCATATACAACCGCGCCTATAATAACCACACATGTGACAAACAGAAAAATTTTCATATATGACCGCTAAATTAATACTTCTTTGACTCCTTAATTATCTTCACCATCTCATCCACGCCATCAACAATTTGATAAAGTTCGTCGTCTTCATCGCCGATGGTTTCCACATCATGCACCATGGTTTTTTTAATCCAGGTATGCAGAGGTTCCCAAAACTTATGATCATAAAGCAAAACCGGAATCGGTTCCATCTTTTTGGTTTGGATTAATGTCAAAACTTCAAACAACTGATGCAAAGTGCCAAGTCCGCCGGGAAAAAACACAAACGCTTTTGACGGCGCGGTGATAATCATCTTGCGCGTGAATGGAAATTGAAAACCGATTGACCGCGTCAGATACGGATTCTTTCTGTCCTTCTGCCCGTATCGCATGTTTACGCCGAGTGATTGCCCGCCGGCCTCAAACGCGCCCTTATTGGCCGCCTCCATCGTGCCGGGTCCGCCGCCGGTTACCACCGTATAATCCGCCTTAGCTAATTTTTTGCCCAATTCATAAGCGGCCGCGTAATAATGGCTGTCAGCGGCTGTACTTTTGGTGCCTAACACTGTTACATCATTAACCAAGCCGGTGAGAAAATCAAAGCCTTCAACCAGTTCGGCCATAATGCGAAAAATTTTCCAATCAAGCTTGCCTTGACAATCAAAATTTCCCGGTGAAAGTTCGCAAACATTTTTTTTATCTTTAGTGTCTTTAATAAACCGATACGCTTCTTCGGCAGTACCCACCAAACGCCAAGAATTTATATCTTGAACCGGCACTGAACCGACGCCGGCGGATTTTTCCCGCAAAAAATCCAATAACGGCTGCCAATATTTCTTGCCAACCAAAATTATTGGCGCGCGTTCCATTTTATTTAATTCCATCAAATCAACCACTTCAAAAAATTCATCCATTGTCCCAAAACCGCCGGGAAAATAAACGAAAGCGTTAGCCGGCGAAGTTAGCATCACCTTGCGGGTGAAAAAATAATAAAACGCGGTTGACCGCTTGACATAAGGATTTATCCGCTGTTCAAACGGCAGTTGAATGTTTAGGCCGATTGACTCGCCGCCAGCTTCATGCGCGCCCTTGTTGGCTGCCTCCATAATACCTGGCCCGCCGCCGGTAATCGTCGTGAAACCGTTCTTACCGAGCAAACCGCCCAACTCGCGCGCAATTTTAGAATACTCATGATTATCGTCAAACCGCGCCGAACCTAAAACCGTTACTTCGCGTTCCAATTTTGATAAAAACTGATAGCCTTCCACGAACTCTGACATAATACGAAAAATCCGCCACGTGTCCCGGTAATCGCCGATCACGTTTATTTGATAAGCGTAATCGTTTTGCGAATTTTTTACCGCCTTCTTTATTTCGTCTTCTCGCATAAGCTTGCAAATTTTAATACTAAATCCTCTCTTAGCCTTGGTCCGATAATCTGGAGCCCAACGGGCAATCCCGCTTTAGTTTTTCCTGCCGGTACAGAGATTGCTGGCAAACCAGCCACAGCGGCTGGGCCGACAAATACATCGGCCAAATACATTGCCAAAACATCGTCTTTCTTCTCCCCTATCCCAAACGCCGGGAATGGCGAAACGGGCGTGAGCAAAATATCTACTTGTTCAAAAACACGATTAAAATCCTGAATAATCAAAGTGCGGACTTTTTGCGCCTTGCGATAATACGCATCGTAATAACCGGCGGATAACGCATAGGTGCCAATCATGATGCGGCGTTTTACTTCTTCCGGAAACCCAACCGCGCGGGATTTGGCGTAAACATCGTATAAATTATCTGCCTCGGCTCGTACTCCGTAACGGATGCCGTCTAAACGCCCCAGATTTGAACTATCCTCGCTCGGCACAATAATATAATAAACCGGAATCGCGTATTTTGTCATTGGCAACGACACATCAATTATTTTGATAGACGCATTGCGATGCGTTTCTACCGATTTGATTTTTTTCTCAACAATCTTCTTCACCTCCTTATCCATCCCTTCACTCTCAAAATATTCTCTCGGCACCCCAACTCGCAAATTCTTTATGGACTTTACAGACTTTATGGACTTATCACCAACTGTCGTCGCGTCTCTCTCATCCCGCCCGGCCATTATCTCCATCAAAATCGCCGCGTCTTCCACAGTCTTCGTCATCGGCCCAACAGTGTCCAACGATGAAGCCATCGGCATAATGCCATAACGCGAATTACGCCCATAAGACGGACGCAGACCGACTACACCGCAAAAACTGGCTGGCTGGCGAATTGAACCGCCGGTATCTTCGGCAATTGAAAAAATACACATGTTATCCGCCACTGCCGCGGCAGATCCGCCGCACGAACCGCCGGCGACTTTGGTCAAATCATACGGATTTTTTACCGGACCATACATTGAGTTTTCATTACTAGGGCCGTGGCCAAAAGCGTCGCAATTATTTTTGCCCAAAAGTACAGCGCCTTGTTCGCGGATTTTTTTAATCGCAGTCGCGTCAAACGGCGGGATATAATTATCCAAAATTTTCGCCGCGCCCGTGGAACGCGCGCCGGCGACGCAAATCGCGTCTTTTACGCAAAACGGAATGCCAAGTAGCATTTTTTGTTTACTCCGAGATCCGTCGAAGGGTTTTTTCTTTTTGATCATTTCATCCGCCTTTTTTGCCTCGTCCAAGGCCAATTCCTCGCAAACAGTAATAAACGCGTTCAATTCCGAATTGCGCTTCTTTATCCGCGCCAAACAGGCCTTCGTCAATTCAACCGAAGAAAACTCTTTCTTTTTGAGACCATCGTGGGCTTGTTGGATTGTTAATTTATTTAATGCTGAAGACATAGGACATAGGACATAGGATACAAAATCCTACGTCATAAGTCTTATGTCCTACGTCTCTTCGCTGAACACCGCTCTCACCTTCAACAAATTTCCTAACTTCTCCGGAAAATTCCCAATTATTTTTTCTTCAACATCCGGAGGACATTCTTCAACCTTATCACTCCTCACGACATCTTCCAGCCCGGTCACTTGGCAGGTCTCCTCTACTCCATCAGTATTCACTTCATTCAACATCTCTACATAATCCAAAACCACCGAAAGCTGTTCGGCGTACATTTTTTTCTCTTTCTCATTCAGCTCCAATCTCGCCAATCTCGCAATCTCCTCAATTTGTTTAATATCTAACTTCATTTCAAATCACTTTATAGACCTTAAGGACTTTATAGACTTTTGACTTCAACTACACTCTCCGTTGCCTCCCCACTCTCCGCTCCGCCGTGTCTTTGTCAATCAACCCGTCTTTTAATAATTGTTTGATGGAATTTTCCATTGTTACCATGCCGTCTTTGGCGCCGGTCTGCATGGCGCTGGAAATTTGCGCGATATTATTCTCTTTGATTAAATTCGCTGTCGCCGGGGTGTTGACTAAAATCTCACGCGCCGCCACTAATTTTTTATCCACTGTTGGCAATAACTGCTGCGAAATTATACCGCGCAGAACCGCTCCCAACTGAATCAACACTTGTTTTTGTTTCGCGCCTTCAAAAACATCCACAATACGCTCAACCGCTTCAGCCGCGCTGGAAGTGTGCAGGGTGGAAAAAACCAGATGGCCGGTTTCCGCGGCAGTCAAAACTGTGGCGATTGTTTCCGGGTCCCGCATTTCCCCGACCAAAATCACATTCGGATCCTGGCGCAAAACATGTTTTAACGCGGCGGCGAATGATTTTGTGTCCGTGCCGACTTCGCGTTGTTCAATCAAACTTTTTTTATCTTTAAAAACAAACTCAATCGGATCTTCAACTGTGATGATATGCGCTTTTCGGCTTTTGTTAATCTCCTCAATCATGCTCGCCAAAGTGGTTGACTTGCCGTGGCCGGTCGGACCAACCACTAACACCAGACCATCTAAAAGCTGGGTAAATTCCAAAAGTTTTGGTTCAAAACGCAAATCTTGCGGCGATGGAATTTCGTCCGGTATCAACCGCGCGGCTAGGCCGATTTTGCCTTCTTGTTGATGTAAGTTAACGCGAAACCGAACGCCGTCTTGTTCATAACCAAAATCCAATTCCAAATCTTCCTGATATTTTTTTTTCTGCTCGCTGTTTAAAACAGACAAAATCCCCTCTTCCAATTCTTTCGCTGACAACAACTTATCGTCCATGTCTTTTAATTCCCCATCAATTCTCAATGTCGGCTTTTCACCGGCGATTAAATGCAGGTCGGAAGCTTTTTGTTTAACCGCGTCTTTAAAATAGTTTTTGACACTCAACATAGAGAAAGATAGTTAGTAAAATTACTCTAACACTTCATCACATCATCACTCCATCACGATCGCAATTTAACAATTTGGCAATGGCAAATCGTGTTATTATTTTACCATATCCCCCTCTTTTTAGCAAAATTTTTTAATAACAAAACCAACCTCTTCAGTTGGCTCCTGTTATATAACCCATTTCCTCTGATACATATCTATACATCAAAGGAGATGGGTGGCAGATCTAGTCCTCCTTTCTATTCTGCCCCCTCCTTTTGTGTTCCTCCTACTCTTCCTCATTGGATTCGGCCGGCGGTTCGGGAAAAATCGCGCCAAGTATCTTGAGCACACGCGACATGTCTTCTCCGGACAACGTCGCGAACTGTCTGATCATCGCCAGCGCCAGAGCGCGCTCCGACTGCATCTGCCCCAGCAGAGCTGCGATCTTAAGCACTGGCGCCATCCACGCGGCCTGCGCGAGGACGACGTTGAGATCGTTGATGGTGACTTCGTTCGTCTCAGTTGATTCTCCCGCGTCGTCCGCGGCATCTTCTGCGGGCGGTTCGGGAGTAGCTCTCGGGCGAGGACCTATTTTGGGCACGCGCCTTGCCCTGTCGTCGCCGTCTGGCGTGCCACCGCTCGTTCCAGTGTAGTTGCTCATGTCATCGGTCCAGCAGTCGTCGTTGATTAAACCTTCGTCAGAAAGCTTAACCAAGAAGGCCTGCGCGGAAAGCGGTGAACCAAGGCCGAAGATCTCCTGAAGCCTGTCGGTGGCGTGGCGATTGAACACGTACTCCTGCTTCTCTTCCGCCGTCTTGCCCGGAGTGTTTATCCAAGCCAAACGGACTCGATCCGAGAACAACATGCGTTGTGCCCTCTCTTTCGGTTTCATCTTGCCTCTCTCTTCTTGCGTGGTTGTAATAACACTGGCTCCATCGTCCTGCTGTGGTGGCGGGGCTTCTTCGAAAGACGCCCCTGCTGGTGGCGGTCCGCAAGCAATCTCTGCCGGCGGTATGGTCGGAACTGACTCGACTGGCGGTTCAGATGCAGACGGTTCAGGAGGCGAAGGTTTTGCTACGGGCAGATCTTCAACACCGCCTTGATCAGGCGGCGGAGAATGATTATCGTCAACACCCGTACCTGACTCCTTCAACAATTCTCTACCTTTGTTGGTGAGACGATAGCAGTTCCGTTTTAGACCATCGCCGCGCTCCAGCCAACCGCCTTTTATGAATTTGCCCATCTCAGTGGAAAAGTACGTCCACTGAATTGATGCCCACCTGCCTGTTGACCGACGGATCGCGGAGAAGACACTGGTGTCCTGTGCCAGTCCGTCTTCGTTCGCGCATTCGTACACCGCCAATACGACTGCTCGCGCCTTGTCCTGAACGTCTGTTGACACTGGAGTGGCCGGATCATTTGATGGCGCGGCACCGCCGGTTTCACCCTTGCCGCTGTTGTATGACTCTGGCGCGCTCAAGGCAAAGTCGTCAATCGCCTTCTTGGTGACATGGTAGAGAGTTGTCTCACCACCACTTTTACGAATCAGCTTCTCTTCTCTGACGAATTGCCCGAACACCATCGTCGGAAAACTGGAGCTCTTAGTCTTCCACGTGTCTCTTCGCAACAGCATCTCTACACGGATACTGTCCGACCACCCGTCTCCTCCGTCTGTTTCAATGACCGCTTGCAGTATCCTACCAACATCATCCTCTGGCAGATTCACTTGTGCTTTACCTCCTTTCTAGTCAAACTAGTGACAACTATTCCAAACGCGCCACGCGTCTGGACAAATGGAAAGAACAGCAAATCTCCTTCCAGTTTAGCACGCACTGCTGTTTCCAGTCAATATTTCCCAGACCCTTGAAAAAAAAGAGATACTGTGATATTATTCTATAAACAAAACAATGCGGCCGGGAATTGGCGCGCCTTAGGCGGACCATCCACACCACGTGTATGCAATATACAGTTTATATTATAATGAGTTAAAAACATCGGGCTATAGCGCAGTTGGTAGCGCGCATCGTTCGGGACGATGAGGCCGTGGGTTCAAGTCCCACTAGCCCGACAATTCCTTCAACTTCCCCCACTGCGCCGCCACAACTTTCACGACCATATTTTTCACGCTCTCCGCCAGCCCGTTTTCAATCGCGTATTTATCAACATATTCTTTAACCAACTTAACATACTGATTTTTATTCAGTTTTTTGTATTGGTCCGAAGCCAACACCTGCGCTTTTACTTTTGGAAAAATCACAGCCGCGTGGTCTAAAATTTGTTCCCGCACTTCCTTGCCTTTTTTTGTGACAGAAAGCCACATCAATCCGGCACCCAACAACCCGCCGAATAACAGGCCGCTTTTGAATTTGCCCATAGTGTTTGAAAATTATGAATTATAACTATTAGTATTATACCAAATAATTGGATAAACAAAAAATCCCGCCATAAAGGCGGGAAGGGTGAGGTGATTCGTCACACTCTGCTATTCACAAAACCTTTGCAAACAATAGAGTGTATCGGTCGCCATGTTGTGGGCATGTGACCGATACTGGTATGTGAACGCCCTAACCGACTTTCGTCAGTTGGGCGATTCTTCCTCGCACTTGAGCTCGGGGAACTCCTCCTTGGACAGGACTCCTGCACCAGTGAGGTAGATGTACAACGCCTCGTCAGCCAAAATGACCGCGCACAAATCGTCCCGTGCCCAACCTTTGGCATCTGCGTCTTCCATCTTCTTCCAGCCATTGAAGCCCTCCCGAACACCGCGCCGGTAGAGTTCCTTCTGTTTCTCAACAGGGATGAGTTCGGCAGGAGCCTTGACGTACGCCTTGGCGCTGTTAAGAAACTCCACAAGTCCCATATACCGTGGAGCATAGTCCTGACGTTCGCCGTATGTGAACATGTCGTGCCCCATGGCATCGTCAGCACTGACCAGTGCTAAGCCACGCTTGATGAAATCGCTCTTCCAGCAATCGATCTTCTCGACGAGTTGCTGGCTGGTGTAATTACTCTCGCCACCAGACATAATGCACTCCACTTGCCGCGTGGCGATACGGATACAGTCCTCCGCATCGTTCATTGCCATGTATTCGACGTACCACTTGCCAGGCTGTGGACCTGTCCCGCGAGCGGTTCTGGCCACAACTGGGCACCCGAACATCTCAAAGCACTCGTCAAGTGTGGTATTCCTGCACTGTGGCTTGACCGCGCCCTCTGGCACAACAGCCACCGTAGCCGGCGGCGGCGCTTCGGAAGTTGCCGCCATCTTAGCCCTCTGGGCCTTGACGGCGAAGTCAATCGCATCGCTGCAGTCGCACTCCTCCGAGCACCCGGACATCCCCAAGCACAGCATAGAGATCACGAACATCGCCACCACGCCGGCGATCATAGCCCTTGTCTGCTTTTCCACTGTACTATTCCTTTCCTGAAGTCCAGCAACGCACGGACCACCCGCGCGCTTTTGTCCAGAACAGAACTAGAACGTATTATTCAGCCAAAATCAAACAATTCCCCAAAAACCGCTTGAATTGGCAATTAAACCATGTTCTATTGTAAAGAACACTATATTATAGCACAAAAAAGCCCTCTTGTCAAGGGCTTGTCTGATTAATCTTGCATTCGCAAAATTAGTGTATATTAGTGGTCGTTATATTAGTGGTCCTATATTGTCGTAATCTCCTTCTCCTTCTCCTCCCCAACCAACTTTATTTTATCGTTAAATTCTTTCACTAACTTTTCCAAATCATCTTGAAATTTATATTTATCATCTTCGCTGATTTCTTTATTTTTTTCTTGGGTTTCAATCTCTTTGCGGATGTCTTCTCTAATCTGACGCACAGCCACGCGGGACGCTTCTAATTTTTGATGCAAAACTTTAATCAAATCCTGCCGGCGTTCCTGTGATAATTCCGGCAACGGTAAACGGATTATCTTGCCATCGTTAACCGGGTTAAGGCCGATTGGAGATAATCTGATTGCCGCTTCAACCGCTTGTAAAACACTTTTGTCCCACGGACTGACAACCAATGTTTTGGCGTCTTGAACTGAAATTGAAGCGACGGCTTTGAGCGGCTGTTTCACGCCATACGCTTCAACCTGCACGTCTTCAACCAACGCCGGTGTGGCTCGGCCGGTGCGCAATGACGAAATATCGCGCTTCAAATGTTCAATCGCCTTATTAAATTCTTCTTTGTTTTGATCAATAATATTCATAATAACTAAAATTTTTAAATTTAAAACTATTTCTGTTTCGGCGGAATGCTAAAGCCCATATAAATTACGTTAGTCTGTGTCGGATGCACGCGCAAAACCGTTGGCAACTGTCCGGAAGGAACTTTTTTCGTGGTCCAATTTTTTCCGCCATCAACGGTTTTGTAAAAAAGGGAACGATTGCCGATCGTGCCGACATAATAGACTTCGTTTTCATTCTGCGGATTAACCGCGAAGCCATAAATATTCGCGCTGCCTGGAGGAGTAATCAGATTCATCGCTGTCCAATTGTCGCCGCGGTCATCGGAACGCAAAATGCCATATGTGGAAATCCAAAAAACGGTGTCCGGTTTAGTCGCGTGCAGAGCAAACCGCCGATATTCCAATCCGCCGGAAAGCTTCTTCAACTTATCTTTTGTTGACACCCAACTCGCGCCGCCGTCTTCAGAGCGATATAATCCGTCTTCCTTCATGATGGCGTAAAGTAAATTCTCTTTCAACGGATTAGCGACTAAATTAACCAATCTCTTGTTGAATTTTTTAACCACCTGCCAACCATTACCGCTGTCAAAACTTTGTAAAATATCACCATTGGTCTTTCCCTGAAAAATCTGGTATGGCGGGAAAGGATTGAGCGCCAACGCGCGCACGGAAACATCTGATCTCAATTCGCTGTCAACTTCAGTCCAAGAACGCAAACAATCATCGGTGCGAAAAACTTTTCTGCCGTTAGTGGCAAAAATCACGCATTTATTTTTCGGGTGCACCGCCACGGCGTAAACAAATCCGCTGGACAACGGCCCTTCCGGCTGCCGCCAGGTTTTTCCGTCATCAAAAGAATAAAACATGCCATTGGCCGGCGTAGTAACATAAAGCGCGCGCGGATCCTGCGGGTCTTCATAAAGACGGTTGACACTCACGCCGTTTATGCTCTTTACTCCGTCCGCCTTCGGCAAAGCGGAAGTTTGTTGCCATGATTCGCCTTTGTCAGTGGACACAAACATGCCCGCCGGGCCGGTTGTGCCGGTTTGATTTGAAGAAAAAGACACGCAACTCGCGCCGACCAACAAAAGCCCCGCCACCAAACCAAAGATAGTTATAAAAATACGTTTAGACATAGGTTGATGATTTAATTATGAATGACGGCGATAAAAAATAACATAGAAAAAATAACGAATGACATACCATCCGATAGACCAAACAAAAGGAAACAGAAGATACAGACCAAGTAAAGACAGAATAGCGGCGGGGATAAAATAAGCCAGAGTTATACCAAGAGACGGCACGCCTGCATATTCATCAAGCACAATCGCGTTCTCTGAAACATCCACTCCGGCGGCAACAAAACTCTCGCGCACCTGCTCTGGCAGATCACGACCATGGTAACCGGAGACGCCTTTTATGACCGTCAACTGCCCGCCTGTAATGGGTGGAATCTTTTTTTCATCAGCATCATAATACCTCCATAACGTGCCTAACAAATAGTATTTTCTTATCACAATCACCGGCGTGATTGCCGTTTCCGCGCTAGGATGAAGCGAAAAATAAAACTCCTTCGTGGTGTCCCAACCCTGTCTGGTTAGCGGATTACCCATGCCGCTTTCATCAGAAACCTCCACGCGAGGATAACCTGTTATTTCCAGATAACCTTTGGGGGGGATTGTTCGCAAGTCATCCTTTGACAAATCAATCCTAACCGGCTCGGTCGGCGCGCCTTCCGCAATGATAAACCATAATCTTTCTCCGCCAATTATAGCCAAACCCAAAAACACGAGCAAAACCAAACCTATCGGGATTCTCATCAGCGACTTTGGCGAATCAATGTCTGGATGAAAATAAGACATATTGAAAAAACAAACTACGGCAAATTTAATAAAATATTTTCCACCACCAGCCTCGGGTGGATATTTTGATTCAACAGACCACGCGCTTCAACTATCTGTTTTTCCAATGCAACCCAATTTTTAGTCTGATTTCCGATAGAAATTTTAATTTGGCGCGCCGTTTCTGATTCCAAACCGTTTGCTGTCAAACAAATATCCCGCGTCAATATCTGCCACAAGCCCAAAATCGTCTCCAAATTTTCTCTCGTCATGATAGTATCACCGCCTTTTTCGCCGAATAATTCCTCAACTGATTTTAGTTTGGAAAAAAACGGCTGGCCGATCATTCCTAAAAATCTATCCGCCTCCGCTTTATACGCGGTAAATTTTTCCTCATCTTCCAACCAATCAATCAACCGCCCCGGCAAACCCAGCGCCAAACTCGCCAATTCCGGTTTAGTAACGCCACGCGCCGCCAAATACTTTTCTAATTCTTCTTTTTTTACCGGATGAAAATAGATTCGCTGGCAACGGGATAAAATAGTTGCCGGTAATTTGTCTTCATCAATGGCGATTAAAAACAGAATGGTTCTGGGTGATGGTTCTTCTAAAGTTTTCAAAAGCGCGTTAGCGGCTTCAATATTCATTTTTTCCGCGTCGTCAATCAACGCCACTTTATAGCCGCCGGCAAAAGCATGCTGGGACAAACGCGCGCGCAATTCGCGCATTTGCTCAACCGTGATATCTTTTCTCGTTTTACCGGTTTTTTCATTAAGCGACTGTTCGGTGGTAATAAAATCAGGCTGTCTTGATAATCTTTCCCGCGATGTCTGCAGTAGTTTTGCCGCGATTTCTTCCGCCACAGTTCGTTTGCCGACCTGCTCCGGTCCGATAAAACAATAAGCGTGGCTTAAATTATTACTCGCGATTACTTTATTAAAAAATTCCAGCGCCTCCTGGTGGCCGATAATCTCGCTCATATACTATAATAATACCACATTTATGTTATTCTCAACAAGCGAGCAGTCTCATTAGCGCACTTTTCCCAAGAAAACTTCGCGGCTTGTTTTAATCCCAACACCGGTTCAAAGTGGGTTCTCGCTGATTGAATCGCCTGCGCAATCTCGTCAACATTCGTTGGATCAACATAAATACAGGCATCGCCGCCGACTTCTTCCAAACAACTGCCCTTTCCCGCCACTACCGGCACGCCGCAAGCCAGCGCTTCTAAAACCGGCAAACCAAAACCCTCGTATAAACTCGGATAAACAAACACCTCGGCCGCGTTCATTATATACGGTAAATCCAACGCATTTACGTAACCCAAAATCTTGATATCTTTTTTGTAAGGACTGCTATTGATTACTTCTTCTACTTTTTTATAGCCATATCCAACTCCGCCAACAAGCACCAATTGTGTTTTGTTAATTGTGTTTTGTGTTCTGAGAATTTCAAACGCCTCAATAATTCTTGCGGTATTTTTTTTTCCCTCCAACCTCCCCACTGACAAAACAAATGGCCGTTCAATATTATACTTCTTCAACACTCCGTCAACTCTCTTATCTCCTATCTCATATCTCTTATATCGCCTATCATACCCATGCGGAATCACTGCAATCTTTTCCGAACTCCCGTACGGACAGGTCGCGACCTGTCCCCTACAAAAATCACGAATCAACTCTTGCCTAACAAATTCGCTCGGCACAATCACTTTCCACAACTTTTTCACCGCGTACTTCGCCGACCAAATCGTGTACCACCGTTCAAACCAATTATAACTTTCCGGAAAACGCAAGGCGGCGGTGTCATGCACCGTCATCACGGTTTTTTCCGGATGAATAATCGGAAAGACATGCGCGGGAATAAATAAGACATCCGGCGGACTGATTAACATTTCCCAACCTAATCTTATCTGCGTCCAAAATCTTCGCGGCGGCCATTTGAGCACTTTTTGTGTCCAATTCTCCGGCAACTCCGCCAACTCGCCTTTCAGCTCTTCCCGCGTGTATAAAATCACTTTCACCGGTTCGTCTGTGATGAAGTGATGAGGTGATAAAGTGATGGTGTGTTTTAATTCTTCAATCAAATGCCAAGCATACCAGCCCACGCCGGTCTTTTGTTCTTCGTTCGCGCGTGAAGCGTCAATCCCTATTAGCATAGGATTACTTGGTTGCGAGAATCGACCGCTTATAACTCTCCAAATTTTCCAACGCAATGCCGGTGCCTTTGGCCACACACAACAATGGCTCATCTGCCACGTAACATGACACGCCTGTCGCGTCAGCAATAAGCTCGTCCAAATTACGCAACAAACTGGAACCACCAGACATCACGATTCCTTTATCCATTACGTCGGCGGATAATTCCGGAGGCGTCTTATGTAAAACCTCTTTAATCGCTTCAACCAATTGATGCAAATCGTGTTGCAAAGCTTCAGTAACATCATCAGAAGTAACAGTAATAGTTTTCGGCAAGCCGGAAATCATATCTCGTCCACGCACTTCCATGGTCAGAGGCTTGTCCATAAACATCGCGGAACCAACAACGATCTTCACGTCTTCCGCTCTCTGTTCGCCAATCGCCAAACCGCATTTACGGCGAATATGCTCGGCAATTGACGCGTCAAACCGGTTGCCGCCGATTCTGACCGAACCCCAAGAAACAATTCCACCCAAAGAAATAACCGCGATTTCCGCTGTCCCTCCGCCAATATCAATAATCATATGCCCGGATGCCGAACCAATCGGAATATCCGAACCAATCGCCGCGACAATCGGCTCTTTGATAATGTAAGCCGCCCGCGCGCCAGCTGCCATGGCCGCGTCAATCACTGCTCGGCGTTCGGTTGAGCTGATGCCGGCCGGCACCGCTATCATAACTTCCGGACGAAATAAATGCACCCCGCCAAGAGCCTTATTTATAAAATAACGCAACATCGCTTCCGTAGTGCGATAATTCGCGATCACGCCGTCTTTCAACGGCCGTTCAGCGATAATCGTATCGGGAGTGCGCCCAATCATTTCTTTCGCTTCCAAACCAACCGCCAAAACTTTTTTATCTTCTCTGGATATTGCGACTACCGCGGGTTCATTAATAACAATACCGCGTTTGGGAACATGGACCAAAATGTTGGTAGTGCCGAGATCAATTGCCACCTTCTTTATAAACATAAATTAAAAATACTAATATACGAATAGAGTACTAATGATACTAATGGTATACTAATTCTAAATCCTCTCTCATTACACCTGTGTAACTATAATTGCTACCAACAAAATCTCCATTGTTTTCCATACCACTATTATTACCAAAATCCAACCAAAGAGTCAAACCCATTTCCGGAAGACCCAACTGCTTCTGAACAAATAATGTATACGAACCATTTTTAATTTTTTCACTCATTGTGTTCGGAAGCAGATAAGAAAAAGAAAGGCGGCCGGTCTGGCCCGGTTCAATCGCGATAAACGCGCCGAACCACTTTTTGCCCAATTCTTCACCCTGATCAACCTCACCAACCCCTGCCGTTCGATCCAATTTCATGGTACCGCTGGCGCTAATAAATTCAGAACCAAGCGGCGCGTACACGCGCGCGTAAGTGCGGTAGCGCGAGGTCCGCCAATCAAACCTGCCGGTATGATTATATGCCATCTCCGCGGTAGCCAAAAATCTGCCATCAGCTTGTGGTGTAATTTTATAATTCAAAACCCTCTCAACCGCGTGGTCGGTTTTTAAAGACGCCAAGTTTGCGTCAACCCACAGCAGATAATCACCAATCGTATCTTTCACGCGCCCGGTCCAATCTTTCGCGTCTAATGATTTTTGCAAATCAAGATCAACGCTATAAACTAAAATCTGTTTTTCTTCCACTAATTTCTGTGTTAATCCAAGGTATGATTGAAAATTGCTCCATGCTGATAGTTTTAACTTTTTCAAAAGCTCCAACATCAACGGCTTCAAAATATTTTTACGTTCCAAAAAATGCAGGCCTTTCTCATCATAACCATATTCAACTTCATACTCCAATTTTTCCGTAACATTCTCACTGGTGAATTCCATTCCATCAACAGTAATCGGACCTGTCAGCTTCAACAATTCCTCAACCACCGTGGGTGTTATACCTGCCACAACATCAATTTCTTCGGCCATCACACCGCCTTCACCCTGATACAGTTCCAACGCTTTTTTAGCGCTTTGGTTGAAATCCGGCGACCAATTAGCATCGCGAAAATACCAACGATCAACTTTCAAATGTTTTTTTAATATCATTGGCGGTTCCGGTTTCCAATCAACCGGAGTGTTTCTGTCCAAAACTTCCGTGCCTTCCACTTTTATTAAATCCATTTTGCCTTTGTCAAATTTGACGACCGCGTAAACTCCAATAAATCCCCCGCCCGGCCGCAATTCCGTGTTATTTTGGAACAACAATAGATAAGTTATTGGTTTTGAAAAACCCAACAACGCTGGTGATAGATTCAAAATATCCATCTTGTCATCGCCGACTTTCTTTTTTATCTGTTCCTGCACCACCGCTGATTTGAATATATCAACCGGAGTAAAACTTTTAATCAAAAAATAACCACCCGCGCCAACGGCCAAAAGAAGCAGACTGAAAATAATTAATAACTTTTTCAACATAAATTATTTCCGTTTCTTCTGCGATATATTAAATCCTAAATATTTACCCGCCATCAAATGCGTTACCGCATCGATTGCGGGGATGGCGCTGACAAAAATTAAAGAAAACGGCAGGAGAAGCCATTGCAATAACATTATAATATATTTATGCGCCGGCTGGGACAGTGGACGCTTGGGCAGAAGCGGCAAACTCAAAGCCGCTGACAACAACATGCCGCTCATGGCGATAATCATTAACGTCTCCAATATATACGGCGCGTTGAAAAAAAGCGCGCTCTGCCTCACATCTTCCGATGCCACCCACATCGGCAAACGGCCAAGCAAAGTGATAATGAGCGCCACCATGCACCATGACCATTTGCCTTCCCACTCCACAAACAGCCATTTGATTTTTTTCCAAAGCGGGAATTTTTTTCGTTCCACTCTGCAAAATTCATACAATAAATATGGTATTTGCTCCACGCCCCAAGCCCACCGCCTTTGCTGGCGGTAAAGATTCTTTACGCTCTGCAACCATTTATCGTCGCGCACCGTGTCCATGGAAACCGGCAAATAAATCGGCGTAACTTCATAATCGCCATCATAAGCCAACAGGCATTGAAAAAAAATCCGTGAATCTTCACTAACGATTCTTTTTTCATGATAACCGGCGTCAACTATCGCGCGAAAGCTCATGGAATGCGAAGAAAAAGTCACGAGCGAATCCTGCCGCGCCAAGGAAGTCATAATCCAAAATGTCGTGCCAAAAGCCATAATGCGAAGAACTGCCGGCGACTCCCAAATATTATTATCATAAAGCGCGATCGGCTGGAACGAACTGCGCGTCGGCCGCGGGTGCTTGCAGTATAAATAAGTTAAGCAAGCGAAATACTGCGAGTGGCAAACCGTGTCAATATCAAAAATCGTGGCAATCACTTGACCGTAATCCCAACCTTTGGCGTCAATATATTTCCTCATTTCGTTCTCGGAATAATTCAAATTGGAACCTTTGCCGGGAATTTCCTCAATCGGATCAGATGGATGCAGAGTGCCGACAATATCGCCAAAACAACCGCCGAATGTTTGTTTAATTTTGCTCAAAATATCCTCGTAATGCTCACGCATTCTCGCTTCGCCCGCGACCACAATCACGAACTTGTCTTTTTCATACGCTGAAACGCGCACGCTTTCCATAGCAGTCTTCACAACATCCCAAGTTTCATTAAACAAAGTGAGGAAGACTACATGGTGTTTCTCTTGCCAACGCGGCGCCTCCTCTTTCATTTTCGCCGCCCAATCAATCCGCCGAGCAATCCGGAATCGCCACCAACCGAGAATTAAGTAGAAAGAAAAATTCGCGACTTTCAGCACCCAATAAATATCAAATAAAATAATAAAATAAATCATCCACAGCGGACGGATGAAAGATAATAAAATAGATAAAACCAAAGTCAGCCAGATACTTAATCCCGGTAATATTTCAAATAAGCGGTAGCGCTGATAATCACTCAGCATAAGGGATTAAAAATATAAGATAAAGGAGACTAAAGACACGAGATACAAGAAACAAACAAAAAATAAATAAAAAAAACAAATTGTTTTTGATTTTAGATTTATAATTTGAAATTTATTTGTATCTTGTATCTTGTTTCTTAAGTTAATTATACCCCAAACTACTCTTTTTGTCTAATTTGAGCCAATTAAATTTTTTATTTGACCAATACTTCAACATTTGATATAACATAACGACGTAAACAACCGCAAAAACCGAAGTGGGTACTTCGGAAAATGCGGTTAAAATATGGAGGAAAGTAATGGAGGCAAAAGCAGCCGCGCTGGGAAAAACAATCTACGTGGTGACTGGCGGCGGACATGATCCCTACCCGGACCCGAACATAAAAGGCGGCCGCGCGAAAGTCAGAAAACTCCGCGGAAAACTTCCTGGACACATTGAAACGGTCGTGTGCGGCACCGGACTGCGGCATCGCCAGGTTGCCGAATTGCTCGGAATACCTCCGACCAACTTCACTGTTCTGGCCGGCACAGCCGACTCCCACAAAAGGAGAGGAAAAAATATAGATTGCGTGTTCGCGGACGGCACAAGGGTGCTGGCAACAATCGTAACCGATGCCATAGAAATCAAAGACTCTGTCCTAATCTACGTCCGCAACACCCTGCCGCACAACACCGTGGTCTGCGCAAGCAAATCATTCTTGCGCGCCCTGCTAAGCGCTTTGGGCATCCAGAGCAAAATCCTTCCGGCGACAGTCTACAGGGTTGATGTCGACCACGGCGGCCACATCAGCATCACCAAACTTTAGTTCGCTCCTTCCTCCGCCCGATCATCCGATCGGGCGCCTGCATTTTTAATTTGACAGCCAACTCAACTGTGTTATAATATCATCACTCTAAACAAAAATAATATGGAGGATAACAAAACTTTACAAGAGATACTGGAGACCGTCAATTCAACGTTTGAGACGGTTAATTTTATCAAAGACAACGCAGTAACCAAAGACGAATTCAACGAATTTAAGGAAGAAGTAAATGGAAGGTTTGACAATCTTGAATCAGAATTGCGCTCAATACGTATAGAATTAATTGATATCAACCGTTGTTTGGATCAATTGGAAAAACGGACAAAAGAAGATTCAGACGCGCATGCGAGTGATATTTTGGAATTGCGCCAGCGAGTGCAAATGCTTGAAAGGCAAGTGGGGCAACTGCAACCAGCGCGGTAAAAAAACTTTAAAAAAATTTCCTGTGAAAGAAATTTTTTTTCAACTAAACCTTCCTAACAACTCCCGCATTAGCATCCACTTCCACGATGTCACCATCTCTAAACACAACCGTCGCCAATCCAGTACCAACAACACAAGGTTTGTCATATTCGCGGGAGATAATCGCGGCGTGGCATGCCAATCCGCCTTCGTCCGTGACAAACGCGCCGGCTCTTTTCATGATTGGAATAAAATCAACCGAAGTCATTTTAGCGATTAAAATATCGCCTTGCCTGAATTTGTCAAAATCAACCGGACCGTTTATTATTTTCGCGACTCCCGCGGCTTTGCCGCCATGCGCCGGAGTACCGTGGATCTCTTTAACGCCGCCTGATTTCGGTTTAAACTTCCTCTCAAATTTTCTGATAAAATCCAAATCTTCAGAGACAAAATACTTTGACACTGTCTTATTAGCGATGAAACAGATACCGCTTCGACGCTCAATCAATTTTTTCTGGTAACCATCTTTATTTTTCGCAAGATCCAAAATCTCGTCGTGTGTCAGGTAATTAAAATCTCGCCAGCTCAACAAACCATGCTCGCGCGCGAGCGCGTCAAGTTTCGGACGGATAATTAAACAAGCGCGAGAGAAGGCGGCTTTACGAAATTCGTTAAAATACGCGATGTCGCTTAACATTCTTAAATAATACTCCGCTTCTTTGGATATTTTTGCTCCAGGTTTTTTTAATTTTGGCCTTGAACTAATTTCGTGTTCAATGATTTTCTTTTCAAATTCCTCCGCGCCCCACGGCTCGCCGACAAAATTAACCGGAATCCACGAATATCTTTTACGCAAACGCTCGGCTTCTTTTTTAATATCAATCTTTTTACAACATAATTTGCCCAGCTCGCGCTCCAATTTCTGCATCGGCGCCAAACCAGCTGGGCGCGTGTAATAGGCCGCAATACTTTGCCGATCACGATTGTCCGCCAATAATTCCCAAACCTTATCGGTCAAAAGTTTACTGCCAAGAGAAGTGATATCAAGCATTGCTTCGGATAATCCATAAAAATGGAAGAAATTAGAAAGCGCCGGCTGTGAGTCGGACTTGAGCGATCTGGCCAAGCGCAATAATTTCGCGCAATCTTTCTTAAATTGTTTTTTGATGAATTTTATAAAATCCGGCCGCGATAATTTTTTCGCCAGCGCCGCGGAAAATCTGTCCCGGCCATACTTGCCGCCGGACAAATAATAAAAATCAGCCTCCTCGCCATGGCGATGCGTGCGCAAATGCAAAATGCACGGCAGACCATATCTCTCGCATCCTTCTTTGCCAAGACTGATTTGCAGAGAATCATGCCATAACGGCACATTGCGAGAGATGTAATATCGCCACGGGAGTGACAAAATTGGAGACGGGCGAAAACTAAATATTTTTTGCACAAACCCATTGTTCGCATCCACCCACACCATATCCCCATCTTTCAAAACTTTTGTTGCTATCTTTGTTCCAACAATACAAATCTTCTTTAGCTCCCGAGACACAATTGCCGCGTGGGATGCCAAACCGCCCTCATCAGTGACTACTGCCCGAGAAACTAATATGTGTGGTAGCAATTTTGGACTAATTAGTTTGGCGACCAATATTTTGTTCTTTTCCACTTTAGGTGGTCGGTCGGAATTTTCTACTTTAAAAACAACACCGACCGCCTTACCTTTAAAAGCAGAAATTCCGAACAACTTATCGCTTCTCTCAAAATCTCTCATGCGACGACTGACATCTTTCGAGCTGTCAACCGTTGGCTTAAATCTGTTTATTAAATCTTCAGCCATTTTTACTATTTTTCCATCTCCTTTTTCTCTGGCCTTTTCCAAAAGAGCATCCATCCATGCGAACCTCCTCAAAACCGAATCTCTGGATAGTTGTTTGCTCCACATTGGGACCGAGTAGCGCCAATAAACAAAGTTCCCTTCCATGGTTATTACCGGAATCTCTTCCCTGTGGATATCGCGCTCGACGACGTGTTTATTTTTTAATTTATCAAATAATTTTCTGTTCACCGCTAAAACATGAAAATCCCAACCGGTTTCTTTAATAAACTTCTGAAAATCAACAGCTTGTTTGGTGTTTGCAGGTATGCTGACTTCGCCTTCTTTATAATCTTTATCCACGCGCCACGGGACCAAATCAGTCGGTATCATTATGTGAAGATGCTCGTCTCTTTCATATTTGATATCATACCCATTCAGCTTATCCGCGTAATGCAGAACCAAAAACCAATCTGCACCCCCTAAATTCCAGTTATTTAACAACTTTTTTAATTTTAACAGTGTAATTTCTAAATTCACACGAATTGTATATAAAATGATGTTCTGCTATAATGAATATACTTGATTTTTTACTAATTGTAAATATGTCAGACACAATACTGAGGGGAATTGAAAGCCAGCCTGACTCATCAAAAGAAAAAAATCGCGCCGAAAGACCGACCCTAACGGCTTATGTACTGCGACACGGTGAAACGGAAAAAGATAAAACAAAAAAAGACCGCGGTTTGACCGAAAAAGGAGAAAGAGAAATCTTGGAAGCGGCCGACAGAATAATCAGTGAACTTGATCCACAAAATGACATCATCCAATTGCTAGATAGTGATACCCCCAGGACAAAAACATGCAACCAGCTTATTGGACAAAAATTAGCAGAAGCTGGATTTAAATTTTTTACTCTTATCAGAACGGACAAAGCAGGAAAACCGCTTGAAACGGAAATAAATACCAGCGGCGACATAGTCGCCAGCAGAAGATTCCCAAAAATAAGAATGCCAAAAATATCAGAAGCTGACTCTGCGGTTCAACGCGATTCTAGTCAAAGAAAAAAGTACAATATTCCAAATGGTGTGGAAGACGCACGCATGGCGATTTGGTATGCTATGGGAGAACGAGGTAAACTATCTGGTGATTCAGAAACCCCCCAAGCGGTAGCTGAAAGGATGGAAGATGGTATTGAACAAACCAAAAAAAAATTACCAATGCTCAACAAACTACTAAAGCCTGGGCAAAGAATCGTTGCGATAATAAACGCCAATGCGCCGCAGATAGACGCTTTAATCACTAAAAAAACAGGAAAAAGCATGCTGGAAAGAGGAGAAGTAAAAAATGCTAAAGGTTTTAGAATCGATTTCTCCACTCTGGAAGATAGCAGTCACAAGGTAAAAGCCACTTTTGAAGAGTGGCCGAGCTAAAAATCTCCCCCGTGCTTTTTGACGCTTTGCAAATATGCGCTGATAGCGTCCCCAGCCATTTTTCTCGCTTCATCCAAGCTCTTGCCATAAGTAACACAGCCTGGCAAAGCTGGCACCAGCACCGTAAAACCGCCCTCCGGCTCCGGACGGATTATTAAATTATAATGTAAATTTTTTAACATAAATTTAAGCTCATTGATTGCCTTTTACACAAATTAACTATACCACACAACAGATTAAATTAGATTTTCTTTACTGTTCCAATGTTGGCATCCACCTCCACAATATCTCCATCTTGCAAAACTCGCGTCGCGATTTTGGTGCCTGTAATACACGGCTTTTTCATTTCGCGCGCCAAAATGGCGGCGTGGCAAGTGATCCCGCCTTCGTCAGTAACAAACGCCGCGGCTTTTTGCATTGCCAAAAGATAGGCCGGAATTGTCATGTTAGTTACCAATATATCGCCTTGTTTCACCTTGTTAGCCTCGACCGGACATAATACTTTTACTACTCTGCCAACGGCTTTGCCTTTCCAAGCGACAACGCCTTTAATCTCTTGACCGGCGATAGTCTGTATTCCAGTGATCTTTTCTTTGGTAACGATAATATCGTCGTAAAATTTCAAAACCGCGAAGTCATCGTTGTCAAAACGGTTCAGCCTGCCAAGAATAAAGTCTTCCGGTAGATAATTTTTTACTGAATCAATACCCAATTCTTTTTCCAATTTAGCAAAAATCGGTTTAGCGAGAAAATTAATTTCAAACAAAGAATCGGTGCGCAGGGTGCGTAAATAGACAATATCCTGAAATTCTTTAACCAAACTTCTTAATTCGCGCGGCACGTCTGGATAAACGTGAGCCGTGGGCGGGCTGTCTAAAATAGACTGTCGCAAATCTTTCATTTCCGCCAAGGTATAACCGACGTCATAACCTGCGTCAATGCGGCTTTTAAGCCATGTATATTTCGCGTATAGTTTTTCAACTCCAAATCCTTCTAAAACGTCATCAACCATCAAGGCATGAGCGTTTTTACGTTTGGGGAAACCAACATCTCCAATATACTTATCCAACTTATCAACAGCTATGTATTTGGTCAATCGCCTCTTTAGTTTGTCATTAAAATAGACTTCGGCGGCATGCGCGGTCCAGACACTCACATTGATTGGATCTAACAGAGAAACAATTTTTTTGTATTGTTCCAGAGGTGGAGTTTTTTTATCTTTTAACATTTTCGCTATTTCGCGCGTCGCTTCGCGATAACCATGAAGACAGGTTTTAACTAAAAAAGCCGTCCCTAATTTTTTTACATACTTCCCAGCTTCTTTACCGGCCAGATCAAACATCTCCGCAGTGCTATACCACATACCCCTTTCAAATAAAACAATCGGCCACTCGCCTTTGATTTTTTGTTTGGCAAAAGCCTGTCTTGAAGCATTTGTAATCATCAAATACGCCACCAACACCGGAAACCGCCTCTTTAGCCATGGCTCCCACGGCATTTTTCTAAATTTTTGAATTAGCGCTTTGTTATTCATACCTTTTTCCTCCCAATATTCGCCTCGCCGGAATAAGTCGCGGAGATGTAATTGCCGGACTTTTGTTTTAATAATTTTGGAATCAATTTTTGCGGGTCGGAAGCTTGAGCCATAGTAATGGCCAAAAGCGGAATCTTTAAAACATAAGCGAAAGTATTGGCGACAACGCAAGCCACGCGGGTGCTGGTGAACCCGCCAATTCCCGTAACGACCATAATGCCGGCCAAATTTCTAATTTTAAATTTTAAATTTTTAATTTTGGATAAATTATGTATACAACCCAACAGCTCTCTGTTTCTTCCAGGGTAATTTTTGTGTTCAACACTATTCTCATCAAAGAGAGCGAGATGTATCTGATCTTTGGTGGAGAGATCAAAAAGAAGATACATAATAAATGACAAATACCCAATTTCCAATGTCTAATAAAATGCCAAATGACTAACTTTTCTTTTCGGCATTGTTTTTCTTAAAATTTTCAATTTTTTCGTTAACGCTATTTTCTTTTGATTTTCTAATAATAGACGTGAAAATCAGATTTAATTCATGTGCTTCCTTCCATAATTTTCTAGCGCTTTCAGCTTGATTAATTCTTGCCTTTGCTACCATCCGTAGCCAATGTTTTGTTTCTTTAGCTTCCTTGTTGCAGATACCAATCTTGTGCTCAAAATCTTTTTTAGTTTCAGCGCAATCCGCTTCGCAGTAATTAGCACCAACAGAGGTGCCGGAACGCACTAGTTGTTTTAAAATCGCCTCCACGATGTAATCTTTGCCATCACCACCAACCTCTCTGACAAAAACAATAATATCTTCGCCAAATTTAGCTGTTCTTTCCTCAAGATTGTATTTAGAATTTTGTTCATTTGACATTTTATTTGTCATTAGACATTAGAAATTAGACCTTCAACTCGTTAATCACCTTCGCGTTATTCGCTTCAAACAGCGCGAAGATGAATTTATCCATCATTTGCCGGCGTTCTTTGAATTCCGCTTCGGTCATCATGGTAAAACGGACTTCAAATCCCAAATCTTTCTCGTGCTTGGAAATAATATTAACGATTGTTTTTTCTTTCAACTTGCCGACTGCCAAAAGATCGCTGGGAGCTTCGCGGTCATTGGTAAATTGGCCGCTAAGCAAAAGCAATTTAATTTCACCGCCTTTTTCTTTAATTTCTTTAATCATTTCCTGCTGGCCTAAAATCTGCAATTTAGTGATTAAGGCCTGAACTTCCGGATAAATTAACGACTGCAAATCCAAAGCATAGTACTTACGCAAACTAACTCCTTGACCATAGTCTTTGCCCCGCAGTGAGACGGAGTCTCTACTGCTGGGGTCCCCCTCTTTCACCAAACCGATATTTACCAACAATTCAAGTTCGCGCCGTACGGCATTAAGCTGGATATTAATCGCGCGGGACAGCTCACGCACGAAAAAAGATCGCTCCGGATGAGCGAAAAAAGTGCGCAAAATTCTAAACCGAGTCTTTGAACCGAAAAGTTGTTCAAGCATAAATAAAAGGCTTAAAAAGCTTACGAGGCCTACAAGGCTGACAAAGCCGCGAACCAAATTGTAAGCCTTGCAAGCTTCACAAGCCTTGCAAGCTTCTTCTAAAATAAAACTATATATAGTATAATAATACCGAGCTTAAAAGTCAAAAAATCTATGCCCGACATTCTGGAAATCCATGAATTTTTCGCTGAAGGACAAAACCAAGACCGGTCGCATGTCCTTCTGCATATCACTGAACCCGGCACGCCCGAAGAATTTAAAAAAGGATATTTTTTTGCTGTCGCTGAAGTCAACAATGGTCCGATTGAACAGATTGAACATTTGCAAAAAATGATTGATGATTTGGAATCAGGATATTATGAAACCGACAACCAAACCGACAAAGACCCGTTTGAAACTGTTTTGGAATATGTCAATCGACGCGGCCACCACATTCTTCAATACAAAAATTCTCTTCTCCACTGTATGGTCGGCGTGTTACGCGGACATGAGATATCGTTTGCTTATCATGGCCAGCCGGAAGTGACTCTGTTTTACAAAAATCAAGAATTGGCTGAATTGGCTGACATGGACGTCTTAGCGGAACAAAATCAAGTCCGCGGTGATACGCTTTTTTCCTCGGTAATGCAAGGAACCATCAACTACGGCGATTATTTCTATATTGCCACTCCGCGCGTGGCTGATTTCTTTAAATCCGACCGTATTAAAAAAATTCTTCTAAGCCGGAACACCCGCCAAGCCGCCGGCCACATTCAAAAAGTATTATCTGACCTGCGCCAGGAATCTTCTTTCGGCGGTATATTGATCCATTTCGCCAGCAAATACGACATGCCAAAAACCGGTCGTGTCCCGAGAAGCGCGAACAGCGCCACCGGTTCATTGAACCAACTCGCGAACCAGGAACAAAGCGCGGAAGAAATGCTCGCCGCGCCGTTTTGGGGTGGATTAAAAAAACGTTGGAATAAATTCCGCGCCAATCGTTCGGCGGACAAAAAACAAAAAGTGATAACCAAAGCCAAACAGGATGTTGAACGAAGAGAAAAAGGCAAAATGGAAACCAACTGGCGGCCGCACGAAACACAGACTTCTATCTTCAACACCCTGCTTGTGACTATCGGCAAGATGATTGTGATTGGGTTAACCGGCCTCTTTCGTTTGATCAAAAGTATTGTCTTCAATGCCGCGGAAATTACCATTGCTCTTGTTCTCATAATTTCCAACAAAGATAATAAGCGCGCGGATGTGCTAAAGACGTTCCGGCGCTGGCGCGAAACTAAAAAAGAAAGCTTTGCCGCTCTGCCGCTATTGAGCAAAACGCTTCTTATTCTGACAATCGTTTTGGCAACAGTATTCATCGGCAGTATCAGCGTTTATAAAATCAAAGAAAATTTAGAAGCCAAACGGCAGGCTTACAAAAATCAAATCCAAGCCGTGATAGACAAAAAAAACGCGGCTGAAGCCAGTTTGGTTTACGGCGATGAAACTAGGGCGTTAAGTCTGTTTCAGGAAGCCAAACAGGCGATTTCCAATCTTCCGGAAAGCAATAAAAAACAAAAAGAGGAAATAACTGGACTCAACGAACAAATTGCCGCGTCATTGATGAAAATACAAAAACTTTACACGGTTCATCCCGAGATATTGCTTGATATTACGAGCGCCAATCCTACCGCCCAAACCCAACGCTTGGCGCTTTTGGGCGACTCGTTATTCGCGTATGGACCGGAAGATAATAATTATTACCAATATAACTTGGCAGAAAAAATCACGGAAGGCAAAAATTATGGCAATAATCTGCAGCTTCACGCCGCCTCCACACCCAAAGAACAGGATATGATTGTCTTTATCGCCGGAGATAGCGGCGCGGCAGTATACAATAAAGAGACCACTCTATTATCGGCAAAAGATATTTCCTACCCGGTTGATAATGTTAAAATAATTGATACCTTCGTCTATAATCGGAAAGTATACACTCTAGACCGGGCCAATGGAGAAATATTCAAACACAGCCAAACGCAAACCGGATTTGACAAAGGAGTGGCGTGGCTTAAAGATGAGGGCGTTGATCTTAAAGATGCCGTATCTTTGGCGATTGATGGCGACATGTTTGTCTTGAAACAAAATGGCGAGATTCTAAAATTAGTCGCTGGAAAAAAAGAAGAATTTGCCATCAGCGGACTGGAACCAAAATTAGATAAACCGCTGGCGATCTGGACTTATAATAATTTGGCTAATATCTACCTTCTTGAACCAACAAATAAACGAGTGGTGATTTTAGACAAAACCGGCAAACTGGTTGGCCAATACACGGCGGTTGAATGGCAGAATCCGACGGGAATGATCGTGGATGAAACCAAAAAAACAATCTATATTTTAGATAGCAATAAGATATATAAATTTAATTTTTAATATGCACACCCTATTCCCTCTCTTCATCATCATCGCCTCAATCCTCTGGGGCATTGATGGCGTGGTGTTGCGTCCGGCGCTTTATTCCCTGCCGGTAGCGACAGTGGTTTTTATTGAGCATAGTCTGGCGTTCTTATTCATGTTCCCGTTTTTAATTTACGAGTGGAAAAAACTGAAAGAAATAAAACCAAGCAGTTATGGTTATTTTTTTCTCGTCGCGCTTTTCGGCGGAGCCTTGGGGACGCTCGCGATTACAAAAGGATTGTTTTACGTCAACTTCGCAAGTCTGTCAGCGGTAATTTTATTGCAAAAACTTCAACCGATTTTCGCGATATTTCTCGCGTGGCTGATTTTGAAAGAAAGACTGCCAAAAAAATTCTTCGCTTACGCGCTGTTGGCTTTGCTTGGCGCTTACGCGGTTGCTTTCCCGACGCTATTGCCAAACCTCAACACCGGCGACAAAACCTCTATCGCCGCCATGTTCGGATTATTGGCCGCAATCTGTTGGGGCGCGTCAACCGTATTCAGCAAACGCGCCTTGCGAGAAACTAATTTTCGCATCGGAACTTATCTGCGCTTCGGCATCACGTCTCTTATCATGCTTGTAATCATGCTGACAACCGGCGGACAAACCGCCATTCCACAGGTCTCCCAAACACAGTGGTTTTATTTTCTAATTATCATATTCAGTTCCGGCGGCATAGCGATGTTGTTATATTATTTCGGACTTAAGCGCACCAAAGCTTCCGTTTCAACTATTTGTGAGCTTGGCTTGCCACTATCAGCCGTAATTCTGGAATATTTTATTTTCGGCAAGCTGATGAACGCGACGCAATTCCTCGGCGCGGCTGTCTTGCTGTTCGCGATTGTGATGGTGGCGAGGATGAGAGAAGCGATTACAGAAAACACTTAAACACAAAAACACCCCGAGTTATCAGGGTGTTTTTGTCATCCCCGTGCAAACGGGGATCCAAAAATCGAACGGCGACTGGATTCCCGCTTTCGCGGGAATGACAAGCTATTATTGTTTACTTTAGCGTCACTTTCCCGCCAGCCTCTTCAATCTTCTTCTTCATTTCCTCGGCCTCTGCCTTGGCGACTTTTTCTTTAATCACCTTTGGCGCGGCGTCAACCAATGCCTTGGCATCGGCCAAACCTAAACCGGTAATTTCTTTAACAGCCTTGATCACCGCGATCTTGGTGCCGCCGGCTTCAGTCAACTCCACATTAAAGTCGCTCTTCTCCTCGGCTGGCGTCGCAGCGCCACCACCGGCCGCGACCGGCGGCATCATCATAGCCGGAGCCGCGGCTGACACGCCGAATTTTTCCTCCAAAATCTTGACTAACTCGGCCAAGTCCAAGACGGACATTTTTTCCACCTGTTCCACGAGAGTTTTAAACTTCTCCGGAACGATTACCTCTTTTTTTTCTTCAGTCATAAAATTAAATTTTAGCTTCTTTAATATTATTTAGAACACTCACAAAGTTGCGGATATTCCCGGCCAACACATTGACGAACCCGGAAATAGGCGCGTTTAACGTGCCAACCAATCTTGCCAACAATTCTTGTTTGCTCGGCAAAACCGCCAGTTCTTTAACTTTCGCGGCATCAATGAACTTGCCCTCCAAAATTCCACCAAAAGTCTTAACGACTTCGTGAGTTTTTGCGAAATTGTGAATTAGTCTGGCTGGCGCTACATCATCTTCCAAACCCATTACTGTGGCTACGCCTCCGGGAAATGATTCCGCGTCCACATCCAAGCCAATTTCAGTCAAAGCCTTTTTTAACAAAGACTTTTTGCTGGCGAGAAAAATAATTTTCTCCGAGCGGCATTTGCGTCGCAATTCTTCGGAGTCAGAAACTTTGAGACCCTGAAAATTCGCGAAGACTACCGCTTTCGCTTGTTTAATGCCATCAACCAAAGATTGGACGGTGTCTTTTTTTTGCTGTTTAGTTTTTGCCATAAAAAAATACGGTTTACACCGTAAAAACTGTACACTCGACCTCTGGAGAATTTTGCTTCTCCTTAATGTACCTCGGCAGGCCTGTCTCGCCGAGGCCACAAGGGCAAAGGCGGAATATTTAATCCCGACCATGTCGGAAACCTGCTGTCTACGGTGTGGATATGTTACCAAAAGCCAAAATAATTGTCAAGCCTTGACAAACAATGCTAAATGTGGTATAATTATCTGTTAAAAAACAAGCCTAAATAAGCCAAATTTAATCATATGCGTATTGCCATGATCGGACAAAAGGGCATGCCGGCGAAATTCGGCGGCGTAGAAAGGCACGTGCACGAACTGTCAGTACGTCTGGTTAAGGTTGGGAACAAAGTTACTGCCTACAGCCGCAAGTGGTACACCGATGACAAGGCTGGAAAAATCAACGGCGTGACAATTAAACATCTGCCCACCATCCGCACCAAACACCTTGATGCAATTACCCATTCTTTTCTCGCGACTTTAGACGCGATTAAAAATCAGTACGATGTCATTCACTATCATGGTGTTGGTCCTTCGCTCGTGTCGTGGATCCCGCGCTTGTTCGCTCCGCGGATAAAAGTGATTACCACTTTTCACTCCATTGACCGCAAACACGAAAAATGGGGGTTTGGCGCGCGATTGATATTGAAAATTTCCGAATGGACCGCGTGCAAATTCGCTCATGAAACAATCGCTGTTTCCCGCACGATTGAACAATATTGCCGCGACGTGTATGACGCGCAAACAACTTATATACCAAACGGAGCGCCGGAATACCGCCCGACAAAAAAAGCCGATAAAATAAAAAAATTGGGACTCAAACCTCAAGAGTATATTCTAATGATTTCCCGCCTAATCCCGCACAAAGGCGCGCATTATTTGATTGACGCCTATAATGAATTGTGCTGGGAAAACTCCATTCCGGCAAATAAAAAGCTGGTAATAGTCGGCGATGGCCATTACACCGGAAAATACGTGAAGGCGCTCAAAGCAAAAGCGCAGAAAAACCCGGACATCATTTTCACCGGATTCCAATCAGGAGAAACTTTATCGCAACTCTATTCTCACGCTTATCTGATGGTCCATCCATCCGACAGCGAGGGATTGCCAATAAATGTGTTGGAAGGGATGCGCTACGGACTGCCAGTTCTTTTGTCAGACATCATTGAGCACAGAGAACTGATCAGCAATCAGAACTTCCTTTTCACTTGCGGCGATGTAAAATCCCTAAAAATACGGCTAAACGAACTTATGCGGACAAGAAAGAGCGTTATGGCAAAGCAGATAAAACTGAATCAAACCGTAATCAACCAAAGATATAATTGGGGAGAAATTGCGAGAAAGACGGACGGTTTGTATCAAAATATAGTTGAAAAAAAGATGGAAAAAATTAAAATGGCAGTGGCTGAAGCGGAGTAAAAGACGAAAGATCAGGAGATAAATAGAGACGAGAGATAAAAAATACCCGTTCGGTGTATAGTGACCGAGCGAATTTTTTGTGTCATTGCGAGGAAGCCTCGCCCCTCGCGAAGGGCGGGGCTGACGAAGCAATCTCATTGTTAGCACAACAATTTTTGGATTACCTCGATAAGATTGCTTCGTCGTCGCTCGAGCTCCTCCTCGCAATGACAAATGATCAAAACCCGCCGCTCATTCCCACAATATCGTCTTTTCCATCAAAATCAACGTCCGCGATTAGGACTTCAATCCCGGGCGTCGCGAAAGTTTGATAAGCGGAAAATTCCGAACCGAGTTGTTGGCCGAGAGAATTAAAAATTTTGATAATCGGCTTCTTGCCTTCGCCGGCGCCGGCAATCACTTCATCTTTTCCATCACCATTAACATCTCCGCCGACCACATTCACGCCGCCGCGGAAACTCTTTTCAAACACCAGCCAATTTGCCAAAGGATAAAGTTGATAATCATATAAATACACTCTTGGCTCAACGCTACTGCCTGCGCCGATCAGCAATTCTGACTTTTTACCCCCGTCAGTATTAGCTACCGCTAAACTGTAACCGCCGGAATATTTTTCTCCAAACGGATACCAATCTTGTTTCATTTTGCGGCCATGGCGAGTATAAATTTTAATCGGCGCCGGATAACCGTCTGACGGCGCGACATAAACTTCTTTAAACCCGTCACCATTCAAATCGCCGATGGCTACACGCAATTCTCCGGCGTAATTAATGGTATACGGATAAACCCGCATATAAATTTGTCCATCATCGCGCCATGCCATGATTCTGTTGCCATGGACGACAAGTAAATCGCGCTTACCATTGCCATCCAAATCAATATGGGCGATTTTATCCCCGCCTCTATACCCGTCTTCAAACACAAAAAACCCGTTACGAACGCGGTTGCCCTTATTATCAAAAAAGCGCAAAAAATCACCATTGCGGAACAACACATCATCAACGCTGGAGAAAGTTTTTAACAGAACACGGCCGTCATACCCATCCACGGTGATTTCCGTGACGATTGATCCGTCGTTTGTAGCGACATCTTGCGTGCCGTGAATTTTTTCGTATTCTCCGCCTAAATCAACAACTTCTTTCCCAGCAGCGCTGTTGACTATTGCCAAACCATTTTCAAAATCTCGGCGCCAGACATCTGCCGCGTATTCACTTTTTTTATTTTTGGAACTGGCGGTACTGATTGATTTGCCTAAACTGACGCCGTACTCATCATACCACCAAAGCTGGCCATGATCTTTGTCGCCGTAGTCATAAGAAAAATAGCCGTCTTCCAACAAAGCGCTGGTCAAACCATAGCGAACTTGTTTGTAATCATCATTTTTGCCAGTGTTTCTGGTGTTGCTATTTATAATCGTCAACAATGGCTGTTTATTGCTTTGTTTATTTTTTTTCCAATTCTGCATTATCTTCCCCCACTCGCCGCTATTATCCCAACGCAAAGGAAAAGTTTCAAACATTCGGCCATTAACAGGTGATTGCAAAAGCGGATTAGAGGAACCGTTGATTACAATATATTTTGTTTTTAAATTGGCGCGCGCGTAGTCCAGCAGATATTCAGTGCGCGATAGCCACTCTTGATTTAACCAGGCTGAATTGTCTTTTTGCCCGTCGCCATTCAAATCAACATCGCCGCCATTCACCCATGAAATACCCTCTGATACCATATCGAAAAATATGCCGTCAACATTAAGATCATCCACAATATATTTTTGCGTGAAATCAACCAGATGGCGCGACCATGTCGGATCCATGTTTATATCCGCCAAATCCGGCCAATGCGAAATTATTTTCCCCTGCGGGTCTTTCAACCACCAGCTGTCGGCAATCGGCCTAAGATTCTTGAAAAGTGAATATGGCTTGTCCCAGTATTTTGCGTTGAAACTCTGCGACGGCACATAAGCGAGAATAATTATGTCCGAATTTTTCTGCCTGATTTGTTTTATTGTTGTCGGATGAAGATTGATCTGGTCCGGAGTTAGAATTAATAAATCGTAGCGGCTGATTTGGCTGATGAAACCGTAATCCTCTTTTAATTCCGCCAAATAATAGTTGGCCAAAAATGGCGCGGCTTCGGCTTGAGAATAATAAAAAAAGGACAGGAAAAAAAACACTCCTGCCATAAAAAAACGCAAACTATTTATTTTCTTCTGCCGCTTTTCCATACGCTTTTAGCAACTTTGACCAATACAAATCCACGTTGTAATTTTTTCTCACATGATTAAACAGCTCCTGCCTTGCTTGCTTTCTTTTCTCAACATCGATATCAAGCCAATGTCTTATCTTATCCGCCATCGCTCGCGTGTCATCTGGGTCAAAAAGCATGTCATCCGGCAGAATCTCTTTAAACCCTCCGCGATTGCTTGCTAAAACCACCCTCCCCCGTCCAGCCGCCTCAATCGCGCTTAAAGGACAGTTTTCATACCAAAGCGAGGGCAATACAACTAATTTGACGTTATCAATCAACCGCTCTAACTCGGTCCATTTTTGATAACCAAAAAACTCAACATTCCCCAGCTTTTCATTTTTAGCTCTCTCTTTCAACTCTGATTCCAGCGGACCGGCGCCGGCAATCTTGAATTTTACATCTGGCAAAAGTTTGGCCGCTGACAATAAATTTTTCAAGCCCTTTTCTTCAGACAGCCGGCCGGAAAACAAAATTCCTTCGCCTTCAACATCATTAAATTTAAATTGATCCGCTGGCAGAACATTTGAAATAAACACAAGTTTCTCGGCCGGAAACCCGTCAGCGATGAATTTCGCTTTCAAAAATTCGCTGGACGCGATATATAAATCAATCGTTTTTTTATCGCCGCGCCACGCGACAAAATACGACTCCAGCATGCCGAACAAACTGCGCCAAAATCCGCCCAGGCAATTGTGCGTCAGACAGCGATAATACTTGCCGCGAACGCTCCGTTCGCAAATCTTGCCGTCATGAAACAAATTATAGTTCGGACTGATTAGTTTGTAATCATGCAGAGTCATCACTGTTGGTATCTGATATTTTCGCGCGGTATCAATCAAAGAAAAAGAGAGTTGGTGATAGATGTTATGGAAGTGAATTAAATCCGGTTTAAAATCGCGAACAAGCTTATCAAATTTTTTCTTAGCGTCAAAATTATAAATCATCTTGCCGGCGGCTTTCAGCTTCTGCCGCAAGCTGTTAGCGCTGTCATAATCAACATAATCCGCGAAGTATTCATTTTCAATAATATTTTCCGGATGGCGCATGCCAAAAATCTGTGTTTGATGCCCGTTTTTCTCCAACAAATCTTTGGTTAAAAAAACCACGCGGTCCGCTCCGCCGCGCATGTGCCAAAATTTGTTGACTAATATAATTTTCATACTTTGTCTGTCATTGCGAGGAGCTCGCGCGACGAAGCAATCCAGTCGCGTTGATTTTAAAAAATTTACGATGGATTGCTTCGCCCCGCGAAGCGGGGCTCGCAATGACAGAAACTCATTGCGAATCCAACTTAATTCCAAACGATTTACTCCTCACTATCCAACCCAAAACTTGAAATGGGTGTTTCCGCATCGCCGACCGCGCGGTGCAAATCATCCACACCGGAATATTTTTCCCGTCAACTAATTTTCTCTTCTCCTCCATCTCATCTGAACACCAGAATTGTTCAAAGTTAGCCGTCTCTTTAATATTCCCCAATTTAATATTATGCACGACTGACGGATAAATATCGCCGTTCGGATCCAAGAAGAAAAAATCGCGTCCCGGGGCATTAGATAAAATCGGATTTTTATTGCTGACAAACTCACACATGCCGTAAGCGAAATACGCGCGCAACCAGCGCTTCAAATTAAAACTTTTCAACTCTTGTTCAATCAGATACTTGTATTGTTTCCGCAACGATTCCACGCTGGGATTCCGCACATTTTGCTTGCCGCCGAAATAAAATTCCGAACTCTGCGCGTAGCTGTGGGTAAATTCAACGCCCATTTCGCGCGATAAATCATACACTTTAGACAGATGCTCAATATTCATGTCGGTCGCGGTATAAGCCAAGCGCAGATTTTTCATTCCCAATTCTTTCAGTTTCTTTACCGTGTCAATCGCCCGATCAAACCCGCCCGGAATCCCGCGCATTTGATTGTGCGTCTCGCCGATACCATCAATTGAAATGGCCACGCCGATATCCGGTTTGATTGCCAAAACAGCTTTCATCTGCCGAATAATTAAATCCGCGGCAAAACCATTGGAAGAAATAATCATCTGAGCGCGCGGAACCGCTTTTTTCAGGTTGGCGACAATCTGCGGCAAATCAAGGCGCAAAAACGGCTCACCGCCGGAGATATTTATATCGCGCAAAGACGCGGATAATTTCAAAAACTCCGTTGGCAACAGCTCCGGCTGATTTTTTAATTTCCAAATATCACACATCACGCAGCGGGAGTTGCAGTTGTAGGTGATGGCGAGGACACAGTCAACAGGTAGGTCTTTTCTGTCTATGTTCATAATCAAAAAACAAAATTAACGGAATTTAAAGTGAAAATATCAAAATGGAAAATTGCGATTGCGAATGATTCGCGGTGAAATAGATTGCTTCGTCGTCTGCGGACTCCTCGCAATGACGGTTGTTCGCCACTAATTGGGGAAGGGCTACTGTCATTGCGAGGAGCCCTCGCGGGCGACGAAGCAATCTCCTCGCTCACAACGGCGTCTGCCTGTCATTGCGAGGAGCCCTCGCGGGCGACGAAGCAATCCCATCGTCGTATCGTGTCAAAAATCGTCTGATAAATCTTTCCATTCAGAATTATCTTTTTCAATTAAATTTATTTTATCCTGTCTTGAACCACCTTTTATCTGTTTTTCTCTTATAATCGCGTTTTCTGGGTCGTTGTAAATCTCAAAATAGACCAATTGATCCAAATTATACTTACTGGTGAATGTTCCTCTTTTGATTTTCTCCTTATACTCCTGAACTCTCCGGCGCAGATTATTAGTGACACCGGTATAAAGGACGCCGTTTTTTCTATTTGTCATGATGTATATGTAATAATCATTAATCATACCATGATTTTGAATTGTTTGAATAAGATTGCTTCCCCTCGGCACGGCTCGGGGTAAACTCTGCGCGAGCTCCTCGCAATGACAGGCGCCCGCTCCCTCAGAATGACAAAGTAAAGCGAGTATTATTAATCACCCATTCGTTCAGTCTGCAAAGGATGGCAGAGGAATAAAATACCGACACCAAGCCAATAATAAAACATCAGGCTTCTAAACTCAAAATACGGACCGAAAAAACCAAGTACCATCACGCCGACAGTCGCGCCAATCATTCCGGCAGACCACAATCGCGCGAATCCATCGCCGGAACTTTTATAAATATTTTTTGCTGTTTTAATAATAACCACAAATATTCCCGCCCAAAAAATCAAACCCAGCGTCCCAAACTCGCCCCAGATGCTGAACCAGCTATTATCAATCTGGCCGTAAATGTCCTGGATGCCGAACGGCAGACGCAGACGATTATAAATCTCGGTATTTAATAGCGCGGCCGCCGCTCCCCCGCCATAATTTCCCGGACCCACGCCCCATAACGGCGACGACGGCACCACCATACGCGGAGTATTAATAATAAAAAAAATCCGGCCGTAACCATCATAACTA
>Ga0209541_10002009_pt1 | contig 39254 bp, 36 predicted proteins | sample RifCSPlowO2_01_FD_184027 | JGI IMG/M metagenome (GOLD analysis project Ga0209541, IMG submission 184027) | Groundwater microbial communities from Rifle, Colorado - Rifle CSP2_plank lowO2_0.1 (SPAdes) (version 2) | ecosystem: Environmental > Aquatic > Deep subsurface > Groundwater | place...
AGTGTATAATCTAGCCTATTCCTTATTAAGAAATTTGCAAATCTATTTATATGAAGCCTAAAATTTCTTTTATGATTCTTAGTTCCTACATCTAGGTTAAGTATATTACCCTGACCATCTATTATCTTTGATATATCCACCACACTATGACAAAGATTTTCATCCTCTTCTGGCGCTTCTGGGTGCCAAGGATGTTCTTTTACTGGTTTATAGCCCATATTAAGAAAATGAATAAATTGATCTAATTTTAGATATCTTATATAAACTCCTGCTACCTCAAGATCGCTTGCTAAAACTTCTTGAACTAGTTCGTTTACCTTGGTTTCAACATCTTTACCGCGCGGCGATACAAATATCAAATAACCTGGTTTATCTGTTGGTTCACCCTCTCTTTTGAAATACCCGATTGAAAATAGGCATTTTTCATCATGAAAAAACAAACCGAAAGGAGCAAAACTACTTTTTCCGCGAACATTGTGTCCATTAGAATAAAGCGCAAAACCGGCATTGCTCAGCCCGTAAGTTCCATCTTTGAAGCGATCTACGATTAGATGATCGGTTAGCGGTTCGAACGATTTTATAGCTTTGAATCTGCTTACAAGAGCCTTTTCTACTTTTTCCCTTGAAGCCTCTTTAAATATCTCCAATCTGTGTCTTTTCATGATTTAATATGGCTTTTAGTATATATAATATAGAACATAAAAAATTTTGACAAAGGCTTAATATTTATAAATATTAATTATGTAATGTAAAATATGAAGCTTGACTTAATAGATAGAAAAATACTCTATGAATTAGAGCAAAACTGCAGACGAAGCCTGAATGAAATAACCAAACGCGTGCGAGTAAGCAAACAAACTCTGCATTACCGCATTGAACGCCTCGTGCGAGAAGGTGCGATAACACAATTTATAGCAATATTAAATGTAGCAAAACTGGGTTTGGTTAATCATGAGGTGTGGGTTCAGTTAAGCGAAATACCCGAGGAAAAAAAGAAACAACTCATAGATTTTTTAGTTGCACATAAAAATACGCGGTGGGTTGCAAGTTGCGGAGGGAAAATAGATTTAGCAATTGCCATTGCAGCAGAAAATATTGTTCAATTCAATGCAATTTGGCAAGACATAATGAAATCATTTCCAAATTATGTAAAAAACTATTTCATAAACGTTTCTCCAGAATATTTCACCTATCCGCGAACACATTTAATTGGTGAAAAGGAAAACAGAGAGGTTTCGCATTTAGGTGGCGAACCATTGCGAGCGCAATTAGATGAAACTGAAATAAAAATATTGGAAATATTATCTAAAGACGCACGCACTCCATTAATTGAAATTGCAAAACAAGCAAAAGTAACTGAAAACACTGCGCGTGCAAAGATAAAACAATTAAAAGAAGAAAGAATAATCCAAACATATGCAGCGATTATCCAGCCGAGCGCATTAGGCTTAATTCATTTCGAGATTTTGGCAACAACACAAAATGCAACGCGCGAAAAAGAAAAGGAACTTGAAGCATATTGCTTGCTAAGTCCATATGTGACATATTATCTGCGCTTAGTAGGAAAGTTCGATATAGATATTGCATTTGATGCAATAAGCCAAGAGCATTTTCAAAAAACAATTGTCGAGTTTCGTTCGCGCTTTGCAGATATAATAAAAGAATTTGAATATGTCTATATTCTAAGACACCATAAATTTGATTATTTTGCTGGGTTTAGAAAAATTACCTAGAACTAAAAACCGATTCCCTTAGCGGAGCAAGAAACTGAGATTTCTCAGCAAGTATAGGCCATTTGGTTATGAATGTTGTGGACCAATCCAAAGTATCAGCATAGTATATAGTACATAAAACATAGTTATCATTTAATGGAAGTAGAAATATTAGCTCTGGAATAGTATAACCTTCTCTTTTCAAGTGATGTATCCTTACAAATGGATATCCTTGTTCAGTTGCCAGCAATGTTGCATATAAATAAAACTTCATATCCCTCTCCAGATCTCCATTTTCAAATGGTTCCATGCATCTCGCATTTTTTAACCTGTGGTCATATTCTGCTTTAAGGCGTGGCTCATAAAGCATACTGGAAGAATTTCTTCTCATTGCTTCTAGAACACGCACTTCTTCTCTAATAGTTATTACACTACCATTTCTGCCGAATTCACCACTGCCTTCAAATAGCGTCCCATGAACATGTTTGTAAACATGATCCTCGAGTTTTCTCTCCATTCTGCTCGTTAAGAGCGCATTTCCTATTTCTATCCTACTATTATCTATCCATTCGTTCACCATTGCATAAAATCCATAGAATGTATGCTCCTGCATAGAATTTTTCCATCGTATTAATTCTGTACCACGAGGAATTTCCAGACCCTTAAATGTTTCTGGAACTCCAAGACATGCTTGATGCCATCTAACCAAAGCACGATCACTAACTGGTAAACCATCCGCATCTGCAAGACGATCAAAAACATCAACTCTTTTTGGAATATTGAATCTTCTTTTTATGTCCTCTAATGCATGCGCAGCACTTTCTAAATCGTTTGGTGATTGGATATTCAATGAATTAGAGTAGATGATTGATCGCAAACGTTCTAATGTAGCAGGACCAAACCCATTACCAAGTTCTTTACCAATAGCAGCTAGTTCCAATAATAAATAAACATCCATGCGCAATCTTTCAGACGTCCCACTGTCTTGCATCCTAACCAAAGTAGCACAAATATCATCGCAACTCCTTGACCATGCAATTAAATCGGATATTTGCAACTCTACCCTGGCTGCGCGCAGGCTATGTGTTTGCTTCCTTATTTTCCTTGCTTCATCTTCAATTTCATTTATTTCCTCTGAAATTACGCTATCTGTTGCAGGTCTTACTGCTCTGTCTAGATTATATGCAACTGCTATTCCTTCTGCATTTCGCATTATGCGCATCTTCTTTTCTTGAATGTCCCTGTATTCACTTACCGCCCTAATCAATAGGTTTAGTCTTTGTTTTATTTCACATTTACCTTCGCTACCTTCACCACTTAGGTTCTTAACTTTCAAAAAGCATCTTTGTAGAATTTTATTATCATCATCTTTCAATCTCGTGCTTTTTCTTTCTAACTTTGCCCAATAGTAATTAACATCTTGCCATGATCTAAGTTCATCTGAAATAGAGGTATATGCACGAGCAGCTTCAACAACCTGCCCATGTTCTGCTAGGAGTTTTTCATAAATAGCGCGTTCCCTTTCAAACTCAGGTTCATAAGTACTTGCCAAACCCTTTGAGGAAAAAATTGCCTTGCGCGCATATCTACCAAATGGTCCGTTCCCAAGACGCAACTGTAAGTACTTCCAACCTGCACCTAGTTTTCGATACCATTGCAACGTATCAAAAACAGCTCGCGAAGATATCCAATATCTAGATCTATCCGCATCAACTGCACTGGTTATTAGATCTTGGGACTCAACAGTACGAGTATTAAGATCTGTTTCTAGCTGAGTTAAAGTTTCAAGCTTTTCCGCTATTTGTTTTTCTAATATTCTTCTTCTATTTTCTAAATCATTCCATGCGATTAGTTCTGAAAATAATAGAGATGGAAAATCAGTATTGCGCTCTCTTATTGCATCTAGCAGTTCCTTAATCTTTGTTGCGAGTTGAACTGCATCTGCTTCGGTTATTTCGTTAGAATAGTGATCTTCTAAGTCTGCTAATTCTCTTTCTAATCTACCTAACGCATTAACAATACTTTCATTTTGAGCTACATTAATTCTTGACCATGCTTCTGACCAAATTCGTTGAATAGATGTTAAAATATTATCTGCAATTTTATCTTTAGGAGGTTTTTTTTGCTCAGTTATTTTTGGTAGGTCTTTTACCCGCGGCACATCTGGTGCAACAAGATATCTTTTCCATTCTGATCCAGAGATATCTATACCACTTGGTTTTCTTGTTTCTGCTTGTTTGGGATCTGGTGTAGACCTACGCCTTAGCATAGCTAGAAGCTCTGCTCTCGGGCTTTCCGATGTAGGATATCTTCTATGGCGGTATTTAATGCGTAGCATAATTAGATGTTATAGATACTGTTTTAAAAAGATTTGTCACATGCTAAGATACGTACAACAACTAACTAGACACCGAACACCCAACACTGGAAACAATAAAGAAAGAATTGGGCCCGTGGAAAGGAATTGTCTTGAGTCTAGTGTCTAGCGTCTTGGGTTTAGCATCGTGAGTCTCGTGGTTTTGCGTTCTGAGTTTAGCGTTTTGCAGTTGCTGCGATCTAGATATGGTTTTGGGCATATAGTTTCACCTCGTGGTTATCTTTTTCTATAGCCGAATAATTTATTGTAAGTTGGATGATCAAAAATATATAAAATAAATGCAATAACTTCAATATTATTACCATCTAATGTATAAATCATTCTCCAGTAATTTGTTAGTTCAACTCTGAATAAATTTGACACATTCAAAGTTCTAGGAATTTGTTTATGTGGAATCTTATCTCCATAGGTTGGATTTATTTTTAGAATTTCAGATTTTTGCTTAATTGATTTCAAAATTTGCATTTCTTCAGAGTTCGTTTCTCCTTTTGCCTGTTGCTCACCAACAATTCGATTAAGCTCTTCAAATTCTACTTTGGCCTGGTCTTTCAAAATTATTCTTACTGATCTGCTGTCTCTCATATTTCTAACCCGCCTTCTTTAAGTTTCTCTAGTTCAGCAGGTGGTCGATATATCCAGACCACTCCTTTAGTAGTAATAAGAATTTTACCACTCTGCTGGAGGTAATCAAGTATTTGCAGTAAGGTATTATGCATAACTTTTTTTGGTAGTCTTCTCTTTATTTCTGAAATTTTTATAATTTCCTTAGCTTCTTGTAGTGTCCGCTCTACCATTAGTACCGTATTTAATGTTGGAGAATGCATTATCTGCATTTGTTGTGTTTGCATAGTTATATTTATACTATAAAAGTATATAAATATATCTATTTTTTATAAATTTCACATAACCTCATCACCCTTTTCATTTTCTTGAATAGTTTTCTTCAGATTAAACAACATGCTCCTAATCTTCACAAGCCTGTTCATAAAATCCAAATGCTCTCTTTGAGGCAGAACTTTAAGCTCTTGCATCATGTCTAACCAAAATTCTGTTTCATTAGCTTCTCCAATGCAAGTTGTAAGTTTCTGTTTTTGTTGCGGTTTAGATTCAAAGGCTGCCATCTCTGCAAGATTTGCACATATTGAAGATGCAGAAGCAAGTAACTGCTCCTTTGCCCTTATTGTTGTCTTTTTGTCTTCAAAGAACAAATACAGATCTCTTGACAACCTGAAAGCTTCTTCATAAACTTTAAGATTTTTGAAATTCTGTGTCATCTCTTTCACCCCACTTACGACCTTCTCCATTGATGTCTTCGCCATCAAATTCTATTAACTTTACTATTTCTATTTTCATTTTATCAACCTCCGAACTTTGCTCTGCTACTTTTTAGTTAAGAGAGCAAAGTTAGGTTTAGTTAGTAATGCAAAAGAAAAGGAGCGAGTTCGGTGCGATTTTTATTGCCTTTAGCTTTAGCGACCCAGAAAGCGAAACCGAAAATGCACATTAAATGCTTTCGCTCTGGAGCGAACCGAAGGCTTGAGCTTTAAGTGCTTTTCTGGTTGAGCGATGGGGAAAGGAATAAAATGAGCACGACTGAAAGGAGAGAACGAAGCGACAGTTACTTAACTTTGCTTCTTTACATGACGAGATATTGCTTTACCGAAATTTGTCCAATAATATTTAAGTTCTAATTCATTATTTTTTTTAAAGTCGTGATTGGTCCAAATTAATCCAAGTTCTAATAACCTCAAGACAGAAGTATGGGCATTGCCTCCTTTATTTTCTATAGCTTTGATCAGATCGTGGGTTATCTTAAAGAAGTTGTAAGGATAATCTGGTTTATCTTTATGGTTTGGATGATTTGTTAAATAATTGATAAGACAGAAGCAACCCATATCAAGCAAATTTGTAGTGTACTTAACAAAACGACTTTTTGACCAATCTTGCTGTTTAAGCATGTCTTTTAGCTTTTTTTTCAGTTGTTTTTTTAGTTCATTATCATTTGAATATTCAAAACGATTAAAATGATCAATATTAAAGGGAAGTTTTGATTTATCTGATTTCTTATATATAATTAGGATATCCTCTGATTCACGAATGACTGTAGCAAAACCAAGTTCAAAACAAACATTTTGATTTGCAAGAGAATTTTTCTCTTCTGATGAGCTACCTTTAATCCGAGGTTCATCTGAAAGATCAAAGAGAAGTATTCTGGAATTTGCAATGCCATCCCATATTCTGTCTTCTTTAATATGAGCGTCATGACGCGTATCCGCTCGATTAACTTCGAGCTGGACTTTCCCTCCAACTTCTTGAATAATTTTATATTTTTGACTGAACTCATCTGTATCTGATTTGCTAAATGGCATACAAACAAATAGATCGTTCCTTCTGATTGGTTCATCCGCTCTTTGGATCCCACCATTCCAAAACTGTTCAATAAATATTTTAGGGTACATGATACCGTCAACTATAAGTAATTGTAAAAATTTATAATACGGTAAGAAGATATGGCAAAAAACATGGAGAATATTTAAAATTAGTAAGATCTGGATAGGATAAACGCCGATTATAAACTTTCAAGATCCTTCATGCACATTAATCTTACTCCTAGTTTACTAGCTGCAATCTGGGCATCTTTGGAAAATGAAGAAGTTGTAATTACCCATGCCTCATCACATTTGTAATGACTTCTGGCCGCAAAAATATCTCTTATTGCTTGATTTCCTACAGGATCTGAGTAGTTTTTAGCTTGTACAACGATGGTGTGGCTAAATTTTTCAAGAACCAAGTCAGCACCATGATCTCGACTTTTAGGTGGTCTTTTTACATGGTAGCCTTTATTAGAAAAATATTCTTGTAGGTAATCTTCGAACTGATGGCCACTCATTTCATTAAAATCAGTTACATTCTCTAATTTTTGAGACACGTATTTTTGCTCTAAGCCCTCTAACCTCTTTTTTTCCTTTATTTCTGATATTTTTTGATAGAGCTGATCTGATAGATGAGATCCGTTAAAGCGGTCATTAAGACATTTTGTTAAACATTTTATTGGCAAACCAGACTTGGATGATACATCATAAATATGCAGATATCTTTCTATTGCTTCATTCTCATCTTGTGCAGGAATTATTACTTTATCAATATCGTGGCAAAGTTTCTGATAAAACAACACAAAAAGTTTTTTCTTTAGTATTGCATCATTGATATTTAAGATGTCTAAAGAGTATTTTTTTACTAATATTTCTTTTAATTCATCAAACTCATCCGCTTGGTCATAAAATTTATTTGGATCTTCGAACTCATCAGCATAACCGACTAGTATATTATGAACGATGACTACATCATCGTCTTCCCAATGGCTTTTTAGATCAATAGTATCACTCTCTTTTATAATTATTCTAGTAGGAATTCTACTTACAAATCCCTTTAATAGCCTTTTTATTGGTTCAGAATCCAGCACTTTAGATTCGTTTTCTAAATGTTTGACCTTTTCCTCTTTATCTTTTAGTTGTATTCCTTGTTCTTCTTTTTGTTTCAGAACGATAGACTGTTTATCCTGTTTTTTTAGGTATAAATATGCTATTAAAACTCCAAATAAAAACAAAATGGTTAAGTTAGACCCAATAAATATACTTATGATCGATAGTACCAATATAAAAACAAGTAAAAAAAATAAAGCAATAAGCCCACCTGTTATCGAAATTAAAAAACTCATAAAATCTGTACTCAAACAACTTTAATAATATTAAGCTTCGATTTTCCTCACCTTCCCAACATCGATAGGGTATCTGGCACCCCCCACTATCTTTAAAAACCTTAGATTCGTAATAATAATGTTAATTATAGGTGATTTATGTGGCAAAACCAATAAGAGCAACTCCGACCTTAAGAGGCGAAGACGCTGTAAAATTTGTAAGAAATATGATAAAAGAATCAAGATATCCTTCTAAAGCCAGAGTTACTACTATAAAAAAAGCACTTGAAGAGTTTAAATATTTTCGTCAATATCTTTAATCCAAATATCTAGATACATCGGTACCGTTCCTTTTTCTCTTTCCATAAGAACGTTAAGGCCTAGTTTTTTATAAAAATGAAGTGGATCACGCTTGGGGTCGGTGTTCCTTTTAGCATCAAGAACTAGAAAACGGCATCCAGCATATTGCTCATAAATCTTTATAGCTACTGCAATTGAAAAACGAATCATTATTGAGCCTACTCCTAAACGCATCTTGGATTCACTAACCGCCATCCTACCGATTTTTAGTGCAGGTAATGATTTGTAATGGATGTCTTTTTCTCTAAAAAAGCTCTTTAAATCAGCATTTAGATTTATAGAATCAACCAGTAATGTGACATAACCAGCTAGTTCTTTGTTTTCTTTTAGAAACCATAGATAAGTAACTGAAATTCCTTGTTTCTGATTAGTCCAAGCATCCTCTAATAAAAATTTCTCGAGTTCTTTTTCTACACAATGAAAAGAGCTTAAGAGTGACAGGTGAGATTCACTAAGCTTTTCGAAATATAAATCTTCTTTTTTTAATTTATTCTCAGGCATAGAAGGACCTACTAAAGATTATCAGAATAAGAATTTAAACATTGGTAATTCCTTGTAACGTTCTTACTCTATTTAGTATTCCATCTTCCTGCGCATTAAGCATACTTCTATACAGCTCTTCCTTTTCTGTGTGAATGTATATCATAGTTGTTTGAGGACTTGTATGTCTTGCAAATCTACTAGTTAAAACTACATTCCCATTATTCTTTCTGGCAAAGTTGCTTACAGCATAATGCCTCAAGCTGTGAGTTGTTAAACGATGTAAAAGTTTTGGTCTTGTGCCTTCTGCAATTCCATAAGTTTCATCCATCTTTGCTTTCCTTATTGCTTTATCAAATAGAATTCTTGCATAACCTACTGAAATATACGGGCAATTATTGCGTCCTGGGTAATATTCGGCACAAAACAAATAACCTTTATGACTGCAAATCTCTTGTTCGTTTTGGGTTATGAAGTCTAGGGTCTCGTTAAAGAGTTGGTTGGGAATTGGAAGATAATCAGTTCTCTTTCCTTTTTCAGTATCTATCCTTAGCTCTTTTGTCTTTAGGTTTAGATCTTTTATGTGAATTTTTACAGCTTCACCGATACGCAAACCAAGAACTGCTTGATATTTGAACAGAAGAATTGCCTTTGGATCTTCCAAGGCATTAAAGAACTTTACAAGCTCATCATCAGTAAAGCCCTTATTCATGCTTCCATATTTTGGCTGTCTTCTTCTTAGAAAACGACGCTTACGAGCATCAGAAAGAATGCCTATTGCCCTAACTAATCTTTGTTTTGGTAAATATCTTCCTAAAAATTCGAGTTCTTCTTTCGCTTTCGGCCAAAGCTCCTTAGTCTCGCGTCTAGTTGGTTTTCTGTCTTGCGTATCTTGTTTTGTTTGGGCCCACATACTTTGCGAAGAAGATATGAAAGAATAAGTTACTTTTTGAGTTACAAGTCGTGCCCAATTTTCCGTCAGAGAAAGGCAGGACTCGAGACTCTGGACAGGAGACCAAAATAAGAAATTGGGCCCGTGGAGAAAGCCAGTTCCCGATTGTTCGATGCGTCGAACAATGGGCGCATTGTTGCCTCTTTTTCTGGGCAACAATTGCGTCCTGTTTCGTGTCTCGTAACAGGAATCATTCGAACTCTGGTGTACCATTTAGCGTCCCAGTTTTTGGGCGCTTTTTCCTAAAAAGCGCAACTCCAGACTTCCGGCTAACTCAGTCGTATACTTACCTGTATTAGAGGTGGACATATAAGACCGGCGCTTTGGTCCATGGGGATACCATGTCTAACCAACTGAGCTACGGGCCCTTACAAAAAACAGTATTACGAACGTTTTTAATAGTTATTTCCGAAAGAATCCCATGCGTTCAACAAATTTTATTTTGATCGGCGTTGTTTTATTAGTATTAGTAACTTCTGTTTTTGCAGTAACATACAATTACGGCCCAGTCAGCTCTATTGTATTTAATATAGAAGAAGGAAGCGTCTCAATTTTTAGCATAAACGCTGTTGGAAGTTACTCCTCTGGCATTTGTAGTGTTTCGTCAACTTCAACCGCCTCTTTATCATACCCGAGATTTGATAGCGGACTCGCAGACGGCGCTACACTTAAAAAAGGTGAAAAGGTCAATTTCAAAATTAGAGAAACGGGAACAACTGAACCGGTAGATATTACCTTAGAGATAACGGATATTGACGCAACATTTACCAAGGATTGCAGTTTCTGGAATCCGTCCAATTGCGATTGTGAAAATCCACAAAATAAAAAAGTGTCCTTCAAAGTGACTGTACCAAGCACTTATTATTGTGATGATCCTGATGGAAATGATATAAACAATTTTGGTACTGCAGCACAACGATTGATAAGTTCTTCTAGAACTGGAAATAACATTGACTTAGCTGCTGGTGCCTTGGATAAACAAGATGATTTTTGTTATGGCGCTGGTGTCCGTGAAAGATTTTGTTCTATCCCAAGTGAGGGAATTAGAACTCACCTCAGTCAAACATGTTCTGCAGGAAAAACATGTGTAAACGGAAAATGTGATATAATAGTTATTGCGCTTCCGCAATGCACAGATAGTGATGGTAGTAATATAAACACGAAAGGATCAGTAATCCGAGGTAACACCTTGTGGGACGAATGTGTTGATGAAAACACAGTAAGAGAGTTTAGTTGTAGTGGACTTAGCAGAGTAAATACAACTGTTGCATGCGGAGCAGGAAGCAGATGCAATGATGGAAGATGTGTTAGTTTAGCTTTGGTAGATTTTTGTATTGACAATGATAATGGCGAGGCATTAACAGTAAAAGGAACAGCACGCACTGGCGTGCGTAATCCAGAAACATTAACAGAAACAGAAGTAAATGAACAGACAGATTACTGTTTTGGAAGTAATGATGTCGTAAATGAATATGTATGCGAAGGCTCTAACAGAATATTAAGAGAAAAACCTTGCCCTGCTGGAACTGTGTGCAGTGATGGCGCGTGTGTTGCCAGTGCTGTATCCATTACTGCATTTTGCACTGAAAATGATGGTGGAAGAGAATATAATATAAAAGGAATAACTGAAGTAGGGATAAAAAATGCTGCTGGTGTGATAGTTTCAAGCGAACTGTTCCCTGATACCTGTACGGGGGATCGAACAGTAAAAGAATATTATTGTCTTGGAAATGATAAAAACGCTGTTGAAACAACGTGCTCGCCAAACGAACGTTGTATAAATGGTGCATGCACAGGAGGCAGCGCTTCTATGTGCACAGATAGTGATAATGGAATTGATACTAGCAAAAAAGGAACAGTTGAAATAAAACAAAATAATATTGTTGTATCATCTAGTGTAGATGCTTGTGTAAATGAAAAAACTGTGAATGAATATTCTTGTTTAGGCAATGTACAAAGCCTTTCATCTGTTGCATGTGCGCAAGGTCAAGTATGTAAAGAAGGTAAATGTATTGTTAGTGGAGAAGAAAACAAAAAAACAATGAAATTTAGCAAAGGCTGGAACTTATTTTCCATTCCATTTAAGAATGCAAAAATAAGCTCAACTTGCGATGGTTTTGACTTGGTGAAAAAAAGATGGTATTATGATAGTGAGACAAAGCAATGGACGCACCCTGTAAGCTTAGAAGAAGGAAAAGGTTATTGGTTTAAGACAAAGGATGATTGCACTGTAGACGTAGAAGGGGATAGTTTTGATATAAGTTTAAAATTAAATAAAGGATGGAATCAAATTGGATCTTCATCGCAAAAAGAAGAATTCGAATCATTGCTTGCTAGCTGCGATGTGATACATGGTCCTTGGGGTTATAGCACTGAAGATAAAAAATATGAAAAGGCAGATAAAGTACTAGTCGGTAATGGTTATTTTGTAAAAGTAAGCGAAACGTGCGCATTGGAATGATCTTATGGCAGATGGAGAATTTAGTACATTGCCTGGTGCAGAACCTGAAAAGAAAATAGAAGTAGCACCTGCTGCTAAACCAGTACCTAGTGTGCCAGCACCATCTAAAGGAAATTTTGCTCGGAATATATTAATCGCTCTTATTATAGTTGTAATAATAATAGCTGGCGTGGCTGCTTATATGGGGTATGTAAATGTTCCTGGAATAACGCCTAAGAAAGATGTTATAGCTCCTACTCCGACGCCTGTTCCACAACCTCCACCTCCTCCAGAAGAAGAGGAAGAAATGCCACCACCTTTGCCTGATGAATAATATTAAGCGCGACCAGCTGAAACTTCTAATCTGGCAACTGCTTCTACTAAGTTAATAAGATTCGCTGTAAAACCGTCTATGTTATTATACCAAGTTGTAAGAACAATCATCCCGCCCATTACAAATGTAAATTGTTCATCTACAACAGAAGCAACATCAGCATGATCAATTACAACATCCTCAAGAACCAGTTTTTCAGATGAATATGCCATGACACCTTTTAAGTTTGTTTCCGCAGCATTTTTAAGAGCGGTCCTGAGTTCTTCTGTGGTTACTGGTTTCTCTGGATTAAGAACAGTTATTGCAATTGATCCATTAAATAAAGGAACTCGAAGCGCAAAACCATCTAGTTTTCCTTTCAGGGATTTGACAATATCACCAACTGCTTTTGCTGCCCCGGTTGTTGTTGGTATCAAATTAAACAAGCTTCTTCCTTTTCTTTCATCTGCATTAGGAACATCATAAATAAACTGCTCGGTTGTTACTGCGTGAACAGTTAGCATAAATCCACCTTTAACTCCAAATGCTCTTTCTATAACTGAGAGAGGGAGCGAGATGCAATTTGTTGTGCAAGAGCCATCTGCGATTACTCTATGTTCAGGTCTTAAGTCTTCATGATTTGCTCCATAAACAACAGTAATGTCGCTTTTCTTAGCAACTGCAGATATAACTAATCTGGTTGCACCAGCTTCTAGATGGGCTTGAGCAAATGCTGGATCTTCTGCTGCAAATCTAGAACAATCGATCACAACTAGGTTTGGATCTTTTTCTTTGAGCCTTGCGTATGCTTCTGCGAGTTGTTGTGGACTTTTGAAACCTGTTACAAAAATGCCGCTTGGTTCACCAGCAGCTGAACCTAATGAGAGAAATGACTGTGGTTCATGGGCAACAAATCCCCCATCATTAACAGCTAATATATCTCTTAATAATTGACGATCTGAACGATCTTTAGCGCCTCTTACTATGTGCCTTTTTAATGCAGCTGGATCAGCAAATGCTGGATCATTTATTAAGCCAACCATTGGTGGTTTTTCTCTTATAAAAGATGAGGGTGGGCGCCTGCGATCATAAGAACGAAATAAGATTTCTCTGGCTGCAGCTCTACCTATAACGCCAGCTCCATTTATTGCTAATATAGCCATATCTCCACCTCTAAATAATTAGTTATTTTTACTATATATAAGCGGATAAGATTTTTAAATTATACTGCAGGCATGAAGAAATGCTAAAACTTTGACATGGGATGGGCTGAATAAAGCGATTCCAAGTGCTTCCTCAACATTCGTTGCTTCAGGGCCAGATGATATTAACTCTCCTTTATGATATAAAAATCCACAATCTCCATATCTTGGAAAAATATTTCCGTTAACATAAATCTTCCCTGCGGCCATTCCATAGCCCGTATCATGTCCACTATTTCCATTTATTGTAAGCGTTCCACCTAGCATAAGAAATCCTGCACGAACATTAGCATTTCCATTAACTGTTATTGATCCGCTTATCATGAGCTTTCCAACTCCATAATCAACATCGCCATCGATGACTACGTTTTTTGTATTGAAAGCACCTAATCCGTCTGGTTTCACATCTAAATGTCTAGTGCATACACGAAAATTTTTTCCTTTCGCATGATTGATTAACACACTTAAAAATATGCCTGCTTTCGCAGCAAAACCCTCTTCCTCCTGAAATTCTGCGAGCGCAATACTAAATCTTTCAACATCCTTTGCCGAGTATTTCAAATGCTTTAGATGCTCGAATATTTTTGCGTATGGTCTTTCAACTGCTTCAAGCACATCATAAGAATCAATTGAACCGCATTCTCTCCATACTTTTTTTATTGCTTGAAGCGCTTTGCTATCTTCTTTTACATCTGGTTTTCTAACTGGCTGAGATACTTCTGGTTGATATCTTTTGAATGGATCAATTGCTGCAGCTCTTCCAATTCTTTTAGTGGTGATCATAATATCACTCATTGGTTTTGAGTTGTGGATTTTGAGTTTCAGGACTGGATCGAGAACTTGACAAAGTTCGAGACCGACAAATCGACGATTCGATTTGTGGTCCATTTTTTGCTTTGAGCAAAAAATTGGAGAATTGTCCGGCAGGACAATCGGAAACTGAAAACCCAAGACTGACGAATGCAGCCCCAAAATAACGGGACGGCTGGAGATATAGGTCGATGCCCTTCCTCCTGCCGTCGAAGTAGAACTCGTCGCAGCCACGAAGCAAAAGGCCGACATAGGACCAACCCAATCGCAATGAATGTCTTGCTTTTTCTGATTTTTCTACTGGTTCACCTTGGGGGATTTTTGTCTCCGGATGTGGGTTGTACCAATCGTCTCGTTTAGGGAAATTTTCTATTAGATGAATAGTTGCATCTTCAACTGGTTTAACTTCATATTCGTTATTTCTTTTTAATTTATTTCGATCAAAAATCCGTGACCACATACTAGGTTTTTTTGAAATTTCTAAAATTTCAAAGTCTGGGTGATCCATTACTAATGCACAGTTTCTTTTTCCTCGAAATTGTTTTGGAATTTTGAATGAAATAAAATACACTTCATTTTCACTAGTAAATGTAAATGTTACTTTTTTTCCGAATTTCTTTTCTGGTTCTTCATAAATGACTAATGTTCCGGTCCATTTCCAAGAACCGTAAAGTCTTTCGAGTAATTTAATATCTTCTATTTCTGTCAAAATTTTATCATGAATGTCATTTGGCACAATTAGCTTTCCTTCTCTTTTTGCGAAAGCTAATGCTTCAAAGAAATCTAAATTTGGATGAAATTCAATTACTTGTAAAAGCTGCTCAGCAGTCATACTTCTTAGCATTTCTCTTGTTCGTCTTATTGCCTCCTGCCTATTGCCTACAACCTCTTGCTCTCTTACTTTGTGGGTTGGTTCTGGTTTGTATCTGCCAAATAATTTATCAGCTGCCAAACTAGTCTCACGTCTCGAAACCACAGGCTGGCTGCGGGAAACTGGAAACCGAACACTGGAAACAGTCTTGCTCACTGCTGAAGGCCCATTGCTCAAGGCTAGCTTACCCATCCACCTGCACCCCCTGCAAAGCTGTTTAGATGGCGCTGTGTTGCCCTGCGGCAAACCTCTGGAATCTTCTTAATATCACCTGGCTCATCGATCCTCTCTATATTAATTTTATCCCCATAATCATCTGCTAAATCCTGTGAATAGCCATGCGCTAGGATAACTGTTGCACGATTCAAATGTGCATGCTCAGCAAGGAATGTCAAAACCTCATCAAGATTGCTAATGCCCCCATCTGTAAACATAAATAGATCTACAGATTCAGCAGTAAACGCATCTTCAAACTGAGGCATTGAAAGTGATATTTCTTTTTTCATAAACTCTCGCCCTAACCCGCGCATATCACGCTCTGGTGCGCTCTTATAAAGCTCGTACATCTGTGGACCAAGCATTGCCTTTATCATTTCCAGATCAACAGTTGTACCGCCACCCTGGTAAGCGCTTATTGCAGCTAGTGCATCCATTAACTCGCGCGTATAAGGTAAATAGAAAGAACTACCACTAAAGTTAATCACACCTATATATCCATCATGCAAATGATAGGATCTGGATGTACAGAAACCACCTAAAACAAAGTATGATATTACATCCTTTGGGTTTGGTGTGCTGCCACTGCTGTCAATAACAATAAGCGCATGCGGAACTTTGTAATCCCTGGTTTTTATTCTTCTTTCAGTTATTCTTATTTTTTTAGTAACCCCTGGTAACAGTAATCCGCCAGATGTATGCGGCAATGCAAGTAGTGGGTCGCCTGCTGCGCGCCATCTTTCAACGCTGCTCCATGCACGTATGCTCGCCCTTGTTGGAAGGAATTTTTTTGTTGCAACCAAAGGCCATTTCCTGGATAATTCTAAATAATACTCTAAAACCTCTCTATCTACTGTTAATTCCCCTTCAGATGTTCCTATGCCATGGCCTTGTCCTTTTGCTGGAACTGCATCTAATTTGCCACCGTGTTTTCTAATCCATTCCCTGATTGCTTCGTATTCCTTTCTAGTTACCTTATATGATACCTCTCTAAGTGCTTCTCGAATATCTTGTCCGCTGGCTTTCTTTAGCAGATCACGTATGTCTGAATCTCCATGGCCATCACCTTCTAGAAGTATACGTTTTCCTTGGCCTTTTCCTTTGCCTTTTCCATCTTGTCCGCCTTGCCCACCCTCTTGAGAAAATTTATTTATCATATCAATAATGATATTTCCAAATGTCCATACACCTAGACGCATTGTTTCTGCGCTTTCCTGTGATTTTCCAAAATCAATCTCTAACATTCTTTGCAAATAGTTTAAGAGTAAATTTTTGATTAAGAATGTTCTGTGCTCCAATCCAGTAACATATCGACTATGCTCATCTTGCGAGATAGCACCAACATTTTTAAGTTTTGTCAAAATAGGTAATGCCAAATCATGAAATCTGGCTGCTCTTTCTTTAATTCTTTCGAAAACTGCTAGTGTATCTTCAGTAGCTTCTAACTTTTTTCTATCCAGTGAGTCTGAAATGCACGCCTGTAAATCACCATCTGTTATGTAACCTCTTGCATTCATTTTTTTTATTATATCATTGTTCTCCTTTTCCAATTCTGTCCTAAATGCTTGAGGAAGAGAAGCAAAATCACCCTGTGTTTCAGCTTGCCAGGATCTTATTGTCATGGTTAGTCTATTGTATTCGGTTTGTGTTATTGCTTTTTGTTCTTTCATTTTTTCAATTAGACTTAACACGTTCTCTTCTGAGAATATTGCTCTTCCTGCCTGATGATTAAGATAAGCAAGCATTACTGCACGCACATTCCTGTTTAGCTCATCTGGCATGTTGCCTTGCATTGCTGTTCTTACTTGTAGTATTGCTTCGGTTCGCTGCTCTTCTAGCACGCTGGCTGTATCATTTGCCATATCTGCAAATGTTTGTAAAATAAAATTTAGAAAATCATCAACCGGATTAACAAGTTTTTCGGTTTTTTTACCATGTTCATCTTCCTCTTCAACAATAATAGCCTGGTCCCCTCCAAAAAATTTCTTTGCCGGTGCCTCAAAAAAATCCTCAATCATTTTTGCTGCAAGTATTAGCGTACCGAGCGTGCGTGGAAATACCATGTAATGGCCTATCTCATGGCATAGAATCCCTTCCAGGCATCTATCTTCTGGCAGCCCGCTTTTTCCAGCTAATTCCCCAATATATTGTTCGCTAACCAATGTATCTCTTCTTCTGAAATCATAAGCTGCTCCGCCTTTCAGCGCTTTCACTACACGTGGATCTCTGATTGGCGGAAAGTGGTACCATTTTCTTGCATTTTCCCATGCAGCACGAAGTGTTTTAGGTTCAATCATAAAATCCCCTGCATTGAGCCTTCAGCCTTGGGCATTGAGCCACTTGACTCTGAACTGGAAACCTGCGCGAGACTGACGAACGCCACCTCGCAACGATAGAACGGCAAAACACGGTGGCAACTGAGGTCGATACCCTTCCTGTAGCCGAAACCGTAGTCAACGCGCCTGAGAAGGCACACGTAAGCGTTGTCATACCGCCATAACTGTCTTGCTTTTTTTGATTGTGCTACTCCATCACCTTGTGGAATCATGGTTTCCGGATGTGGTTTATACCAACCAGCTAGTTGAATAGGAAAATTTTCTATTAGATGTATGTTTGCTCCTTGGATTAGTTTTATTTCAAATCTATTATTTCCTAAATCAAGAATATCAAAGTCTGGATGTTCTATTGCTAATGCACAATTTATTTTTCCTCTGAATTGTTCTGGAACTTGAAAAACTAAGCCGCGATATCCCACGATCTCGCCAAATGGCGTATCTGGTTTCTCATAAATAACTAAAGTTCCTGTCCAACCCCCCTTTTTATAAAGTTGTTTAAGTAATTTCACATCTTTAGTTTCAGTTAAAATTCGATCATGAACATAATTAGGAACAATTAGTTTGTTTTCTCTTTTAGCTAATGCAAGCGCTTCAAAAAAATCTAAATCTGGATGAAATTCTATTACTTGTAGAAGCTGCTCAGCAGTCATGCTTCTTAACATTTCTCTTGTTTTTTGTACTCTTTCAGCTAAGGATTGACCTGTAACATCTGGCAGTCTAACTTCGTGCTTGTCCATTGGTCCGTATCTTCGAAAAGGATCGTTCGCTCTGGCTAAAGCTGCATGTCTTGCAATCGTACTATTACTATGAACAATTACAGCGCCCATTAATTACACCAATTCAATGTAGTTAATTAGGATAAAAACAGTTTAAAAAACTATTGTTTCCATAAATTAACACATGATAACGCCACCCTGCTGGTTCCGCTCTAGCGAACAAAAATAGCTATTTATTTCCGTTCTGGCGGAATCTTTTAAGCAGTCAGGCTTACTAGATGGTTTACGTATCTTTAATGATACGTTTTTAAATACTTTTGTATCTATAATGATACATGAAAAATGAAATAAAAACTGTGATGATGGAGTTCTGGGAGAGAGAAACGCAATATAAACCAAGGGAAAAACTACCAAAAGAACTTATAATATCGAACTCCTCAATAGTTATTATAGGCCCGCGCAGAGCTGGGAAAAGTTATACAATAAATCAAATACGTGATATGATTCTAGAGGAAGATAAAAAAAGAAACTGTATTTATATTAATTTTGAGGATGAGAGACTTTCCAGATTCAGTGAAAAGGATTTTAACAGCATCCTAGAAGCATATTATGAAATAAGAAAAGATAAACCAATATTACTCCTAGATGAAATGCAGAATGTGGACGGTTGGGAAAAATTTCTAAGAAGACTAGCAGATAGCGGTTATAAAGTTGTAGCAACAGGATCGAATTCGCGCATGCTAAGTAGAGAAATAGCAGATAAACTTGGTGGAAGGTTTGCAGAAACTGAGATCTACCCGCTCGATTTTAAGGAATTTTTAGCTTTTAAAGGCATGCCTTTTAAGGAAGAATTTTTCTACTCGAAAACAAGATTTGAAATCAAACGATATTTTGAAGAATATTTTCTTTATGGTGGATTTCCAGAAGTAGCCTTGCTTCCGGAAAAAGAAAGTAAAATAAAAATTCTTAAATCATATTTTAATCTTGTTTTTTATAAAGACCTTATTGCACGAAAAGGCATACAAAATGAAGAAATTTTGAGATTTATAATAAAAAAGTTAAGAGAAAATATAGGTAATTTGATAACCCCTCGTGCGATATATGGAGCATTAAAAAATGCAGAGATCGAGGCAAGTCCAAATACAGTTGAAAAGTATATTGACTATCTTGAAGAGGCCTTTCTCGTAATTCCCTGTCTTCCATTTGCAAAATCAGTTGTTAAGCAGGTGAGAGAAAAGAGGTATATAATTGATAATGGTTACATAAAACTTCTTGAGATAAAGGAGGATAAAGGATTGCTTCTTGAGAATCTTATTTTTAATGAGCTTACTAAAAAGGGTAAAAAAGTAAACTATCATCTAGGCAAAAAAGAATGCGATTTCATAATTGATGAGAATGAGGCATTGCAAGTTGCTTATGAACTCAATGAAGCCAATGTACAAAGAGAACTTGAAGGCATAATGGAAGCAGTGGAGGTTTATGGGCTTAAAAAGGCAAGAATAGTAACTAATGATGATGAAAAAGAAATAAAATTAGAAGGGATGGTGGTGCAGGTTACCCCAGCATGGAAATGGTGCCTTAGTCTTTAGGATAGAATAATTTGCCCTACCTTGGAAACTGGTTGCTGGAAACAGGATCGAGAACTCGAAGGAGTTCGAGAGATTTGCTCGAAAGAGCAAACGGAAACTGGCTTGCTGATGGCAGTCATCTCTATTCCTCCCCATTCGAATAGAATGCGTGTCTTTGTCCTGCTTTATATGCTCTAGCAAGGTCTTTCATTAATGGGTGATCATGTTTTGTTTCGTCAAGTACTGGATCATCTATTGCTATCTCTCCTTTTTGAATACGTGAAATAAGGTTTTTAGCAGGTTGTATTGATGCAGTATATCGTCCATGAACATCAGTAACTATAGATTTTGCAAGATGTAACATTACGCAATCAACACGTGGATCGCCTGCGTGCGCATTAACATAGTCATCATGGAAATGCGCTTTATGGCCAAATACATGTGGAAGAACAAATCTAATATGGTCTAATGTTGGCGATTCCTGCAAGAACCATGCTAATGCCTTTGCATATGCAATAGCAGTCATGGCACTTCTTGGACTGAAGCTGTGTTTTACATTAACACCAGCATAATTCAGATCGTGCGTATCAGGGCTTCTTGGGTCTGCTGCACGCTTGCTGCCGTATTGCGCAGAATAATTTATTTCAGCCATAAATGCCTGCAAGAATAACATACCATCATTATCAAGTTCTAATCCTGCTATTTCTTCCTGAATCCTGGCTTTCTCATCTTTAGTTAAAGCACCTTTAATTGGTCTTTCGCCAGCTAGTATTTTCTTATATTCATCATGTGCGCGATCTAAAGCCTCTAATGCTTTTTGGGTGAAATCTGCCTTACATAATTCTGCTTCTACCCTTTTCTTTGCTTCATGAAGATCAAATGCAACCATTGTAGAGAAGTACTGCTCTTCTGTAACAATGCCGATTCTGTCACGCAAGGCAGGAAGCAGGCCATTCTCTCTGTCTCCGTCCTTTTCGTTCATAGTTAGAAAAGCAGGTGGCTTTCCTGCGAAGTAGGTTGATCTCATGTACTTCCATCTTCCTGTATCAATACCCTGTAGTATCACATCTTGCATATCAAGGGATAAACGTGGTACCTCATCAACAATTACAACATCCACTCCGAATGTGCCATGCCACAATGTTACCATTTTTCCTTCTCTATTAAGCCTGCCAAAATCTAGAACACCAGTTACCTTTTCATCATATAATTGGGGATGGCCACGAATTTCTACTGAATCATATAAATCATATGGCAAACCAGATAAAGCAGATGCAACAACCTTTGCACCAGTGGTTTTACCCCAACCCGGCTCACCTATTAAAAGATGGTTTTCGTTAAGCAAATAGCTCAATGCCATTAAAACAAGATTTCTGTGTATAAGCTTTCCTGCAATAGGGCCTTCTTCCAAAGGTGCAAAATGAAACCTTTTTGAAATTTTATCAACTAAACCATGCACTTTAACTCTTGAATGTATAGGAACGATTGCCATAAGAGATAACCTCCTCTAGTTTGTTTATAATTTATTATGGAACAAAATGTTTATAAAGAGTGTTGTTTCGTGGTAAAACAAAAAGAAGGTATAAAAAATAAAGCTACGAAGTATGATTATGTACAAAATCATTAGTGGCAAGGAGCCAGCAGAAGAAGTGCTACGCGAAATAGAGCAGCGCGCAAAGAAACTACATAGAAAGCCCATGCTTGGTATTATTGTTATTGGCGAGTATAAGCCATCGCAGATTTATGTTAAGCGAAAGATAGAAACTGCAACACGCATTGGTGTTGACACAGAAGTGCACCGCCTTCCAGAAGAAATAGAAGAAAAAGAATTAGTCGCATTAATAGAAAAACTAAATCAAGATAAAAAAGTGGATGGATATATTGTGCAAACGCCTTTGCCTCATCATATCAACAATCAGCATGTTTTTGAAAAAATAGATCCGCATAAAGATGTGGATGGATTTCATCCACGTAATATGGGTAAGGTTTTGCTTAATGTATTTAATGAAAATATGTTTCCGCCCGCAACGCCAAGTGGTGTAATGAGATTATTGCATCATTATGGAGCACCAATAGACGGGGCAAATGCCGTTGTTATTGGAAGAAGCAACATAGTTGGCAAGCCAGTTGCAATGATGCTTTTACATCATAATGCTACTATTACTATATGTCATACCAGAACGCACGAACTCGCTAACTACACTAGAAATGCGGATATTTTGATTGTTGCTGCTGGTAATCCTGGACTAATTAAAGCAGATATGGTAAAGGAAGGCGCATATGTAATTGATGTTGGGACAACGCGCGTGCTTGTGGAAGGCAAAGATAAAGTAGTTGGCGATGTTGACTTTGAAAATGTAATAAAAAAAGCGCATTGCTCTCCTGTACCTGGTGGTGTTGGGCCAATGACTGTTGCTATGTTGATTGCTAATACTGTAAAGGCTGCTGAATACCATAGTAAAAGATAGCATTTTGTTTGATTAGGCAAACGTAATGCATGCATTTCGTCTTTATAGGAAGATGAAATGTAAAATAGATACTACTGGGAACTGGGCACTGACGCGAGACTGACGAACGCCACCCCAAAATCAATAGAAGGCCTATAGAGTGCACCGATGTAACGCCTCCTATCGTCGATGACATTGCGGGCAACAGGGCCGATGAAAGCGCTATCTAATCGCCATAAATATCTTGCATCTTTTGAGTTCTTCACTGGTTCGCCTTGGGGGATTTTTGTTTCCGGATGTGGCTTGTACCTTTGGCTAGTCTGTTTAGGGAAATTTGCTATTAGATGGATGTTTGCTCCTTCTACTAATTTTATTTCAAATCTATTGTTTCCTAAGTCAATTACTTCGAAATCAGGATGTTCCATTGCTAATGCGCAGTTTCTCTTTCCCTTAAATTGTTTTGGGATTGAAAATAAAACAGAATATTTTACTTTTTCATACTCCCAACTAAGACTAACATTCTTTCCGAATTTTTTGTTTGGCTTTTCATAAATAACTAAAGTTCCGGTCCATTTCCAAACATGATAAAGCTGTCTAAGTGGTTCATCGTCCGTAATTTCTGTTAGAACCTTATCATGAACAGCATTAGGAACAACTAGCTTGTTTTCTCTTTTTGCTAATGCAAATGCTTCGAAGAAATTTAATTCTGAGTAAAATTCTATCACCTGTAAAAGCTGATCAGTAGTCATGCTTCTAAGCATCTGTCTTGCTTTTCTCGCTCGTTCGATATATGATTGATCAGTAACAACTGGTTTTCTTACTTCGTGCGTTGGTTCTGGTTTAAATCTTCTGAATGTATCGTTTGCACCCAGTCTAGTTGGCCCATTGCTCATGGCACAAGGCTCACTGCTCAATGCCCATGGCCATTTGCTCAATCTTCTCATGTTATATAATTAGTAAATAGGTGTTTATAAAAGTTCGCTGATCTGTTTAAATAAGATTTTCATCCAAATAAAATCATGCTTCTTCTAGAAAAACATCTAGCTCGTTTTGGGATTAAACCAGGCTTAGAACGTATGCGAAAGATATGTGAAACACTTGGCAATCCGCAAGATAAACTAAATGTTATTTTAGTTACTGGAACCAATGGAAAGGGAAGCGTTACAAGTTATCTAGCAAGCATTCTAAAGGAAGCGGGATACAAGGTTGGTGCTTATTATTCACCACATTTATTCAAATACAATGAGCGATTTCAAATAAATGGAAAAAACATCAGCGATTTAAAATTAAAAAAATATGAAAAAGAAATACTCGCTCTTTTCAAGAAAGGTTATGAAATTACGCTATTTGAAGCGCTTACTACGATTGCATATAAATATTTTGCAGATGAAAAATGCGATTTTGCAATAATGGAAATTGGCATGGGCGGAACGTATGATGCTACTAATATTGCGACTGAGGTTGCTGCAATAATTACTAATGTTGATTTAGAGCATACAGAATATTTAGGGAAAACAATTGAAGAAATTGCTGCTGATAAAGCTGGCATAGTTAAAGGTGCAAGCATTGTTGCAACTGCTGCTGAAGGTAAAGCACTTGAGATGATAAGGAAGATAGTTGGGGAAAAAGGATTTCGGCTCGATATGCTGGGTGACGGGCCATTCATTGACAATATAAAAACAACAAATATAGAAACTACATTCAACTATTTGGGATGTAATCATTATACAAATTTAAAAACTAAATTATTGGGAGATTACCAGGCAAAAAATGCTGCCTTAGCAATAGATGTTGCAGAATTTATTGGTGAGAGTTTTGAAATTCCAGTCAATGAGAATGCAATAAGAAAAGGATTGTTAAATGCAAAAAATCCAGGAAGAATGCAAATAATAGCAAGGAGACCATTGATGGTCTCAGATGCAGCACATAATGTGCATGGAATAAAGGAGCTTATTGGAAACTTGAATATATTCAATTACAACAAACTAATTTGTGTTTTTGGATGCATGAAAGATAAAAATTGGAAAGAGATGCTCGCATTGCTTGGGCCGCATTGCGATCAAATGATTCTTAATGAAATAAAAAATGAACGGGCTGAAAGTGCTGATGCGCTTGCCAATGAAGCAAATAAATATACAAAAGCAATTGCAATTAAAGATGCTAAGAAAAGTATTAAGTATGCGAAAAAACTTGCAGGAAAAAAAGATATGATTCTAATCTGCGGGAGTATATATATGCTAAGCGAGGCAATTACGTAGTTTTTTAACTATTTCTTTCGAAAGCTAGATATGCGAATTATTGTTCTAATCCTGCTTCTTTCATCTATTTTATTTGCAGGTATCGCACCTGGAACTTTTTATATTGGACCACTCAGAGTAGGTGGTACATTTGATATAGAAGATATGGCAGTAAAAATAATAGATATCTATGCACGTGCATCATTTACTGGTGGTTTATGCAAAACAAGCTCTAGCTCGTATGCACTTATCAGCCACCCAACAGGAATTGGGCTTGGAACTACGACGTCTAACCTAAGTAGATTTGAGGATGTTGGGTTTAGTGTTAAGGACGCAGATACAAATGTACCAATACCAATAAACATGGAAGTATCGGACATAGATGGATATTATGGAGAGTTTTGTTCTGGGCTAGCAACCCCAAGCTCAAGAAATGTTACTATAAAGCTAACTATACCGCCTGAAACATATTATTGTAATGATCCAGATGCAACAGGCTTACCCTTACCGCAAACTATTGCTAGTTCTGTAACTGCTAAAAAAATAGTACCTGAAGATGTTAGAGGAAATATAATATTTTATAGTATAGCACAATCTGGTGCTGACCCTGAAACAAGGACAATTGCTGATGTTTGTTTAAATGCAAGCGCAGTTAAAGAACGAACCTGTTTAGCGAATGAAACGCTTTCTAGCCAAAACATAAATTGTAGCTCGCTTTCGGTTTGTGCTAATGGCCGCTGTGTTGTTGGAGATATTGTATGCACAGATAGTGATGGCGCAGATACAACCACAACTGGAACAATAACTATGAAAAGACAAAAAGAAGGTGTTAGCAGGATAACTGCTACATATACTGATTCCTGTGTTGATTCTAATACTGTAAGGGAGTTTAGTTGCTCTGGTAGCACAGTAATAAATACAACTATTGCTTGCCCTGCAGGATATAATTGCGCAGGAACTAAGTGCATTCCGGCTGGAGATATTGAATTTTGCACTGATAATGATGGTGACGGTTTATCAATAAGAGGAACTACAAGATCAGGAACGAGAAATGCTGCAACACTGGTTGAAACCAGTGGAAATGATGAACAGGATGGATGTATAGATAGCAATACTGTTCGTGAGTATATTTGTGATGGGGATAATCGTATTGCTTTAGAGCGTGATTGTTCTACAGGGCAGATATGTAGCGATGGAAAATGTATTAGCGGGCCAGAAGCAACAACTCCGCAATATTGCAGCGATACAGATGGTGGAATAGAGACAAGCAAAAAAGGAACTGTTGAATATGGGGTCGAAGATTTAATAACAATACAAAATGATGAGTGCTTATCTGAAACAACATTAGTCGAATATTATTGCGAGAGCGCATTAGGTAAAGGGACAACTATAACTTGCGGTACTGATCAAATATGCCAAGAAGGAAGATGTATAACGAAAGAATCAAAGCCTAAGCCTCAGCCTACTCCGCCACCAACACCGCCAATAGAAGAAGCAATAAAGATACTTGCTGAAGATCGTATAAAGGAGGCTAATGAAGCTATAACAATTGCAAGCCAAGCGAATAAAAATGTAGATGACGCAAAGGTAAAGTTTGTGCAAGCACAAGCGGCTTTTGATAATGATAATTATGAGAAAGCAGCATCATTAGCAGATGAAGCAAAAAAACTAGCAATACAAGCAAAAGAAATTGAAACGAAAAAACAACAGACTGGGATAGATCAGAATATGGTGTTGATCGGCGTAGCTGTTCTTATAGTAATTATACTAATAATTTTATATTTAAAAAGTAGAAAAGGAAATGAAAAACCAAAAGCACCAGAAACAACGCCAAAGTAATATTTATCTTTTCTTTGATTTCTTGCTAGCTTTTGATTTTTTAACTTTTGTTTTCTTTTTAGTTGTTGCCTTCTTTTTCTTTGATTTTTTAGATTTAAGCCCGCTCTTTGCCTTTTCCAACCCATCCAAATATAGAGATATGAGTTTTGTAACTGTTTTATCCCAATTCAAATTATGCCTCTGCATTCTTTCCTTCAATGCATTTGGAAGAGTAACGGTAATTGTATGCGACTGCTGCTGAGGATATCTCATTTTTATTATGCCCCTTGCCTCCATAAATGATAGGACATCTAAAAGTTTTGATTCTGGTAGACCTACTGTATTCATAATTTGCTCTGTATTGCGTTGACCATCTATTAGACCATAAATGCGCACGCCTAAGTCACCATACTTTTCACGAAGTATAGTCTCTATTAAATTTGTATCGCTCATAAATAACACTCAGCATTATAATTTTTAAACGTTATAGCTCACTGCTCATGGCTGACTGCCCATTGCAGCAATCAACTATACTTCTTCTTAATCTCTTCTAGCTTCTTATCTAGTTTCTTCTCTGCCTCCAAACGCTCGAATGCATATTCCTTCATATCAACAAAAATTATGTGTCTGCCAAGCATTGGATGCACTAGATTTATTTCAGAGAACATGTCCTGAGCAACCTTTCTATAATCAGGATGACCTTGCTGCATGCTACGCAACTCGCATAAATGGCAGGCTTCACGTAGATTCATACGCATGTACCAACGAATTTTATATGCAAGTGGTACAACGTATTGCGCATGTTCTGGCGTTGCTTTTGCTATCTTAGTATATGTATCTCTCGCCTTGTCCATTGCAGCCTTAAATTGATCAGCATATCCTGCATCTGCTAGCTCTTTTGGCAGTGTGTACCCATGATCACAACTAAGCAATTGGCGCTGTTGTGTAAGTATACGATGACGATGCAAATCTCGATATGCTCCAAAATTCGCAAGGATATCAAATGTATAATATATATGTTCAAACGCACGATAAGGTTTATGTCTACGATTTGCGCGTTTGCCAACATAGCTTACAATTAGTTCTTCTTTTTCTTGATCAGACATGTTTTTTGCAATTATATGCGCCTGCTCAAGAGGAATTTTAGAATATTGATATAATATTACAGAGACGACTCTTTCATCGCCGTCAGTATCATAGTCAACGAGTGTAACATCTTTTTCTTGTTTCTCAAATTTGAAATTCTTTAATTTCATCTCAACAAGCTTTACTGTGTTTTGATCAATATCGCGCATGTATTGCTGCATTGCCTTTCCGTAGTTGTCATTTGCACGTTTTACAAAACTTGGAATAACGCTACGCAATTCCTCTTGTAACATTGCGGCAATATTGCGAATCTCTTGTAGGTTAGATGAAAACATTTTTGTAAGTAAATACTCATATGCGCGGCCATCTCCAAACAAACCCATATTTGTTATGGTTGATGCAGGCAATAAGCCACGCAAAAGGTCACATGTTTTCGCTCTAATACTCGAGCTATAAGCGCGATCGCTTGTTGATTCGTCTTTTGGGTAAAGATCAGTTATGTATTTTGATATCTTTGAAATTAGATTCGCATATGTTTCAAATAGGAAATCGCATGTTTCTCTGTAAAGTGCAGCGAATTCACCTTGCATAATTGTTGGATCTTCGTAATATGGCCATTTTCCATCGCGCTTCTGATCAAAATAAACATATCTTGTGCTTTTTTCCAATGGGCTTAGGCCAATGCGGCTATCTTCAATTATTTTAGTTGCAATGTTTGTTACGTCTTCAATTGCTACATGCGCGCCTGCAAGCTCTGCAACACTATCATCTCCATAGCCGACTAGCACACGATCATAGAATTCTTCTGCTTTTTTTATTGCAACTGCTTGGGCGCTTCCGCTTGATACCTGATAATTCACTATTTCTTTAAAACCAGTCTCAGGTTTAAGGATAAACTCTTCTAACAGAACACGCCTCAGAGATTTCGTTGTACGCGAATAGCGTGAAAACAATGCTCCTTTTACTACCTCTGGCAAGTTAACTAATGCGAATATTGGCTTATCAACATTAGTCATGAATTGTTGTAGGATTTTCTTTTCTTCTTCTGTAAATTCCATAGAATCAGTTGATAAAATATATTAAAGTAGATTTATAATGCGTACCCTGCCCACAGGAGTAGTAAGCATTTATAAAACCTTTCTACCACAATATGACTATGTCAAAGCGAATTCTAGTAGCTGCATCTATGAACGGAGGGGCAGAGGTAGTTGCACCTATTGCACAGCGATTAAAAGCGCGTGGCACGGATGTTCGAGTGCTTTCTTATGGCGCAGCAACTGCTACCTTTAGAGCAATGAAAGTAGAACCTGATAGAGTAATAGAACATGCGAGTCCTCAGGTATGTGGTGAAGAGATCACAAACTTTAGACCAAATGTTATACTTACTGGTACGCAGTTCCAAGATAAAGATAACCCGCTAACACTCGAGCAAATACTCTGGCAATTAGCAAAGATAATGAGTACAAGATCTGTTGCTATTCTTGATACTTGGGGCTGTTATGCAGAAAGATTTAGCGATTTGGATACTGCGCTGCCTGGATTTGTAATCAAAGATCCATTAAAGCGCTTACCAACTAAAATCGCAATAATGGATGAATTCGCAAGACAAGAAATGTTAAGGCTAGGGTTTCCAGATGATATTTTAGCAGTAACGGGTAATCCGTATTTCGAATATACTGCGGAAAGGATTGCAACGTTAAGCGTTGAAACGCGCGCGCAATTATTGGCAAAACCAGTTTTCGCTTCTTTTGATAGAGATGCAAAACTCGTAGTTTTCTTAAGCGATTCTTGGAAAGGATATCCAGATATTGGATTTACAGAAACAAGCGTACTGCAATCGTTTTTACGAGTTATTGATAACGTTGCACGAACGAGCGGAATAAAAATAAATATAATAGTCAGACCGCATCCATTTAGAAATGAGGATGCGAAATCAGCATTTGAAGGTTATTCACCAGCGCATGCAAAAGCAACATTACATAATCCTGTGACAGCGCGAGGAAGCGATCCAGCAAATGAATATTCTTTAGAAGAATTATTTTATGCTGCAGATTTAGTTGTTGGTACATTTGGAAACCCAAACGTAACGGCAGCAGTGGTTAGAACAATAGTAAAAAAAGATGAACCAATAATTGTTCATTGGGTTCCAGGACTCACAGCAGGTTATACTGTTCCACCTCATGATTTCCAAAGCTTCTTATATGGAAATGATGTATCCGCACTAGCAACTGAAGAAACAAAATTGGCAGAAACAATATCTGATGCACTAAACAGAAGGATAAAACAGAAACAATTTGCAGCTGCAAAAAGCGGGGCTGTAGAAAGGGTTATTGAATTATTAGAGTAATAATTAAAAGCTAATAGCCACTTGCCAGAAGCTAATGGCTAATATATAACAATCACAGGTTCAACATAGCGTCGGACATTGCCATTATAAACACGGTTGGCAAGCATTTCATTTAAATGGCGAAGAGCTTCGCTTTTCTCTTCATGCAACCAACCTAAACGCATATTTAATCTAATTATTCTATCTGGAATGATGTGCCTTGTTGACTTAGGCGGAAATGGATTATGGTCCTTAGCAGCTTTTATTATCTCGTCTTTTGTATATGCGCGTCTAAAAAATACACTGTAACCCTTTGACAAATACTCCTCAGACTGATCATCTGGGATATAACGTATATCAAAATCCCCTTTCATACTGCTAAGCACATAGTTCTGCTCTTCTATAAGCTCTTTTAGCCTATAGCTACCTGGTTCTATAAAACATGCATTTTGGTTACCGTCCTTTTTACAGACTGCCATAAACGGAGCTTTAGAGTTAGTTAGTGCTTTCTTACCCTCATCACAATCTATCTTTTCAACTTTGATATTAGTTTTTAGAATATCTTCTATTGGTTTATTAACTGCCAAATACCAAGTTCCAACTACTATTTTTGGATCTTTGTATTCTACTGTTTGACAAACAGAAAGAGGACATTCAATTATTTGTAAAACCTTTAGGCGATGATTGCCATCAAGTACTACCTTTGTTTCTTTATCTACAATAATTGGATCAACAAGCTGCCCAATATTAAGCATTGCTTCTTTTAATCGCTTTAAATTAGGTGGAACAGTTTGTTCATGAGGCAATAGCTCGCTAACATTAAATATATCGAGCTGTTTTGCAATGTCTTCTAATAAAAGAGTGGTCATAATCGTCACATTAGATAAGAAAATATTATCTAACACAAGACTTAATAGTCTTTAAATAATTATCGCATTGCACTTAGATAGGTGACGAATCGTGCGAGTTATCATAATTATCATTATTATGTTAGTATTGGGATGCATCCAGAATGAACCAGTAGACAATAAGGAAGTAAAAACTGTTGAAAAAATAGAAAATAATAAAACAATATGGAAAAATGATACTGAAATAAAACCTATAACAAAAATCCCAGAACCCATAGCTGAAATAAAAAGGCCAGGGAAAACTAATTATTTAGATTGCTCTTCTTACAGTGCACCACAAGGGCTTTTTGAAAATTCTACATATAGATGCTTTGAATTATATGAGGCTAAACCAGAAACAACAATAAACAAAGCAAAAAAATCAAACGCACAGCGTATTGTGTTTTATGGAAGCTATGTTTTATATGATTGCCCTGGGCCAAAAGAAGCTGAAAAGATAAAAAGAGAAGATGTAATACGCTCGTGCTATCTAGTTGCTAGGTTTGTAGATGCAATTGAGCACCCATACATATCAGAATATCTAAATGTCAGCCCTGAATTCTTATATAAAAATAAGGATGTGCAGAGCAGGCTTATTAATTTTATAATACTAACATCTGATTCAGAATTAGCAAGAATGTGCAGTATAGAAAATGATGCTTGTACATATAAGAATTATGCATTTCAAAGCATAGAGAGAAAAAAGCTAGATAAGGCGGATAGCATTGAAAGTGGATTCATGGAAGAAGGAGACAGAATATATGTATTTGATAGGTATTACCCAAAGAACTGTAATGCTGGCGAGTATCATGAACACACGCACGTGTTTAATTTATATTACCTAAAAGTACATCCGTTGTGGTTTGAAGAAATGCTTGCAAGGGCACTGCACGACAGCTTTGACCAAGGTTTATGCAATTTCGAAATCAAAAAAGCAACACTTAGGGATTATAAGAACAAGTTAGTTGGAGAGATAATTATATCTAATGTTAGTGTTGATAGAAGGCAGATAGATAGCGACTTACCACTTGAAAATTTTGGTGATTTTTATTCTGAAAACAAACAATGTAGACAGAAAATAATCATGCAACTTAATAGGGACGCATATGCAAACGAAAAAAATTACATACGTAATCTGTATAAAAAAATGCAGATAACAGAACTAAAAGATGATAAGGAAGTTGCTAAAATGCTAATAGAAATTTCAAATGATAAACAAGCAAGTATATTCCTTTCAGAGTGCACTGTAACGACTTAATATTTTCTCATTATAGTAAAGCCGTGCACTACAAATAGTTTCTATAAAGACGTGGTTTTATGTACTACTTATGCCACGTCGGCCGTTTATATGTTCCTCTTATGTAATACAAAACCCACAACCAAAGACTCAAAACTGGGAACCGGAAACTAAAAATAATAAAAATGCGGCCGCCGGGATTTTCATATGCTTCATTAACGAAGCAGTTTTTTGTGAACTTTTTTACCTAAAAAAGTTCATTCGAACCCGGGTCACGAGATTGGCAATCTCGAATCCTACCGTTATCCATTTCGACCTTTTCAACACATATATGTTTCTAAAGTCAAAAAGGTCGAGCTCCAAAACAAGTAATCCATGTTTTGGGGTTGCGCTAGCCAGATTCAGTTTTCTGTCCCGCGTTTCGAAACTGGTAACTGAAATTGGCTGGGCCTAGACTACAGCCGCAATAAGAAATAAAGATTTAGAAGTAACAGTTTAAAATTATTCCGCAAAGAAACTATTGAACTGCCGGCGCGCTCTTGTGAATGCAATGGCAAGCGCCTTCTGGGGGTTGCCTAAGAAAACGACGGCTTCCACTGGAAGCTGGAAAAACTCAGACTTGCACATAGAAATAAATAAAAGGATAACAGATGCAATAAACGCATGGCATTTCAGGAAATAATATTGGATCTCCTTAGTCTTGGCACTTACGCAGTTACATTGATGCTTGGAATAACACTTACTAAAAAACTCTACGGTGGTAAGTTTACATCAGCGCTTCCATATCTGCTTGCAGCCATTTTTCTGATATTTTTTGTAAATATCCTAAATATATTTATATTTTTTTGGTTCCCAACAACAGCAACTACCCAGGTGCTAAAGGCAAGCATACAGATAATCGTTATAATAGCCGGTGTAATGCTACTAATGGCATCTTATAAGATATACTTACTCAAATACGCCACTACGGGTTTTTTGAAAAAAATTAGGCACGGTGAAGAAGAATGAGCGAACTAACGGTATTATCCTGGATAATATCACTAACAAAAATGGGTATGTTTGCTGCATTATTCGCCTTTTCAATAGTACTTGCTAGGGTATCGCAGCTAAAGGAGATAAAATTTTTTATATTTGCAACATTGTGTTTTATGCTGAGCTCGATTTTCGAACTTATGAATTCAATAAGCTATTTAGATCAATCATTTGAAGTAGTTGATAAAGATAGTGCAATGCTGCTTGCAAAATTATTTCTAATGATTGCTGGAATATTCTTGTTCCTATTTTTATATAAAGTTAATAAGAATACAAAACAGTATTTGTGATTTGATGGGCCAGGATATAGAATTACCTGAGAAGGGAATAATACTAATTGTTTCAAAATCTAATAATTACCATGAAACAAATAAAAAAATAATAAAAATATTGGTTAATGGTAAAAAGAAAAACTGCATATATATGTCTCTAAACAAACCAAGTTCTGCATTGATAGAAGATTTTAAAGATAGCGCAATAGATATTTCTAAAATATTAATAATAGATTGCGTAACAAAGCTTGCTGGCGAAGAGGTAGAGCGTGCAGGCAATATTATATTTGTAGAATCCCCGCAAAGTCTTACAGAAATGGGTTCAATATTGGAAGGTGCGTTGAAAGGAATGTCTGCAAAGGGTTCTTTTCTATTTCTTGATTCAGTTACTACTATGCTCTTGTATAATTCAACAAAAAGTGTTGCAATGTTTATTCATTTTCTGATCTTAAAAATAAGACATTACGGGATGAGTGGTGTTATAGTTTCTATGGAAGACGAAGGAGAAGCGAAACAGATAATCTCTCAAATAAGTCAGTTCTGCGATTGCAAGATCACTGTGTGATGTATGTCAAAATGGCCGCCATTTTGACAGTTAGTGAATTCCGTAGGAATTCGCTAGATTTAAAATCTTTAACTGTTTTTTAAAATCATGGCGATTATTGAAAGAACACCAAGTGGCGTACCTGGATTTGATAAACTAATTGAGGGTGGCTTTCCAATGGGAAACACCATTCTACTTTCTGGTTCATGTGGTACAGGAAAGAGTATATTTGGTATGCAATTTGTTTATAGCGGGGCAAAAACTTACAGTGAACCAGGAGTTTATATAACGCTTGAACAGAAACCTGAGGATGTAATAAAGGTTATGAAAAACTTTGGTTGGGATGTGGATAATCTATTAAAAAATAAAAAATTAATTGTAACAAAACCAAAAAAAGATAGTTACGAAGCGCTGAAAGAATGCATATTTTCTTCTATTAATGAGATAAAAGCAAAAAGACTTGTTGTTGATTCGCTAGTATTGCTTGGCATGTATTTTAAGGATGAAATAGAAAATAGAAAAGGAATAAGAGATCTGCATCTTTATATAAGAGAATTAAATTGTACCACACTCGCAGTATCTGATATAAAAGAAAGATCAGAATTATATTCTGTAAGCGGTCTTTCAGAATTCATAGTTGATGGCGTTGTTGTGTTGCGCATAATATCAAAAGAAACCGGTGGTGGACATACACGAGCACTGTTCGTTCGAAAAATGCGTGGAACTGACCATAGCTTGGATATATTCCCAATGAAAATAGGAAATACTGGTGTAGAGGTGTTTCCTAATTTAAGGATTTTTGAGCAGGAATATCATCAATAATTATATTCCATATTTTTTTCTATAATCAATAAACATTTCATATGTTTTGTTACTAACATAAACCTTTCCTTCTACAGTTCTATTCTTAAGATGATCAAAAACATCCTTGATAGTTGTTACGCTGTGCACTGGGACTCCAGTTTTATTGGTAAATTCTTCTATTGCACCTAGGCGCACGCCCTTCTCCTGTCGGTCAACAGCAATAACGATACCCACTACTTTGGCTTTTATTATGCGTTCTATTTTATCAACTGCTTCCATCTTTGTTTCTCCAGTTGTAAAAACATCATCAACTACTACCACACGTGCATTAATATCAAGCGCTGCGCCAACAAATGCACTTATATCTCCGTAGGTTTTTTTCTCTTTACGATCAAAGATCCAGGGTTTATTTATTGAAAACTCCTTTTGCAATGCAATGCTAACTGCTACTACAAGCGGAATGCCTTTATACGCTGGCCCATAGACTGCGTCAATATTATTGCCGTAAACCTCATTTATTTTTCTTGCAAAATGCCTTCCTAGTTCGTAGCTTGTTGCGCCATCACATAGTACGCCAGTACTTATGAAAAACGGGCTTTGTCTACCACTTTTAAGCGTGAACTCGCCAAACTTAACCGCGCCGCTTTTAGCTAAAAATTCTATAAAGTCAGTATTCATAATTGTATAAATAATGGAAAAGTTATAATCCTTTGCAGGCTGCATAAAGTTAAAATGCTTTCGAACCATAAAATATAACATGCGATTAAGAAATGGACAAGCTGCAGGTGAAACTTCAGGTCCAAGAAAACCAACTAGTCTAAGACAAGACCCACTCATATCAACGCTACCAGGACGATTCACTATTCTTGAGGAATTAGGAAGAGGTGGAATGGGTGTAGTTTATCGCGCAAAACACGAGTTAACCGGCGGGGAGGTTGCTATAAAGGTGCTCTCATCCACGCTGGCCAGTGATAGTGATTCGGTAAGACGCTTTATAAGAGAGGCAAGGGCAGGTACGCTTATAGATAATGACAATATTGTAAGAGTTCTTGATATGGACGTGACAACAGAGGATCGTCTTTTTTTAGTTATGGAATATCTTAAAGGAAAAACATTACAAGAACTAATAGGTGGAAATCAGTTAACTTGGGAACGTGCAAAACCAATTATTTTACAGGTATGCGGCGCACTTGCCGCAGCGCATAAACAAGGAGTAGTTCACAGGGATTTAAAACCTGAGAATATATTTCTAATAGAAAAAAATGGAAGAGGGAATTTCGTTAAAGTACTTGATTTTGGACTTGCAAAGTTTTTAGATTTAGGAAAGGAAAGCGGGCAACTTACTGCTGTAGGTATTGCAGTCGGAACACCACAATTTATGTCACCTGAGCAGGCATTAGGAAAACCTGTTGATCATAGAACAGATATATACGCACTAGGAATTATGATGTATCAAATGCTAACTGGAGTAGTTCCATTTAACGACCAAAGTAATGCAGTAATATTAAATATGCAAATTAATCATCAACCGAAACCGCCTAGCAAGGTATGTTCTGATATCCCACTCCCAGTTGAATCAATAATTTTACGTGCACTGGAAAAAGATCCAAATAATAGATTTCAGAGCATAGAAGACTTAGTAGGAGCAATAAATGAAGATAATGAAGAAAGAACAGTTGTTGAACCTGCGAGGGGGATTGTATCAGATAGCGTGGTTCTTCCACCCACAACAGAAATAATGGAAAGAAGATTAAGACAACCAAGACTATTTATTGTGGGCGCTGCAGCTGCTGCAATTGCAACGTTTGCAACTGTATTCCTATTATTTAAACCAGTACGGACAAATGAATTGAAACAGCCAGTTGAAAGAGCGGAAATAGCAACACCAGAAAGAAGAGAAGAACCGAAACAGGTAATAAAGAAAGATGTAACACTTGTTTTTAGAACAACACCTGGTGGTGCACGTGTTTTTCATAATAACAATGAACTTGGAACAACACCACTAGGCATAGAATTTCAAAAAAGCGATCAGGCAGCCACATTCAAAATAGAATTAAGTGGGCATCGACCACAAGAAGTAACCCTTATTCCGAATTCTGATTTAGAAGTTACTAGATCGCTAGAGAGAGTGGAAAAACCAAGAAGACCAAAAGCTAAAAAAGTTGAGAAAATAAGAATAGTGGATCCGGAATAGCAGTACCCCCAATTTAAAAACATTTCTATACAAATATGGACACATGAGATTAGGTTACGGGGGGCAGCGAAATCAAGCAACAAAGAGCAGAATATTTCCAAAATCCCGTGACTTTCAGTCACGATCTCTTGAAGTACATGGAATTCGTACTTCAAGACTATTAGTGCTTGCTGAAGTTGCTGTAATAGCTTTAGTATCATGTAAAAATATATCATGTAAGAATAAACAAGATTACGACGGAGCGATGCCTGCAGCATCTGAAAGAATTGATCGTATAGTAGATAAATTTGTTACATGTAGAAATTTTGATAATATAAAAAAAGAATTATCTGAATTTGCTAATTATTTAGTAAGAGAGAAAAATGGAATAGCACTTAACGAGGTATATGAAACAATATATGCAAATACGCTGGCTCTTATGAAAAGATCAAAGGATGATAGCAAGCCTTATGTTGACGATTTAACAATGCTTGCGCAGGAGTTTAATCAAAGAAAAACCCATGGAGAAAAAATGGCAATTGTATTCCTTGCCTTGCCAAGATTATTTGAAAGAGAATTGGTTATTCAAATATCAGAACCATTAGGGATTACTATAGAACAGATAAGATTAACTGCTGAGCAAGATTTTTTAAGAATGGTTGAAGCATATAAACCTGAATTAGCAGAATTAATTAGAAAATATTGGTATAAGAAAGATAAATTTATGCCAACTCAAGAAGAACGACTGAAATTTTTTGAAGGATTTGCAAAACTATACCAAACCTAGCTCTTTTGCCTTTACCCTTAAATCTTTATTAGGACGACCTAGGGGTTGTACATTTGTTGCGAAAAATATACTATGAAGACTTTCTTTTTCTTTTAAAATCGCATATACAGCGTGCCCAACAATTGGACTGTTTGCAACACGATACCTTAAATTTTCTAAAGAAAACATGGTTTCAGAAAAAATCTCGTTTGTGATATTTAGAAAACTTATCTCTAGGATATAATTCGCATCAGTTCTGGCTAGAACGGATTCTTTGTGTGGATCATAAGATTCTTTTGCCTTGCTCCTCAATGAGGCTATTAATCTGCTTCTATTAATTCCCATTTTTGCATATAGCACGTTTAATACTACTTCAGTTTGTGAACTTTCTGCGCCAACGATATTATCTAAGGTAAGCAATCCACGTACACAATTAATAACTGGCCCTGCCTCCAATTTATCAAATATTTTATCGTTTTTTTCATAAAAAGCAGTAAGAAAACTTCTCACCTCTGCTGCCTGAAGCTTAGAAAGCTCACCTGTAGAGTTTGCTATTACGTACGGCAGGTATGCCCAAATTCCAGATCTAACTAAAAGATCGTTATCTCTTTTCATAATTTTTACGAGTTGGATGCTTGAATCAAGCAAGTTGCCTAGTGGCATCCTGTCTCGTTCTGCTCTATCAGTAATTGTGGCGCTTAGAGAGGTTAGTGCTAATGCTCCAAAGGCCCTTGCACGCGCAGGGTTTGATTCTGCATACACTGATGCAGCAAGTACAGAAAGTTTAAACCTCAATGCAGGGCTTTTTATTCTTCTAATATCTTCTGTATCAAAACTTTTGAAAAATGCCCTTTGTTGATTTTCTGTTAAATGACCAACGAAATATGCAATAAATATTGGCGGCATTTTTAATATTTGATCAGCAGTTTTTGGATCTATTGCACCATGCATATCAAATAATCTATCTTGGAATCTGACTACTTCCATAAACTTAGGGGTTAGATCTGCAGCTTCACCTAGATTATATGTAACCGTGCGAAATGTTTTCATTGTTACCTGGGTTGGTTTTTCTGGATTTAAAATAAGATTAGAACCATGATTTGCAATAAACATATTGCTAGAATCAAAGAAAAATGCCTTGTCTTTAATATCTACCCTAAGCATTACATGCCCACCATCATCCCATCTACCACCTAATGAATATGATGCAACCAATTGTGCTTTTACTGATACATGCTCTTGCACGTCTACTTGTGCTGCGGCATACATAATCATCTGTCCTAGAATAATAGAGCCTGAGATACAGTTAAATGATCTTTTTGCAGGATCCATAAGCTCTGATGGATCTGAGCTCTGAAGATCATAAGAAATACCAAAACCATTTCTTTGTTGGCCGTCTTTTTCTCTTAATCTGAATTTTTCTGCTATCTGCCCAATTATTTCCTTGAATCGTTCCAATCTTACATTTTCATCTTTTATTGCTGCGCATGCTACAAGCGCATCTTTTACTGCAACTTGCTTGCCGCTTAGCTCTATTTTTAGATCGTCTGTTTTTAGGTATTCCCAATACCTCCT
>Ga0209541_10002010_pt1 | contig 39228 bp, 41 predicted proteins | sample RifCSPlowO2_01_FD_184027 | JGI IMG/M metagenome (GOLD analysis project Ga0209541, IMG submission 184027) | Groundwater microbial communities from Rifle, Colorado - Rifle CSP2_plank lowO2_0.1 (SPAdes) (version 2) | ecosystem: Environmental > Aquatic > Deep subsurface > Groundwater | place...
ATATTTGGGACGGCCGGGCAAGATGATCATGAGCGGTTTGTTTTTTTTCGGCACCTATAGCGCGCTTCTTGCCTATGTGATCGGCGAAGGAATAGTGTTAGCCGCGCTTTTTGGCGGTTCCACGTTCGTATGGAGCATGTTGTTTCTCGCAGTCGGCGCATTTTTTTTGCATCGCGGATTAAAAACCGTAAAAGTCGTTGAGCTGATTATGATGGTTGGGCTATTTCTCGTGGTATTTGGCATCGCATTTTTTTCCGCGCCGTCCATCAATCTTGCCAACTTAACCACGCCGCCCAACTGGGTGTATCTTTTATTACCGTACGGCGTGATTCTTTTTGCGTTTCATGGAACGGCAGCGCTTCCGGTTGCGCGCACCTTGCTTGCGCGCGAACCGCGTTTGTTTAAACGGGCAATTATTATTGCAAGTGTTTTGTCAATGGCGCTGTATATCCTTTTTACGATGGTGACCGTTGGCGTGACCGGTCTCGCAACTACGGAAGTTGCAACCGTTGGTTTGGGTGCGGCACTCGGGCCGTGGGTGGTGTTATGCGGTAATGTGTTTGCTTTTTTTGCGATGGGAACGAGTTTTTTGGCGCTCGGCACCGCGTTGCATGAAACGTATGAATGGGATTATAACGTGCCGCCAACCATTGCGTGGTTGCTTACGGTGCTGGTGCCGCTCGTGATTTTTGTGAGCGGTGTGCGGAGTTTTGTTGGCGTGATCAGTTTTGCCGGCGCGCTTTTTATTAGCATTGAGGCCATTCTGATTGTACTCATGTATTGGCGCGCGCGGACAACCGGGGATGGGGCGCGGCAAGCGCGTGGTTTTGCATTCCACCACGCCGCGTTTGCTTCCATTGCGGTTATCGGCGTATTTATTGCGGCAGCGTTATACAGTTTAAGCACCCTTTTCATATAATATGCGCCCGCGTGTTGTCATCATTGGCGGTGGATTTGGCGGCGTTGAGACGTTTCATCGGCTCCATCGTTTGATGCACAAGCGCCGCGGCATTGACGTAACACTGATTGACCAAAAAAATTATTTTTTGTTCACGCCGATGTTGCATGAGCTTGCCACCGGTTCCATCGGCAGGAATCATGTGACCCAGCCGTTGCGCGAGATGATTGATTGTTGTCACGAACGATTTGTGCGCGCAACGGCGGAACGAATTGACCTCAAACGGCGCGTGGTGGTGACGGATGCGGGGAATTATCCCTATGATTATTGTGTGATTGCCGTTGGTTCGCGCGCGAGCGATTTTGGCGTGCCGGGTGTGATGGAACACGCGTTGCCGCTCAAAACCGTGAATGATTGCGCGGCGGTGCGTAATCATCTGGTGGCGTGTTTTGAGGCGGCGGCTCGCGCGCGCAGTAAAACGGAACGTGAACAGCGCGTGCATTTTGTGATTGTCGGCGGCGGCGCGACGGGCGTAGAGCTCGCCGGACAAATGGGTGATTTGTTTCGCAAAGAAATGCGCGCGCTCTATACCGCTATTCCATCCGATGAAGTGCGAATCACCATCGTTGAAAGCGGCGAGCGCGTGCTCCAGCGTCATTCGGAGTTTGTAGGGACGTCTGCCATGCGGAAATTAAAAGAACTCGGCGTGTCCATTATTGTGAACACGCGCGTGGTGAAGGTGGAAAAAAATCGCGTGCATTTGAAAAACGGCGACCATATTGACGCGTGCACGATTATTTGGACATCGGGCGTGCAGTCCAACGCGGACGCGCTGTTGCCGCACGAGGATTTGGATGAACGCGGCCGCGTGCGGGTGAATGAGTATTTGCGTATGGTTGATGATGAACATGTGTTTGCGCTTGGCGATTGCGCGGTGATTGCTGATACGGGCATGGGCGTGGTGCCGCAGACGGCGCAGGCGGCAGTGGCGGAAGCAAAAGGCGTGGCGAAGAACGTGCGGCGTTTGGTGCGGAAAAAGGAACTGGTGCCGTACCGTCATCGTGTTCGTGGAGAGCTGGTGCCCATCGGCAACTGGTTTGGCATCGCGGAGCTTGGGCCCATTCGGTTTACGGGCAGGGTTGCGTGGTTGATGCGTCGTGGGGTATTCTTACTGACGATGTACAGCTGGCCTGACCGTTTTCGCATCGCGCTTGATTGGTTTCTTAATACGTTTTCTTTTAGAGATACCAGTGAATTATGACATTACTGCAAGCGATTGTCCTTGGTTTGATACAAGGCATCACGGAATTTCTTCCCATTTCTTCATCCGGCCATCTGGTGATGTTGCCGCAATTTTTTGGTTGGGAGGATCAAGGCATTGTATTTGATACCCTGCTTCACGGCGCAACACTCGTTGCGCTTCTTGTGGTATTTTGGAAGGATCTTGCGCAGATTGCGCGCGGACTTGCCGGGCGTGGCGATGACGAGGAGCGGCGATTGGGATACTGGCTGATTGTGGGGAGCATACCGGCGTTTGTGGCGGGCTTTTTGCTTGATAGATACGTCGTGGCGCTTCGCGATCCGCGCGTGGTGGCAGTGAGTTTGATTGTGTGGGGCATCGGTTTGTGGTTTGCAGATAAACAGCGATCAGCGCGCGGTATGAAATTAAAACGCGCTGAAAAGTTGCGCTGGCACCACGCGCTTGGTATCGGCGTGGCGCAAGCGGTTTCGCTTATTCCGGGCACGTCGCGTTCGGGCATCACCATTATGGCATCGCTGATGGCCGGTTTAGACCGTAGTCAGGCCGTGCGTTTTTCTTTTTTGCTGGGCATTCCGGTATTTCTGGGCGCGACCGTGTTCAAAGGATTGGAAGCGGTGCAATCCGGCATTGGCGTTGAATCATGGGGCTTGCTTTTGGTGGGCGCTCTTGCGGCGTGCGTCTCCGGCATTGTGGCGATTAAATTTTTGTTGCGGTTTGTTGTGGCGCATAATTTTGCGGTGTTTGTGTGGTATCGTATTGCGCTTGGCGTTACGATTGTGGCATGGCTCGTATGACCCCTGAAAAAATATTGCAGACAATTGCAAAGGTTGCGGTAAAAGAAAAAACCGCCGTGTATGCCGTGGGTGGTTTTGTGCGTGACCGCGTTATGGAGCGGCCATGCAAGGATATAGATATGGTAGTAGACGGCTCCGGCGTCGCGTTCGCAAAAAAAATTATTGAACCGTTGAAGGCGGAACATGAAGTATTTTTTGAGGACTTTGACACCGCCCGCATGCAGGTGGAGGAGTACACCATTGAATTCGCGGGCGCGCGCAAGGAATCCTATGAAAAGCATTCGCGAAAGCCAAAAGTGGAGCGCGTGGAAAATATCGCGGAAGATTTGGCACGGCGGGATTTTACCATCAACGCGATCGCGATGCATATTGATAAAGAGCACTTCGGCGAGTATCTGGATCCGTTTGACGGGCAAAGCGATATTGAACGAAAAATAATTCGCACACCGATGGAACCGTCTGCCACTTTTTCTGATGACCCGCTTCGCATGATGCGCGCCGTACGATTTGCCGCGCAACTGGGGTTTGGTATTGACGGGGTTACTCTTCGCGGCATCAAAGAAGAAGTTGAACGCATCAGCATTGTTTCATGGGAGCGCATTCGTGATGAGTTATTGAAAATGCTTGCGGTGACAAAACCATCCGAGGCGCTGAATACGCTGTTTACCACGGGTTTGTTGGCGTATATCGTGCCGGAAGTGGCGGTTCTGCATGGTGTTGAATTTGTGGGCGGACAACATCACAAAGACCAGTTGGCGCACAGTATTAAAGTAACGGATCAGATGGCGGCGATGACCGAAAATGTTTCGCTCCGGCTCGCGGCGTTTTTGCACGATGTCGGCAAGGCGCCGACAAAACGATTGAAAGAGGGACGCGGATGGACATTTGACGGCCATGAAGTGGTTGGTGCGCGCATGATTACCGAGGTCGGCCGCCGCTTGCGATTGGATACGGATACGGTGAAATACATCCGCAAACTGGTGCGCTGGCATTTGCGGCCGCAGGTTATTACCGCCGAGGGTGTGACGGATTCCGCGGTGCGGCGGATTATTGTGAACATGGGCGATTGGCTGGATGATTTGATTTTACTGTATCGCGCGGATATTACCACGCAGAATCCCAAGAAACTCGCCCAGCGTGAAAAGGATTTTGACGTGCTTATGCGTCGCATTGAAGAAGTGCGCGAACGCGACCGTCTGCGCGCGTTTCAATCGCCGGTGCGCGGCGAGGAAATTATGCAACTGTGCAACTTGACGCCGGGCAAAGAAGTAGGCAAGATCAAAGGCGCCATTGAGGAGGCCATCCTTGAGGGTGTGATTCCGAATGACTACGAGGCGGCAAAGCGCTACCTTCTGGAACACAAGGTGGAATGGCTGACATAACATGCCCGACATTCTCTGGAACGACTATCTTTATCGTCCACTTCTTAACATCCTCATCTGGCTCTACAACAACTGGGCCGGGCAGAATTTGGGTTGGGCGGTGGTTATTTTGACCGTTGCGCTTCGCGTTATTTTGTTGCCATTTTCCATTATTAACGAACGCAACGCGGTGCGCTATGAGCGCCTGCACGAACGGATTGAAGGATTAGAAAAAGCGTTCAAAAATGACCCGGTGCAGTTGAAAGAGGAAATACGGAACGTGATGCACTATTATCGCGTAAGCCCGTGGGCAAAGACGGTGGTGCTCGGCATTTTGGGACTTGTGCTCGTGTTGTTGTATCAGGTATTTTTGGGCGGTATGGAGCCGATTAAAATTGCACGCGCGCTGTATGATTGGAATGATGCGCCCGGCACGGTAAACACCATCTTTTTTGGTTTTGATATTGCCCTCCGTTCGCTCCTTTGGTCCGGCGCGGCCGGTGTGTGGATATTTTTAGATTTGTACTGGACACAGCGGAAAAGCGCGCAATCGGCCACCAAAGGTGAAGTAATGTTTATTATATTCTTCCCCTTCTTCATCTTTGTGCTCCTGTGGTGGTTGCCCATGGTGAAATCCATTTTTATCTTGACCTCTATGGCATTCTCTGGTACCATCACGGTGCTACGCAAGCTGTTTGTTAAAACGCCTAAACCAAAAGCAGCGCATTAATATGTCTACGGAGCAATCATTGGATCGTTTGATGTATTCCTTTGTGGTAGAGGATGTCTTGAAGGGCGTTTTTATTCATGTGCCGCCGGGATATGTGGCATGTGTGTATGATCTTGGACGCGGCGTTCTGCATAAAGTGTTAACGCCCGGGTTGCACTTGAAAGTGCCGTTTTGGCAAAAGGCAAAATTGTTTAATACGCAAACATTGGAATATAGTATTTCACGCGATTTTCTCATGCACAACGAACGCGCGCTTGGAGATATTCCGATTGCCGCCGTAACGGCCTGCAATAAGCGCGTTGCCGTGGAGGGAACCGTGCTTTTGCGTTTGGATATTCAACAGATTCCCGCAATCTGGCAGACGATCGGTGAAGATTTTGTGGCCAAAATTGTTCGTCCCACTATTCGGAGTCGCATTCGCATGATTATGTCGCGTTTCCCTCATGCGAACATTATTGGTCCGGAGCGCAATGTGGTGGAAGAAGGACTCAAACGCGAACTTGAGGCCATTTTCCGCGAGCGCGGTATTTTTGTGGAAAATGTGCTACTCTCGGAAGTGAGTGAGATTGAGGTTGAGTAAAAGAAGAAAAGGAGGGTGGGTTTTTTATACCTCTTGACAACCAATCAAGGAAGCGATACTCTTGAAATAAGAGAGATCCGCACAACCAACAAGGAGGTTCCTATGCGGAAGCTGTTCCTTTCACTCGCTGCGGCTTTGACCGCGGCTCTGTTCGTCGTTTCGGCGAACGTGTCAGCAGGCTCTTCGGCCACGGTTCCGTCGGAGCAGTCGGCCGACTCCGCCGTGCGTGAGGATTCTCCCATGCTCGTGGGGGAGGACGCGTGTGGCGGCACTTGCTACGTGTGTCACGCGTGGGCGGAGGAGAAGGGCGACTGTATCAAGTGGAGCAAAGATGGCCGTTGCCTGAAGTGGGAGACCATCCGGTGCTGCCAAGGGTCGACCAACAAATGCTGCAGTCAGGGGGGTTCGCAAGAGGTGCGGAAGTGCAAGCAGCAGTAAGCGTATCGCGGGCGGAGGCCAATCGGCTATGGAGGTGCCAATGCGCAAAGTAGCGCTCGTGGGCGGTCTCATCGTTACGGGTCTCACAGTACTCATCTGTGCTCTACCGATGCGTGTGGAGGTGGATGTTACCTGGAAGCCAACTGTGTTGCGTCAAGTTGAGGCACTAGAGCAATGCAATATTGTTAAGCTTGATATTACCGAATGCACGATTAATGGGAAGCGAGCAACGTGCAGCATCTCCCATCGCGAGTGTTATAGAAATGAGAGGTCACCATGACGAGATTCGCCACACTTTTTCTCGTCATGAGTTTTGTTGGTTTGGCAATTGCAGGGCCCAATGAACATGCGCCCCCACCAGGAACCTGCTGGGAGTGTGTGGTTGTCCCGGGACCAGCCGATGCTCCATGCATTTCTGTCTGTAAGGAGACGGCGTGCACGCAATGCGTGCCATCGTCTCCACCGGTGAATCCGCGAGAGCCAAACACGATTTGCGTCAAGGCGGGTGGGCCGCTTCCGTGGCCCGAATGCGGGGGACTACCACGTCCTCGGTAACGCACGCAGAGCATCTGATTCCAGGTGCTCTTTTTTGTTGCCAAAGAAAACGTAGTTGACAAGCTTTAAAACCTATGCGACGGTATGGGTGGAGATGCGCGAGTGTTCCTTACAACCTTGAGGGAGGTGACATATGAGGCGAAATGCGATTGGCATGGCCATCCTAGGATTCGTACTGATCAGCAGTCCTGTATACGCTCAAGAAAAGCCGTCAATCTGGCTTGATAGCAATCCGTATGACGCCCGATTGAAATGCGGCGAACCGACGGTGCACGATATTTCCGGCGCGAACAATAATCTTATTGATTTGCTTACAGAAGGCATCGCCGACATTTTGGTTGAATTGCGTCCGGCAGCGCAGGGGCGTGTGGCAGGGAAACGTCTGCAGGAGTCAAAAGCATTCGCGTTGCCTGGTACAAAAACCGAGGTGCGTGGTCTGATTCATTGGGCGGTAAAACATGGTTACGCCTGTCAGTATCCCAAGACAGATACAGAATTAGGATGGCGTGAGGCAGCAGATATTTGCGCCTCGGCGCTTCTCAATAAAGGGGTGTTGCAGCCAGGGTGGAAGAATCTGATCCAGCGTATTGATAATCCTGAGAAGTATCCACTGTTGCTTGACTCGTTGCAGTTGCTCAATGCGTTTGCGATAGAGGCGGTCATTAGTCCGTGGTTTTGGACGGATGTGGATGATCGGACATATCGTACGCATCTTGTTGGGCATCTGCGTCCACAGATCGTGGAGGCACTTACTAGCTCAACGATTTTGGGTGCTGTGGCATGGGTGGCGTATTTCGTGAATGAGCTGTCAGAGGAATTCGGCCAAACAGCATCGGATGTTGTTGGATTACCGGTTGTGAGTGTTTTCGCTCGATGGGTTGGTAGATGGGTTGGTAGAGAGGCGTTGGTGTATGTATTTTCACAACTACTCTCGTCCATTGTTCCTCCGGGTCTCCTTGACTTCTGGTTGTGTCATGTTGCCTACCAACAACCGCAGTACATGAGTGTGTACCTTAGCTTCCATGATCGCTTGAAGGACGAGGAATACGAGTACCAGTCGGCCATGGAAGATTATCGCGATGCGCTTCCTGATAGCAGTACACCAGATGGTGATACTACTCGCAAGTCCGGTAGCGGCGGCGATATTGCCGATGGCACCATGGAGGATCAAAGCGCATTGGTTAATATCACCACCGAGCGTATCACACTCTCCGCGTTTGCCATGGACACGAATCGCCAATTGAGTATGGTTAACGCTTCTCCTTCTCCACCGATTGCGTCGGAATCACGTAACATGTGTTATGTCGGCCCCGTTGTATGGCAAGAGGTGCATGGTGAAGATAGTCGGGACACATCGTGTTTCTCTTTCAACAGGTTTTGGCTGCCTTCTAACGAAGAGCGCGGTCGACGACGCATAGAGGCGCAAAAGATACGTCGCGATCAAGCGGTCAGAGCTGGGTGTGCGCCAGCGCTCGCTGATGCTTTGAAGGATCCGCAAGTGACTGCGGAAGATAAGGCGGCGGAACATGTGGCCACAGCCCACATCCTTGATGAGGAGTTGTATGCCAAGGGCATTCTTTCGGATCAAACGCTTCGCACGTATGATCCTGCTGAAGAGAACCGAAATGTTTTTACGGTGACCACAGTTCGTTGGAACGGCACCGTGCCGAAAGGTGTTGTTGAGCGTCTTGCGAAGGAGCGCACAAAAGAACAGGCTCGTCTTATTGGCGAGCTTAATCCGGCGCTTGCCGCAGACGAAGTCCGTAAGATCTCGCGCGCGGAGATTGATAAGATGAAGGTGGCGTTGGTTGTGCAACCCAATACGCCTATCCTTCGGAGGATACATATAGCAACGATTCGGTATGAACCGGGTGAGGTTGATATCCCCTGTACTGCCGAGCGATGCGCGTCTACGAACGCAGCAGTCATACAGTTGACACCTCGCGAGAAGGGGCCGACGCTCTTTGACGTAAGCTCCATGCAGTCCGTGTGGTTGGATAAAATGAAGGATGGGGCGTGTGTGAATCCATTCTGGTATATCTGGTCAAAGGTTGATGGTGAGTGGGTTGAAAGACCAGAGACACGGAAGCGGTTAGCCGCGCTTTTTCCGAAAGCTAAAATTGCCACTTCAGACGGTGGCGCGCTGAATTTTCTTGTAGGAGACGCACGTGGGTTGTTGGCTCGGAGATTCTTGGAGCAACTGGGTGTCAATGAAGTGGACATCACGAGTGATAGCATCCAGGATCCACTCGCGCTTGGAGCGGACGCTGATGAATACCGGCGAACCGACATCTGGTTTGCTTGCCAGGAAGTCGTTCGCGAAACGAAGGTTGAAGTTAACGGTAAGCAGATTATGCCTCCGCAGGAGGAGCGTAAGTAACCAAGAATGTTGGTCAAGCCGTGAACATATCACGGCTTTTTTATACCGCCTGACATTTTTATCCGCTTGACACAGTGATACACTTTTGATACACTGAATTATATAATGATATGCCCACACTCAAAACTCGAATTAACGTGAGTTTGCCTCGTGCTGTTGACATCATGCTTGCGCGTCTCGCCAAGCGTGATGACGTGCCACGCGCAACCAAAGCGCTTGATCTTATGAAACTCGCGCTTGAAATTGAGGAAGATACTCTCTGGGATGCGCGTGCCGCACAACGCGATACACGCGGCGCTCGATTTGTTTCTCATAAAAACGCATGGAGGTAAATTTTAGTATAGAATATCATCACGCGGTAGTCCGGGAGGACATACCAAAATTGTCTTCAGCAACGCAGAGGCGCGTTAAACGAGCGATAGAGGAAAAACTGACGACGCATCCGGAATTGTTTGGGAAACCGCTCCGCCGCTCTATTCGGGGATATCGGAAATTGCGCGTAGGAAATTATCGCGTTATTTTTAGAATTGCTGGTTTTGTAGTTAAGATTTTAATTATTCAGCACCGGTCCGTGGTGTATCAGATGATTCACAAGCGTTTGTAAATTTTATTGACAGGTTTCATTGTTTTTGTTAATGTTTTGTTAGAAAAGGAGGGCGCGATGGACGCAGTGTACCTTTGGGTCGGCAAGGTTGTGGTGTGGGGTAGTGGTGGCTTGTTTCTATGGCTCATGCTTGGTGTCACCGCGTTCCTGATTTACGATGCACGGTGGCGCAAGCACAACGGCTGTTGGGCATGCGGTCACGGGGATGTAAATGATCCGGTTGCCCTCTGGTTCGCCCGTAGGCACACGAGTGATGGCGGTCTCGTCGTGATGGCTCTCGCGGCACCCGTACTGACGCTGGTCGGCATCGCGACATTCTATATCATCCAGCTGCCCTTTGAGCGTGCGCGCAAGCGTGAAGCATCCGCCGCATAGCGCGTGGCTCGTTCCGTAGCCCACCTTGTGGAGTGCCTCGCTAACCGAGCGAGCGCAGGCCATGGGTGGGTTTTTTTACCACTTGACTAGCCCGCGCGGCAAGCCCCGCTGCTTGGCAGTGGGGTGCGGCGGCGCGAACCAAGGCGCGACTTGACAAAACTACATTATTGTGGTAATCTGATTTGCCGTTCAATATGAACGGACGGTTGAAAAGGAGGTGTGGCGGTGACTACCTTTGGCACCAGTTTTCTCGCGATAGCCCAGCTCTTCGTGTTGATAACACTTGGGTGGGTCATGGCGCATCCGTTCAAGAGACTGATCGGATCACCGAAGGACGAATTCTGGCTTATGCTTGCGCAGCTTGTATACCGGATAGGTGTGCCTGCACTCGTCATCGATATGTTGGCCAAGTTCGAATGGCGCTCGGAGCATAAGTGGTTCATACTCGGATGCATCGTGCTGGCCATCGTGACACTGGTGTGCACACTCGGCATCGTTGCGCCATGGCGTTTTCCAAATCCCCAAAAAGCGACGATGGCAGGAATTGCGGGGTCCCCGAACTGTGTCTTTCTTGGTCTCCCACTTATTGATACCGTTTTGGGTAATACGGGTATGCCGCTGGCGATCCTCTTTGGCGTCATCGCATTTCCCGTGATTACCGCTGGCGGAGCAGCAGTGTTAAGCAGGCTTGATCAAGACGGCGGCAAAAGCTTGCGAAAGATCGTACGCCGTATTGCACTGGATCCGGTTGTGTGGGGTTCGGTCGTTGGTATCGTGCTATCGTTCAACTCGATCATACTGCCTGAGGTGGTTGGTAAGCCACTGAAGTGGCTCGGCAGCATTGCATCCCCGCTTGCGCTTTTGATCATTGGCGCGCGTATTGGCTTCAATAGCCTCGGCAGCATGCGGGGGGCGGTTGCGCTCGTTAGCGTAATCAAGCTTGGCGTCGCGCCCGTGCTTGCGCTGGTGGTAGCGCATCTCTTGGGAATCGAGGGAGTGGCGCGGACGGTATTTGTACTGCTCGCCGCCACGCCTGTAGCCGCAACGACCATCTTGTTGGTCGGAGAGTACCGTGGTGATAACCAGCTGACCGCAAACGCGATTACAGTGACAACTGTGCTATCGCTCGTGACGCTCTCTGTGGCAGCATGGATGCTCGGATGAAACAGTGTCGCGTTAGATGCCCGTTTTTCAGCAGAAGAACGGGTTTTTTTTTACCTCTTGACATGGTAAATTAGCACTCGTATAATGAGAGTGCTAATTAAGGTCATCCCGAGCGAGTCCCGCTCTGCGGACGAGTCGAGGGATCTCACCGTGAGATTTCTCCGCTCGCTTCGCTCGGTCGAAATGACGCCTTATGAACACTCGCCAAGAACAACTCCTGAAATACGTCATTGACTCCCATGTGGCAACCGGGGAGCCGGTGGGGTCTACGCGCCTTGTTGCGGGCTATGGCCTTGATGTGAGCCCTGCTACGGTGCGGAATGACCTGCTCGCGCTTGAGGAGGAGGGATACTTAACGCACCCTTACACCTCGGCTGGACGGGTTCCCACAGCGGCGGGGTATCGGTATTACGTGAATCATTTGCAATCATTGCCGGCTCTCTCGCGCGAGGAACGCGCCTCGCTCGTTCGCGCGCGTTCAGAGAGCGAGGAAGCGCGTCTCAAAGAATTGGCGCGCGCGCTTGCATTGCTCACGAATGAAACGGTGATCGTTGCCGACGTACGCGGTTCGCTGTATTATACGGGCATCAAAAATTTATTTGCGAAACCGGAGTTTTCCGCGGCGCCGCATGTGGTCGCGCTTTCTGAATTGCTGGATGACATGGACGAGTGTTTTAATCGTTTGTGGGACGATATTACCGATGAAATAACCACACACATCGGCACGGAGGGCGCGTTTGGCACGGAGTGCAGCACCATTTCCATCCGCATTTCTCCGGACACGGCGTATGTGCTCTTGGGGCCGCTCCGCATGCGGTATGACCACAACATGGCGCTTTTGAATGAAATAAAACAGCTACTATAATGTATGTCAGAACAAGAACAATCAATTGAAGAAATGAAAGCCGAACGCGATAAATACTTGGCAGGATGGCAGAGAGCGCAGGCGGATTATGAGAATTTGAAACGAGAAACCGCGGCGCGGAATGGACAGTTATCGCAAATGGTACTGGAAGCGATGTTGATGGAAATGCTGCCGATTCTGGATAGTGTGCAACTGGCGCTCGCGCACGCGCCAGAACCTCCGCCAAAGGCGGACACGCCTATGGCGTGGAAAGATTGGGTTGACGGGATTCGACACATTGAACGACACTTCGCGGATTCATTCAGACAGTTGGGCGTTGATGCGGTGGATGCGCTGGGTAAACCGTTTGACCCCGCGTTCATGGAGGCGGTGGGTGAGGCGGCGGGAGCATCAGAAGGGGAGGTAGTAGAGGTAAAACAGGCCGGTTACCGGATTGGAGAAAAGTGTTTACGGCCGGCGAAAGTGATTGTGAGTAAAATTTAAAAATAAAGTAATGTCATTTCGAGCGGAGCGAACGCAGTGAGCGAAGTCGAGAAATCTCGTCGTGGTGAGATCCTTCGACTCACCGCGCGGCGCGGTTCGCTCAGGATGACACCTAAAAAACATATGCCAAAAATAATCGGAATTGATCTTGGAACAACGAACAGCGCCGTGGCGATTATTGAAGGAGGCGAGCCAAAGGTGCTGGAAAACAAAGAGGGTAATCGCACCACACCTTCTATTGTTGCGATTTCCAAAACCGGCGAGCGGTTGGTTGGCCTCTTGGCAAAACGCCAAGCGGTAACCAATCCAACGAACACGCTGTATTCCATCAAGCGTCTCATCGGCCGCAGTTTTAACGATGTGGAAACGCAGTTGGTGAAGAAAATGGCGCCGTATCAGATTGTGCCGGATGACGATCGCGTGAAAATAAAAATGGGCACTTCGACCGGCTCGGGACAGAACGAATGGACGCCGCAGGAAATTTCCGCCATGGTGTTGCAGAAATTGAAAGCGGATGCGGAAGAGCGGCTCGGACAGAAAGTTGAGGAAGCGGTAATCACGGTGCCCGCGTATTTCAACGACGCGCAACGGCAGGCAACCAAAGACGCCGGTGAAATTGCAGGATTGAAAGTGCGCCGCATCATCAATGAACCAACCGCGGCCGCGTTTGCATACGGGTTTGACAAGACGGGCAATAAAAAAATTGCGGTGTATGATTTGGGCGGCGGCACGTTTGATATTTCCATTCTTGAAATTGGCCACGATGGCGACCAGTCAACCGTTGAAGTGCGCGCCACAAACGGCGACACACATCTCGGCGGCGATGATTTCGACCAGCGTTTGATTGAATGGATTTTGAACGAGTTCAAAAAACAAGAGGGCATTGATCTCTCAAAAGATCCGCTTGCGCTTCAGCGCATTAAAGAAGCGGCTGAAAAAGCGAAAATTGAATTGTCCAGCGCGGTGGAATCTGAAATCAATCAGCCATTTATCACGTCTGACGCCAACGGGCCAAAGCATTTGGTGATGAAATTGACGCGCGCAAAGATGGAAGAATTGGTGGGTGATTTGGTGGAGAAAACGCTCGGGCCTACGCGCCAGGCGCTTACAGATTCCGGGTTTAAGAAAGAAGAATTGGATGAAATTATTATGGTTGGCGGGATGACGCGCATGCCGCTTGTGCTGAAAAAAGTTGAGGAATTCTTTGGCAAGAAACCGAATATCAGCGTGAATCCTGATGAGGTAGTTGCGGTGGGCGCGGCTATTCAGGCCGGACAGTTTGAAGGGTCGCTTGGCAAAGATATTCTGCTTTTGGATGTGACGCCGCTTTCACTTGGTATTGAGACACTCGGCGGCGTGATGACAAAGTTGATTGAAAAAAATACTACCATTCCTACGTCAAAATCACAGGTGTTTTCAACGGCGGCGGACAGCCAGCCGCAGGTTGAAATTCATGTGATGCAAGGCGAGCGTGAAATGGCGGCGGACAATAAAACACTGGGCCGGTTTGTGCTGGACGGCATTCCGCCGGCTCCGCGCGGCGTGCCGCAGATTGAAGTTGCGTTTGATATTGACGCGAACGGTATTTTGAATGTGTCTGCAAAGGATAAAGGGACTGGACGTGAACAAAAAATTCGCATTGAAGCATCAAGCGGTTTGTCTAAAGAAGAAATTGAGAAAATGAAGAAAGATGCGGAATTGAATGCCGCGGCGGATAAAAAGAAGCGTGAATTGATTGAGACGCGCAACATCGCGGACACGATGGTGTACACCACGGAAAAAATGTTGAAAGAGGCGGATGAGAAAAAGATTACGGTTTCTGATGATGAGAAGAAAATGTTGCAAGAAAAAATTGATGCGGTGAAAGCCGTGAAAGACGGCGAGGATATTGACGCCATCAAACGCGCAAGCGAAGCGCTGTCTTCGGAGGCGCAAAAAATTGGCGCGCGGATGTATCAGCAAACGCAACAGGCCGCGCCTGCGCAAGAGCAGAAAAAAAACGACGGGCCGATTGAGGGTGAAGTGGTGGATGAGAAAAAATAAGCATGGCCAAAGATTATTACAACACGCTTGGCGTTGACCGTAACGCTTCCGCTGACGATGTAAAAAAAGCGTTTCGTCGGTTGGCGCATGAACATCATCCGGACAAATCCGGCGGTAATGAGGCAAAGTTTAAGGAATTGAATGAGGCGTTTCAGGTGCTTGGCGATACGGAAAAACGCCGGCAGTATGACCAGTTTGGTGAGACCTTTGAGGATACACAGCGGAACGGCGGTGGATTTTCAGGCTTCGGTGCTTCGCCGTTCAGCGGTTTTTCCGCCAAAGGCGGACCAGCCTCTGGCTGGGATTTTTCCGATTTGGGTGACCTTTTCGGCTCCGCCTTTGGCGGCGGACGCGAAGAGGAAACGCGCGGCCGCGATATTCGCGTTGATGTGGAACTTTCCATTCCACAGGCAGTGCTTGGATTGGAACGAGAGTTTCAGTTGATGAAATTGTGCGCGTGCGAAACGTGTGACGGTTCTGGCGCGGAAAAGGGGAGCGCGGTGGCCTCATGCAAAACGTGCAACGGCCGCGGGCGCGTGGAGCGCGTACAGCGAATTTTGTTTGGCAACGTGCGCGTGAAGGAAATCTGCGGCGCGTGCCACGGGCGCGGCAAAAAACCGGAAAAAGAATGTGGCCGATGTGACGGCACCGGTGTCACACGCCGCGAGGACCGGTTTACGGTCGCGATTCCGGCCGGTATCAATCACGGACAGCAGATTCGCATCGCCGGTCGCGGCGAGGCCGCGCCATTTGGCGGAGAGTCAGGCGATCTCTATATTCGCGTGCATTTGGATATTCCCAAACGGGTTTCAAAAAAGGTGCGAAAGTTATTGGAAGAATTGCAAGGGGAGCTGTAAAGTTGCGTTGTCGTTATTTTGATGTTACCGTAAATATATGCAGATAACCGTATTTGCGCTTGGCGCAATCATTGGAACTTCGCTTCTTGGTTTGCTTGGAGGCCTTTTGTTATTATGGAAAGAGAAACTCGCGCGGCGCGTTTCGCATGTTCTCGTCTCGTTTGGCGCCGGCGCGCTCATCGGGATTGTCTTTTTTGATTTGTTGCCAGAAGCGTTGGAGGGGGCCGATGATGCAACACGCGTATTACAGCTTGTATTCGCCGGTTTTTTGCTGTTTTACATTATTGAAAAATCCGTCGCATGGTATCACTGCCATCATCATGAGGCGGTGACGCGCGTGCCGCGCTATCTTATTGTCCTCGGCGATTTTATTCACAACATGATTGACGGCATGCTGATTGCCGCGACGTTTTTGGTTGATGCGCGACTCGGATTGATTACGGCGGTTGGCGTGCTGTTGCATGAATTGCCGCAGGAGGTGGGGGATTTCGGCATTTTGCTTCATTCCGGTTTATCCCGCGCGCGCGTCATCGGCTATAACTTGCTTTCAAGTGTAGGAGCGCTGGTTGGCGGGGTGCTCGTTTTGCTGTTCGGCGCGCGGCTTGAAGCGTTCGCGCCCATACTCATTGCGCTCGTAGCCGGAAATTTCCTCTACATCGCGGCTGTGGACCTTATCCCGTCAACGCATCATCACGAAAACGCCTCACGGCATCGCGAGGCGCTTCACGTGGCGGTCTTTATTCTCGGCGCCGCCTTGATGTGGATTATTTCAGAAACACTTCCCGGTTAATGCCGGCGATCAAGCGTTTTGTTCACCTGCGCATCCGCTTCCTTGTTTTTTTCGCGACGCACATGAGTGAACGTCGCTTTTTTAAATTGCGCGGCGGCGTTCCATGTTTGCACGAATAATTTTTGCAAATGCGGTTCCTTCACTTTCCATCGGCGATTCATTTGTTCAACAACCAGGAGACTGTCCATGTAACATTCTACCGTGTCCGCGCCAAGCTCGCGGGCTTTTTTAAGCGCGGAAATAACGGCCATGTATTCCGCGGTGTTATTGGTTTCCGTGCCAATATATTCGCCGTAGGCCGCAAGCGTTTTTCCGGTTTCGTTTTTAATGATGACACCAATCGCGGCCGGTCCCGGATTATTGCGCGAACCGCCATCGGTGAACGTGATGAGTTTCATAGTGGTATGGCGATGAGCGCCCCGCGAGATTGCTCGCGATATGGTTCAGTAAACACCGCTTCACCGGCGGTTATTTTGACCAGGTCAACCAATTTGATTTGCAATTCACGATTACCATTCCATTCATTGACGCCCACCTCAAACACCAGGTCAATACGATCACCGGCATGGAGTTCATCGCACCACGCCGCGGCGTTAAATCCGATTATTTTACGAATAATGCTGGTGGCGTGACGCAGGTGCAATCGCATATGTTTGCCGTTTGAACCAACCGGTTCCACGGAAATTATCTCACATCCGCGCGCCACATACCGTGGTTCCGGATTGCCCACCCCAAACGGTTCAAATTTTTCCAGCGTATCGTACAGATCCCAGGTGATCTCTTCAAGCGTGACTTCCGCGTCAATGGGAAGCGTGGGGATGACATCAACCGGCGTTGTTTCCCGAACAATGCGCGAGAGTTCTTGCTTTAATGTTTCAATGGAGAGGCCGTGTTTTACGGTAAAACCACACGCTTGCGGATGGCCGCCAAATTTTTCAAAACAGTGAGGGATTTTTTGCAGGCCCTCAATCATATTGAATTCTAAGGTACTCCGCCCGGATCCGATATAACGTTCGCCTTGGCGCGCAAGAACAATCGTAGGTTTGTAAAATTCATCTTTCACTTTGCTTGCGATGAGTCCCACCAATCCCGCGGTAAAACTATCGCCGCTGACAACAATAATGGGATCATTTTCTTGCGCGGTTTCGCGAATGTGGACGCGCGCCGCATCAACCATTTCAGAGGTTACTTCTTGACGCGCCGTGTTGGTGTCGTTCAGCACGAGCGCCAGTTCTTTGGCGCGTTCGTCATCATTTTCCATGAGCAAGTCAAACGCCGCGCTTGCGTGATGCATGCGGCCGGCGGCGTTAATGCGCGGCGCAATTTTGAAACCAATATCGCTCGCGGTAATCATGGAACGGCGCGGCGTGCCATCATGGTTAATAATACCCGCGCCTTTCATGAGGCGGCGCAGACCCATGCGGCGCGTTTTTTCAAGCACCACCAGGCCGTAGCGCACCAGCGTCCGCGTCTCGCCGAGTAGTGGCACCATGTCGGCAACGGAAGAGATTGCCACCATATCAAGTTGCCATTTTTCAAATGCTTCATGTTTTTCGCCGCTGGAAAGTGTCGCGTTTTGCGCAGCATGAGTTTTTAACAGCCCTTGTGCCAGTTTGAATGCCACTCCGCCGCCGGCCAGTCCTTTCCACGGATACGTTTCGCCAATAATTTTTGGATGGATAATGGCGTAGGCGCGTTCCGGCAGGATGACGGGCTCTTGATGGTGATCCGTGATGATGACATCAATGCCCAGATCCGCCGCGCGCGCAATTTCCTGCACATTGCTGATGCCGCAATCGCACGTGATAATAATGTTGGTTCCTTCTGCGGCAAGTTTATCTACGGTGCGCATGTTGAGGCCATAGCCGTCGGTCTCGCGATGGGGAAGAAAAACAGCAACGGTTGCGCCCAGCATGCGCAGTGTGGCGGTTAAAATAACCGAAGCGGAAACGCCGTCGGCATCGTAGTCTCCATGAATCACTATTTTTTCTTGTTTTTTTATGGCAAGAAAGAGGCGATCAACCGCGCGTTGCATGTGACGAAACAAAAAAGGATCATGGATGTCCTTGTGGTAATCAGGGTTTAAAAATTCGTCAATGTCGTGTTGGGTGTGGAGATTCCGGTTCCAAAGTAATTGAAGAACCAAGTCAGGAAGCTCCGGATGTTCGGCGCGAAAATCATCAGGCGCCGTGGGCGCAACGGTCCATTTTTTTTGCAGGGGCATACGCGTATTCTAGCACGGCTGGCTGATGGCCGCTATCTGGCAAGTCCGCCCACGATGCCGGGCGAGAACGCAAATACCATGCCGAGAATCGTGATCACGGAGACGATGATCCAGAAGAGCCGGTGTTGTTTTTTCATATTATTTTTTTTTGAGAACAGCCAAATATGCTTCAGGCGGGATGTCCACGGTTCCGGATGCCCGCATGCGTTTTTTGCCTTTTTTCTGTTTATCAAGCAATTTATTTTTGCGCGTAACATCGCCACCATATAATTTTGCGGTGACGTCTTTGCGGAATGAGCTCACGCGCTCGGCGGCAATAATTTTACCGCCCACCGCTGCTTGTATTTTAATCATAAATTGCTGGCGTGGCAAGGCGTCTTTCAACGTTTCCACAATCCGCTTGCCGGCACGATACGCGTCATCGCGCCACACCAGCGTTGCCAATTCTTCAACGGGTTTATCAGCAACGATGATATCTAATTTGACCACGTCGGTTTTTTCATACCCCTTGAGTTCATAATTGAGCGAGGCGTAGCCGGCCGTGGCGGACTTTAAGGTATCATAAAAATCTACGATGAGCGCGGCAAGCGGCAGTTCATAGCGGAGTAACGCGCGCTGTCCTTGGCCGGATGATAAATATTCCGTGGTGCGATAGCGTCCGCGCCGCTCCGCCGCCAGTTGCATGACCGCGCCCACGTATTCAGAGGGTGTGATGATATCAACATTCATCCACGGCTCTTCCGTAGTTTCTACGTATGAGGGATCCGGCATTTCGTGCGGGCCGCGCACCACCATTTCTTCATTTTTCGTGGTGATCACATGATAGGCAACCGACGGCACCGTGACAATCACGTCCATCGCATATTCACGCCGTAATCGTTCCTGAATAATTTCCAGATGCAACAGACCCAAAAATCCACAGCGGAAACCAAAACCAAGCGCTTGGGAATGTTCCGGTTCAAATTGAAGCGCGGCGTCGTTCAGTTTTAATTTTTCCATTGATTCACGGAGCGCCTGATAATTATTTCCTTCTTTGGGGAAGAATCCGGCGAACACCATGGGTTTGACCTCGCGGTAGCCGGGCAGTGCCTCCACGTTTTCCGCGGTGGCGCGCGTGATGGTGTCACCCACGCGACAGGCGGCGATTTCTTTGACGCCGGTTGCAATATAGCCAATCATGCCGGTTTCAAGCGGGGAAAGCGTGGTAGCGCCGGGGGTAGTGATGCCAACGTCCAGCGCGTCAGCCATCGCGCCGGTGCCAATCATGCGGATTTTTTCCAGCCGCGTGATTGAACCGTCAACAATGCGCACGGACGCAATCACCCCTTGATAGTCACTGAAATGCGAATCAAAAATAAGGGCGCGGAGCGGCGCCTTTGGATTGCCGCGCGGCGGAGGAATGCGATCAATCACGGCCTGGAGCAATTCCGGCACGCCTTCGCCGGTTTTGCCGGAGACGGCCAAAATTTCTTCTTCGCCGCAACCCATAAGCTGGATAATTTCTTTTTTGGTGCGCGGAACATCCGCGGCAGGAAGATCAATTTTATTCAAGACCGGTATGATGGTGAGATTTTGTTCAAGCGCCAAATACAAATTGCCAAGCGTTTGCGCTTGCACGCCTTGCGTGGCGTCAACCAGTAAAATCGCGCCTTCAACCGCGGCAAGCGAACGCGAGACCTCGTAGGTAAAATCCACATGCCCGGGCGTATCAATAAGATTCAGCGTGTATCCATTGTAGAGCATGCGAACCGGCGCCAATTTAATGGTGATGCCCTTTTCTTGTTCCAAGTCCATTTGGTCCAGCATTTGCGCGTGCATCTTTCGTTTTTCCACCGTGCCGGTCAATTCCAAAAAGCGATCCGCGAGCGTTGATTTGCCGTGGTCTATGTGAGCAATAATACAAAAATTACGGATGTGATCCATGAGTGGTTAGCATACGGGTTTTTGAATCAGAAGTCAACAGGAGTATACTAGTTGTTGTTTATGCAATTTAGAACCAAGCAAACACTGAAAATCTATTGGTCGCAGGTGCGTCATTATAGAATCCTGATATTCTGTATGTTCCTCGCGGGCGGCGTGGCGGTGGTTGCTGATCTTGCGATTCCGATTTACTACAAGAAATTTTTCAACATACTTACTGACGCCACGGCATTTGGTTCGGCTCCGGTACGTGCGCTTGTTGGGGCGCTCGTGATGATTGTGAGCTTCAATGGAGTGGGATGGATTTTACACCGTTTTATGCATGTCGCGAACAGTTATGTTCAACCCCGTATCCAGGCGGATTTATTTTTGCATGCCTACGATTATCTGCAGAGGCATGCGTACGGCTTCTTCACGAATCGGTTTGTTGGGTCGCTCGTACGAAGGGTGACTAAAATCACCCGGGCATTTGAGGTCTTTGCGGATCGCGTATTTTGGGAGATTTTTCCGCTTATCATCCGTATTACCGGGGTAACCATCGTGCTCTATATTTTCAACCACACGATCGCGTTTATCCTTTTAGGGTGGACACTTGTATTTATCGTACTCAACTATTTCTTCTCGCGCTGGAAACTCAAATACGATATTGCTCGTTCCGCTAAGGATACCGAGCGGACAGGAACGCTTGCTGACGCGCTTACGAACCAGAATAACATTCAGCTCTTTAACGGATATCAATTTGAATTTGGGCGCATCAAAAAGGTTGCTGAAGAACTGCGGAGGTTGCAAACATTCACCTGGAATCTTGGAGCGGCGGTTGAGGCAATTCAAGCGGGATTTTTTATTGGGGTGGAATTTTTGCTCATGTACTTGGCTATTGGATTTTGGCAGCGCGGGTTGCTAACGCTGGGAGATTTCGTTTTGATCCAGTCATATCTGCTGGGACTTATCGGACACATCTGGAACGTGGGACGTAATGTGCGGGAGCTCTATGAGAGTTTTGCTGATGCGGAGGAAATCACAGAGATTTTGAATACCCCACATGAAATTCGCGATGTGTCTGGCGCGAAGCCGCTGGTTGTATCAAAAGGAAAGGTTGCCTTTGAGCACGTAGATTTTAACTATAGCAAAACGCGCATCATGAAGGTATTAGACGATTTTGCGCTTACCATAAAGGCGGGCGAGAAGGTTGCGCTCATCGGTCCTTCAGGGGCGGGAAAGTCCACGGTGGTGAAATTATTGTTTCGATTCCATGATATTAGCCACGGCACTATTACGATTGATGGGCAGAAAATAAATCGGGTGACGCAAGACAGTTTGCGCGCGCATTTGGGTTTGGTGCCGCAAGAGCCGATTCTGTTTCACCGGACGTTGATGGAGAATATCCGCTACGGTCGGCGGGATGCCACAGATGCCGAGGTCTTCGAAGCGTCGCATCTCGCTCATTGTGATGAGTTCATAAAAAATTTGCCGGAGAAATATGAGACGTATGTGGGAGAGCGCGGAATCAAACTTTCAGGCGGGGAGCGTCAACGTGTGGCCATTGCGCGCGCAATCTTAAAAAATGCCCCTATTCTTGTGTTAGACGAGGCAACCTCAAGTTTGGACTCACATTCAGAATCGCTTATTCAGGGTGCACTGAAAACCCTTATGGTTGATAAGACGGTGATGGTTATTGCGCATCGGCTTTCAACCATTAGGCAGATGGATCGCATTGTGGTGCTTAAAGAGGGGCGAGTAATTGATCAAGGAACGCATGAGGCGCTTCTTGAAAAAGAAGGCCTCTATAAACAACTTTGGGACCTGCAGGCGGGTGGTTTTTTGCCGGAGCCGGAGGGGGATTAACGGTCATGCTTGACGCCAAACGAGCTCTCTGGTACACTCTACCCATCTTAACAGCCGCGCATTTTATTCTTCCCGACACGTCGGGATCGCGCGGCGATGTACCCCGACTTGTCGGGGTTAAAAAAGAATGTATGAATCTACCCTCTTTGGAGGACATGCTGAAGGCAGGGATGCATTTTGGCCACAAAACAAGCCGTTGGCATCCCAACATGAAGCCCTTCATTTTTACGGAACGCGGTGGCGTTCACGTGATTAATTTGGAGCTCACTCGCGAGTATCTGCAAAAGGCGCTTGACGCCGCACGCCAGATGGCGGCCGAAGGAAAAGTCATTCTTTTTGTCGGCACGAAAAAGCAGGCGCAGGATATTGTCAAATTCTATGCCGAGCAGTGCGGCATGCCGTACATTACCGAGCGATGGCTCGGCGGTTTGTTAACAAACTTCAGTGAGATCAATAAGCTGGTGCGCACGATGCTTTCATTGAAAGAGCAAAAAGCGCAAGGCGCGTTTGAAAAATACACCAAGAAAGAACAAATGGAGGTTGATGAAAAGGTTGCGCAACTTGAGCACATGGTGGGCGGTATGGCAACCGTGAGCCGTCTGCCGGACGCGCTCTTTGTGATTGATATGCGGCTTGAAAAGACCGCGCTCACGGAAGCAAAGCGCAAGCATGTGGCGGTGTTTGGTTTGTGCGACACCAACGCCAATCCGGAACGCGCAACCTATGTGATCCCGGGCAATGATGATGCTATCAATTCTATTACGATGGTGGTATCATTGATGGCGGCGGCAATCAGTGAAGGCAAGAGTGAATTTCAGCAAAAACAAGCCGCGGCTCCTGTTCTCACCACGGTGAGAAAAGTGGCGCACGCTGTGGAGACCAAAGAACAATCCGAATAATATGACAATTGATATTGCAATAATCCAAGCGTTGCGCGCCAAGACTGGCGCGGGCGTTTCAGATTGCAAAGCGGTGCTTGAAGAAACAAATGGCGATATGGCTGCAGCGGAGCGTTTGCTTCGGGAACGCGGCGCAATCAAAGCGTCCAAGCGCACGGATAAAGAAACCAATGAAGGTGTGGTTACGTCCTACATTCATCCCGGTGCCCGAGTGGGCGTGCTTTTGATGCTGACCTGCGAAACGGATTTTGTGGCGCGTAATGAAAAATTCCAGACGCTTGCGCGCGAGCTTGCCATGCAGGTGGCTGGCGCGGATCCGCTCTACATTCGCGTGGAGGATATCCCGGCGGTGGATTTAGAACATGAGAAAAAGATTGCGCGGACACAGCTTGCCAGTGAAGGTAAGCCGGAGGCGATGATGGACAAAATTATTGAAGGGAAGCTTACGGCGTGGTATCAGGAAGTGTGCCTCTTGAAACAGAAGTATATCAAGAATGAAGAAATCACCGTGGAAGAGCTGATTAATCAAGAAATTGCATCGCTCGGCGAGCGGATTGAAGTGAAACGGTTTGTGAAGTTTGGGCTTACCGGCGGCAACCGCGGTTGCGGACTCTAATGTCTGCGCACATAAAAACACCCTAGGGTGTTTTTATGTTTGTGTGGTATACTATATCCGCACTGTTTCATCATAAGGAGGTATGGGTGCCATTCGTCTTGCTATCAATGGATTCGGACGCATTGGACGCACTGCGTTTAAAATTGCGCTTGAACGCAAGGATGTTGTGGTTGTTGCGCTCAATGATTTAACGGACACGCGCACGCTCGCGCATCTGTTGAAGTACGATACGGTATATGGCATGTACGGCCGAAAGGTTAGTTATGACGAGAAACATGTCATTGTTGATGGCAAAAAAATTCCGGTGTTTGCCATCAAAGAGCCCGCGGATTTACCGTGGAAGGAGCACAAGGTTGACGTGGTGATTGAATCCACGGGACGGTTTACCACTGAAGAAGGCGCGCGTGCTCATCTCTCTGCGGGCGCAAAGCGTGTCATTATTTCCGCGCCGGCAAAAGACGGCAACGTTCCTACCTTTGTGCGCGGCGTGAATGACACGGCATACGCTGGGCAGGAGATTATCAACAACGCGTCATGCACCACGAATTGCATTTCTCCGGTGATGGCAATTATGGATGCGCGATTCGGCGTGGAAAAAGCGTTTATGACCACGGCGCATGGCTACACGGCTGACCAGAATTTGCAGGACGGGCCGCATCGCGATTTGCGTCGCGCGCGCGCCGCGGCGTTGAATATCGTGCCAACTACCACGGGCGCCGCGATTGCCACCACGGAAACATTGCCGCAGTTGAAGGGTAGGTTTGACGGCATTGCGCTTCGTATTCCAATTAGCGTTGGTTCGCTTTCGGATTTTTCCATTCTCACAAAAAAATCCACTACGGCGGATGAGGTGAGAAAAGTATTTCGCGCGGCGGCAAAAAATCCATTGTATAAGGGCGTGTTAGAAGTAACGGATGATCCGATTGTCTCAAGCGATATCATCGGCAACCCGGCGAGCGCGATTGTAGATTTGGAGTTTATCAAAGTGCTGGACGGCAACTTTGTAAAAATTCTCGCGTGGTATGACAACGAATACGGCTACTCGCATCGGCTGATTGAGATGGTGGTCCACGTTGGTCGGGTAGCCGCTTAATTAACTCATTTCTAGAGTTTCTATATGACACAAAAAAACAAATGGTGGCTAGTATTAGTTCTTGTATTAGGGATTTCTGTTGTTGCCCTAACGGTCGTATATTTTGTATACGTAAAAAAACCGGTTGAAACTGGGGAGAGGTCAATATTTAATCCAGAAATACCAATTAATGAATATTGGGATTGGGGTACGATTAATAATCTGCATCTCTATATCAACAATACGGACAAGAGTGTTATTTACGCGTTGGATGATACGGGAAAGATTGTTTGGACAGTTTGGGGGAGAGATTATGGTATTGGTCGCTTTGAGATTTTCAAAACGCAAGATAAATTACTTATCAAAAGTTTTATTTCCGATGAATTGAAAACAATTTGGGATATTTTGTGGGTATTTGATGGTGGGGGCAGATTAAAATGGAAGCACTCTTTCAAGGGTTATTTAGACATGCCCCAAAGGTTAGTCACTACAGAAAACAATCTTATTTTAGAAAATAGGTCTGACAATCAGTGCAACGCAGGATGCGGGGTTATTTGTAAAGAGGATCTAAAAAATTATTGCCGTGAAACTCAAACATGGGCTTTCAATCTTGATACTGGAAAAATCGTGTGGCGCAATAATACGCCGAATTATTATGGCCACTATTTGAGTTTAAAAGACGGAAAAATTGTGGCCCGCTCTGGCGGGGTTGGCTCCGGCCGATTGGTTCACGAGTATGTTGTTGGCAGCAAAACCGGTGTGATCGAAAGCCAAAAAGTATCCATTGACGATGGAGAATATAATCAGGACAAAGAAAATACGCTTATCTTTGATCTCAATGCCAGGAAAATTTCCTTACACAAAAGAGGAACTGACACGGTGCGATGGTCATTAAATGGACAGAGTTTCTTGTATAATTGGGTATACGAGAATTTAAACGGCAACTACAAAACAGTGATTCTCGACGAAATAATCTTTAGTTATGGCGGAAACAAGGATGATGAAACAAAGGTTCTTGCCTTTGACAAGGGAAATGGTGAGTTGTTATGGCAAGGACAATACGATACTTCCGATTTAGGAATTTCGCCATTAAAAATCATTACGAAAGACGGGGTTTTGTTATTTAATGTAAGTTATGCATCTAAAAGTAATATTTGGGCAGTTGATAGTAGGACAGGCGTAATTCTGTGGAAGAAAGTGAATCTTTGGTTCAGTGGGATTGATGAGAATAATTTGATAATAGCAAATTCATATAAAACGAATAAGACAACCAAAGTGGTAAAACTGGAATTAAAAACCGGAGAAGAAGTAAGGGAATAAAAATAAAAAAGAAGCCCTGGTGCACGCACATCAGGGCCTGAGGAACCACTTCTTTGCGTCTGCGTTCGCGCGGTTTCCATTACGAAACGCAGGATCCGATGGAGCCAGCCTGCTGGAACCAGCGTCCATCTTCAGTGCTCGTCTTTTTTGCGTGGCACTCTTGCCCTAGATGTAGGGTGAGTTGCGTGTACCACGACGAGCGTCTCTCTGTCATCGTCCAGGCCATGTGCCCGGACCTGCGCACGATGACATGTGGACAACCCGCGATTAAGCCAAGAGTATCATGCCAATTGGTACTTGTCAATAGAAGATTGTTGAATACAGAGAATTTGTGCTTATTTAAGGCAATTTTTTGCCTTTTCGTAATGCCCTTGACAGGGTTTTTCTGTTTATGTACTATGGGGCCAGCAAAGTTAGCACTCGTTTTAGGTGAGTGCTAATCGTTCGGTCATCCTGAGGCGCCAAGGTCCCGGCGAAGGCCGGGAAGGATCTCATGTCGCAGGCATTGACATTAGATCCCTCGACTCGTCGCTTCGCTCCTCGCTCGGGATGACATAAGGAAAATTAATAATTTTACATACTATGAAAATCCGACCACTCGGAAACAGAGCGCTGGTACGTCCGCTTGAGGAGGAAAAGATGACCGCTTCCGGAATTGTATTGCCGGACACCGTTGATCGCGAAAAGAAAATTGAAGCCGAGGTTGTTGCCCTGGGCGACGGCAAGCGACTTGCCAAATATAATCTCAAGCCCGGCGATCGCGTGATTATTGAAAAATGGGGCGGCGAGGAAGTGGAGTTGGAAAAGGTTGAACACAAAATTGTTGATTACGAGAAAATTTTAGCGGTTATTGAATAATTAGATTGCCGCGCCCCGCAAAACGGGGCTCGCAATGACATACTATGGCAAAACAAATTATCTTTAACGACGAGGCACGGGGGGCGCTGAAGCGCGGTGTTGATGCGCTTGCGAATGCGGTCAAAATAACACTCGGCCCGAAGGGACGGAACGTTGTTTTGGATCGCGGTTATGGCGCGCCAACCGTGACGAAAGACGGCGTAACTGTAGCAAAAGAAATTGATTTGGAGGACAAAAACGAAAAGCTCGGCGCGGAATTGGTGAAAGAAGTGGCAACTAAAACGAATGACGATGTCGGCGATGGCACCACCACCGCAACGCTTTTGGCGCAGGCGATTGTTACTGAAGGATTGAAGAACGTAACTGCAGGCGCGAACCCCATTGCCATTAAGCGCGGCATTGATAAAGCAACGGAAGCAGTAGTGCAAGAAATCCGCACGCGGATTGCCAAACCCGTGCAAAATGATGAAATTACGCAGGTGGCGGCGATTTCCGCAAACGACAAAGAAATTGGCGAGAGCATTGCGCGCGCCATCGGTGAGGTGGGAAAAGATGGCGTTATCACGGTTGAGGAAGGACAAACATTCGGTATTGAAATTGAAACGGTGAAAGGCATGCGCTTTGACAAGGGCTATGTTTCTCCGTACATGATTACGAACCCGGAGCGCATGGAAGCGGAATACGGCGATGTTGCGCTTTTGATTACCGACAAAAAAATCTCTTCGGTGCAGGACATCTTGCCGGTGCTTGAGAAAGTGGCGCAGAGCGGCCGCAAGGAAATTGTCGTGATTGCAGATGACATTGACGGCGAAGCGCTCGCGACATTTATCGTGAACAAAATCCGCGGGACATTCAGCGTGCTTGCCGTCAAAGCGCCGGGATTTGGCGATCGCCGCAAGGATATGCTGAAAGATATCGCGGTGCTCTCGGGTGGCAAGGTGATTTCTGAAGAAGTGGGGTTGAAATTAGAGAATGCAACGCTTGATGATTTGGGTCACGCGGATAAAGTTATTGCAACCAAAGAACACACCACGATTGTCGGCGGTCGCGGTGACAAGTCCGCCATTGACGCCCGCGTGTTGGAAATTCGCCGTTTGATTGAACAAGCGGATTCGGATTTTGACCGCGAGAAGTTGCAAGAACGTTTGGCAAAATTGGCCGGCGGCGTGGCAGTGATTAAGGTGGGCGCCGCAACGGAAACGGAAATGAAAGAAAAGAAGCATCGTATTGAAGACGCGGTGGCCGCAACCAAAGCCGCCATTGAAGAAGGCATTGTGGCCGGTGGTGGTGTGGCACTACTTCGCGCAAGTGCGGTGCTAAATACGTTGGTACTTGATGATGAGGAAATGGTTGGCGTGAAGATTTTGCGCCGCGCGCTTGAAGAGCCGGTTCGTCAGATTGCGGAAAACGCCGGTAAAGACGGCGCGGTGGTTGCTGAAGAAGTGAAAAAGGGTTCTGGCAACTTTGGCTACAACGCCGCGACAGATACCTACGAAGATTTGGTGGTGAGCGGTATTATTGACCCTGCCAAGGTAACGCGCTCCGCATTGCAAAACGCGGCTTCCATTGCCGGTTTGATTTTGACGACCGAAGCCGTGGTTGCCGAAATTCCAAAGAAAGAATCGCATCCAGCAATGCCGGACATGGGCGGGATGATGTGAGATGGTGAGTAATGTGCAACGAGCCCCGAGCGGGGCTCGTTGTTTTTGTATCCTCGGGCAATTCATCGTTTTTGCGCCCTCTCAGGCAACGCACCGGCCGTGGACCGGTAGTCCGCCGTCCAGCGGCGGTCGCCCCGCCTTTGGCGGGGCTCGCTCGGCTAGGAGCCGAGCCGGCTACCTCAATTCTCGGCGCCGCGCCCCTCGCTTACGCTCGGGGACCATGCCGCGGCGCCTGCGAAATGCCCCCGGCCAGTGCATTGCCCTGCGGGCGCATTAGTCGCATTTACCTACGAAAAATCCGCATGCCTCCGCCCTAATTCGGTTTTTAGCACCAGCCATTGACAGGGAACGTCTTTTATGTTATCTTAGGTTTAAGTAACAAGGCGGGTCCCTAGGGTGCATGGGGCACTCTGGCGGCCAGTCAAAGGAAAATGGAGGCAGGTCAAGATGGCCAGTCTTTCCTCACAGGTTCCGCAGGGAACCGTAACCGAGTTTCTGAACCGCATTGGGCGGTTCGGCGGCACGGAGGAGCACATCCGGAAGTTGAATGGTGACGACACGCTCATGGCGGAGTGGGTCGCGGATCTCCGGAATCGTCTGGCCGAGCCGTCGTCCCGTACCGTCATCCAGTTCGAGGTCGGCGGCCGTCAATACGAGGCCGTCTCGTTCTTGAACCAGGGTGAGTCCTCGGTCAACGGCGACACGATGATCGCCCGTACCGATGGCGAGAATGGAGGTGGGGTCGGTCAGGAGGACGGCGACTTCCTCTGGGAACACAGGAGCGAGCTCCCGGAGGAGCTCAAGCGTTTCTACTTGGTGTGCACCAAGTGGCGCGATCCCGGCTTCCATCGCCGCGTCCTGTGCTTCGGCTGGGGCGACGGCGGCTGGTGCGGGAGCTGGGGCGGCCTCGGCGGTCAGTGGCGCGGCTGGGATCTGGTCCTGCGCCGTCGCATGTAGCTTCTTCGGCGCTTGGAACTGGGGGGCCTTGGGAAATCTAGGAAACTAGAACCCTTGGTCCCTCGGTTCCTTTTTTTGTATACTAGTACATCGGCGTGACAGAATGCAAAATTCCGTGTATCGTAGTCCTATGACACCAAAAGAACTGACAACCGCACTTGAGGCATTGCAAAAAGAGGTTCGCGAGAACCGTGTTTTGGTGCACCAGGATGAAAAAGAGCGTGAGATTGCGGAACTGGAACAGCACATGCGGAAATCGGATTTTTGGAAAAATAACGAACGCGCGCAAAGCGTATCACAGCGCCACGCGCATCTGCGGGCGGAGCTTTCGCTGTGGGAGACGCTTGAGAAAGAGGTGAACGACCTTTTGGCGCTCGCGCATGAAGCAGGCGATGACGCCGCGCTTGCGTCGGATATTGAAAAACAAACCGCGGAGCTTCGCGCGCGGTTCGCGCGCATGTCGGTTACGCTGCTTTTGAACGGTTCGCATGATGAGCGCAATGCCATTATCGCCATTCACGCCGGCGCAGGTGGCACGGAAGCGCAGGATTGGGTGGGGATGCTGTATCGCATGTTGATGCGCTATTGCGAGCGCCGCGGATGGAAAACCACGGTGGCTGATGAGCACGAAGGCGCGGAGGCCGGATACAAATCCGTGATGTTTGAAGTGCAGGGCGCATCCGCGTACGGGTATGTGAAATCCGAGAACGGCGTGCATCGGTTGGTGCGCATCTCGCCGTTTGACGCGGAGAAAATGCGTCACACCTCGTTTGCAATGGTGGAAGTATTGCCGGAATTAGATGACGCGGCGGATATAAAAATTGACGAAAAGGATTTGCAAATTGATACGTTCCGTTCCGGCGGCAAGGGCGGGCAGAATGTGAACAAGGTAGAAACCGCGGTGCGCATCACGCATGCGCCGTCCGGTATTGTGGTGTCATGTCAAACACAGCGGTCACAGTTGCAGAACCGTGAAAGCGCCATGAAAATTTTGCGCGCTAAATTGTACGCGGCGGAACAGGAGAAAAAAGCAAAAGAAAAAGCCGAGGTGCGCGGCGAGTTTCAGAGCGCGGAATGGGGGAGCCAGATTCGTTCCTATGTGCTGCATCCGTACCAGATGGTGAAAGACCATCGCACTGATTATGAAACGCAGGACACCGCGGGCGTGTTGGACGGCGATTTGGACGCCTTTACGGAGGCGTATTTGCGGTGGAAGCGTGGATAACTATGCAATTGATTTCTGTTGTTGAATTGAATAGAGCCATTGAGCACCTCAAACAAGGTGGTGTCGTAGTGTACCCCACGGAAAGTTCCTACGGCATCGGGTGCATGGCGAGTAATGCGGCGGCGGTGGCGCGGGTGTTTGCGTTGAAACGACGGCCGCTTGAAAAGATATTGCCGTTGATTATCGGTTCAGTTGATGAGGCAAAACGTTTGATAACATGGTCGCCGATTGCGGAAAAGCTCGCGGTGGAATATTGGCCCGGGCCGCTGACGATTGTCGCGCCGGCAACTGCGGCGGGGAAACAGCTCGCGCCGGGTATTCTGGCGCCGGACGGCACCATCGCGCTTCGCGTTTCACCGCATCCGATAGCGCGCACACTTGTTGAGGCCGTTGGACCGATTATTTCAACAAGCGCCAATAGTGGCGGCGCGCCGGCATGTTTTGATGTGTCAAGCATACAGTCGTGGCTCGGCACAACAGACGATGTCATGGTGATTGACGCGGGCGCTCTGCCGCGTGATTTGCCATCAACGCTGGTGCGTATTACCCAGAGTGGATATGAAATACTCCGAAAAGGTCAAGCAGTTGTGTAAGGAATATCGTGTGTTTCCGGAAAAAACGCGCGGTCAGCATTTTTTGATTGACGACCGGTATGTGAAACGGATGGTGGATGCTTCGGGCATCACCAAAGATGATGTGGTGGTTGAGGTGGGGCTCGGGTGGGGGATTTTGACCGAGGAATTGGTGAAACGCGCGCGAAAGGTGATTGCGATTGAAATAGAAAAGAAAATGGTGGAGCATTTACAGAATGTCATCCTGGAGTCGCGTAGCCGCGACGCGACGATAGGATCCCGTCGGGATTCTATCGCTCTGCAAGGTGCAGAGCTCCAGAATGACAAATTAGAAATTTGGCACGGGGATGTGCGGCGGTTTTGGGACACGATGCCGGACGAGCCGTATCACGTCATCGCAAACATTCCGTATCATATTACGTCGCAGATTATCCGCGGATTTTTAGAAAAAACGCCACGCGCGCCGGAGCAGATTGTGCTCATGATTCAAAATGAAGTGGCCGATAGAATTGTCGCACAGCCGGGCGACATGACCATGTTGGCGCTTTCCGTACAGTGGTATGGCAAACCAAAGAAAATATTTCGCGTGCCGCGCGGCGCGTTTTGGCCGCCGCCTGCTGTTGATTCAGCCGTTATACACATTACGGATATCAAACGTCCGTCATCAGAAGAAACAAAAGCGGTACTGTCGCTTGCCAAGCGCGCTTTTGCCAGCAAACGCAAACAATTATCTTCCTCGCTTGGTATTGCATCCACGGCGCGTCCGCAAGAATTGAGCGTTTCAGATTGGCGGTCGCTTGCCTCATAAACACAAACCCCGCATGTGCGGGGCTGTGTAAAACCGAAAAATTTTTCGTTTTTTTATTTTCGTCTCGTTACATCACGCTTGAGAGACGCCAATATGTTTTCTGCATGATCGCGTCCGCCCAGACCAAATGCGAGGCCGCCCGCAAGTGCGAGCATGCCCACAAAACCCGTAAACAGGGTCTTGATCATGTCCGCGGCGATGCCGAGTTGAACCAATGCCGCCATAAAAGCGAATACCACAATAGCCCATTTTGCAACACCGCCCACTAACTCTCCGGAATGCATTCCGCTTGCTTTGACGGATTTTTCTGCCACTTCACCGGCAAACGCGCCGATGATTGCGCCAAGCAAAAGCACCACTACCGCGATGACGACGTTCGGAATGTAGACCACCACTTCACTCAAGAACTCGGTAATTTGGTTCAATCCAAGAATGTCGCTTGCGGCAATGAAGAAGACGACAATGAGGAACCATTTTACGAGCCAACCGATGAGTCCGGCGAAATTCAACTTCAGTCCCATGTGGCCAAATGCGTCTTTAATGTGGAGCCGCTCAATCAGTTTCTCAATCCACAAGAGATTAATGAGACGCGCCACCACACCGCCAACGAGCGCCGCGATTGCCCAGCCAATCACTAAAACCAAAAACGCCGCCAACAGCGCTGGAAAGACGGCGATGAACCCTGCGAGCAGTGTCTGAAAAGAACCCATGACTGTTTCTATAATACTTTGCATTTTTTCCACCCCCTTTCTTTTCTAAGATTCTATTTTGTTTGCTGATACCAGTATAGCAGAGATGCACGTGAGTTGTACACACCCATGCCGCGTGCTCATGACGGATATTCCACATCCATGATAACGCGATCCGTGCCCGCGGTTTCCGGCACATCGTCAATAAAGACAGTTCCGGTTGTTGTCGCGCTGGTAAAACGCATCGCGCGCGCGGTTGACGACGTAAATGACCGTTCAATTTGGTAGTGTTGTTTTTTGAATTCGTTTTGATACCACTCGTCAATAAAGCTTGGTTCAGCGCCAAGCGCATCCCACGTGATGACCGCGGTATGGCGATAGCTGGCGAGCGGTGTTTTTACGGCGTCCCGAATGGCGTTCCACAGTGACGCGGGGGTCACGCGCGGTGTGGTACTAGTTGACCCTTCCTTCAAACGATCCAGTCCCATGATGAGCGGTGTTACAATAATTTTAGGAAGAATGGCGACGGTTTCAGGCGCCCGTTTTTTGCGATCCGCGGAAAGATAGGTGACGTGCACCGCGGCATCGCGTTTGTAGAGCGGCAGATTTTCCGGCAACGTATCCGGGAGCGCGGTGAGTTTTTTTGGTTCAGGCGGCGCGAAGAGCCATGCGCCGGTTGCGGCGGCAATCAAAAGGATCAAGAAACAGCCACAGCCGGAACCGCAGGTTCGCGCAAAGCAGGAGCGCGGTTTTTTAATTTCATTGAGTGCCGGTTCTTGAATGGTTACCCGCTCATCATCGTAGCCAGGGAGATACATAGGTATTGTCTATCATAGCATACCGTCCGCTCTTGGTGAATGGTGTGGTATACTATATGGCATGAAGTTGACATTTTTAGGCGCGGCGCGCGGGGTTACCGGTTCTTGTTTTTTAATTGAGACAAAAAAAACACGCGTGTTGGTGGATTGTGGCATGTTTCAGGGATCGGATTTTAATGAGCGCAAAAATCGCGATCCCTTTTCGTTTGACCCAAAAAGTATTGATGTTATTTTTGTCACGCACGCGCATATTGATCACAATGGTCGTATTCCTAAATTAGTCCACGATGGATTTACCGGAAAGATATACGCCACCAAAGGAACCACGGAATTAATGCAGGTGGTATGGGCTGATGCGTTGAAGGTGATGCAATATGAGTATAAAAAGTCCGGCGCGCCGCCGCTTTTTCAAGAAGAGGATTTAATGATTGCTTCCACGCGGTGTCGCGGTGTTGACTATGAAGAGGCGATTGATTTAAGCGCTGGCCGCGCGGGCAAATCGCTTGATATTACGGTAACCTTTCATGACGCTGGCCATATTTTGGGCTCCAGTTTTATTGAACTGGAAGCGGAGAACAAACGGATTATTTTTTCCGGCGATTTGGGCAATACTGATGTGCCTATTTTGCGTGATACGGTTGGTATCAACAAACCGGTGGATGTGCTACTCGTGGAATCAACGTATGGTGACCGGAAACATGAATCGCGCGGCGAGCGGCAAAAAATTATTTTGGATGCCGTCACCAAAGGATTGTTGCGCGGCGGCACGCTTCTTATCCCCGCGTTTTCCATTGAACGTACGCAGGAATTATTGTATGAGTTAAATGAATTGATTGAGCGCAAACACGCCTTGCCGCGCGTGCCTATTTTTTTGGATAGCCCGCTTGCCATCAGCGCTATGCAGGTGTACCACCGGCATCCGGAATATTACGACACGGACGCAAAACATTTGCGCGATGCGGGTGATGATTTTTTTCAGTTTCCCGGATTGACGCTCACGCGCTCGCGCGATGAATCAAAAGAAATCAATCTGGTGCGCGGTCCCAAGGTTATTATTGCGGGAAGCGGCATGATGAACGGCGGACGCATTGTGCATCACGCACTGCGCTATCTTTCGGATCCCAAAAGCACGGTGTTGATTATTGGGTACTGCGCGGAAGGAACGTTGGGACGACGATTGTATGAGGGCGCGGAGCAGGTGACTATTATGCGACAGCGCGTACGCGTACGGGCTACGATTAAATCCATTGGCGCGCTTTCCGCGCACGCGGATCAGGATACCATTATTAAATGGGTTGCGACTGCCAAAGGCGCGCCAAAAAAGATTTATACCATTCACGGCGAACCGCATGCCGCCGCGGAGCTTGCGCACCGGTTGCAAGAAAAATTCGGCACTGCAACGCAGGCATCCGTGCCTGAAGAGGGGCAGGTAGTTGAAATATGAGGCATGCTTCTGTTAAAAAAATTGCCGCGATTTTTTTTAGTATCGCAGCGTTGTTTATTTTATCTCTTATTTTTTCCGTCCGCTACCAGTATCGGGATCGCATGTTTGCAGGGCATCCGGATGTGAAGGCGCCGATTATTGTTTTGGGGACGAGGGTGGAGGATGATGGCGCGCCATCTGATTGGCTCACGCGGCGTGTTGAAGCTGGTGTGACCGTTTGGGAGAAGCGCGCAAGTGAAATTATTAACACCTGCGGCATGCAGGAGGGGCGGCCGATTGGTGATCGGTGTGATGTGCCGTCGATTATTTTGAGTGGTGATAACGGCTGGAAACGCAGGGATGAAATTACGGCGATGCGGAGTGTTTCGGACATAAGCACGGTGCCCGAAGATTTGGTACAAGAAGACGGCTGGAACGCGCGTACGATTGATTCTTGCTGGCGCGCGAAAAATGTTTTAGGAATTGATAGCGCGGTTTTGGTTACGCAAAAGTTCCACATGCCGCGCGCGTTGTATTTGTGCAACAAACTCGGCATTGACGCGTATGGCATGATTGCGGATAACGGTAAAAAAAACGTCCTTCGTTCTTATCTCCGCGACTGGCTCGCGTCCGTAAAAGCGTGGTGGGATGTTGAGACAGGGTATACGCCGGTACATATAAAATAAAAAAGACCCCGATGCGCGATCAGGGTCGTTTTAGTATAGTGGATTACTTAATGGCCGCTTACTCGAACAGCTTATCCGGCACGTCATGTGCCGCATCGTAGGCCATGTTGGCCAGACCCCAGAGCTTGGCTTGGGGATGCTCCACCCGGAAGGAGTGCGAACACGGAGGCACGATGTGGCAAGCATCGCCCGCTCTCATCTTCCGTTCCTGTACCTCTTCCTGGCTCACGCGCCACCGGTAGGTGAAGAGCACGACATCCGGCGGGCCAATGGCGATGAAGAACTCCTCCCGGCCGCTTTTCACGGTGTGGTAGTGGTTACCCACCACCATCCCACTTGCCTTGAAATCGATGATCTTGATCTGCCTTATTCCGAACGGAACTTCATGGCCGAGAACGCAATCGGTGATGATTCGTCGCGCGTCCTCATGGGGCGGCGGCACTTCAACACGGTAAAATATCGTCATCCTTCTCCCTCCTTCTGGTTTTGGTTGCCATTTTAACCTTGCTCCATTGTAGAGTATTTTTTTGTTTTTGTCAATTGGACGCAACCGTGTCATCCCGAGCGGATCCTTCGTAGCCCCTGGCGAAGAAGGAGGAGCCGAGGGATCTCATGGATGGGATGGCAAGATTTCTCCACTCACTCGCGAGGCGCTCGTTCGGTCGAAATGACATCTTGTGGATAACCATCCTTGCGCAGGGTAAAAAAGTGGTATAAAATGGATGCAAGTGGGAGAAAGTGGGGAAGACACCGGTCAACCCCTAATTTACTGTATGTGTGCTTCTCCCGCTCATCACTTATGTTCATCGGAGAATATCATCATACGGTAGATAACAAGGGACGCCTCGCGGTGCCGGTCAAATTTCGGGGTGAATTGGCCGGTGGGGCTGTAGTCACACGCGGTCTTGACAATTGTTTATTCCTTCTCACACGCGCTGAATTGGACAAACTGGCGCAGGAACTCGCGGCAGGTCCGCTCAACAAATCTAAAATGCGCGCGTATGCGCGGCATATGCTGGCGGGCGCGATGGAAGCAACGCCGGACAAACAGGGGCGCATCATGATTCCGGAACATCTGCGGCGGTTTGGGGGCATCACCAAAGACGTGGTGGTTGCCGGACTGTACAACCGCATTGAAATCTGGAACAAAACTGCGTGGGAAACGTACACCAAGCGCAACGAGGAGGAAATAAACGACATCGCCGAGCAGTTAAGCGAGGTTGGCATGTAAGGCACGTAATCTATGCGACATACGCCGGTTCTTCTTCAAGAGGTGGTGGAGGGATTGAACCTTGCACCCGGCAAGTATGTTGTTGATTGCACACTCGGCGACGCGGGACACGCGGAAGCGATACTGCGCGCCACGGCGCCATCTGGGAAATTGCTCGGCATAGACGCTGATCCGGTAGCGCGGCAGCGAGCGCAAGAATTTCTTCACGAGTATCGTGATCGCGTGATCATGGTGCAACGTTCATTCACATATCTTCAGGAAATTATTGCGGAGCATCATGGCGCACAGGTGGATGTGGTGTTGTTTGATCTTGGATGGTCAATGCAACAGGTGAAAGAGCGAGGACGCGGATTTTCTTTCATGGCAGACGAACCGCTTGACATGCGCTATGATCCAACGTCCAGCATGACGGCGGCGGAACTCATCAACACCAGCACGCCCGATGAATTGACGCGTCTTTTGCGGCTGTATGGCGAAGAAGCGCGGGCGCGTGAGATTGCGCGCGAGTTAATTGCGGCGCGGCCGATTAAAAGCACCCAAGACGTGGTGCGCGCGGTGATGGCAGTGTATCGCGGACGGCATGGCAAAATTCATCCCGCAACTAAAACATTTCAGGCATTCCGCATCGCAACGAATAATGAATTGGAAGTTTTAGCGGCGGCATTGCCACAAGCCGTAGCGGCGCTCTCATCCGGTGGAAGAGTAGCGGTGATCACCTTTCATTCGCTTGAAGATCGCATCGTCAAACAATTTTTTAAAAAAGAACCGGCGCTTCGGCTGGTGAATAAAAAACCACTACGCGCAACCGCGGAAGAACTGCGGCAGAATCCGGCGGCGCGCAGCGCAAAATTACGCATCGCAGAAAAAGTATGACCACGTATAGTTTGAGACGACATCAATCACGATATCATCGCATGGCGGCTACTGCCGGGCGCTTGTCGCGCAGTTTCTTTTTGAAGGCGCTCATGGTTTTGGCGATCGTCATTTTTTCCGGTTCGTATTTATACAAGATTAACAACACATCAACCACCGGTTACGTTATACAGGACTTGGACGTGAAAGTGCGCGACCTTGAGCGAGAAAATCAGCGTTTGTCGCTTGAGGTGGCGAAATATTCATCCATGCATACCATTAAGAAGCGTATTGGTGAATTAGGCCTCACCGAAGCAAAAGATGTTGAGTATTTGACGGCGGGAGGTTCCGTGGTGGCAAAACGTTAGTTAAATCAGACACGAGGGTGGCAGGCCATTGACGGTCTGTTTTGTTTATGGTAGCGTGTGGTTGTAGACAAAAGGAGGTGCTTGTGCGAGAAGCATACGGAGTGCCGGTGGTGGAGAGAGCAGATGATTTGCCGCGCGTGGTTGCGGAGCTTGGGATAGTGCCGTGGAAGCGTGTGGGGGAACCCGAGGATTTGGATGAATATCGTCATCAGCTTGCAAACCCGCCAGTCATAGCGGTGCGTAATATTTGGCCGGAAGAAGAGGGTGCAATTACGAGTGCTAAAGAATTGCAGAGACTCCTGATGGTACGCCGTGCGGAGTTGGATCGCTTTGCTCCTAGAGCCCAGGCGTTGCTCCTCATCCCGCCCGGTGGCGGAAAGACGGGGGCGTACTTCCGTTCTGTGGGCAAGAACTGGGTGGCCGTGTTCGCGACGGTACCTGATCCGGATCCGGATCGCGCGCCGGAATACAGGGAACAGTGGTTTAATCTTCTGGTTCCCATCGTGGCAGAATGGAAGCACGGAGCCGAAGTGACGGTCATCGGCCCGGTGTATGGCGTGCTGGAAAAGGGCGAATCGCCGCGAGATTGCGCACTGCGCGAGTTCCGTGAGGAGACGGGGTTTGAGCTTGCGGATGTGATGCCGCTTACAGCAGACGGCCTTGCGGTTTCACCTCGGCAATCCACCCAGCAGTACTTCCCGTTTCTTGGGAGGGTGAAGGAGCCGATCACGCGCGGTACGGCACGGCTGGATGCAACCGAACACCTGAAACTCGTTTTTGTCCGGCTAAGAGCATGGGTTTACTTCATCTCGAATGGCCTTGCGCGCGACGACAACGCGTACGCCACGACGTTCCTTGCGCTCGCCAAGATGGGGTTGTTGCAGGTTGGCTACCCACCGGGTCGTGGACTCACGCGGACGGTGTAACGATCCATCTCTCACCATCGCGTCGCACATTCGTGCGGCGCGTTTTTTTGTGAGTTGAGTAAAAAAAGACGGCTCGACTG
>Ga0209541_10002012_pt1 | contig 39193 bp, 36 predicted proteins | sample RifCSPlowO2_01_FD_184027 | JGI IMG/M metagenome (GOLD analysis project Ga0209541, IMG submission 184027) | Groundwater microbial communities from Rifle, Colorado - Rifle CSP2_plank lowO2_0.1 (SPAdes) (version 2) | ecosystem: Environmental > Aquatic > Deep subsurface > Groundwater | place...
TATTTGAGAAAGTGGGAATCATGCCTCCCAAAGGTGTTTTATTATATGGTCCGCCTGGAACGGGAAAAACTTTGCTGGCCAAAGCCGTTGCCCACAGTACTGATGCTACTTTCATTGAAGTAGTTGGCTCAGAATTAGTGCAGAAGTTTATCGGAGAAGGGGCTAAATTGGTTAAAGACATCTTTGCTTTAGCCAGGGCAAAAGCGCCCACGATCATTTTCATTGACGAGATTGATGCCTTAGCTGCTACTAGAATGGACACCGGCACATCCGGAGAAAGAGAAGTGAATAGAACGTTTATGCAATTATTAGCCGAAATAGATGGATTCAAAGGTTTAGATAATGTTAAGGTCATCGGTGCAACAAATAGGATTGATATTTTAGACGCAGCCATTATCCGTCCCGGAAGATTGGATCGATTGATTGAAGTAGACTTGCCCGATGAAACTGGCAGATTAGAAATATTTAAAGTACACACTACTAAGATGAATTTACAGAAAGTCAAATTGAAAGAACTAGCTCAATTAGCTGATAACTTTTCTGGCGCCGAAATAAGAGCAGTATGCACTGAAGCAGGATATTTTGCCATTCGTGAAGATAGGGAATATGTAACTCAGAAAGATTTTGAACAAGCTATTGAAAAAGTCCGCTTTGATGAAGAAGATAATGACCATCAGAAGATGATGGGTTAGAATTTCTAAATATATCTTTGTTCTATCACTTGCTTGTAGAGGGAATCAAGCGCTGCCCAGTCAGTTTTCTGATGCATCTCCCAAAACTTCTGTTTATCATCAAATATGCTTTGATCTTTGTATAGGATGGCAAGATATTTGCGACGGAAAATCTGATGAATAGCACCGCCACGATCCCAAGGATCAGACCAAGTGTTGATGAGCTTAGTATTGAGTATTGCCCAAACCATATTACTAGTTGCATCACCGAACGAATCATGAGACATTTTCCATCCAAATAGTTTATGCTGGCGCTTGATGCGTTCGTACGCTTCCTCTAAACAACGGCGAAAATAAGGATGCGAAGAGGCAAATTTGCTGATATAACTATACTCTCCATGTCGGTTCAAAAGCAGGATATCAACACCAGCATAAATCAAAAGGATGGGTATTAGAACTCCTTTTATAATATAATTCTCATTGTTTATCTCTTCATCTATGTCTTTACTAATTGCAGATATCAATACAGTTAGTTCATGAAACCTACTTGTAAACCCTAACATATTAACTGCATCCGCATACACTAAACCTTGAAATCCTAATTCTTCTCGTAGTAAACCGCGCACTAGAGTTGGAGATGTAGTAGCAGGACGAATTTTCATCCATGCAGCGTGATGGGTTTCTGTCCATCCAAGTGAAGCAAGTTCTTTGATCACTGGTAGCTCATATTTAGTATAAAACTTTTGGTAATCACCCTCCAATCGAGGATATGCTGCATGAGATATCATGATGGCTTTTGTTAGACCTTGGCGCAAAAGGTAACGAAAAGGGAGCATATAAGCTTGATGATCATAACCATTTTCAAGAACAACTGGTTCCCTTTCAGTTAATTCCAAATCTGGTCCCCCTCCAGGAAAATGTTTTGCCACTAATAAGCGATTTTCAGAAAAAGCTAATTTTGAGCGTCCTTTCATATCAATAAGAGTTATAAGACTTCGCTCCAAGATAGATACTTTCTCATCCGTCGGTTGGAACGCAACCCTGGCTTTTTCACGCATTAACTCCAGAAAATCATAAGAGTAACTTCCCACCTCGGGCCACTGTTTCACTTGAATCATACTATGCTTCCATTCACCTACGCGATTAAAGTGAGTATAATCAGCATGGGGTGTAAGAAGAATTTTTTCTCCTGTCTTTCGCATCTGCCCTTCAAAAAATTCTTCCATAAAAGTACAAGCAGTTAGTATAGCATTCATTTTTTCTTCAGAGGAGAACAACCTTTCCGCCGCAAGTAAAGGTTTAGCATAAGAAGCTATCGCTGCTCCTGCCGCTAAAGCCCCCATTCTTTTCAGAAATGACCTTCTTCCTGGATCAGGAATAGTTTTTGCCTCTTTTAATACCTCTTCCGTAGCTTGGATCCAGTGGATCAGTTCTTGTACTTCCTTTTTAGTATTTTGTATCAAAGAAGATAATTTATGTTCGACGGAATGTAATTTTATTTCATCATGTTTATACTTCTGCTCCAATTCTTCGTATGTTTCAATGTCTTGCAATTCTTGGCGCAAATCACCCAAATATAATGAGGCTGCCCTAACTAACTTAGCTTCTACAACTTTCAGTTGTTTTAGAATTCTTGTGGCTTGCTCCGAAGAGAGCTGGTTTAATTCTTTGATAATACTTAATTCTGAAGCAGCAACACGTCTTTCAGCCTTTCCTATCCAACGTAATAAACGGAAAGCTTTATGTAATTCTTTCCTGGTTTTAGAAGTAGGCTCCTTTTCTAATATTTCAAGTTCACCCTGTAAAGCAAGAGCATAGGAATATTCTGCAGCAACTTGTTCAACTGTTTTTTCTATCTCCTCTTTTAATGTCATAGTTGTTTATGGGCGCTAGGAAGTTACTACCGTTCATCATTCTTGCGTCAGTTGGTGTTCACTACCGTCATTGCGCTTTCCACAAATATGATTATGAAGAATAGGATTTAAATCTTCTGTTTTTGAGGAGGAATTAATAGTTGTATTTCTTATCATTAAAACTAGTTGAAATAATATAATCCAAACTAATTATTTTTTTATCGAAACTCCATTCAGAACTCCTTCTCATCTGTACTTCCGGCTGTTTCATGCACAGAGAAACTGAACCATCCATAACCGCAATATCTACAGCAGGAGCTTTCTCTGCCCATCCTTCTGCTGCAAAGGTTTTAGGAACATACAAATCACCTTGTTGTACAAAATCAGGACTCGCAGTTACATTTGGTCCTCTTGCTCTAATTACTGTACCATACGAACTTCCTTCGTATTCAATAGTTATACTGCCATTTACGATTTGAAAAATACCTTCAAGATGCGCATCAGTAATAGTTACGTGGACATATTCAGCTTTAAAATGAACTTTTCTCATGCCAGAAAGGATAGCACTACCTTCTAACCCCATTATAACCCGTTGATCTGTTTCTTTAAATCCAACTAAAGAATAATAAGGATACCCAGTTACTCCAAAAGTAACATTACACCATTTATCTTTCTCCCCATTATACCAAATGTCAAATACTTTATTTCGTTGAGAATTAGGATTATTTTCTATATTAGAAGGGTTAGGATAAGCTTTTGCCTCTCTTAATCTAACATCCAGTCCTTTTTTAAACTCACGATTTCTTTGTTCTCTTTCTCTTTTCATTCCCTCGATCTGTTCACTCATTTCTCTCTGCTTACGTACAAACTCTTCAACAGAAAGTCCTTCTTTCTCCGCTGATTTAGCCACAACTTCCCGACCGATTCTATTTACCTCATACCTTAACCCATTCCTCTCAGCTTCATGGAATTTTCTTATCAACTCAGCAACAACGGGATTTTCTTTCTCAAATTCATACTTTGTTTTTACCTTTCTCTTCTCTAATTCCAAAACATCAAGTAAATCTTCCACAATAGTACCAGTTCTTTCCCCCTTATGTTCTATATGCGCTGCGCCAAAGAAATCACCATATCCCGAAACTCGATCGTAAATTTGGCGTTTACCCCATTCTTCTCCTAATTCTCCCCCATCATCCGTAAGAACATCTGCAATATCATTCACCAATCTTTGTCGTTGATTAGCTCGTTCCACCGTTTCTACACCTTGAGAAGCAACCATATCTGGATGATATTCGCGAGATAATCTTCTTGCTGCTTTTTTAATTTCAGTAGAAGAAGCAGTTCTAGCTACACCTAAAACATCATAATAGGCCCAAGGTTTTCTATGGGGAGCAATATCGCTAGGTAATCCAAAATTAATATCTCCTAGTCTATCAATGTGTATAAAGTCAACCATGAATCTAATCTAAAAAAGCGTATTTTTAAATCTTTCTGTAATTATCATTAAGTAGTAGTCATATTATCCCAATACCCATTCAACATTTTCTAGCATAAAGCTTATAAATTATCAATATAAATTGTAGCCAAGAAACAAGCAACAGAGAGAGTACCTAGTATTCTTATTCTGTTGTGAGTAAATGGAGGAAGAGAAAAATGGAAGGAACCGTAAAGTTTTATAACCGAAAGAAAGGATTTGGATTCATCCACGGGGATGATGAGAAGGATTATTTCGTGCATTTTACTGCATTGCCACGAGGAACCTTTATCCGTGACAATGATCGCGTATCCTTTAGTGGAGTAGAAGGCGAGCGAGGCTTAAAAGCTGAAAACGTCCAATTACTTCAAAAAGGATCTGAACGAGAAGGCGCAGATCAGCAAAATTCATCTGAAGAAAATAGTGATGAAGCGTCTCAAGACGAACAATAAGTCTTTTTTCTTATTTTTTTTAGTTTTTTATTTCTTACGAATTTTAAAGTGAAGAAGGACATATTTGTTTAAAAAATAATAGATGAAATAAAGTTAAAAAAATACTAAAAAAAAATAATTAGGCTACTTTTCTTCTAGTAGAACCTTTGATTCTATTTTCCTCGGCTGTAGCTGCTTGAACAGTTTTTATTGCTTCATCAACTTTTTCTTTCAATTCATCCCAATCAGTAGGTTTTCTATTTACTATTTGAGCAATTCTTCCTCTTCCTGGATTTAGAAGAACAACTAACTTAGAAACATATATGTTCATGGTCTTAGGATCAATTTTTGGTTCAAAATGAGGTAGATCTTCTAAAAATGTCTTATGTCTCCTGCTCAAATCCCGAGTAAAATATCTCAAACCACTATCTCCTGGCTTGACAGTTCTTCCCCTACGTAGAAAATTTTTCACGCGTTTAATATCTTTATCTTGTACTGCAGCAAGTAAGTGAGTTAATACAGAATAACCATAAATCAACAAATTTGCCTCAGCAGTTTCATCTTCTTCAGCTGTTGTTTTCTTAGAAAACCCTAACCATTGTAATATACCCATAACGAACACCTCTTTGATAAAAAGAATAATCTCCCCCCATTATTAAGCTTTTCTAAAGTCTATTACTATCCAAATGATATAATAACACTTACAATAAAATATATTTAAAAGCAGATTAATGTTTATATTCTAAAAATACAACACTAAACTATTCACAAACACCAACAAAGTAATTATGGTCGAAATAATACAATAGAAACAGTAATCTTTAATGGCAAATATCTGCACCCCTATTAAAAATAAAGAGAATAATACGCCTATTTACTCCACCATCTCAATTCCTTCTCTTACAATCTTAAACTTTAACTCCGTATTGGAAGGCAGGGATCGATGTTTCTTCAAAATTAATCCCCAGCAAGCACGAAACTTTTGTAATTCAATCAAACATTTAGATCCGTATTTCAACAAATCTCCACCCACCATCTTAATCTGGTCCCTATTATCAAAATCACTGTAAACTTGATTGGTAATTAACACCGGGATTTTTTTCCTGCGAGCAATCTCCACTAAATAGGCAATTTGTTTGCCCAAAGCGGAATTAACTTCATATACTTCTTCTGACTTACCTAATTCTAAACGATATAACATGGAAATGGAATCAACTACTATTAAACCTATTTGTTCCGTCACCATCTCTCGCAGTTGATCAAAAACTGCTTTTTGTTCTTCAAAAGTAAGAGGGTTAATGAACATCAATCTTCCCAGAATTTCTTCAAATCGAGGACTAATCTGTTTGATTCTTTCCACCGCAATACCTCCTTCGGTATCGATGAATAATACTTTCTTTCCAGCTTCGGCTACTTTTACTGCTGCTAGTAAACATAAGTTAGTTTTTCCTGCTCCAGAAGGGCCGTAGATGGTAGTTACAATTTCATCATCATAACCTCCTTGTAAGAATTGGTCTAAGAACTCTGCGCCGGTAGATATTTTGGTCATGAAGGGTTAAAATGATGGTTACATAAAAAGATTGTGATAGAAAGGTATATATTAGAACTATTCACGCCCTTCCAAATGCTTAACACAATTCAGCACTTTCACGAGCGGCTTTTTCTTTCCCCTGATTTCCATAATAATTACTGCACCATTTTCTGGATGATACCGATAATACGATTCCGGGGTATACCTCTCCTCCAAAATATCATGCAGTAAAATACTAATAGCTTCACCATGAGAAACTATTAAAATAGTATCGGCAGAAATCTGTTTCATTAACTGTTTACAGAAACGTTTGATTCTCTTCTGCAACTCCCAATGAGATTCACCTTTCTCTGGCTTAAAATCCCAGAAACTTAGGCCACTAGATTTTTCTGCTTTAAACATGGCTCCTTTATGCTGCCCTTCAAAAATACCGTGAGATTTTTCTCGTAAAGATGCAGAATAAATTATTGTAGTCCCGGGATGATATTTGAGAATCTCCTGCGCAGTTTCCATGGTTCGAGGCAAATCACTGACGTACGCAGTATGTATCTTCATCCATTTCAATCTCTTGGCTAACTTACGCGCTTGTTCTTTACCTTTACTATTTAATTTGGCTTTTCCTTGACCTTGAAGAATATTTTCAACATTTTCTTCTGTTTCGCCATGACGAACGAAAACTAGTTTCATATTAGGTATTCTGGAGCGTAGATTTATAAAATTACGTAAACTAATACACTTATGTTCGTATTAAATTCACTTCAAGATGTGCTACTGGGAATATCACTAGCGGCACCTATTGGACCAGTAACTATCCTCATGCTGGAAAGAATTTTGAAAAAAGATTTTGTTTCTGCTTATTGGATGTCTCTTTCCGCAATATTGGGAAATTTCTCCTGGATGATTCTATCTTATTTTGGAGTTGTTTCTCTGGTCGATAATTATAATGTTGCTTCTTATTTAAAAATAATAGGAGTATTAATCTTATTGTATCTAGGAGGAAAAAATATCTACGATTATTTTATGGCCAAAACTGAAAACAAAGAAAGAAAAAGCTCTTATTTTTAAGTATATCTTCTTACTGTTTCAAACCCTTTCACCATACTTCTATGGTTAGGAATATTTGGATTAAAAGCCTCATTATCTCATGGGATCACAATCTTGATAGGGGTAGCTATTTGGTTTTTATCGCTTCCATTGCTTCTGAATGTTTTACCAAAAGCAAATAAGATAAAAACACAAAAGATAATATCTTTGGTTTCAGGAATTATAATTATTGGTTTTGGTATCTATTTTTTAATTCAATAAAAATCTGCTTTTTCTAGAGGCTTACCTTTATAAAACAAACTAAATTCATTAAGCATATGGATAAAAAGATTACATACGGGTTACTATCCATCTTTATAGTTGTACTAGTCATTAGATTATATTTTGCCTTCACCATACCAAATCTAACCTACGATTCCTATTTCCATTTGCGTCAAGTAGAAAATATTGTAGATACGGGACTTCCTTTGTTCAATGATCCTTTATCGTATGGGGGCAGGGAAATTCGTTTCCTTCCTTTCTTCCATTATTTGATGGCCTTATTCAATTTACTTCTTCCCCTCACATTAGTGGCTAAAATAATTCCCAATCTGCTTATAGCTTCACTTACCCTTATCATATTCTTTATTAGCAATAAAATATCTAATAATCCTACTGCTTCTTTATTTTCGGCCGGAATTGCCGGATTTCTTCCCATCCTCTTCAATACTAATTCTTTTACTGTAGCTACTCTTTTTCTACCCCTTATGTTCCTAACTATTTACGCTTTTCTTAATGTAGAACAACCAAAATATGTGTATATGTACCTTTTATTTTTTCTCCTACTTTGTTTGACTAGCCCGATTACTTTCTTACTCCTGGTTGGATTTGGAATTTATCTCTTACTATCATTGGTGGAAGGAATAAAAATAAAGGAGAGAGAAGTGGAAATAATTATCTTTTCCCTATTTTTCTATGCGTGGGTCCAACTACTTTTTTTCAAAAACACCCTTTTAGCGCAGGGGATAGGATTCATTTGGCAGAATGTACCATCTACAACCATTCAACAATATTTTCCTAACATATCTTTAGCATATGCTATTATTTTAATCAGCATCCTTCCTTTCCTTGCAGGGATTATAGTGATATACAATTCACTTTTCAAATCAAAAGATGAACAGGCTTTAGTATTGATTGGGTTAGTCATTTCTACCTCTATACTAGCTTTATTAAAACTAGTTCAATCTGCCTTAGTGCTGCCTTTCTTTGCTTTAATATTAGCCATCCTTTTTTCTTTATTTTATCGCGACCTGTTTAATTATATCAACCAAACTAAATTTTCTTTCCAAAAAATATATCCTTTTATTTTAGCAATTTTGTTGGCAGTAACTTTAATCCTACCTGCAGCAACTACTGCTTTAGACCAAAAAACACCCAGTAATGATGAAGTTAATGCTTTTATCTGGTTAAAAGATAATACTCCCAAAAATGCAGGGGTTTTAGGACTGCTGGAAGAAGGAAATCTAATCACCTATTATGGACATAGGAAAAATTTAATGGATGACCAATTCATACTCATTAAAGATGTTGATGAGAGGTTTGTAGCCCTTAATACTTTATTTACTACTTCCTTTGAAACGTACGCTTTAAGCATATTAGGTCAATATAATATCAATTATTTGGTTCTTACACCATCAGCTAAAGAAAAATATTCCATTCAATCATTTAAGTACACGTCTGGTGCCTGCTTAAAAAAAGTGTATAGTAATTTTTTGGATAAAGATTTATCCCTTGAAGGACCAGTAACTATCTTCGAATTAAAATGTACTTTAGAGAGAAGCGGACAGGAGAGCCAATAATGTCAAAAGTGGTAAAATCAAACAAAATTGGATTTAAAATATCTCAAAAGATAGTATTGTTAATGGTATTTTCCATCATTTTACTTGCCCCCCTAATCTTAAATTATTACCAAGACCGATCATTAATAATTGGAAAAGAAAGTTATTTTAATTTGGCTCAGGCGAATCAAATGAATCTGAGCAATTGGTACAATTATCCTTTCTATATGATTAAGTTGATTATTCCAGAAAGCTTCCTGATGTTCATACCAATTGTACTAAGTATTATGATTGTACTTCTATTTTTGAATCTGGCGGAAAAGTTAGAGATGGAAAATAAACTAACTTCCATCTTTTTGTTATTATTGGCTTTATGCCCTTCCACCATACTAGTTTTAGCAGGATTATCAGCATATTCCCTCTTTTTGATCTTTTCTCTCAGTGGATTTTTACTTCTGCAACGAAAAGATAAATGGTCCGGTTATTTAGCGATACTCTGTTTCATTCTAGCTACATTTATTGATACGGCTAGCGGCATATTGCTTTTAATCTTTCAGGCTATTTATTTCTTTAAAGTAAAGGATACTCAAAGAATTAATAAAAATTATTACGAAAACAAAAATCCCAAAACAATAAATTTGAGAATTATATCCATTACTACAATAAGCATAATCCTCGCAACGTTGGTCTTAAAAATACCTTTGTTCATCGGACCTTTCCATGCACAACAAAGTTTTAATGATTTCATCTCAGATTTAGGTAGTTTTAGTGGAATGAGTGTTTTTCTGCTCATACTTTTTTTAATGGGATTGATATTGACGTGGAAACATAAAGATTATTGGATCTACATCCCACTAGCTTTTAGTCTTGCACTTACTTTCTCCAATACTTATTTTATATTCTTTTTAGTAATTATTATTGCTTTCCTCGCAGTTAAAGGGGGGTTGATTTTGTGGGAAAAAGAATGGAACCTGCCAGAATTGAAAACTTTCACTTTCTTATTAATTATATTGGGATTGGCTTTCTCCACTATCACCTATGTAGATAGACTATCCCAATCCAGTGTTTCATCCGCAGAAATGGAGGCTTTAAATTGGATTGGAGATAATTCCCCCCAAGATGCTATTATCCTTTCCCTTCCCGAAAATGGAGAAACAATAAGTTACTTTGCTCAACGAGAAGTGGTTTATTCCTTCCAGCAAAAATCAGGATTGAAATATTTAGATCGGACCCCTCCTTTGTTCAAATTTGATTACATTAAAGACTTATTCCCAGAATTGGAGAAAGAAAAGATTCATTACTTATATATTACCCAAAAAATGAGAGAAGATCTTCCTGCCGACAGAGGGTTATTATACCTCTTAAAAAACGAAAGATTTAAATTGGCTTATTCCTCCGAAGGAGCAGAAGCGTGGGTCTTTGAATAGGGATAAAAATAAGTAAAACCAGTATAAATAAGTAAACAGTAATTGATACGGTTTTGAGATGTGAAAAATGGAGTTGATTGTTAATATAATCATATGGATTGCGTACGTGCTTTCATTATACTTTTCCATCTTCCTTCTTTTGATCTATTTAGATAAAAGTCGTTTGTTTAAGACCGAAGAATCTTCTACCATTATCCCTCACACCCCTTTAGTTTCCATTCTAGTTCCAGCATATAATGAAGAAAAAACTATTACTCGAACTATGGAATCTATCCAAAACATTGATTATCCTAAAGATAAGTTGGATGTAATCATTATCAATGATGGTTCTAAAGATAAAACAGAACAGATAATTACTGATTACATCAAAGATAAACCCCATTTCCGCCTGCTTTCCCATACTAATAGAGGTAAAGCTGCATCCATGAATAGAGCTCTAGAGCTAGCTAAAGGAGAATTCTTTGCTTGTTTGGATGCAGATTCCTTTGTTCATCATCTTACTCTTAGAAAGATGCTTTCATTGTATTATAAAGAAAATGATCCAAACCTAGCTATAATTACTCCAGCCATGAAAGTAGATAATCCTCAAAACATGTTACAAAGAGTCCAATGGTTAGAGTATATAGTCATCATTTTAATTTCCAGAATAAGCAGCCAAATGGATTCATTATATGTTGCTCCAGGTCCTTTTTCTCTTTACAGGACCAGTATCATCAAAGAATTAAAAGGATTTGATGAGAAAAATATCACCGAAGATCAAGAAATTGCATATAGAGTACAAAAACATCATTACAAGATCAAACAATGTTTTGACGGATATGTTTATACTACCGCCCCAGCCAAGATTAAACCATTTTATAAACAGAGAAAAAGATGGTACTTGGGAAGTATCCTTTGCTTGAATCAATATAAGGATATGGTGGCCAATAGAAAATATGGTGATTTTGGGTTAATGCAGATGGTCAAAAATGTTACTGGTTATTTTATTGCTATAACTGGAATGATCTTGGTGGTTTATCTTTTCGTTCTGCCTTTAAGATTATGGATCAAAAATATGATGGCCATCAATTTCAATCTTTTCCCTTATTTTCTGCATAGGCTACATGTGGATACACTTACCTTTTTACTTATGGACTTAAAAAAAGCGTACATCGTTTGTTTTCTCTTCGCCATAGGATTCTTTTTCTTCTATCAGGCGCATAAGAATGCTCAAGAGAAAATAATGAAATATGGTTGGATTCCTTTAGTTCCCTATTTTGCATGGTATTATTTATTAAAAGGAGTCATTTTGATGATCTCCTTAGCTGAATTTTCCAGAAATAAGAAAGTAAAATGGTAAATGTTAAAGGATAAAAACAAATGGCAGAGATTGAAAAACAAAGAAAAATTAGCACTGATAAATATGTTGTTGCCGGAGTGATTACGTTACTTATTTTTTCTTTGGGATTAACTTTAGGATTCATTTTAGAAAGCCAGAAATATAGCACCGTAGAAGAATTAACCCAAGAACAAGATGTTCAATACTTAAGTTTACAGATGCAATATTTGTACCTCAATTCGGTGAGTAATTATGATAATTGTCCTATCCTTTCCACTACGCTTAAAGCCACCATGACTGATCTTTCTCAATCCCTAAGCAAAGTAGTTGCTTTTGAAGAACAAAACAAAGCATCTACAGTAAGATCAAATGTAATTCAACGCCGATATGTATTAGATAATATTCGTTATTGGTTACTAGCTACAGAGAGTAAAAAAAAGTGCCATTTAAACATCGTACCTATCGTCTATTTTTACACCAGCACTTGTACTGAATGTCCTCAACAAGGAACAGTATTAACTCACTTCAAAGATGTATTTGGAGAACAGGTTTTAGTCTTTCCCTTGAATATGGAATTGAAAGAGCAGGAACCCATGGTAGAAATAATGACTCAACAATTCAACATCACTACTTATCCTTCTTTAGTTATCGATGATCAAAAATATGAGGGAATGGTATCTAAAGACCTATTACAAAATATTATTTGCTCTTCTTTGAATGATTCAACTCATTGCTCTTAATTTATTTAATTTAATATGGACACTAAGAATTTTAATTGGAAATGGTGGACTAAGGAGCCGATATGGATTGTTTTATTAGTTTCGGTAGTAGTTAGAATAATATATTTACTTTTTAATTATCCCTTATGGTGGGATTCCCATGTTTACATTGGTATGGGGAAATATATTTTCAGCGGCGGACAAATAGGTATTTGGGAAATGTTCCGTCCTTTATTACATCCTTTCATTCTAGGTGGGATTTGGAAAATGGGAATTGACCCTATCTTAGGAGGAAAAGTATTGGATTTGATTTATTCTTTGATAATAATATATTTGACATATATCTTAGCTCTACGAATTTACAATAAAACCGTAGCCTGGCTAGCAGCATTGATAGTTAGTCTGACTCCTCTATTTGTCATGTTTACGGGGATTATTTTAGCTGATCCGCTAGCGATGATCTTTGGATTGTGGGGATTGTTGGTTTTAGTGGAGAAAAAAGGAAGTAGCACCAAAGTAGCACTAACCAACAACCGTATTCATTTATTTTTCAGCGGATTCTTACTTTTCCTTTCTTTCTTCAGCCGATTTCCCCAGGGGATATGGTTTGCAGTGGTATTTTTAGTATTGTTATGGCGAAAAAGTTATTTGATGGAAAAAATAAAGCAATTGACCTCAATAGGGGCAGGATTTATTATTCCTCTTTTAGCTTATTTATGGTTTAATTATTATTTGTATGCCGATCCTTTCAAACCTCTCACTTCAGGATCATTTATTGTAACTACTGCCACTTGGATGTATGGAACGGGGATAACTTACTATCTAACACATTTCTTTCTTACTACGCCAATTTACCTCTTCTTTTTTTATTATTTGTATGGAGAGATTAAAAGTAGAAATTGGGATGAAACAAAGATAGTAATTATCTTAATTTCCCTGTTAACTATAATATATTTTACCTACGTGCCCAGAAAAGAACCTCGTTATTTTGCCACCATCCTGCCTCTATTGGCTATTCCCATATCGTATAGCCTAATCAAAATATATCATCACTTGGTTCATTCAAAAAAACCGATAGTGACTCCTACTTTTTTTATTATATTTTGTGTATTATTAAGTTTAATACCTATTACTTTCATCAGCAATTTAGAAAGAGTACCCAGTTTTAAAGAGGAACTGAGAGGGACAATGGAGCAATATCAAATTGATGGACCTATTCTTTCCTCCAATCCTCTGCCTTTATCCTACGTTGACAATACTGTAATTACTTTAAGTGGGATGGAATTTGCCCCTCAGATCTATGGGCAGAATAAAGGAAAATATGCATTGCTGTTAATTAATGACTGTGATCTAAGCTGTGATCCCCAAGATCAAGCGTGTAGCAAAGTAAGAGAAGATTTATTTAATTCCATCCTTGCTGAAAATAAAGAAATTACTTCCAAAAGTTATATAATCCAACGTACTGGACAGAGATGTACCTATACTTTATACTTGTCTTCAAAATGAACAAATATCTACAATTAATTAGAGTACATCAATGGTATAAGAATTTGGTAGTTTTCTTAGCCCTATTCTTTTCGGAGAATTTGTTGATGGGATCATTAGTGGGGCAAACGGTTCTGGCATTTATTTCCATTTCACTGATTTCCTCTTCAGGATACATATTTAATGATTTATTAGACATGAAAAAAGATGCTCTTCATCCTGATAAGAAACATCGTCCTTTAGCAGCAGGAAAGATATCTAAAATTGCGGCAGTTATTGTGGCTTTGATTTTATTTTTAATTGGAATTATTTTGGCTATCAGTCTAGGCGGCTATTTTACTTTGGCAGCAATAATTTTAATAGCTTTGTCATCGTTGTACACTTTTGTTCTTAAGAAAATATTATTGGCAGATGTATTAACCATCGCGTTATTATTTGTAATCAGGGCTATAGCTGGCGCTTTAGCTATTGATGTGGTGATTTCCCCTTGGTTAATTTTAGTGCCATTCTTTTTATCATTATTTTTATCAATCGGAAAACGCCATGTGGATTTACTTTTGCTTAAAGATAAAGCTAAACAGACTCGAGAAGTATTGGAACATTACACTCTAGAATTTACCAATTCTATGATGACCATCTCAACCACTTTATTGATCATCTCGTATGCTCTTTATTCTTCCCTAAGTCCGCATAAGAATCTGATTTACTCTACTCCTTTTGCGTTATTCACCATTTTACGTTTTTATTATTTGATCAGCTCCGGATCAGAAATTGCTCGTAAACCCGAAAGAGTAATAAAGGATTGGCCCATGATAATAGGAATAGTATTATGGTTGATTAGCGCTGTTATACTGATATATGGATAAAAAAAGTCGCCGTCTAGGCTGGTTTGAAAAATGAAAATGGATTACAAACAAATCAAAGTATTATTATCCAAATTAAATAATTTATATTGGGAACAAATCACTGCTTTAGCCGGAGTTGTGGCTTCTGTCTTTATACTCTTATTTGCTTTGGCTTTAAAACAATGGAATTTGTTTGGAAAATTATTGTTCGGATTGTTGTTTACTACACTCGTAGGCATATTAATTCGTACGTTCTATTTTCGCAGAAGACCAGACAAACAAGAGTATCACAGTTACATTGAAAGATTGGATGCCTCCTCTTTTCCCAGCTGGCATACCGCTAGAATAGTTTTTTGTGCTCTTTTATTCATTTATTTTTTCAATAATTTGTATTTAACCATACTATTTACGTTCATCGCTGTGTGTGTAATGTATTCGAGAATGTATTTGAAAAGACATGATATTTATGATGTGGTGGCAGGAGTAATTTTAGGGATGATTACCTATTGGATAAGTATGTGGTGGTAAAAATAGTTCAGTTAAATTACATACTTGGCAAAGTGGACAAACTAAAATTAACCCCTTTTCCTCACTTTAATAAAATCACCTAAAGTAAATTCATCCGATTTTCCTGCTTTAACTTCTGGCTTAACTGCGGTATTTTCATCTTTTTCAATCAGATTAATACTGAGAATCTTTCCAATCTTTCGAGCCACATCAATATCTGGATTTAATGATCCTTGTTCCCATTTAGCCAAGGCACTTTCACGTTCATTTAACATTTTAGCAAAATCTTCTTGACTCAGATTACGACTATTTCGAGCATTACGCAGAAGAGAAGAAAAATCATTTACCACTTTATATTCTGGAACTACTTGTTCTATTTTGGCTGGACGGTGAAAATCTCTTCGATAATTTGGCACAATTTTTCCAAATTTAGCGCAGACGGGGCATACTTTCAACTCAACGCCCTCAATCTCTGCAGCAACGACTGGGGCCTCTTTGCCGCACATCTCACATTTAACCATATTCAGCCAAAATAACAGGTTATATTAAAAGGTAACGATGGAAAAAGAAGAATAGAGCTTTAGGTAAACGATGATACAAAAGATTATTAACGCTACACTTGATTATTTGTAAAAGTATTTGGACCTTTATGATCATAATAGGGTGGAAGCTTCATTTGATGACAAAATTTAAGAATTTGTTAGTGTAACCAACTCACGAGTATATCCCTTATTGTTTGTACATCATCATTTTAAGCATCAGTATACTTTTTTATTCTTTTCCGAACAGAACCTTCACCTACTAAAGATATATAAATAATCAAACAATAAACAAATAGGTATAATGAAAAATATCAAACAAGACATTATTTTTTACGTCGTTGCAATAATAATCCTCCTAATTATGGGAGAAATATTCTTCAGAATATATATTTACAATAATCCAGACTTTATTGTTGGCGCTAATCAAAGAGAAATAGACATGAAGAGAAAGTATATGTGGCTCACTAATGAATCCAACTTAAACCTTAACCAAAGTGCTGGTGATGCTTTTATTCACGACCCCATACTTGGCCTACGCCCTAAACCAAATTTCCACCATAACATTGAATATTTTGGATCATACAACGAAACTCACAACGCACTGATAAAGATGTACATAACCAACATTAATTCTCAGGGAATAAGAAAGATGGAAGAAGTAACTAAAGAAAAAGATCCAAACTTGGTGAGAATTGCACTCATTGGTAGCTCATTTACATTTGGCGAAGAAGCTGAAGATAGGGTTACCTTCCCCGGATTATTGCAAGTAATGACAGAATATACCGAAATTTTAAATTTTGGAATGTCCTCAGCGGGAATATCTTATTTCTATTTAATTTTCAAAAAAGAAGTATTAGAATACAACCCAGATATTGTGATTGTAAATATTTATCTTAATGATATAGGTAAAGATAGTAGTGATAGTTTTAAACCATTAATTGAAATAGGTGATAGTGGCAATTTATCTTTGAAAAATATTCCTTTCCCTTCGAATGAAGAATTTTTAAGAGATTATAAACAACCATTAATTGAAAGTTATTTTATCAAATTTTTATTATTCCGAATCAATAAACTAACCAGAGATGAAGCGGATTCTTACGAATATGGATTCGAACTGTTAGATGTGGTCTTAGATCGTATGAAAAGTGATTTGAAAGATAAAAAGTTATTTGTTACAATAATTACCCCAAGAGGATATAATCCAAATTCAGAACTAAATGATTATGATAAATTAATCACACATCCATCTTATTTGCGTTTAAAAGAAATGCTTTCAAAAAAACAAATAACTTATTTGGATAGTTCACAAGTTTTTGGTAAAGAGTTCGATAAATATGGTGATGACACCACTATTTTTTATAATCCACAACACCATTTTACTTTATTAGGTAATACCATATTTGCGCAAAATATTAAAATAATGCTAGAAAAAGAGGATTTAATTAAAAAAACTATCTCTTATCCTTACTTCTATGACCGTGATAAAGACAGAGCAGTATTTTTTATAAACAAAGATAAAAAAACAGAAAGAGTGATATATCCTTATAACATAACAAAAAATGTTGAAAAATAAATCAGATTTAAAATGAAATTTAAAGAATTTTTGAAAATATACAAAGTTAAAATAATCATCTTAATAATTATCGTACTGTTAATACTAGGTATTTTTTTGTTAGGAAATGTTAAAACAATAAATGATATTAATTATGTTCCGTTTTAAAACTGAAAGTAAATGAAAGGTGCTGTTTCTGCAGGGCTTAGGAAGTATAAAGCCATACATATAAAAAATAGATATATGCCCCAATAGAACAAATCTTTTTCTGCAATATTCTCAATCAATTTTCCATTTAAATAGGCATAAGTCTGAACGATTAAGAAAAGCAAAAGAAAAAATAAAGGTATTTCATAAGATTGAAGTAATTGTAATAAAACAGTTAACCCATTAGAAAAATCAAAGATTAAATATTGTTTTACAACATATTTAAGATTATCCACATTTGAAACCCTAAAAATTAACCAACCTAAAAAAACGAAATATTGTGTTAATAATAGAGAGAGATATTTCTCAAATCTACCAAATATATTTAATAGGTTAGTAGCTCCTATACTTTTGAAAAATTTATGTAAGCAAAGTAACATTCCTTGATATAATCCCCAAAATAAAAAGTTCCAAGCTGCTCCGTGCCATAAACCGCCGAGAATCATTGTGATTGTCAAATTAACATAAGTACGAAATTTTCCTTTACGGTTACCCCCTAGAGGGATATAAAGATAATCTTTTAGCCAGGTTGAAAGTGAAATATGCCACTTCGCCCAAAATTCACTGATATTTCTCGCAAAATATGGCTGATCAAAATTTAATTTAAGTTCAAATCCAAGAATACGAGCTATCCCAATAGCAATATCAGAATAACCAGAGAAATCACAATATATTTGAATACCGAAAGCTAAAGCTCCTAAAAATGCCGGAATGCTTCCCGTATATTGCGTCGGATCCAAAAACAGAGCATTGGCCAATACTGCAATGTTATCCGCAAATACAATTTTTTTAACTAACCCCCAACCAACCAAAGTTAATCCATTTTTAAAATTTTCAGGAATGATCTTAACTTTATTGGTTAATTGTGGGATAAAATCTTTAGCTCTAACAATTGGTCCGGCAACAAGCTGAGGGAAAAAAGTAACATACATTCCAAACTTTAGTAAGGAATCTGTGGGCTTCATTTTTTTAAAATAAATATCAATACCATAACTCATTGTTTGAAAAGTATAGAAAGATATTCCAATTGGAAGAATAATATGTAGTAAAGGAAAATTTAGATTAAACCCGAAAAGAGAAGCAAAATAATTTATATTTTGTATAGAAAAATCAAGATATTTGAAAATTCCCAAAAGCCCAAGATTAACAATAATGCTTAAAGTTAGGTAGAACTTCTTACTGGTTCTACTAGTAGCATGATAGATTGCTTTCCCACAATAAAAATCTAATAATGTTGAAAAAATTAATATAATTACTAAAAAACCAGTGGAGTAAGAGTAAAAAAAATAGCTTGCCATTAGTAAAAAAATATGTTGCCATTTCCTATTTTTGATTATTAAGACACCTAAAAAGATTAAAAGACTAAAATAAAAGAAAGAAAAACTGTTAAATAATATGGTAATCACCCCTAGCAATTCTCTGAGAAAGGTTTTCTCTACCCTGCTGGTTTAGATGGGTTAAGTCAATAAATTCCTCTTTAGGAAAATTATCTTCAAGATTAATTAAAGGGATATTGTAAGTTGTAGATACTTTTTTCAAATAATTATGAAAATCTTCCACATACTTTTGATTTAATTTTTTTGAAACTAATGGATTAATGGGCATTTGTATTATGATTACTTTTATGTCATTATCACGCAATTTCTTTATTAAATAAACAAAGGCTTCTCTCTGTCTTTTTGAACTAGTATAAATATCAAAAATAGACATAATATTGGGATTGTTAATTTTTTCAATTAGTTTAATTTCTGATTGTGATTCTGTAAACAAATAAGGGTTCTTGAAGTTATTATCAATCTTCCTTTTTTCTTCAGAATAAAATAGTTGTCTAACCAATCCAAAGTAAAAGGGTAAAATAAATTTTCGCTTGTATAATGCTGATTCCCATTTATTCATTGTCAATAGCTTCAACTCTTCTTGATTAAGCCGATCATAAATGAATTTATCTGGGTTTACTTTCTGAAAATCATTCAACAAAAAAAAGAGGTCATTGTTTGTGTTTATTTCTTCATTAAAGAACAAAGGAGAAACGCCGATAACTACAATATCTGGATGAGAGTTAATAATAATATCGCTTTGAATAGCTAATTGTATTGGCAAAATTCCAGCTAATCCAAAATTAAAACAAGCTTTTTGTTTTGTTTCAATATATGAACAATCAATATTTTCTCGTGTTTGACTATTCCCTAAAAATAAAATAGAAGAGTTAGGGATCTCCCTGAAAATTCTCAATGAATTAGCAAAACTATCATTACTCATTCCTAAGTTATCAAAATTAATAATGAATAAAATATAAAGGGAAGTACTTAAAATAAATATAACCACTGGTATTAAAAAAATAATTTTTTGGTTGTTCAATATTCATCCCCTAAATACTTCCACCGAGAATAGTTTATAAAACTAACGTAAATCAGAAATGCAATAATAAAACATATGTTTTGAAAAAGTTATTGTTCACACCTATACAATTTTCAAATGAAATTTTGCCCTGCTTTGTAGAGTAAAAGAAACTAACATCTTTAAAGCTTCATAATTGTTTTATCTCCCTCAACCACTTTCTCCCCCATACCCCCAAAAACGACCATTAATTCAAAAAGTATATAAAACCATGAGGGGATAATAGGCTTAAATGGTCAGTACTATGATCTATGACTTTGTACCTTTATTTTTATCTATTTTCATCCTATCCTGGATCCTCACTCCTTTCTGGATTAAGAGAGCTAAAGCTGCCGGATTGATGGGCAAGGATATGCAGAAGAAAGAAGCACCAGAGGTTGCCGAAATGGGCGGAATAGTTGTTTTACTCTGTTTCATCATCGGAGTTATGGGTTATGTGGCCATGAGAGTATTTTTGTTTAATGCTAACAGCAATATTGTCTCCATTCTAGCCATTCTAACTGCTGTCTTAGTAGCAGGAATCATCGGATTGATTGATGATATTTTAGGCTGGAAAATAGGATTGCGTCAATGGCAGAAACCACTTCTAACTTTACTAGTTGCTGCTCCGATTATGGCCGTAAATGCTGGAACGAGAGTAATGCATATTCCTTATTTTGGAGCAATTGATTTAGGAATTATTTATCCTTTGATTATCATTCCAGTAATGATTTTAATGGGAACCAATGGTTTCAATATGCTTGCGGGGTATAATGGATTAGAAACTGGGCAGGGCATAATCATCCTTTCCACTTTAGCTTATTTCACCTATCAAACAGGGTCACCTTGGCTCACTATCGTCGCTTTATGTATGGTCTTTTCTTTACTAGGATTCTGGATTTTCAACAAGTATCCGGCAAAAATATTCCCCGGAGATACCTTAACCTATACTGTCGGAGCAGCTTCGGCCATCATAGCTATTTTTGGAAATGTTGAAAAAACATTCTTTATCCTATTTATTCCCTATATTATCGAATTCTTCCTCAAATTAAGAGGATTATTTCAAAAAGAAAGTTTTGCTAAAGTTACTGAGGATGGAACTCTTATACCTAAGTACGATAAAATATATGGTCTGGAAAATTTAGTGGTGCTCATCCTCAACAAACTTAAAATAAGAACTACGGAAAGAAAAGTAGTATATATTTTACATACTTTCCAACTTATTTTTGTTATACTTGCTTTGGTGATCTAAGATGAAAGTAATCGTTATGATCCCAGCATATAATGAAGAAGCAACTATTGGTCAAGTAATTCATCAAATTCCTCGGGATTGCGCTGAAAAAGTAGAAGTATTATTAGTTAATGATGGATCAAAAGATAATACTATTGAAGCAGCTACAAAAGTGGGAGTGGATCATATCTTTTCTCATACCTCTAATAGAGGATTAGGAACTACATTTAAAGATGGCATCAATGAAGCCTTGAGATTAGATGCAGATATCATTGTTAACATCGATGCCGACGGACAATTTAATCCCCAAGATATTCCAAAATTATTGCAGCCAATTATTGACAATAAAGCGGACATGGTCAGCTGTTCCCGTTTTAAAGATCCCGCTTTAACTCCAATAATGCCTAAAGTGAAAATATTTGGTAATAAATTATTTACTAGAGTACTTAACTGGTTCTTACATACTCATTATTACGATACTCAGTGCGGTTTTAGAGCATATTCTCGAGAAGCAGCTTTGAATCTTACTTTGTTTGGAAAATTCACCTACACTCAAGAAGTTTTCATCGATCTGGCTAAAAAAGGGTTTAGGATTGTAGAAGTTCCTTGTAAAGTTATTGGAGAGAGAACGGGAAAATCGCGAGTAGTTAAGAATGTTTTTTCCTACGGATTAAAAGTTTCTTTGATTATACTTAGAAGCGCTCGAGATTATGAAGCTTTCAAATTCTTCGGATTACCCGGAGCAATGATGTTAGGTTTAGGAGTTTTAAGCAGCATAGCTTTGTTCATCCGTTGGATATTAATTCAAAGAGTCGATCCTTTCCTAATAGTAGTTTATGCTAATATTTTCTTGATTATCATTGGTATTCTCTTTATCATATTAGGAATGTTAGCAGATATGTTGGATAGGAATAGGATTATTGAAGAAGATCTTCTGTATCGCATGAAAAAGAGAGAGTATTCTAAAAAATAGAATTAGGTATTTAAAAAATGTGTGGAATTGTAGGTTTTAATTGGGAAGATAAAGATTTAATTAAACGTATGTCTACCATTTTAGAACATCGTGGGCCGGATGGCTTTGGTTATTTTACGGATAAAGGTATAAGTCTAGGTCATAGAAGATTGAGTATCATCGATCTTTCTGCTGCGGGTAAGAATCCTATGACTAATGAAGATGAAACTGTACAGCTCATATTTAATGGAGAAATTTACAATTTTAAAGAATTACGATCTCAATTGGAAAAGAAAGGACATCGTTTCAGTTCCCATACTGACACTGAAGTCATTCTTCACGGTTATGAAGAATGGGGTGAAAACGTAGTTCATAAGTTAAATGGCGAATTTGCCTTTGCTTTGTGGGATACAAATAAGAAAAGATTATTTCTAGCCAGAGATAGATTGGGCATTAAACCATTATATTATTATTGGAACAATGGAAAGTTAATCTTTGCTTCGGAAATAAAATCGATATTGCTGGAACCAAGTGTGCCCAGGAAAGTAAATAAGACTGCTGCATATCATTTCTTGAACCGCCGTTATATTCCTGGAGAGGATACTTTATTTGATGGGATTAAGAAACTGCTTCCCGGACATACGCTTACTTTAGGGAATGGAAAAGTGGTTATCAAACAATTCTGGGATGTTCCACTTCCTGAGACTAAAAATGGAGTGGGAGTAATAAAAGAAACAGAAGAGTTACTTCGAGACTCTGTGGGAAGACGTCTAATCGCTGATGTTCCTGTTGGTGTTTATCTCTCCGGCGGAATTGATTCTGCTAGTATCGTAGCTCTGGCATCTCAAGCTAAAAAAGAGAAAGGAGAAACAGATGCAGTAAAAACATTTTCAGTTGGTTTTAATGCTGATAGTGAGGTAGATGAATTACATAAAGCCAGAATCATTGCTAACCATTTTAATACTGATCATCATGAAATTGTAGTTGAGGGAAATATATCAAAACTCTTACCTAAGATCATTTGGCATTTAGATCAACCTCACGGCGATCCGGTAGTTATTCCCATGTTCAAATTATCAGAATTAGCTTCTAAGAAAGTGAAGGTAGTACTTTCTGGTGAGGGAGCAGATGAAGTTTTTGGCGGATATGTGCAATATAAAACCATGCTGCAAGCGCAGAAAATGAAATTTATTCCTTCCACTTTAGGTAAGAATGTGGCTCAACATCTTCCCGTTTCTGTATTTGATCAATTATATGATTATCCTTCTTCCATTGGAGAAAAAGGGAAAGAAAAAGTATTGGATTTCATTGAAGATTTGAAACAGGAGGGGGTTGCGTATCAAGATTTGATTACTATCACCAGTAAGAAGGATAGGGAAGAGCTGTTTACTCAGAAAATTGTTCCTCAAACAGAATCTTATTTCCAACCACAAAGAAAACCATTATTGAATAGAATGCTCTATTATGATACTAAAACTTGGCTGCCTAATTATGTATTGTACATCAATGATCGTATGACCATGGCTCATTCTATTGAAGGGAGAGTACCATTTTTAGATCATCGTTTAGTAGAATATGTATCCAAACTAGATGCCAAATGGAAAATAAATGGTGTGAATAAATATCTTTTACGTAAGGCTATGGCTAAAACTCTACCAGCGTCCGTTAATAATACTAAGAAACATGCTTTTTTCATGCCTTTAGACAAATGGTATAAAGATGAACTGAAAGAGTTAGCTCAAGAGTTATTTACCCCATCATCAGTTAAGAACAGAGGATATTTTAATTATGATCAAATGCAAAAGATATGGAATAATTATGATTCCTCCAAACTTATATATGGAAAACAGCTCTTTACTATGATCAACTTTGAATTATGGCAGAGACAGTTCATTGATGCGGAGAAAATACCACTGAATAATAAGACTACAATTTCCTCTTTACTATGAATCAAAGAATAATGACCGTGGACTTAGAACCGGATTTACGTTCTACGAGTTGTAAGAGTTTGGAAGTTATTCCCAAGTTATTGGAGTTGTTTGATGAATTTCATATTAAAAGTACTTTCTTTGTGGTAAGTAGTTTATTAGAGAAGCATGAATCCATAATTAAAGACATTAGTAAGAAGCACGAAATTGCGTCCCATTCTCATACTCATTCCTGGCTCAATCCGGTTAATGCTTCCTGGGAGATGCAGAAGTCCAAAGAAGAGTTGCAGAAATATGGGCATAAAGTAGAAGGTTTTCGCGCACCAGGGTTTGTGATTACCTCAGATCATTTTCAGTTATTGAAAGATCACAAGTATACTTATGATGCCTCTCTGGCCCGATACTTTCCGGGAAGATGTAATAATATGTTAATGCCCAGGAAACCGTTTGTGAAAGATAGAGTTAGAGAGTTTCCCATGCCTACTTTTATTTATCCCTCTCTTAATGCCGGATTGCCGTATTTGAAATTATTCCATCCTGTTTCTACCATCTTTCCTAAACCCTATATGTTTTACTTACATCCTTGGGAATTAATGGAGAAGAAGGAATTGACTGAGCCGACTACCATTAGTAAAATGTTGCAAAGGAATACTGGAGAGAAAGCGTGGAGGATTTTGAGGAATTATTTAGAGAGATGTGAAGAAGGGGAGTGGGTGGGGTGTGAGGGGTGGAAAGGGGGAAAATTCTGAGCCACTCCCGCACTGGACAACCTCGGGCAAGGTTTATATAGCTCCAAACTACCTAATAAAACTTATATGGAAAATGCCCCTTCCCTCAAATCCCCAATTCCTTCCTTAACCTTCCCCCCACCACCTTAGTAACAACCATCGGCATCTTCTGCCATACTTTAACCAATAATTTATGACTCTTTGGATCGACCAGAGGAACATCCTTACTTTGCCACAATAAGAAATACGAAGGCAAGTCTAACATCTCCGGACCCCATTTCTGTTTATATTCAAATTGACCAGATGCTTCCCTAACTCTGCCAAAGTCAAACCATTTATAATTATTATTACAAGCCCATTTAATGAACTCCCAATGCATGGCATCATTAGGACGATATTCTTGATACTTTGGATCAGAAACGGCAATGAGAATATGTACTCTCTCTTTATAACAAAATCCCAATAAAGCGGAAACTAATTTACCTTGATAATAAGAACCAATAATTTTAGCTAAACCACAAGACACCAAATTTGTATAAAAACTTTCAAAATACTTTTTGGAATAAGGCGGACTGCCAAATCTACGCATATTCTGACAATATAATTCATATAACTCTTTAATCTCCGTAACATCTTTCACCGAAACTTCTTTCAAAGCTTTCTTAACCGCTTTACGTTTAGATTCTTGAATATTCCTCCAAGTTTCATCTTCACTAAATAACTTCAATACAAATCTCTTATACCAATCTTTCTTAATTAAAGAACTCAAATCAAACTTACTCTCCATCCCCCCACGAATCTCCAAATAATCATAATTAGAATAATTTTGGTTCAAATAATTCAACATATCCGCAACATACTTCTCCTCTCCCGCAAATCCCCCATACTCAATATACGCAGATGAAATAATACGACGACCAAATAACCAACTCTTAACCTCAACCATAGGAAATATTAACCTAACCCCATCATCCACCACTCCTAATACTTTATACTTACAACCAAAAGCCTCTTCAATAAATTTCTTATATTGAGGAGTGTGAAATACTAAATGAGTATTGTTTCTCAGAAATTCTTCCCAGCGAGAATCCTCCTTTTCTAACTCAATAACTTCCATTACTCAACACCTTAACTAAATATTTTACTTCCCATAATGGACGATACAACGCAAAAGTAAGCACTTCCTCTTCCGCCTTACGAGCCTTGGGACTTACTCCATCTAAACAATGGAAAGTAAGCATCTCTCCCATATCCACCCCTTCTTTTAACAATCGCTTACGTAACTCATCTCTATTCTTTACCCGTAAAGTAAGATATAATCTGGCCGGATCACTCCATTCAGAATCTACTACTTTAATATTCTCTTTACAAAAAAGATAATTTCGAGCCCGAGTAGCCATAATCATATCATACCGATTCAATTGATGTAAAATCGCTTTCTTAGCTAAAGAAGGAAAAGCATAATTCAATCGAGTAGTCTCTTGATGTAGATGAGAACTTAATATCGGAAAGAATAAAGGATACACAAAACGATTAAACAATATCGGTGCTAACATTACCTTCATCACCAAAGAATATAATTTCCGTTTAGGATACGGACGCAATTTAGAAAGCTTCATCTCTTTACTACTTAAAATTAATCCCCCGCAGAAACCAATATTTTTACTAATGCCAAAAGAATAAACCGCATAATCACCAAAACTTCCCACTAATTTACCACCAAATTTGGCCCCAAAAGCTTGGGCACAATCTTCAATTAACACCACTTTATGTTTTTTACATAAGTCCGCAATCGCAATTATATCCGGAAGTAAACCATAATTGTAACATAAAATAATTGCATCTACGCGGTTAATTATTTTCTTAATCTCATTTACTTCCGCAATAACTCCCGAATCATAAAATACTGCTGCACTACCAGCTTGATGCACCGCATCTCTGACTACATGACATGTATACGCCGGAATACCTACTCTTTTGACACCAGCATGGGACAAAATTTGCCTAATTCCCTCTCGAGCCGAGCCTACTAAATATTGATTTCCCTCCGGAACATACCATCTAAAAAGACCACTATTTTTGGGATACGAGGCAAAAATGTCCCCTATTCGAGCAGTTAGGCGTTGTTGTGATAAAAGCATGAGTTCTTATTTCACAAAGCTATTTAAATAAGTTATTAAAGACCATTCATGAATATATGCTATGTCAACCCTACTAACAACATCCGTAGGCCTATTGCCGAATTAGCTAATATTCTAGCCACTCAAGGACACACCATCTCTATCATGTACCCCTCTAGCCAAGACTGTCCAACTGATAATTGGGTAGCTAATCAGGCAATAAAGAACCCCAAAATTAAAACCATTCCCATAAAATCGTGGTACTTTGCTCCCTTGAGATATTCCCTGCCTAATCCCATCCATCTATTTCAAGAATGCAAAAAAGCATTGAAAGAAAATGATAAAATCCATGTATGGGAATATTATTATCCTTTATCCATCATGCTCGTACTTCTTTCCGCTTTCAATAAACAAAATAGAAAAAAAGTAATCTTAACTACTGACGGTTTCGTGGGATATTCCTATAAACCAAAAGAGCCAAAATGGTTGGTGCCAGCATTTAAAGTTTATACTAATTTATTTGCTCGCTTATTGTTCAAGATTCCATCCACTCTTACCACTTACGGAAATCCTATGTTGCCTCATGCCCAAAAAGCGGGAATGCCTTTACATAAATTGAAAGTTCTTTCTACTGGAATACATCTGCAACGTTTTGAAAAAGTGGATAAAGATAAAACAGAAAGTATTCGTAAAGAATTCAATTTAGAAAATAATAATAATAATAATAATAAAACAGAAGAAAAAAACAATAAAAATCAAAAAGTTCTGTTATACATCGGCATGCTTACGGAAAGAAAGCGAGTGCATAAAGTCATTGAAGTAAGCCAAGCTCTTTTGGAACAAGGAATGAATCTCAAAACAATTTTGGTGGGAGATGCTCATGGAGAAAACATCTATACAAAATTAATCAAGCCAGAACATCAACATAATATTATCTTTGCCGGCGGAAGAAAAGAAATTGCTGAATTCATGCAAATAGCTGATGCTTTATTACTTCCTTCGGAAGGAGAAGGCTTACCGGGAGTAGTTATGGAAGCCATGGCTTCAGGACTTCCAGTCGTAGCTACGGATGAGGGCTGCACTCCTGATTTAGTCACTTCGGGAAAAGAGGGCTTCTTGGTTAATGATGACAATTATCTTACTCCGGTTAAAGAATTGCTGACCAATCCTCAACTGAATCAACAGATGAGACTTGCAGCTAGAGAAAAGATTGCTCAATTCAGCTGGGATAAAGTAGCACAGAAGTATAAAGAGATGTATCAGGATTAGAAAATTAACATCAATACGAGTTGCCGCCTAGGCCACTAGGTAACGTGAGAACTACGATTCGTAAGAAATGTTGGTAGGTGCAGTGAATTAAAAATACATCGAAACGGCACGAACGTTAAGGCCAAGGCGACTCGTATACAATTAAAACAACTATAAAAATGAAAACAAACAACAACACCATGAACGCCCCCACAGAGAACCCCAAGCGATTACTATACCTTACTCTCTCTGCTGAAAGAGTATTAAAAAATTCCATCCATTCCTACATCCTAGATGAACTGAAAAAAGAATTCGAAATAACCATCCTTTGCTACGGAGATAAATATCAAAAACAGGAAGAAAACATCACTTATATCAGTGGTAATTTTGTAAATTGGATTAAAGCCATAAAACATCTTAATAACATTTCATTAATCTACGCCAACGATTATTTTTTGGGAGGATTGATAGGGGCATATTTAAAGAAAAAGCATAAAATTTCTTTGTTCATCAGAGTGGGAAGTCCTTGGGTCTATGAAATTAATTCCCCTATAGCGATTGCCAAAACCATCGCGGTTAAAATCATTCGTCCTTTTGTCTTAAAGAGAGCGGATTTAGTAATATACAATTCTCAAGCGGTGGTGCAAAGAAACATTCCTCATAATTTTGAAGTTATTTACAATGGTGTTGATACTAATCTATTCAAACCGATGAAAATAAAACCAATCAGTCAAAAACTGAATTTAATTTACGTCGGAAATCTTAATGTGGAAAAGGGATTGAATTATTTGTTAGATGCAGTAAAAGACATATCCAATCAGATCCACCTCAGTATTGTGGGAGATGGATCATTACTCCCATCATTACAACAAAAATATCCTTTTGCCCAATTCCATGGAAGAATACCTCGAGAGGATCTTCCCAAACTAATCAATCAACATGATGTTTTAGTACTTCCCACTTTTGTGGAATCCTTTCCCAATGTTTTATTGGAAGCCATGGCTTGTGGCAAGCCAGTTATTGCTACCAATGTGTTTGGGATCCCGGAGATGGTCCAAAATAATATCAATGGTTTCTTAGTACCTGCAAAAAACAGTTCAGAAATTAAAACAGCAGTAGAAAAATTTATGCAGCAGCCGGAATTGGTATATCAACTAGGAAAAAATGACCGAAAAATAGTCGAAGAAAAGTTCAAGAAAGAACAACAGATTCAGAAAATTTATAATGTCATTATTAACCTTTATGAAAAAAAGAGATAATTATTCCATGAACTCTGAAAAAGATAAACTTAGCCGTACTTTTGATTACATCACCTATATTTTAAATTATATTTACAAAGATATTTCTTCTACTTCCAAAGATATTTTAACCGAAGTGCATTACCGATTTTTTAGATATAACCATAACCCTAACAAAAAAATATTAGGTTACTGGGATTTCAACCAAAGATTATCCCGATTCGGTGATTTTATGACTTTCTTGGAATATTTAAGCATGTTAAGTTATGAATTCAAGTTAAATCCGGGAAGAAACATCGATCTTTGTTTCATCGATGACGATACCCATTACAATAAAAGTCAACCTCGATTTAACAAAACTTACTTATTCAAGAAAAATTTGAAAAAATTATGGATCACCAATCCTAATATAGATTCAGTATTTTCATTTAAATCTAATGCTGAATTTGAGAAATTTTACTCTCAAAATAAAGATAGATACATACGTTGGCCACCTACGGTCTCTGGCACGGTAGTGGCTGATTGCAGAGTGATTGACAATTTTCATAAAAATAATGGATTTATACCTCATTTAGATCTACCTAAAGAAATCTTAGCCGAAGTTTATAGTTTCTATGAATCAAATATTTATCCGGCACTACCAATTGTCTTAAATGTGAGGAAAAACTCCTGGGACGCCAGCAGAAATTCTGACTCTTCACACATATATAATTTTATTAAACATTATGAACAAAATAAAAGATACAAATTCATAATAATTTGTAATAAAGAAGAGATTTCAGAGGAATTTAGGTTGCTGAAAAATGTTATTTTTTCTAAAGATTATTCTAGTGACGTTGAATTTGATTTGGGATTGATAAAAATTTCTTATCTCAGCATTTTCCCTAGTTCAGGGATGGCTTGTTTTGCCTGGTTTAGCAAAACTCCTTTTATCCAATACGGAAACCATGGTTATCAAGAAAAGTTTACCGCCACCCCTAAAGGAAAATCATTTAGTTTCCTATCCGTAAGTCAAAAAATATATCATGAACCAGAAACTACGGAGAAACTGATCTCTTGGTTTGAAAGTATGGTTGGTTATTTAGAGAGTAATAAAATTAACAATAATGAGTTAAATAAAATTCAAGCATCCAAGTAAAGAACCTAGTTTAGTAAAGTTCTTAAAGGGAAATGGCTCATTTTTAATCTAAAACTGGTGGGTTATGGAAGAATACATTCAGAAAATTAAAGCTAAATTCAGTATGAGGGATATTGAGGAATTATTCAATAAATTACAGCCCCTCAAAGTAATGGTTATAGGAGATACCATTCTGGATGAGTATTGTTTTGTTAATCCTAAAGGAAGAGCCACTAAAGATCCCATTCTTTCAGCAGAATTCAAATATGAAGAAGTGTATGCAGGGGGAATTTTAGCCGTAGCTAATCACCTCAGCAGCTTCGTTAGTTCCATAAAATTAGTGACTTTAATTGGTGATCGTGAAAACAGATTAGACTTTGTTCAAAAATCATTAGCGACAAACATTCAGTTAAATTCATTCACTAAAAAAGATAGCCCAACTATAGTCAAAAGACGTTATATTGATTCTTATCGTAATAATAAATTGTTTAAAGTAGAATATATTAATGATCATCCCCTTGAAGAAGAGTTATCTACAGAAATAGTAAATTTCCTCGATAAAGATATGCCAAATTATGATTTGGTAGTAGTATGTGATTTTGGACACGGATTTATCAACGAAGCCATAAGAAGAAAAATCGAAGAAAAAGCTAAATTTTTAGCTTTAAATGTTCAAAGTAATAGTGCTAATTCCGGGTATAATCATTTCACCCTTTACCACAAATTTAATCTAATTACTTTAAATGAAGATGAATTAAGGACTCCCGTAAATCGTCGATTTGAGGATAGCAGTCAAATTCTGCTAGATGTTCATAAGAGTACAGGACAAAATATGCTCTTAACTAAAGGAAAAGCAGGTAGTGTTTATGCTTCGGAAGGAAAATTAATTTTCGCTCCAGCCTTGACCACCTCAGTTAAAGATGTAGTAGGAGCAGGCGATGCTTTATTTTCCATGGCTTCTTTGATTGCTTATTTAAATGCGGGAGATGAACTAGTCCCTTTCATGGGTAATTGTGCCGGTGCTATTGCTGCTAATATTATGGGTAATAAAGAAAGTATCAGCAAAGAAAAAATCATGGCTTTTATTGGAAATGTGTACAAAATAGAGATTACCAAATATCTAGATTCGGTGAATAATACTTTAAGTAATATGAGTATAGAAAATATTGATGCTTTTACTTCTCTACTTTTAGAAACATATAATAATGATAAAACCATATACATTTTTGGTAATGGAGGAAGTGCAGCTACCGCATCACATTTCTGTGGAGATCTAATCAAAGGAGTATCTTATGGATTAAATAAAAGATTTAGAGCCATCTGCCTAAATGATAACATGCCTGCATTGATGGCTATTGCTAACGATATTTCCTATGATGACATCTTTGTAGAACAGCTAAAGAATTTCTTAAATAAAGATGATTTGGTTATAGGTATTTCCGGCAGTGGAAATTCGGCTAATATAGTCAAAGCCATGGAATATGCCAATCAAGCTGGAGCTAAAACAGTAGCCATCTGTGGATATAAAGGTGGAAAGATAAAAGATATTTCTCATCTAGCCATTCATGCCTCGGTAAATGACATGGAAGTATCGGAAGATATACATCAGCTAATTTTAACTCATTGCGTAAAGAGAATAATTACCAAGGAATTGAATAATACTAATGTGGGCGAAGTGTATTCAAAAAGAGTGAGTTAAAAAGTATGTTAAATGATGGTTATTAGTTTATAGTTCAAAGATACATAAGCTTTAAATAGGCAGTATAACCATTTCCAGATTACTCTTTAAGAAAAATTAAAATAAGGTGGTTAAAATTAAACAAGAAAATTTTTTATTTATTATTGCCAATACTGCGTGGTATCAAAAAAGATATTGGCAAAGTTCACCAAACACCCTTGCTCTTCTTACCGCCATATTAAAAAAAGAAGGATATACTGTTAGGCTCATTGATGCAAACTTAGAAAACCTTGATGAGAATCAATTAAAAGTAAGAATCAAAGCAGAAAACCCAGATTATGTTCTGGTCAGTGGAATGACTTTAGAGTATAAAGAGTGTGTTCACAAAACATTTGAATTAACCAAGGAAGTAAGCCCCCACACTATCACTATCCTTGGCGGTATATACCCTACCTTATCCATAAATGTGGCTACACTAGATCCACACCTTGATTATATTATTAGAAGTGAAGGAGAAGAACGATTACCGGATTTATTACGAGAAATCCATGGAAAGAAAGAATTTGATAAAGTTGATGGTCTAGCTTATAGAAAGCCTGGCGAAAGTAATTTTACCATTAATCCCGTAGTAAAAAGAGCCAAAAACCTTGACCTGTTTCCAATACCTGACTATTCTAACTTTGATATGGATAAGTATCTCAACGTTAACCAGAAATACACTCAAAACTTTTATTTCAAACGTTTACCTGTTGGACAGCTGATGACTTCAAGAGGCTGCTACTATAAATGTGCTTTTTGCAGTAGTGCACGAATTTATGGGAATGAAGTTATCTTCCGCTCTCCACAACACGTTCTTTCCGAGATCGATATGTTGGTAAAGAATTATGGGATCAAAGAATTAAATATTGTTGATGATAATATTTTAATTGATAGGAAAAAGTTTATGGAACTACTTCAAGGGCTCATTGATAGAAAATATGATTTACAATGGAAAAATAATAATATGGCCGTCTGGCTGATGGATGAAGAAATACTTGAAAAGATGAAACAAAGTGGATGTTATCAAATTACGCTTTCCATTGAATCTGGATCGCCACATTCGTTAAAATTGATGAAGAAACCAGTCGTCTTAGAAAACACCTACCCCATCATCAAGAAAATAAAAGAGTTAGGAATAGAGTTGTGTTGCCGCTTTATTATTGGATATCCTGGCGAAACTTGGGATGATATCCGTCAAACTTTCCGTTATGCAGAAGAAATTGATGTTGACGCAGTTCTTTTCTCTATTGCTACACCGCTCCCTAACACGGAATTGTATGAACTCGCTGTAGCAGAAAAACTTCTACCATCTGACTTCAGTTTTGAAAATCCAAAGTATTATGGTTTTGGAAAAGGTTTGATTACTACCAACGAATTTACCCCTTCAGAATTAGAGATTCTCCGCGCTTTTGAATGGGATAGGATTAACTTCAAGACGGAGGCAAAAAAGAAGAAGTATTGTGAGATGTTCGGAATCAACCTTGATGAATTAGAAGTCTGGCGAAAGGGAACAAGAAGAAACTTCGGTATTGATGTTGAAGCTGCCAATTTACTCTCTGATGTCAATGAAAAGAAAGAGAACACTGCTGAAGTAAGCACAAAAACAGCCCAATAAAATAATTATAAATAACAATGGAGAAAAATAATGTTAATTACGGTAGAATATAATTATTCAAAGTGTATTGGTGCGCAAAAGTGTATTCAGATTGCCCCTAATTTTTTTAGTTGGGATGGAGAAAAAGCAGTATTGAATAAATCAACAATAAAAGATGGAATTCAAGTTTTAAGTATAGAATGCAATGAACAACAAGTAGAACAATTTATCAAAGCGGCATCATCATGTCCCATAAATGCAATTAAAGTTAGAAACGATAGCGGAGTATTAGTAGAAACAAAGATCGTTACTGACAATGTTAAAGAAGTAGTCGCTCATTATGATGATGAAAAAGAATTTGTGCTTGATCCACAGGGATATTTTCTTATTCGCATTGATCCGGTAGCTGGAAATATTGAAGTTGGTTTTTGTAATGCTAGAAATAAGATAGTGTTAAAAGTAATGGGAAAGAAACCGATTGAAATATACCATACTATCATCAATAAGTTAGCATTAGATATTCGTAAGGATCACTGTGCTTATCTGGGAAGAGAATTACAGAAGGCATATATCGCACTGCAAAAAAATATCCCCTATGTCCAAGACGACGAATTACAGATATATGATAAAATCTGTTAAGTGTGGGTAATATTCTAATCACTTTTTAAAAATAGATTCATCGATAACTACAGACCACGGAAAATGATCAGAAGCAGTGCGAGCAAGACCACTTCTAACTAAAGCGAATGCTCTTAAATAAGGAACAAGATCTCTTTTTGCAAAAATAAAGTCCATTCTTATAGGAAGAGTATGGCCACCGCCAGTTTTAGGGCCGGATAAGTCGGTACGATCAGTAATCTCTTCAGCTTGGTGATATAGTAACCCTACATCAACGTACCCTGCTGACAAAACTGCTTCAATAGTATCAAAACAGAGCTTGCCATCCCGAGTATATTTTCCCATCATTTTGGGAGAAAAATGTTGAAGAACATCATTATTTAATCCATCTTGAGGAGATAGAGAATTGAAATCTCCAATAAGAACACTTAATTTCTTTTTGCCAACTTCTTCTAACATTTCCCTAACCTGAGGAAGTCGCTCTGCTTCGCTTTTATGCGAAAGATAAACATTACAGACTGATAAAACATCGCTAATATTACCATTTACAACATAATTCATTTCAACTGCCCGAACTCTTTCACCAACAATACGTTTAGAAGAAGGCAGTGTTTTAGAAAACATAGCTGCTGCAGAACCATAGGTCCAAGCACCCTCTCGATCAAAAACAACATCGTAAGGATGAGTTCCTCTTTCTCTTATTCTTCTAAGCAACTGATTATTCGCATCATCTTTAAGATCTGTTTCTTGCAATCCAAAAACGTCTGCATCTTGTTCAGAAAGTACTTGCATAACTTGTTCTAATCTGGTCGGAGGATTAACTCCGCCGTTCATTACATTGTAAGTAAGTATTTTCATTTTGTAGTAAAAGCAAACTCTTCAAAATTTTTATAATAACTCTTTAAGTTCCCTAGCACGTTCAAATGGTTCAGGATCAAACCAATCTTTCAGTTGGACTATTCTTTCCTCACTTACTCCTCCCAAAACTTGATTGATCCAACGGGTTCTTCTACAAGTTGCGTCCCACCCTAAATGTTGAAATGCTGCTTGCAAATCTTCTTGAGGGAAATTTGAACGTGTGGCCATGTAAGTATCAATAAATGCTTGTACTAACTCTTTAGAGATAGGAGTTTTTGATTCAGGTGATATTTTTTCTCCAATGGTTAAAGTAGACAGTGAATAGGAGATATCACGAGCTCTTGGACCAAATAACATCCATTCCCAATCTATTAATGCTTTGAATTGATTAGTATCTCTATCAAACATAGTTTGACCACCATTAAGATCAGCATGAATTATGCCCCAATCTCTACCAGGGATTTCAGTAACTAAAGATTCTCTCATCAAGGGAAGTGCAGCAGCCACGTATGGACGTAAAGCAGCTGGCATTTCACTTAACTTGCTTTCAAAATAATCTAATAAAGTAGAATCGGGAAGTGCTTGTCCTTTGGGCATTCCAGTATAAGGATTGGAGGAAATAATTTTCATTGCCGGATGGTCTTTATCCAAAGAATCAGCAGCAGTGTGCATTTCCGCCATAACTCTTGCTACTTGAGTAACATCTTCAACAGTAGGATTATAGGGACGTCCATTTGGCACCCAAGCATGCATTTCCAAAAATCTCTTATCGCCTAATGAAATATATTTTGCACCTGTTGTTGTAGGTACAACTGCGGGAGTAGAAATACCTCTCTCACTTAACATGCTGACAATATCTATTTTGGCCGCGTAAGCATCTTCATGAAATGGCTTTCCTACTTTTACAAATCTTTCAGTACCATCTTCAAAATCCACATGAAACGTGTCGCATTTTGTTTGGGGTAATTTAGTTACACTAACAATGTTGCCACTATACTCTCTGGCTACTGCTTCTTTCACTTCATCTATGGATGCAATCATTTTATTTTTACCCTACCAAATTATAACCGTAACAAATCCCTATGATCTTTGATAACCGGAACAGTATCAGGAATTCTCTCATCTTTTCTATTCTCATCTGGACAAAAATAGGCAAATCTCATGTGAGCATTTTGTGAAGACAAGTAATCCATAAACGCATCACCAACATATATCCCGAGAGTCGTTTCAGGCAATCCTAATTTTTGTAATCCAACCAATAAAGGTTCTGCAGAAGGTTTTCCTTGTGTGTACATCCCTTTGCAAATAATTCTATCTTTTAAGCATTGTATTTCTGGCAGAACATCTAACACCGCACTAACCAAATTAGGAAGAGCAGAAGTACACACCGCCACATTAATCCCTCTAGCAGTCAAGGTATCATATGCTTCCATAAAACCAGCATGAAGACGTACCTGTGCAATGTTTTCTAAAGCATACTCTGTTTCTTTTCTAATAATATCAGGAGCATGAGTTCTTAACTCTGGCGGAAACATCATCTCTACTGCCGCCTCTCCAGACATCCCTTTTTGGTGTAATAACATCTGAGCAGAAGGCACTACAGCATAATCTGCACAAACTTTAACCCACGCCTCTTCGTGCATTCTTTCCGTATCAATTATAGTGCCGTCTAAATCATACAGAACTGCTTTAACGTCCATAAGAACCATGATTTAATAGACAATTATAGTCTTATAAATGTTATGGAATTATGATTTGAGAGGAGTAAATTGTACTTAATTTTATCCCAGAAAAGTACGTATTAATTCCATCCTATGAGTATTTACCTGGTCAAGAAGTTAACTGTGTTGATCTATTCTTAAAAAAAAGTTAATAAGCGAAAATTATTCATAAAACATCTCTTTCCAAGAGTATCACAATATATTTTCGCCACAGTTGACGGCCAGGCAAACACTTCTACAACCAGACTTAATATATACTAGAAAGGATAGAACTCACTTCAAACTAACTTCTTTCATTCGTTTAATATTGTAATAGAACGGATTGTTTAATCCATCTACTATAAGTCCTTTCTTGTACGCTTCAATCAAACTTTGAATGGCTTCAGGAATTCCATGTTCTATTTCAAATCCTAGGACTTTACGCATTTTATCCGTATTGACACGATAAGAACGTTTATCATCAGTAGGAGTCACTTCAAAAGCGATGGAATCGTCTCCAACCACTTTTTTAACCATTTCAGCTATCTCCATGATAGTCATATTTTTATCAGCAACATTAAAGGCTTGTTGATGTATTTTTTCTTTAGGTACTTCCAACATTAATTCATAGAATCTGATCATATCTTTCATGTTTAAAGCCGGACGCATTTGCTCTCCGCCGAAGATTTTTATTTTATTATTGACCAAAGCATTTATGGTCAGAATATTTACTGAGAGATCTAATCTCAATCGAGGAGCGTAACCACATAAAGTAGCTGGTCGGACAAATACATATTCGGTATCACCCATGTCCGTACTTCGCAGTAAATTTTCACATTCTAATTTGTATCGAGCATAATCGGTAATCGGTTCTGATTCAATATCTTCAGTAACTTCCACTCCTTCTGGTTTTATTCCGTATTGACTGGTGGAACTAGCTACGATTAATCTCTTAACTTTATTTTCTTTGCAAGCGGCAATAATGTTATGAAATGCTTCAAAGTTAATGGATCTGCCTAAAGCCGGATTTAAATCAAAACTAGGATCATTGGAAATACAGGCGAGATGAATAAAAGCATCACAACCCTGAGAGGATTCAATTATTGTATGTTTATCTCTAATATCTCCTTTGATTTGAGTTAAATTATGATGAGGTTGTAAAACATCCCCATATAAGTATAAATCGTAAACTACTACTTTATAACCTTTGTTTAATAATTTTGGGACTAAAGCACTGCCCACGTAACCTGCTCCTCCGGTGATGAAAACTTGTTTGAAGTTCATGGTATTAGTTCCATATATTCATTTATAAAAGTATTGAATTAGTATTCTCTTTCACAATCTTTATTAATCAAAATCTGTCCGAAGAAACCATTCGAAGACATCTAACCAACTTAACTGGTCATGGTGTATATTGTTTACACTTAAAGTTTAAATATTAACCACCCACTTCAAAAATAAAAAAGGAGAATAAAAATGAATCACCACCAAACTCAGGCGGTAATCTACGACTTCGATGGAACAATCATAGACACGGAACAATTACACGCTAATGGTTGGCGTCATGTAGGTGTAAGATATGGTTTTGAAGTTACTCCCGAAGCGATTGTTCAACAACGTGGTTTGTCGGGAGATAAAGCTTTACGATTAATGATTCCGGCAGATCGAGTAGATTTACTTTCTAAAGCGAAAATAGATGAAATGCGCGAAGTGAAATCGGGCTATGTTTTGGAACATGCTGGTTCTTGTCCCATTTTACCTGGATTCACTGAAGCTTACGATGCTTTAAGAGCACAAGCTCTTCTAGTAGGAGTATGTACTTCTTCTCGTGCTGATTTTATTGATGCGGTTCTTCAACAAAGAACTGAACTAAGCGGTTTAAGAGGAAGTATAGTTTCGAAAGGAATGTTTAGCAAAGGTAAGCCTGACGCTGAACCATTGTTAAAAACTTTAGAACATCTAGGAGGAATTGCTTCGGCAAATGCAGTTTATGTGGGAGATGCTTATAGTGATTATATGTGTGCTATAAATGCTCACGTACATTATGTTCATTTTGATGCCGGAACGCCTGATCCTAGAATTCCGACGGAAGTGGTTAGAATAAGAGATCACAGGGATTTGTTAACTATTATCGGGAGAGATTAATAGATTAAAAGAAATTAAAATGTCACAGAACCACCACCAGGAAATATTAGCAGAACCGCATTCCAGAATATTTATAAGCAATTATGAGGAAAATGGACCATGTTAAACATAACCTCTTTGGATCGATTTACTTCTGCTAAAATTCTTTCTTGGGAAGGAATGCGGGCAAAGATCGCTGAGCTTAAAGCATCAGGAAAGAA